>Ga0172375_10013429_pt1 | contig 10151 bp, 8 predicted proteins | sample LakKiv1m_FD_114537 | JGI IMG/M metagenome (GOLD analysis project Ga0172375, IMG submission 114537) | Freshwater microbial communities from Kabuno Bay, South-Kivu, Congo - kab_092012_11.1m | ecosystem: Environmental > Aquatic > Freshwater > Lake | place: Democratic Republic of the Congo...
GTTGACCTGAATAAAATAAAAGAAGTTGCGAAGGATTGCCAAGCCTTTGTTATCGAAGACTGCGCCCAGAGCTTAGGTGCAGAATACCAGGGGGAAAAGGTAGGGAGGATCGGTGATTTTTCATTCTTTAGCCTCTGTCGCGGTAAAGGAATGACTATTTATGAGGGAGGGGTGATCGTTGCCAAAAATCCGGAATACTTCCCTGTAATCGACGCGCAGCTTAAAGAGAACGAAAATAGAGCACCGTTATCAGAGGCCTTGAAAATAATCGAACTTTACGGATATGCTTTTATGTACCGGCCGTTCTTTTTCTGGTGGGCCTTCCGACTCCCGCAGCTATATTGGCTCGCCCGCGGGGACAAAATAAAAGCCGCGGGTGATTATTTTACCGATGATTTCCCTCTGCACCGTGTTTCGGAATTAAGAAAACGCATCGGGCACGCTCAATTCAACAGGCTGGATAAAGAAATTGCCCGGCAACGCGCCAAAGCCGATGCCTATATTAAAGGATTAGCGAATATTAGAGGGATTAAGCTAATCACCGAGATGCCGGGGTCATTCTGCACATATCCTTTTCTAACCATACTCTTCGACGAAGCAGAAAAACGTAATGCCGCTCTTAAAATCCTGGCCAAGGCCGGATGGGGCGTCTCCCAGACCTACGCCTACGCGCTCCCTGATTACGATTACCTTCAGAATATCATACCCGGGCAGTCCGCACCCAACGCCCGCTCACTCGCTGCGCGCCATATCACCCTAAGCACGAATTCGCAACTGAAAGCTTGCGAAATCGAAAAACTTATAGCCAAGATAAAAAAATTATAATCCGATAGATTCGAGAATAGAAAGGTTAGTACCTTCATTGACCTGCGCAACTGAGACAGGATCAATGCTTGCTGCGGAAACTTTTTTAGGATGATCTAAGCGGGAAAGTAGCGCTTTAAACTTATTTGAGATATTGACCGGGGAATAATCGCCCGTAATATCCATTCCTTCTATAGCAAGATTATCTTTTATTACCCTGATCATAGATAGAAGCCCGGATAAAGACATCAGCCCCTCCTCCCAATTAGTCAGGCTGTGAGTTTCTTTTAAACAATCTTTATCTACGGAGACATACACATTCTGCGTAGGAAGCCTCTTTATTATCGCTTGCATAAAGTCCGCCGGATCCTTACCTTTAAGCTCATTCCATTCAATCTGGCAGTTTAAGAAACTCCGCTTAAGCTTTAGCGAAATATTATCGGGAACATTGCGCAAAAAAACCTTAGACGGAGCATGTCTATAGGGATAAATCTCCAGCCGGTCAGCGCGCAGGGCATCTAGATTAGCGCTCTGCAATGGGCCGGTAGAAATATCATCAGAGCCTATGCCGATTAGAATACACTTCTTTAACAGCGGATTTTTGAGCGCTTCGGTGACCCATGAACCGCAACCGAAGCGCGGAGGCAGAGTATCCCAATCAGGATGGAAGTCAAAGACGATCAAAGAGAACGGGCGGGTAAGTCCTGAAAGAAGGATATTTGTTATGTGATGAAAGTCTCCCGAACCAAGAAAAGTTACGCTATTCTTATTACTTACGCCTACCCGCTCCCGGATCTTAGCGAAAGCTTTAGGAGTTGCCCAAAGGCGCGCCAGAGGGCTGAGGTCCTTTAAATCAATTATCTGGTGCGGGTATTTAATAAGAAGGTTTTTCTGATCCAGCAGGCTGTCATCAAAGTTCAAAATGCGGATAGTATTATTCTGCATGAAGATTTAAGGCAGGAGAGTTAAAAAGACTACTTCTTCAGGGCCTTGACCAGCGCCTCTTCGAATAAATCGACCCCTAAATCGATCTCTTCCTCGGTTATGTAGAACGAAGGGGCGAGCGTAAAGACATTCTTATAATACCCTCCGACATCCAGGACCAGGCCGCGAGTTTTGCCTCCCGCGGTCAACTTTCCGCTTAGGCCTATCTCGACTATCTTGTCGGTCAATTCCTTGCTCGGGGTATACCCGTCTTTTTCGCACATCTCCATGCGCAGCGCTAACCCTAAGCCGTCGACATCGCCGATTTGAGGGAATTTTTTCTGCAACTTCTTAAGGCGGGATATAAAATACTGGCCCTTTTTAGGCACCATAGTGGCGAAGTCGGATTCCTCGATTAATTTCATAACCTCAAGGCCGACCGCGGTACCCAGCGGATTAGAGGAAAATGTGGAGTGCGTAGACCCCGGAGGGAATACTTCCGGAGAAATGTATTTTTCCTTCGCCCATATACCCGATATGGGGTTTAGCCCGTTGGTGAGTGCTTTACCGAAGACGATGATATCGGGAGTGACATTAAAATGCTCTATTGCCCAGAGCTTTCCCGTCCTGAAAAAGCCCATCTGTATTTCGTCATCGACAAATAATATACCGTACCTGTCCAAAATCTCCTTAAGCCCGGAAAAATATTCCTGCGGAGGGATAATATAACCGCCGGTCCCCTGCAGGGCCTCCACGTAGAACGCGGAGAACTCGCATTTATTATTCTTTTTGTTTACTACCGAATGATACTCGGTCTCGAATAGTTTTTCGAACTGCTTAAGGCAGTAAAAATCGCAAAAATCCTTCTTCTTTTCATAAGGGCAGCGGAAACAGTAAGGAAACGGAATGAACATCGCCCGATCGCCGAAGTGCCCGAACTTTTCGCGGTAACGGAAACTGGAGGTTATTGCGCTTGCCGCAAGGGTCCGGCCGTGATATCCGCCCATGAAGGCAAAAACCAGGCTGCGCCCGGTGTGGTTTCTGACCAGCTTCAATGAATCCTCGAGGGCAGAGGAACCTCCGACGTTAAAATGCACCCTCCCCTTCTCTTCGAAAGAGAGTTCGTTTCTCTGGGAGATCTTAGCGGCCAACCGGATCTTCTCTTCGTGGAGGTACTGGCAGGCGAGCTGCGGGAGCGTATCGATCTGTTTCTTAAGGGCTGCATTCAGGCGCTTGTTCCTGTACCCGAAGTTGACCGCGGAATACCACATCTGCAGGTCCAAGAACTCTACGCCGTCGCGGTCGTAGAGAAAGCTCCCGACGGATTCCTTAAAGATATTCGGTTTAGAGACATAATGCACCGTATCCCCCCAGGAGCAATATCTGGCTTCCAGCTCCAGGAGCTCATCGGTAGACTTGGGTATTTCGGGTTTAGCGGCCTTAATAGCCTGTTTGGTTCTCATGCAAAACTCCTTTTAAAGAAATCGTATGCGTCTTTCAAGCTCTTGTAAGCAAAACAGGTCATCTTTCTTTCCTTAAAAAACTCCAAGAGCTCGTCTTTAGCAAAGACTATATCGGCGTATTGGGCCGGACAGACGTCCGAGCGGCCGTCACCGATGTATATTATTATAGAGTCGCGCCCTATGTTTGCCAAGAGGTTTTTTGTCTTACAGTGGGCGCAGATATGACAGGTATCGTTGGTATAAGGGAAAACAGGGATAAGGGTATTGCGGCTGACCTTTAATTTATTGGAATAAACCTTTACCCCTTTTATGCCGTTAAGTTTAAGTATATGTTTAAGTATGTAATCAAAATTATCGCTTAAGACGATAATCTTTACCCCGCTGGCGGAGAGCCCGTTGACGATCTTTTTAAAGTAGGGGTCAAGCCTTATCCCGGATAAATACTTATCCAGCGAAACCCTGTCAATGCTTAAGCCCTTGATCTGGCCCTCGAGGCAGGCGCGCGAGCCGATGTACCCTTTCTTCCACTTCTTCTCCAGGCTCACCCAGAGGTCATCTCGTGAAAACCGCGGGAGCATATTATCGAAAACATCGCAGGTAGAGATAGTATTATCGAAATCGAAAAATACCACGCATTTATCGGGATTGATTACCTTCATTGTAGGGCGCTTATCCTGATTATGTATTCGTCACCGATAAGGTTCAGTTTTTCAAACTTGAAATTACGTCCGCCCATGATCGCTTCCAGGAATTTATAAGTGGATTTATTCAGAATACAGTAAGTCGTCTTCTGATCTTTTAAAAATCCAGTTATACTTTCCATGGTATTAAGGTACGGGATGGGGTGCGGGCTGAAGAAGTTGACTGCCTTAAATCCTCCGGCGGCAACTGCCACCGGTTTATCCGTGTAAAACCTTACCCCACGTACGAATATCTTAGAGCAGAGTATGGTATTCTCAACCTTGTAATTATTCAAAAGATAGCTGGAGGCATTCTTGCTGGATACATGATCCTCGTAATCTTTATGCGCAAAGAAGACAAAGAAAAGCAGGAGTGGTACGCAGACGGAGAAAAGATAAATACTCCAAAGCAACTTCTTTTTTAACAACAAAACAAGCATAGCAATGAGCAGAAGTGCAAATACGCCGATAAAAATATATATAGGCGTGAGGTCTACTATATACTTAGAGTATTTGTTAGCGCTGAATAAGAGCGCAGCCGGCAAAAATAAAAACAAGACCCAGGTAATAAACGAAATTACCGAAATAGACCTGGTTTTTCCAGAATATAGTTTATCGTAGACATAATCTCCAGTCAGAATAGCCATAGCGGGAAACATCGGCAGGATATAGCTTACCAGTTTTGAGTGGGCGAATTGAAAGGCCAGGAATACCGAGGCGATCCAGCAGAACAAAAAAAGGTTCGCCGGAGACAAAACCTTGTTTCTAAGGTTGAGAAAGAATCTGCCTAAGGAAGCCAGGACAAATAACGTCCAGGGCGCCATACAGGCTACCGCGGTTGCGGGATAGAAATACCAGGTATCGTTAGAAGGATGTTCCGCTTCTAGAAGCCTGCGCACATGGTCATTATAAAAGAACTCTTGGATAAAAGAGTAGCCGTAATCTTTGATCATTAAGGCATACCACGGGACTGCGATAACCAGAAAGGCCAGTAAACCTAACACGGAAACAGGCGCGAGGATAAATTTTAGATCCTTTTTCAAAATAAGAAACAGGAATACCACAAACGCGGGGATCATGATCCCTAAAGGACCTTTGGCTAATACTGCCAGCCCGGAAAAAACGAAGAACAAAATTATCCCTGTATTTTTAGCTTTGGGCAAAAGATAACCCGCATAAAAAACAACCAAAGCCAGGGTTATAAAGACCGAGAAGATCATGTCGGTGAAGACCGTCCGGGCCATGCCGATGTAAAAACCAGAGCCGGCGAGGACCAGGGCGCATAGAAAAGCCTTCCTCCTCTGGCGCCAGGCTAAGACTGCAAATAAATAAGCGCCGATCACGCCCAGGAAACCAAAGACTGCCGGGAAAATGCGGGCGCTGAAATTCGATATCCCGAAGGCCTCAAAACCTAAACGCATCAGCCAATAGGTCAGGATCGGCTTTTCAAACTGCGGCTCGCCGAATAAGACCGGCACGCTCCAGGTGTTATTCTGCATCATCTCTTTTGCAGTCCCGGAATAAAAGACCTCATCAGGATTGGTAAGGTTCAGTATGCCGTTTCCCAGCATAAAGAACACATAACAGATCACCGCCAGGACAAGAATATCTTTAGTGATGCCTTTTATTGCCTTCATTGCGATTTATCCAGCTCTAAAAGCTCCTTGATAGTTACGAAGCGGTAGCCCCTTTCTTTCAGTCCTTCGATCAGCCTGCCTACGGCCAGGACTGTCTCATGGCGGTCTCCGCCTTCAACCTTAAATACCCCGCCGGAATCGTGGAATAGAATGATATCACCCGGCTGTACGCGTTTCAAGATATATCTGATGATATATTTATCATCGAAAGTCACCCAATCTTTGGAATTAAGCGTCCAGAGAACTGTCTTATACCCCATCTCTTCCAACTTTTTCTTCTCTGCCGCAGTAAGCCAGGCCTTAGGCGGCCTGAAGTAACGGGTAGCCTGCCCGGTCACCTCTTTGATAGTTTTTTCCGCCTCTTTAACCTCTTTCTCTAACTCTTCCATTGTATAATAAATAAGCACATGGTGGTCATAGGTGTGATTTTCGATCTCGTGCCCCTCTGCGGCTACGCGCTTAGCCACCTCGGGATACTTGACTACATGTTCGCCAAGCATAAAAAATGTGGCTTTGACCTGCCCTTTTTTAAGTACATCCAGGATCTGGGGGGTCCATACCGGCGAAGGACCGTCGTCAAAAGTAAGGGCGACCACCTTCTCCGAGACGCGCCCGACATAGACCGTATCCCGGCGTACCAGGACCGCCTGATCATAGAAAATGGTAAAAACAGCGACCCCCAAGGCGATGATGAATAAAATTATAAATACGGTCAGGATTATTTTTTTCATATAAAGACTCCCGGTATTGCAGCCGAACAATAGGCGCAAATTCCCTGCTTGATGTTATTCTCCAGTATATTGAAAACTTCCCGCTTGACCAGTAATTTTTTACAATGCGGGCAATGCGTATCGTTCCCCCGGATCTGCACATTCCCGGCGTAGACAAAATTTAGCCCGGCAAGCCTCCCTATATCCTCAGCCCTTTTTAAGGTCCTTTCATCTGTAGGCTTAAGCGTATTGAATTTATAGTCCGGGTGAAATCGCGATACGTGCCAGGGTATATTTTTGCTGACCGAAGCGATGAAACCCGCGATACCCTTAAGCTCATCGTCCGAATCATTTTGGCCCGGAATAACCAGGGTGGTGACCTCAACCCAGACCCCGAGTTCATACATAAGCCTTATCGTCTCCTTTACCGGAGCAAGGCTGGCGGAACAAACCCTTCTATAACTCGACTCATTAAAAAACTTTAAATCTACGTTAGCCGCGTCGAGGTCCGGCCGGATCAGCTCTAAAGCCTCCCTGGTCATATAGCCGTTGGTAACGAATATATTGCGCAGGCCTTTTGCTTTCGCCAGCTTCGCGGTCTCAAGAGCGTACTCAAAGAATACCGTCGGCTCGGTATAAGTATAAGAGATACTCTTGCATTTATTTTTCAGGGCCGCATCTACCAGTTCCTGCGCAGAGACCGCCCTCCCGTCGGTATCCGCATTCTTGAAAGGCGCCTGCGAAATCTCCCAATTCTGGCAGAAGCCGCAGCGGAAATTGCACCCGATGGTAGCTACGGAGAAACTGTAGGTCCCGGGAAGAAAATGATAGAGCGGTTTCTTCTCTACGGGATCGACGTGCGCCGCGGCTACCCTGCCATAAGCATGGGTATAAAGCGCCCCTTTTAAATTCTGCCTCACCCCGCAAAAACCGAATTTGCCTTCAGCGATCCGGCAGCGGTGAGCGCAGAGATTGCAGGCTACAAAATTATTCTCAAGCTTAACGTATAGAAGCGCTTCCTTCATATTCTCAAAAGCTTCAGCAGCCCTTCTTCCAGCGGAGAGGCCTTAAGGCTCGACTCCTCTCCTCCGGCGCGGCGGTAAAATATATCCGCTCCCTCGCTGCCGTTTAAATCGCAATAATGGCAGATTATCTTACCGGAGAGGTCAATGAGTTCCTGATCAAATCCCCCTCTTAATAGTGCCGTAGGACCGGCAAGTTCTTCTTTAGGATAAAACAAATAGTCTCCGTCTCTGGCCGCTGACTCTAATAATCCGTTCTCCGACTCATTCCTGCCGACCACTAATTTAGCGCCGTTTTTCAGACGGAAATGCCTCCCCAGTTTTAAAAGGATCGCTACGTCTAAAGTCAATTCTCCGTGAAGCATCACATCTTTCAGCCTGCGCGAGAACTCCGGGTCAGTAAGAAGGCACCCTCCGCTGGGGCAAGGGTAATCCTTGATCCCGAATTCGCGGGCTAAAGCAAACTGCCCCTTCCTGCCTCGGCCGTTCATCGCCAACAATTTATCCCTAGGAATCCACCCGTTTTCTTCCGGTATAGTCGGCTCCATGACCTGCGCCGATAGAGGCCGCACTACCAAACCCTCTAATCCCGATTCTTTTTCAATAAGACGCATAGTATTTAATTTCTGGGACATGGGACGCTGCCCCAGCACCTCGCCGGTTATAACAAAAGATGCCTCCTCCTGCTCCATGGCGATCTTTGCTTTCTTAAACAGAAGGATACGGCAGTCAATACAAGGGTTCATATTGGAGCCGTAGCCGTGCTTAGGTTCTTTTACTATCTCAATAAGCTCCTCCGATACATTGACGCTGATCAATTTTAGCCCGAGTTCTCTGGCGACCTTTCCGGCCCCGTGCACGCAACCGCTGGATGAGCGCTGGTTACACAGGCAAAAAGGGCTTACCGTATTCAAGGCGATCAGTTCGATCCCTAAGCCTTTGGTCAATTTTGCCGCCAGAATACTATCCAGTCCGCCGGAAATAAGGGCAATGGCTTTCATTAGCGTAAGACCCCGAAGTTCAGAATACCTCCCACGACAAGGCTGATACCGATCATGATCGAGGTCGCTTTGACTAAATTCTTAAAACCCAGCTCTTTGAATAATACCACGAAAGTCGCGACACATGGAAAAGACATCGCCAGCAGGGTCGCCGCGATAAACAGTTGTTTTGCCGATAACCCTAAGGGCATGAGCATGCCTACGGCTACATCTTTTCTTAAGAAACCTATGACCAGCGCTACCACCGCCTCCTTAGGCAGGCCGAATAAACCTTTTATAATAGGAGCGAATATGCCGGTTACAAAATCAAACAAGCGCGCATATATCAGTAAATTGATCAATAAGACACCCAGCAAAACTACGGGGACAGCTTCGATAAGGAATCCCTTAACGCGGTAATAAAGTTTCTGCCCTAAGAGCGCCAAAGGCGGAAATCGATAAGGAGGGATCTCCAGCAAAAACTCCGGGCTGAAACCCTTAAGGGTGCGGTTTAAAACAGCGCCCAAAATTATCAGCACGGAAAATAAAACTAAATAGACCCCACCGACATAAAAACCGCCGAAACTGCCCAGCAGGCCGAAGATCATCGCCTGCAAAGGTACGCAGGGGACACCGATAGAGATCAATGTGGCGGCGATGAACCTTTCGCGTTTTGATTCCAATACGCGCGTAGCCATTATCCCCGGGACATTACAGCCGAAACCTAAAAGCACGGGGATAATCGCAAAACCGTGCAGGCCGATGCGGTGCAGAATATTATCCAAAAGTATAGCCAGACGCGGAAGGTACCCGATATCTTCGAGCAGGCTCAAGATCAAATAAAACGAGACCACGTAAGGCAGGACCATGGCAAATTCAATATAAGGAGCAGTGGTAAGCACTCCCAACGCCTGCTTGAAGTCGATCTTTCCGTTGATAAGGTCGCCTATTAAAAGGTGGTGCAAAAATCCGTCCCCTCCTAACAAAGCGCTTAATTTCATCAGCTGCGGCTGATAAAGATTAAAGAAGAACGGATCAAAGATCTTATTGATCAGGAATTCGCCCAGGAAACGCACTACCTTAAAGGAGGCATAGACTACGGCTACGGACATAAGCAGGCCGGTCAAAGGCCTGATAGAGGCATCCTCCAGGGTTTCTCTTAATGTATGGTGGCGATGGTTAAGCCTTTGGCACGCTTCGACGATCGAGCCTATCTTAAGCCAGCGCTCCTCGTGAGTGAGCCTCCCCTCTTTTACGATACGCGATTCTTTGATCCTCGAGATGAGCGATTTTATACCTGCTCCGGTTACAGCGCAAGTCGGTATTACCGGCACGCCGAGCATCTTCTCAAGTTCCAGGGTGTTTATATCGACCCCCCGGTGACCGGCCTCATCGCACATATTCAAACATACGATTAACGGATACCCCGCCTCGATCAGTTGCAGGGTGAGAAAGAGATTCCTCTCTAAATTAGTGGAGTCGACAATATTTATTACCGCGCTCGTCTCTTTCGGCGCTTCCTTCAAGAGCCCCACTGCCACTTCTTCGGCGCGGGAAGTCGACTCTAATGAATACGTGCCGGGGAGGTCCACGACCTCTATCTTTTCTTCGCCGAGAGTAAAGAAACCCTTTGAAATACCGACAGTCGTCCCCGGATAGTTGGAGGAGATCACGTGCACCCCGGTTAGGCGCGAAAAGACAACGCTCTTACCGACATTAGGGTTGCCGATCAGGAATATTTTATTTATCATTCGACTCTAAGATTATTTTCGAGGCCATGCTGTGCCCCAAGGCGATGGTGCTCCTGCCTACTTTTACGGCCACCGGGCCCCTTAGCGCAAAATGGCTAAGCTTGGTTATCTCCCTGCCCTTATAAATACCCAGGCTCATCAACTTATGCTGTAACGCTCCCCCTCCGGAGATATCCGTTA
>Ga0172375_10013431_pt1 | contig 10150 bp, 11 predicted proteins | sample LakKiv1m_FD_114537 | JGI IMG/M metagenome (GOLD analysis project Ga0172375, IMG submission 114537) | Freshwater microbial communities from Kabuno Bay, South-Kivu, Congo - kab_092012_11.1m | ecosystem: Environmental > Aquatic > Freshwater > Lake | place: Democratic Republic of the Congo...
GCAGGTAGCCATAGCCAGAGAGGTGATGCGGCAGATTTTCATCGACGGTTTTTATCATGCCGACCCTCATCCGGCGAACATTTTCTATGATCCGGTAACGAGAAATGTCACATTCATAGATCTCGGGTCTGTTGCTGCAATATCTGAAAAGAACAGGGACGCGTTCAGTTCGCTGATGCGGGACCTCGCGAAAAAAGAAACAGGCAGCCATCTGGAGAACTCGCTGCGCATGGTTACGGGAACGGATGTCGGAGGAATCATGGCGCAGGCGGAAGAGATCAGCAGGTCCGGCATGGACGTTATAATGAAGCTTATACGTGTTTTTAAGGTAATTGAAGATAACGATATGCCGATAGATAAAGACCTTCTTTCTATCTTTAGGTGTATTGTACAGGGTGAATACTTTTTAAGGAGCGCGTTGATACCGGAGCTTGCCGACAGGGGAAATGACATCGAAACGTCCGAAACCGGCAAGGGCAGTAAGCCTGTACTCGATACGGAAGGCAGGCTTGCGCTTATTCGTGAGATGGCGATAAAAGCAGAAGGCGCGGTTCAAATAAGGGATATCCTGCGAAAAATATCGTCTTTGCCTGTGGCCGATAGAGCCGATCGCGAGATGGCTTTAAGGACAGCTGTTATGCTGGACGGACTAAGTTCATTAAACAAGACCGGGCACGTAAATATAGTGGCACAGATCACGAAGATCGGCCGGTCGAACAGCGCCCGCGGCCCGATACAGAAACTTAAAAGCCGGGTAGAGATGCCGGATTACGGCCTTCTTTCTCAGTCGATCATCGAAGAAGTCGAAAACACAGATCAATTAAAGTCATTGATCGACAGAGTCGTTAAATCCGTAAAAGCAGCCGAAACCCGCAACGGACGCGCGCTTGTTTTGCTGCCCGAGCATTTACATAAAGATCTGAAGACAGCGAAAAATTATCTGAGGGAACAGTACGATATAGATCCTGACAAGCATGACGCGGTTGTGAGGATACAGCAGATAGAGCAGGGTGACGATCCTGATCTTATGACCCAGTTCGGGCTTGGTTATGAGATCATAGAACACATCCGTAAGGGCCCCGATGCCAGTCCGAGCGATGAACTTCTTAATCTTATAGCTGCGGTAGTTGAGGGAACTGCCGACCCGTTAACTGTTTTTGATACGCTTTTCAAAGGCATACTCAAAATACGAAAAATAAATTGGCAGTCAATGGAAGATCAGCGAAAATCGTGGGAGTCCGTTGCTCAGGCAGCGTAAAATATTTTACGTCAAACTATTTGCATACGAGAGCCGGTAAGTATAAAATATATCAGGATAACATGGCCTCAATTATATAAAAAGGAGTGCAGAGATGGCTATGGTTGATAATGACGAGATCAGGAACATCAAAGTTTTAAAGGTGTTCATGATAGCGATCACCCTCTTCGGAGTAGTGTTCGCGTATTCCGGAGTAAAAGGGTATCAGGACAAGGAAATGCTGTTCAAGCGCGGTATAACGGCCGGTTCCGTAGTGACGGATAAAGATTCGCACCGCGGGAGAAAAGGCAGAAGAAGCTATTACCTTACGGTCGAGTTCCGCGGCGTTCAGAACGAACTTTACAAACAAAGAATGAAGTGCTCATCTAAATTGTATTACAATACTGACACCGGTTCGCCGTTGGAAATAGTATATGACCCCGAAAATACGGCCAATCTTTGTACTGCGAACTCGCTGACGCGGCAGAACCAGTCCCAGTATATTGTTCTGACGATAATTGGGATCGTCATCAGTGCAGCAGGATTGATCGTCTTCTTTATAATAGGTAAAAAACCGGGCAAAAGTTGACCGTCTGTTCTACGGTCCGGGGCAGCATTTTCTCCTTTCCGTTTTCCGTTAAGAAACAGCGCTCTTGTGGTATAATGCTTCCCGGTAATGAACCGGTAATATCCATTATGTAAGACAATAAATAAGCCGAGAACAAGCTGCGTATATATGAAAATACCGTTATCCGAAAGTTCGTCGTGATTTTCAACTCAATGTAAAAACGGGAATGACAGAAGAATGAAAAAAGTTTTAAGTAACTAACAGGAGTCAAAATGAAACAGTGGTATGAATCATTATTCGAGAATTATGCCAAGAAATACGATAAGGAATGCTTTGTTCAGGGGACCGTGGGCGAATGTGATTTTCTTGAAAAGGAGTTTGGCTATAATAAAAATTTAAAAATACTGGACGTGGGCTGCGGCACAGGAAGACACACGATCGAATTGTCGAAAAGAGGTTATAATGTAACCGGTGTAGACCTGTCGGAATCACAGCTTGCCGGTGCGAGGGAAAAAGCAAAACAAAACGGCCTGAAGATAGATTTCAAGCAGTATGACGCACGCAAACTTCCCTTTAAGAACGAATTTGACGCTGCGATCATGCTTTGTGAAGGCGGATTTTCTCTTATGGAAACAGACGAGATGAACTTTGAGATCCTTAAGAACGCGGCAAAAGCGCTTAAAAGTGAAGGCAAATTTGTTTTTACCACATTGAACGGCTTGTTTCCGCTCTTTCATTCTGTCAATGAATTCTATAAATCGAACGGAAAAGAGGGCCAATCCCAGTGCAAGGAGTGCTCCTTTGATCTTTTGACCTTCCGTGATCATAACACCGTTGTTTTCGAGGACGATGACGGCAATAAAAAAGAGCTTAAATGCAACGAACGTTATTACGTACCAAGCGAAATAACGTGGATGTTGAAAAACCTCGGATTTAAAACGATCGATATTTTCGGTTCAAAGCTCGGGGCATATTCCAGAAACGACAAGCTGACGCCCGACGATTTTGAAATGCTTATTGTTGCGGTAGAATAGAGCCTTCTGCGGAGATCGTCAGCGGACCTTGAATTTTACCGGTACTTTATAAATAACGGCTTACAAAGCCGGGTATGATAATGATAGAAAGGAACACGGATTGAAAAGTATATATATTTTTATTTTATGCGCCGTTTTGGCCGCAGGTTGTTCGCATACCATATACGAACGGAAAAAGAGCGAGTCTGACCCGGCTGACCAGGGGAGTAAAACCGAAGTAAATCTGCGCGGCCCGAAAGTCGGCGTAACGCATACTTTTTAACGATCGGACGCGAATACCGTCGGTGCGGAGAAAAAATTAAAGCAGAAACGCGATAAAGCGGTTTTTATGCCTAATCCAAGTAAAATGGGAAAGGAGCGTGCGTTATGATGCCGGTCGGGCCTTTAATGATAGAACACAGGCTTGCATAAAGAATGATAGTTCTTATGTATAAAGAAGCCATGACAAGGGCGGTATAGTTTTACCTACAGGCGGGATGGGTCCGGGTGGCTCATTGTAAGCCATCATTCTTCGCTTATGCCTGAAGAGAAATAGAAACTGTTCTCATAAGATGGGCGCATGTAATATACATAAAAATAATAATGTTAAAGGACGGGAATATGGCGCATGATCGTGAAATAGAAAACATTTTAGCCGACCTGAACGTTTCGCGTCAGGGTTTGTCGGACGCCGAAGCTTCGGAACGTATTAAAATTAACGGGTTTAACCTGCTCGAGTCCAGGGACCGGCCGACGCCGTTATCGATATTTTTCCGGCAGTTCCTTAATCCGTTGGTATATATTCTCGTTGTGGCCGCGAGCATCAAGGCTTTTGTGAAGGGCCCGTTCGACGCGCTGGTTATAGTCGGGGTCCTGATGTTTATGGCGATCGTGGGATTTATTCAGGAGATGCGGGCCGAAAGCGCTATGGCATCACTCTTGAGACTGGCTGCGCCGAAGGCCAAGGTGCTGCGAAATGGGTCAGTCGAGATCATTGAATCGCGTCTAATTGTGCCGGGTGATGTTATTATTCTGGAAACAGGCGACAAAATCCCGGCAGACGCCCGGCTTATCGAAGCGGTAAATCTTAAGGGGAATGAGTCTTCTTTAACAGGCGAGTCTTTGCCGGTCTTAAAAAATACAAACATTCTTGCACATGACGCGCCTCTGGCTGAGCGCAAGAATATGGTTTTTATGGGCACGACCATTGCCTATGGCCGCGGCAAGGCAGTTGTCGTAGCAACAGGTATGAAAACCGAGATCGGCCGTATAGCCGGAGCAGTACGGTCCATTCGTAAGGATAAAACCTCGCTTCAAAAAAGCATCGACGATCTGGGGCATGTATTGATATGGATCGTTCTTGGATTTTGCGCTTTTCTTCTTGTCCTGGGAATATGGAAGGGCATGGATTTTGCCGAGGTTTTTATGCTGGCAGTCGCGGCTGCTGTTGCAGCTATACCTGAATCTTTGCCTGCCGTTGTGACGATCGTTCTAGCGATGGGGATGCAGCGGATGGCACGTAATAACGCTATTATCCGTAAACTTGTCGCGGTTGAGACACTCGGGTCAACAACTGTTATCTGCTCTGATAAGACAGGAACTCTGACGCTTAATCAGATGACGGTTAAAAAATTATTTACTAATGATCAATGGACCGATGTAAGCGGCCATGGTTATGAGATAACCGGCGAATTTACCGGAGACGGTTCTCCTGTTCCTTATTCAGACGACCTTTCGATAACAGAGACCCTTAAAACCGCAGTGCTCTGTAATGACGCCCGGTTAATAAAAGGAGATGACGGCGCGGATATACAAGGTGATCCGACCGAAGGGGCGCTTGTGGTTTTAGCAGCGAAGGCCGGTATGGATAAGGTTGCCGCTGATACTGAAACCCCGAGAGTTGATGAGATCCCTTTTGAAAGCGAAAGACAATATATGGTGACAGTGCACAAGGGATCCGGCGGCAGTGTTTTACGTATTAAAGGATCTTTGGAAAAAATACTGCCCATGTCAAACCGATATGTTCGTAACGGTAAGTCGGTTTCCTTGACCGACGATGGCCGAAAAAGATTTATAACGGCTGCTGAGTCTATGAGCAGCGAGGCTCTGCGCGTACTTGCTTTTGCTTACATGGAGGACGCTCCTGAAACCGATAATTTGAGTGAATCTATGTATAAAGGAAAATTAATACTTACCGGGCTATGCGGCATGATAGATCCGCATCGCGTAGAAGTTGTCAGATCAATAAAAGAGTGCCGGGGAGGCGGTATGCGGGTTGTTATGGCGACAGGCGATAATAAAATAACCGCAGGAGCTATTGCAAAAGCTATTGGGATAAAGGACGGACAGGTCTGGACAGGACAAGACCTGCAGAAGATAAACGATGACGAATTGACTGAAAAAATCGAGAACGTATCAGTCTTTGCCAGGATCGAGCCTCTTCATAAACTGCGCATTGTGCAGGCATTTAAAAGAAGGGGGCATGTGGTAGCCATGACCGGCGACGGGGTGAACGACGCACCGGCGCTTGAAGCTGCTGATATCGGGATAGCCATGGGCATAACAGGAACGGACGTAGCCAAAGAATCGTCAGATATGGTCCTTGCCGATGATAATTTCTCGTCGATTGTCACTGCCGTTATAGAAGGCAGGGCGATATTCAACCGCCTAAGGAACGTTCTTATTTTTATGCTCACGACTTGTTTCGGCGAGCTTATGGTCCTTTTATTGGGTGTTGTTTTCATAGGGCATGCTCCGCTGGTTCCGCTTCAGATCCTCTGGATCAATCTGGTGACAGGGGCTATCATGTCCATTCCTCTGGGAATGGAGCCGCGGGTAGGAGATGAACTGAATAATCCGCCGAGAAATTCGCGGGTCGGTTTGATTTATCCCGGCATGATTTTTAGAATAGCCTTTTTATCCGGCATGCTCGCCTTGGGAAGTTTGGCGATCTTTATATGGGCCTACGGTAAATTTGAGATCCACCAGGCGCGGACGCTTACATTCTGCGCTATAGTGGTGTTTGAATGGCTAGTGGCTTTCAACGCGCGGTCAGACGAACGTACGATCTTTAACCTTGGTATATTCAAGAACCGGCCGCTATTTATTTCGTTATTGATAGCGATTCCGTTGCAATTGATGGTTGTCTACGCCCCATTTTTACACGATCCGTTCGACACTGTACCGCTAAAAGCCTGGGAGTGGGGCGTCGCGCTGATACCCGGTCTCGCGATATTTTTGATCGAGACAGTACGGAAAATATTTTTCCCGAAACTTTTTAATAAAGGTAAGTTGGCTTAGTGAGAAAAATTTATTGGAAAAGATTGATAGTCGCTCTCGCCCTGCCGCAATGCGCCGGAGGGCTGGGAGCTGTTTTCACCCGCGAAAGCGTGGCGACATGGTACCGGCAATTGGCTAAACCGCAGCTGAATCCTCCCTCATGGGTATTCGCTCCGGTCTGGACGGCACTTTTCCTGCTTATGGGGCTGGCCTTTTACCTTGTGCTTGTATCGACCCGGAGCGGCGAAAAGCGCAGGGCCGGCGTGATCCTGTTTTGCGCGCATCTAGCGGTGAATACATTATGGTCCATTTTATTTTTCGGTCTGCGCAGTCCTTTCTGGGCATTCATAGATATCATTGTGCTGTGGATAATGATAGTGCTCCTCATCCTTATTTTCCGGGCCATAGACCGGCTCGCCGGGTTCCTGCTTATACCTTACTGGCTTTGGGTTTCCTTTGCCGCGTATTTGAATTATACGGTTTGGAAGATGAATTAGGATAAGTCATAGGAAAAATAAATTTTATCCGCACATTAAGCCGCCAGATGTCTATCCTATAAACAAAGCATTGCTGATCCGGGAAGAGTTTGTTGGTTAGAAAAAAAGGGGCGGCATATCCTAAAAAAATCCGCTTGACAGTGAGCAAAAAATCAGTATAATTGATAATGGAAACCATTTTCAATAAGGAGAAATAATGCCGAGAGGTAATTGCAGGGGTCAGGGTTGGTGGCACGGGAAGTTTCGGGGATGCGGATATCGGCTGACAGTGGGCAGAGAAGTCATACTTGATATTCTATCCGGAGCCGAAGGGCATTTAAGCGCCGAAGACATCTATATGAAAGTTCACCCTAAATATCCCAATGTGGGGCTTACGACAATTTACCGAACATTGGATGTTTTATCAAATCTTGGAATGATCTATAAACTTGATTTTGGAGACGGCAGAGCGCGTTACGAACTGGCCGAAGGTCCGGAAGGAGCGCATCATCATCATCATCTGGTATGTACAGATTGCAATAAGGTTATCGACTATACCGATTTTATTGATGACGAGATCGAGCTTTTAAGGCAGACGGAAAACGGCTTAAGCCGGAAATATAATTTTAAGATCACTAATCACGTTATTCAATTTTACGGTTTATGCGATAAATGCGGAGGCAAAAAATAACCGCTATATTTTTTTCTCTGATAATGGAAATGATTTTCAGTAACAAAACGGAGGTGTGATATGCCGGGTTTTGACGGAACCGGCCCTATGGGGCAAGGTAGTATGACTGGCGGCGGAAGAGGATATTGTGCTGTTAATTTAAACGACGCAGGTGTAAGGCGAGGCCCCGGGCGCGGATTTTTCGCTGGCGGCAACGGTCGGGGACGAAGGAATTGTTTTTACGCTGCAGGTATGCAGGGATGGATGCGTGCCCAAAAAGGCATGTCCTTCGGCTTGTCTCAGGGCGGGCCTGCTTTTGGCGGGTCCGGAAGCACCATATCTAAAGAAGAAGATCTCTCTCTTCTAAAAGCTCAGGCCGATTATCTCAAGGCTGAACTTGAAGCGGTACAGACGAGAGTTCAGGATCTAGAGGCTCAATAAGAAAGGAGAATATGAACATGAGAGTAGGAGTAGTATTGGAAGATGAGAAGGGCGCGCAGGGGAATGTTTGCGCGCATTTCGGGCAATGTAAATTTTTCTTTTTGGCGGATATTGATCAGGCAAAAAAGAAAATAACCGGCACCCGTATTGTGCCTAATACAGCTGCGCATGGCGGAGGCGGTTGCGTGGCTGTTGATGAGATATTGAAATATAAGGTGACTCATGTAATATCCGGAGGAATGGGTATGGGCGCTCAACAGAAGTTCGCTCAAGCCGGGGTACAGGTATTTGGTTATTCCGGGAATGTACAGAAAGCGCTGTATGATCTTATGAATAATACTCTTGGCGGCCTTGAGGCATGCAAGGATCATGGCAGCAGCGGCAGTTGCCATTAAGGAAGGTGTTAAGATGAGAATATGTATCACATCCGAAGGTAATAATTTAGATGCTAAAGTTGACCCTCGTTTCGGCCGGTGCCGGACTTTTATTTTTTTCGATACGGATACAGGTAGCTTCGAAGCGTGTGAAAATTCGAACGCTCAATTCCAGGGCGGGGCCGGCATTCAGTCCGGTCAGCTTGTAGTATCCAATGGTGTAAAGGCTGTTCTTACCGGCAACGTCGGCCCCAATGCTCATCAGGTTTTATCTGCTGCGGGGATCAGTGTTTTTACCGGTGTTTCAGGAACTGTAAAGGAAGCAGTCGAGAACTATAAAAATGGGAAATATAAAGCAGCCGATGCGCCAACAGTAGGCTCAAAATTCGGAATGCCGAATAAGCAAGGCAGGCCTTTGTGAATAATGAAATCTTGGAGAATCATAAAAGATATTTAGAACGTATAGCCCTCAACAAAAGTTTCGGGTACGATGTGGACAAGGAAAGGGATTTTATCCTGAAACAGGCCCAGCCTGTTTCAGGGAGGATCCTTGAAGCCGGGACAGGCAAGGGGCATTTTGCGCTGGCATTGGCTAAGGCGGGGTATTCATTTGTCACCTTTGACATATCCCCGGAAGAACAGCGTTTTGCGAAGCTGAATATCAGGCATTTTGGTTTTGAAAGCCAAGTAGATTTCAGGATAGAAAACGGAGAGAAAACGAGTTTTCCATCAGAAGGTTTTGACATGGTTTTTTCCGTGAATGTCTTGCATCATTTACGTAACGCCTACCAGGTGATCGATGAACTTATTCGGCTCATTTCCCCTAAAGGCAAGTTGGTTTTGGCAGATTTCACAGACGAAGGGTTTAAGGTGATGGATAAGATCCACGGGCTTGAAGGCAATAAACATGAGGTGCGGGAGGTAACATTGCCCGACGCTGAGAATTATTTGGCCAAGAAAGGGTTTAAAGTTGTTGGGACAAAAAGTATATACCAGGTTGTTCTTTTGGCTGAAAAAAGTTAATTAGTTATTATGATTATTCCAATAGCTAATGGTAAGAATGGAATAGACAAAACAGCGGTAAGCGTAAACAAGCCTGAACTATAAGTAAATCTGATAAGGAGCTTATGTGGGATTATGAATAAGGTTGTTATTGTTGACGAAGAAATGTGCGTCGGATGCGGTATATGTGTATCTATCTGTCCGAAAAAGATTTTATATATTGATGATAAATCCGGCAAGTGCAAGGTGACGGACGAGACCAAATGCGATCGTCTGCGCGGATGCATGAAAGTATGCCCTGTATATGCCTTGAAAATTAGGTGATAAATAATGATAAGTTAAGAGATGTGTTTTTTAATTCAGGGATTTGATTTGACGCGGCCTAATGAGAAGAGATATGTAGACGGTCAAGGAATCGAGCATTGTATTGAAGAAATAGATACAAGTGGTAAAGAAGTTAAAAGATAATCAAGAAAGGGGGTGTTTGATATGCCTAGAGGAGATGGAACCGGACCTATGGGATTGGGCCCGATGACAGGAAGAGGGGCCGGCTTTTGTGCCGGTTATTCCGCGCCCGGGTATGCCAATATTGTTCCTGGCATGGGATACGGTGGTGTAGGCAAAGGGTTTTACGGCCGCAGGGGGCGTAAAAATCAGTTTTATGCAACCGGTCTTACCGGTTGGCAAAGAGCATACATGGGATTTCCTGCTTTTGGAGGGGCGTATCCTTATGCACCTGAAATGGATCCTAAACAGGAGGTGGATATCCTAAAAAACCAAGCGGATGTTTTAAAAAGTCAGCTTGAGGATATTCAGGGCCGCATTGAAGCTTTGGAAAAAGGACAAGCAGAAAGAAGTGAGTAACTGTATGGTATGATGGGATAGATTTTAATTCTTATCCCCTCATACCAGCTTATTAAAAAGGAGTGATTATGCGCGTAGCTATATCTACAGAGGGAGAATTTGTCTCTGCCCATTTTGGCAGGTGTCCAACTTTTACTCTTGTTGATATCGAAAATGGCAAGGTAACTAAAAGAACGGAAGTAGCAAATCCCGGGCATCAGCCGGGGGCAATTCCTGAGTTTTTGCA
>Ga0172375_10013432_pt1 | contig 10149 bp, 11 predicted proteins | sample LakKiv1m_FD_114537 | JGI IMG/M metagenome (GOLD analysis project Ga0172375, IMG submission 114537) | Freshwater microbial communities from Kabuno Bay, South-Kivu, Congo - kab_092012_11.1m | ecosystem: Environmental > Aquatic > Freshwater > Lake | place: Democratic Republic of the Congo...
ATTTTAAAAAATTTTACAAAAATATAAATAGTTCTGTTTTATTGAAATGTTATTTATCATTAAACGTCATTTACTTCGTCAACAATGTATTTTCGAGTAATGTATCTGACAGGGAAACGTGATGCTAAATAACCTATTATCAATACTGTGAAAAATATTATAACAATATCCAAGAATTTAATTTCAATCGGATAATAATTTACAATAAAAGCACCAGGATTGCTTCCTTGCATTGGTATAAAACCAAACTGTTGTTGTAAAACGGCAATAATTATTCCGAGTATAATGCCAAGTAAAGCTCCTAAAATTGAAATTAACCAACCTTCGAGTAAAAAAAGTTTTTTTATGTCTGCCATGGTCATCCCTATACTCTGAAGTGTTTTAATGTCTTCTTTTTTCTCGATAATGAGCATGGTTAATGAGCCGATAATATTAAACGAGGCGACAAGTAAGATAAATGCTAAGATTAAAAAAACAATAATTTTTTCGGAATGCATTATTTTATAAATTAATTCGTGCTGCTGGTAACGGTCAAGTACTTTAACATTATCTCCAAATAGCGATTTAATTTTATTTCCCAATGAATTTAAATTAGCATTTTTTGAAGTTTTAATTTCTATTGATGAAACTTCGTTAGTATAGTCGAGTAGTTCGCGAGCAAACTTTATGGGAACAATAACATACTGGTCAACTTCGGGGTCTATGCCGTAAATTCCAACAGGGTAAACGGTTTTAATATTGAACGAATTTTCTGGATTTTCCGAAAACGAAGATGTGCGTTTAGGTATATAAATTTTTAGTGGCGAAACAAAATTTAAGCTTATCGATAAAAATGATGAAACTCCCATGCCTATTACAGCAACCGGTTCTCCGTTGTAATCGAGCATAAAATGTCCGTTTACTATCATTGTGTCAATGCCGGTCATTGACGGATAGCAAGGACTAACGCCTTTTATTATGAAAGGGTGATATATTTTTTCGTATTTTATTAAGGCATTTTCTTCAACACATTCCGAAAACATTTTAATACCGTTAATGGCTTTTAGTTCCTCCATTTTTAAGCTATCGGGAATAAATGTTTTGCCATATTTTGGAACAATTTTAAAGTCAGGATCAAACGAATTAAAACGGTTTACAATAAGCGATTCGAGTCCATTAAATACCGATAATACTACAACAAGTGCCATTGTGCCAATAGCAATTCCAACAAGTGTAATTAGCGAAATAACATTAATTACATTAGTCGATTTTTTTGAGAAAAGATATCGTTTTGCTATGAAGTATTTTAAATGCATCAATAAAATTATTTTAGAAGTTCGTCTATTCGTTTAGCATAATCGAGCGAGTCGTCAACAAAGAAAGCAAGTTCCGGAATAGATTTAACCTGATTCCTGATTTTCTTTCCCAACTGAAATCTTATATTTTTTTTATTATCGTTTATTGCTTTAAAAGCATTTTGCTTTCCGGTTGGTGCAAAAATACTTAAATAAACTCGCGCAAGTGCAAGGTCTGTACTCATTCTGACTGTTGTTACAGAAATTAAATTACCGTTATAATATGTTAATGCATCACGCTGAAAAATATCGCTTAATTCTTTTTGAATTAGACGTGAAACTTTATTTAATCTTATTTCGTCCATACTAGTTAAATTTAATTGAATTAATTGGTTTTATTTTTGAAATTACCATCGAAGGAACAATTAACATTATAAATGTAATTACCATCGAACCTATGTTTAGTAAAATTAAATACCAAACATTTAACGAAACCGGAACATATTCTATGTAATACGATTCTTGGTCGAGTTTAAATATTTTAAAATAATATTGTAATACGCATAATGCAATACCAATAAGGTTCCCCCACAGCATGCCACGGCTTATTAAAAAAGCGCCATTATATAAAAATATTTTTCTGATACTTACATCTTTAGCGCCTACAGCTTTTAAAATACCAATCATGTGGGTTCTTTCGAGTATCATAATTAGAAGTCCCGAAACCATATTAAACCCTGCTACAAGCACCATTAATACTAATATTACCCAAAGGTTAGTGTTAAAAAGTCCAATCCAGTCGAAAATGTAAGGGTATTTTTCCATTATGGTTTGAACTCGTAATTTGCTGCCATCGGGTAATATTTTAATTCCGGCAATATTAAAAACTTTGTCGGCAATGCTATTAATATTATCGAAATCGTTTATTAAAATTTCGAACCCCGATATTTGATTGTTATTCCAGTTATTAAGTTTTTGAATATGCCTGATATCAGCTAGCACAAACATTTTGTCAAATTCTTCGAGATAAGTCTGATAAATACCCGAAATTTTAAACTTCCTCATTCGTGGAGGGTCTTGTATAAAGTACATTGGCAAATTATCGCCAACCTTTAGATTTAGCAAGTCACCAAGTTTTTTCGATATTACTACATCGTTGCATTTTGCAGTGTCGGTCAATAAAAAATGTTTTCCCGATACCATATAATTATCAAAAAAACTCCAATTAAAATCTTTGTCAACCCCTTTTAAAATAACCCCTTGAACATTATTTGACGTTTTAATAATTCCCGGCTTTGTAGCATAAACCTGAATATGGCTAATACCATCAATTTTTTTTATTTGTCGAACAAAATCATGGTTTTTGTTTATTGGGTTGGTTTCGTATGAATAGTTCGAATCGTAATTTACAATTTGAATATGCGAACCAAAACCAAAAACTTTATTTCTGATTTCGTTTTTAAATCCCTGCACTATTGACACAGAAATTATCATAACCGATAAGCCAAGAGCAATTCCAACAACAGCAACAGAAATTATAGGTCTCGAAATTTTATTTCCACCACCTTTGCCTGTCATTAACCTTTTTGCTATGAAAAATTCGGTATTCAAAATTTTTTTTTTGCAAAAGTAATAATTTACTACTTTAAAATATTCTTAATTAATATTAACTTTTAACTTAATAAAAATGTAACAACTTGTATAATTTATACTTAAGAATATTTATTAAATTTATAAAAAAAACTATATTTGCAAAAATTTTTTTATATGAACAAAGACGAAGTAATAAAAATAATAAACAATTTTTTAATAGACGAATTTGAATTAAACCCCGAACAAATAAAACCCGAAGCAAAATTAAAAGACGATTTGGGTTTAGAAAGTTTAGATTTTGTCGATATTGCTGTTGTTGTTGAGAAAGAATTTAAATTTAAAGTAAAAGGCGAAGATATGGTTGATGTTAGAACTCTTGACGATTTATATAATTATATTTTTAAAACTGTTAACTCTTTAAATAATTAAGTGGTTACCTGGAAAGGGAAAACACGTGGAAATTCTTTAGGATACAGAATTTTTATTTTTACAATAAAATACTTAGGACTTTCTGTTTCGTATTTTTTATTAAGAATTGTTTCTTTTTACTTTTTATTTTTTTCGCCAAAATCTTTTAAATCATTACTTTATTTTTATAATACAGTTCTTAATTATAAATACTTTAAATCGGTATTATGTATTTATAAAAATTACGTTGCCTTAGGTAAATCGCTAATAGATAAAACCGCTTTATTGGGAGGTTTTAAACAAAACTTTAAATTTACGTTTGATGGTGAAAATTATTTACGACAAATGGCTGCCGAAAATGGTGGTTTATTAATTAGTGCACATGTAGGTAATTTCGAAATGGCGAGTGGTTTATTAAAACGAATAAACACAAAGATTAACATAGTAATACTTGATGCCGAACACGAAAAAATTAAAAAAATATTTAATAACATATTGCAAATAAACGTAAATTTTATTCCGCTAAAAAACGATATGTCGCATTTGTTTTTAATTAACAAAGCAATCGAAAACAAAGAAATTGTTTGCCTGCATGGAGATAGATTCGTTGATAACGAAAGAGTTTTTGAAATGGAATTTTTAAATAAAAAAGCCACTTTCCCATCTGGTCCTTTTCAGTTGGCAATGCTTTACAAAGTGCCGGTGTCATTCGTTTTTGCAATGAACGAAAATAAAAACAAATACCATTATTTTGCTTCAAAACCTAAGATTTACAATATTTCAAATAATCGTAACAATCGTCACGAAGAATTTCTAAATATTACAAACGACTATAAAATTGAACTCGAAAAAATAGTAAAACAGTATCCAATTCAATGGTTTAATCATTATCAGTTTTGGAAATTATGAACAACATATTATTTGTTTCTGCAAATCAGCTAAAAGAACCATATCCGGTATATCCATTAGGAATCTCGTATTTAATAGCATACCTCGAACAGCATCTTATTGGTTTTAAGAGTTATGTATTCGACTTTAATCAAGGTAATTATAACGATTTAAAGCAAAAAATCTTACAATTAAATCCGAAATATATTTGTATTTCATTAAGAAATGTTGACGATGTAAATTTTTACTCTAAAAACAGCTACGTTTCTCATTATTCCGAAATAATAAAAACTGTGAGAATTGTTACGAATTCAAAAATCATAATTGGCGGACCGGGTTATTCGATTTTTCCCAAAGAAATGTACAATTTGTTACAACCCGATTTCGGGATATTTGGCGAAGGCGAAATTTCGTTATATAAATTAATTAATAAACTAGAAAATAATGAAAGTGATTTTAGCGAAATACCTCGATTGGTATATGTAACAAACAACAAAGTTGTAATTAATAATAAAGACAATTCTAAGTTACAGCCACAAACATCGTACATTAATGAAATTACAGATTATTATTGGCAAAATAGCGGTATGCTTAACATACAAACTAAAAGGGGCTGCCCTTACAAATGTATTTATTGCACATATCCTCTAATTGAAGGTAAAAAAGTAAGAACTCACAACCCCGAATTGTTAATCGAAAATATTAAGAAATATATAACCGATAATAAAATTGATTATTTCTTTTTTACCGATTCGTTATTTAATATTCAAAATAAATTTAATTACGAATTTGCCGAGTTAGTTATTAAAAACAAACTTAATTTTAAATGGGGAGCATATTTTAATTTTAAAAATTTAACCGAAGATTTATTAAAACTTCTTAAACGTGCAGGGCTATGCCATATTGAGTTTGGCACCGATTCGTTATGCGACATAACATTAAAATCGTATAATAAACCTTTTACTTTTTCCGAAATTTTAAGCATTTCGAATATTTGTAACAAACTAGAAATTGATTTTGCCCATTTTCTTATTTTAGGAGGATATGGAGAAACTGTCGAAACTTTAAAAGAAACCTTTATTAATTCTGCAAAAATAGGTAGAACAGTGTTTTTCCCTTTTGTGGGAATGAGGATTTATCCCAATACCAAACTATATAACATAGCACTTAATGAAAATAAAATAAAACCGGACGAGAACTTAATTCTTCCTAAATACTATATTTCAGACGAGTATGACGATGCCTTAGCAAAAAAATTAGCTTTACAATCGGGTAAAAGATGGGTTTTCCCCGACGAAGACTCGTCTGTTATTATCAATAAGTTAAGAGCAAAAGGTAAAAAAGGACCATTATGGGAATATCTTGTAAAATAATTTTATTTTATTTGATAGATAGCTAACTTTGAATTATTATTTAATGTAAAATGAATAAAATATTATTATTACTATTTATTGTTATCACAAATAAAATAATAGCACAAGACAATGGTTTTGTGGGTGGTATTTTGTTTGGTGCCGTAGCTTCGCAAGTAGATGGCGACGAGCTTTCGGGATATTATAAAACGGGCTTACAGGCAGGTATTAACTTAACAAATCGTTTTAATAAAAAAAACGGAATTAGTATAGAACTTAAATTTATACAAAAAGGTAGCTATGTTAACCACATGGATAGTATTAATACAGATAATAACCGTTATTATAAAATGCGGCTCAATTATGTAGAAGTACCATTCTTGTATAATTTCTATTTAAAAAAGAAGTTTATGTTCGAAGGTGGGTTTGGTTTTGCTTATTTATTTAATGCCCGTGAAGATAAAGATGGTTATGGTTTTACAGAGCCATATCCCGATTTTAAAAAATTTGATTTTCCAACTTATTTTGGTGTAAGGTATTTTGTTTTTAAAAAATTACATCTCGATTTTCGTTATTCTTATTCTGTTATCCCTATTCGCGATCATCCTGCACATCAAACATATTATTTTAATAGAGGGCAATATAATAAATTACTTTCCTTTGCGGCATATTTAACGTTTTAATATGGAACTAAAAAAAATTATAGTAGCAATAACAGGTGCAAGCGGTTCTGTTTATGCAAAACAGCTAATTAACAAATTGCAAACCATTGATGAAGTTTCCGAAATAGCTATTGTTTTTTCAGATAATGGAAAAAAGGTTTGGGATTATGAATTGAATAACGAAAAGATTACCTCTACAAAAACAAAATACTATACTAATTCAAATTTTTTTGAGCCATTGGCAAGTGGTTCTTCAAACTTTTTTGCTATGGTTGTTGTTCCTTGTTCAATGGGCACGTTAGGAAGAATCGCAAATGGCACTTCCGATAATTTAATAATTAGAGCTGCCGATGTTATGCTTAAGGAAAAACGCAAGCTAATTATTGTACCTCGCGAAAGTCCTTATAACATTATACATATAAAAAACATGGAAACATTGTTATTAGCAGGTGCAAGTGTTATTCCTGCATCTCCATCGTTTTATAGCAAACCTCAAAAAATCGAAGAATTAGTAAATACAGTTGTTGAGAAAATACTTAGCAATTTAGAATTTGTTAAAGGTAATTTTGAATGGGGGAAATAGTTATTTTGTAATAACAATTTTTTGTTGTAAACTAGTATTATAATCTGATATAACAAAGTTATAAAAACCTTGTGAAATATTATCAGAATTAATGATTAGTTCACCTTTTGCGTAATTACCTGTTGTTATAACACCATATTTTATTTAAATACCTGCTTTTTTATTAGTAAATAACAACCTTTTTAGAAACAGAACTGTTTTCGTTGCTTAAATTTATATATGAAATGCCATTTTTAAATTTATCCATAGGAAAGAATACTGTTTTCCCTATCAAATCCAAATATATTTTTTCACAATAAATTTCACGTCCAATATTATCAAAAGCCGTCAAGTTATATATACCAACAGCATTTGGTGTACAAACAACTTTTATATAATCACTATTATTTTCAAAATAAGTATATAATCCTAACTCATTATTTGTCACACACTGAATTGAAATCTTTTCACTATAAGTATATTTTCCGTCATAATCAATTTGTTTCAACCTATAGTAGTTTGTAATATTTTTATAAAAACTATAATCCGTATAGCTATATTTCATAGATATATTTGAAGACCCTGCTCCATGTCTAATATAAACTTGTTGCCAATGATCTCCATCCAAACTTCTTTCTAAAACAAAGTACTCATTATTTTTTTCAGTTAATGTTTCCCATTCTATTTTTACCGAATCTTCATTACAAATAGCATCAAATTTGGCTAATTCTATTGGCAATGGAGTGCAATCTAAGGTTGCTCCTCCTGATAAATTCCAGGTTAAGTCATATGGAGATGAAGAACCACTCCAGTTGTCAATAAGCATTAAATAATCCTGCCCTCCAATAACATTTATCGGAGCTACCCACGAGTCACCGTTTGCACTTTCGCTATTATCTATAGCTCCATTCCCAAGTCCGGTATTGCCGGCTACCCCAGCCCAAGAGCACCTAATTGGAGCTGTAGTAGGTGGACATGTCGTGGCATCCCAGATGGCAAAATCATAATCATCCGTCCCATTTGTGGGACTTATTGTAAATGCAATAGTACCTGAGGTCTGAGGTTGAAAAAAATACCATGTTGACTGATGCTCTCCCATCAAGCACCCGGTATTTGCAAGCCCTAATTCATAATAATTACCAGCACCGCTACTATTTCCATTAATTACGGCGTTAGAACATATGGTTGGTGCCCAGCTACAATCCTGATCTTGATTTGGTGATGCAGGCGGTTGTACACATGTTGGAATAATATATGAAACCCAAGTATCCCCATTTAAATTCAATGAACCAGCTGCAACATGATTGCCCCAAGGATCCAGAATTATAAAACTATTTTGACTGTCAGTTGTTCCATCAATATAATAGAGGCTTTCCATTACATCACCGCTTGCTAAACCTGTTATAGGAAAATTCATTCTACAAAACGGATCTGGATAAGCTGCGCCTAAAGACCAACCATTAACATATACTTCCATCATTGCAAAACCCCAACCATTGCAACCAGCATCATTTAGCGTTAACATATAATTACAAGGAGTCATTGTTACACAAGATATTGCTGCAGTCCACCCTGGTCTTGTTGAAGCATTGTTGTTAGGTGTAAAATTAAAAGTAAGACAGGTACCAGAAGAATAGACTATTGCCAATGCAGTTGTAGTTCCTGCAGAAATTGAAGTTATAATTGGAGAAGAAGTATTTGGTCCATCATAAATAGTAAGTACATCACCAGCTCTCAAACTTGTCTGAGTAAAATTAAAACTCAATACCTGACCAGCACCGGCACAAAAAGTTTCAGTAAAACTAAGATTATCACTATAATTCCCAGCTGATCCACCGTTATCATAAAATGTTCATGAACAAGCTGAAAATGTACCATTAGTCATATTATAGGTTTGGGCATTAATTCCTATTGGAATTAAAACACAACATAATAATATAATTATTAAATATTTACTTTTCATAATTTAATTCATTTTTCCTGAATTCAGGATGTTCATCTAACCAGCTTTTTGAAGCTCTAATGAAATTCTTTAAATCACTTTCTGCATTTTCAGAACATTCGAATTTTGGATAATCATCTGGATATAAAGAACTAAATATTAATATTTTCCTATCTGTTGATTTGTTCTGCTCTTTATAACTATTCGATAAATACTCAAAAAATACATTGCATACTCTAATTTCTATGCTATTAGCAGTAAAGAAATTTACAATATCTTCATATATTAAAATCTTTTTGGTAATAAAAGAAAATTCATTATTCGCTTTTAAATATTTCAAATCTAAGCAATTAAATTCTGAAGTTATAAGTATTTTAAATTTTTCAAAATTAAAATTAGCTTTATCTTTATCTTGTAATTTTATCAGATAAAAAAAAGTGTTTTCATTGATTGAAACAATCTTTACTTGCTTAAGTTCTTGCGAAAAAATTAAAAAAGGGAAAAATACAAATGTGATAGTGATAATAAATTTCATAAAAAATGAATTTAAAAAGTAAATATAATATATATTTTTCTTAAAATCAAATTTTTAATGACTTATTTTTTAGTTTTAAATAAAAACAGGTATTTTTACTTATTAAAGTAATAAATATGATTAATAATAATATATTTTCTTTTTTAAACGATTTAAAACAAAATAACAATAAAGAATGGTTTTTAAATCATAAAGAAAATCACGATGCTATAAAAATCCATCTCGAAACTATTGTTAACGAGTTAATTATAAAGCTGTCTAAATTCGATTCAGAGGTTAGTTACCTAAAAGCTAAAGACTGCCTATTTAGAATATATAAAGATGTTCGTTTTTCGAAAGATAAAACTCCATATAAAACCAATGTAGGAATTTATATAGTTAATGGTGGCAAAAAAAGTGGTAAAGCCGGCTATTATATTAATATTGAGCCAGATAATTGTTTTATTGGTGGTGGCGTTTATATGCCTCAACCTGACGTACTTAAAAAAGTCAGAACTGAAATATATTACAATTTTAATGAATTTAAAAAAGTAATAAGTAATAGCAATTTTAAAAAATATTTTGGGCAGGTTTCTGGTCGTACAATTTCAATTGCACCAAAAGGTTTCGATAAAGATTTTGAAGGAATAGAATATTTAAAATTTAAAGATTATACAGTTATCAATAAAGTAACTGAAAAATATTTTTTACAAAACGACTTTATTAATAATACTGTTACTGTTTTAAAAGCAATGAAGCCCTTTAACGACTTTTTAAATAGAAGTTTTGATTAATAAAGGGAATCTAAAATTAATTAATCGTCATTCCGAACTTGTTTGTCGTCATTCCGAACTTGTTTCGGAATCTTTTCCTGACTTCGCCAATGCGACACCTTTTAAAATATTTTTTATTTAACTTTTTTTCTTGATAATAAAAGTTACAAAAAAATCAAGA
>Ga0172375_10013435_pt1 | contig 10148 bp, 11 predicted proteins | sample LakKiv1m_FD_114537 | JGI IMG/M metagenome (GOLD analysis project Ga0172375, IMG submission 114537) | Freshwater microbial communities from Kabuno Bay, South-Kivu, Congo - kab_092012_11.1m | ecosystem: Environmental > Aquatic > Freshwater > Lake | place: Democratic Republic of the Congo...
GCAAATTAAAAGAATTGTTTGAAGAAGATATTAGATACCAAGAAACCAACGAGAAGGCTCTTACGGCTCGCCTGGCAAAGCTGCGCGATGAGAAGAAGAAACTCTACAGAAAATTGGTAAATGACCAGATTAAAGATGAGGCAATGGTTGAAGAACTTAAAAAAGATATTGATGCTGAAATTGCCCAAGCAGAAGAAAGACTAGAAAGCATAACCAAACACACTAAAGATTATCTTGAGCAAACTTCAAATCTTCTTTATCTTGCCCAAAATGCTAAGCAACTCTTTCTTGAGGGGACGAGAGAACAGAAACATGTCCTTTTAAACAGTGTAGCTTCGAACCTCTTTCTTAAAGACAAAAGGGTCTATTTTAGCCTCAAAAAACCCTTTGACATGCTCGCCAAGGGGTCAAAAAGACCAATTCAGCTCCCCCGGTAGGGCTCGAACCTACAACATCTTCGTTAACAGCGAAGCGCTCTACCATTGAGCTACAGGGGAATGTTAACAAACCCTCTCATTATACCAGTTAGCCTCAAGAACAAAAATTATTTAAGCTTCCCCAAAACCACATTTACTAGCGACAAAACCACTGCCGCAATAAGAGCAGTCATAAAACCGTCCACCTTAAAACCATCCACAAAATTACTCATCACCATTATCAGAAAGGCATTAATTACGAAAGTAAACAGTCCTAAAGTTAAAACATTTACCGGTAAGGTTAAAATTATCAAAATCGGTTTTAATATCATTGTTAACCCTCCCCAAACAACCGATATCACAAGCAAAGCCGTCCATCCAGAAATCGTCACTCCAGGCACTAAATAGGAAGTCACATAAAACGCCAAAGCGTTAACAACCAACTGGGTTAACATAAATTAATCTTAACACACCACTATTCCAAATAATCCTTAAGCTTCAATCTTCGACTTGGGTGCCGCAGTTTACGAAGAGCTTTCGATTCAATTTGTCTAATCCTCTCTCGTGTCACTCCAAATTCTCGCCCCACTTCTTCCAGTGTCATCGGTTTTTGCCCATCTAAACCAAAACGCATTTTTAGAACCTTCGCTTCCCGATCCGACAACGAAGCGATCACCTCTCTTACGTTTTCTTGCATTAGTTGCCTACTCGTTAATTCATAAGGCGAGGCTTGAGTTTCGTCAGCGATAAAATCCCCCAAAAAAGAATCTTCTTCATCGCCAATTGGCGTTTCTAATGAAGTCGTCTTTTGGCTTATTTTAAGAATCTCTCGAACTCTGTCCGGTTCTATCTCTAATTCTTCACCCACCTCCTCTGCTGTTGGTTCACGCCCCAATTCCTGCATTAACCGTCGTTGTGTTCGAATTAATTTATTGATCGTCTCCACCATATGCACCGGAATACGAATCGTTCTCGCCTGATCAGCAATTGCCCGAGTAATTGCCTGTCGAATCCACCAGGTAGCATAAGTCGAAAATTTATATCCCTTAGTCCAATCATACTTTTCTACTGCCCGAATCAAACCTTTATTTCCTTCCTGAATTAAATCCAGGAAACTCATTCCTCGACCCATATATTTTTTAGCTATGGACACTACCAATCTTAAATTAGACTTAATTAGTTTATCCTTTGCCCACTGTTCCCCCGCATCCACTTTTTGCGCTAAAGTAATTTCTTCTTCCCGTTTTAGTAACGATATTCTCCCAATCTCTCTCAGATACATCCGCACTGGATCGTTAATCGACTGATCTGTCAACTGTGTTAATTCTGTTAACTCTTTCTCTAATTCATTCTCGCCCAACTCCTCTTCTTGTCCTGCTAAAACAGTTTCAAAAACATCTACATCTAGTTTAAACAGTTCGTCATACAGCTTGTCTATTTCTTCTACTTGATCCTCCGCTTTTGGGAATAATTCCAAAATCTCCTCTTGGGTTACAAACCCCTGAGCTACTCCTTTATCAATTAAAGGTTTTGTGTTTACTGGTCGCGTCATTTTATTTGCCATGGAAAATCCAATTTATTTTACGCTAACTTCGCCGCCAACTCAAGCTTGTGAACCTCTTGCTTAATTGAGAAACCCTTTTTTTGTCATTTTTAGCCTCTGCTTTTTTAATTTCCTCAGTTATTTTTTCTAACTCCTGTCTGGTAACTTCTTTCACTATTTCTTCAGCTGTTTTAACAAGCTCTCTTTCTACTCTTTCTTCGTCAACTCCCAAAAGATAAGCCTCTTCCGCCACTCCTTTTAACTCCTTGGGTATCTCTTCTATAAAATTTTTTATCTTGCCCACCTTACCTCGTTCTAATATCCACACCACCAATTTTCCCCATGACCCCTCCAAAGACAAACCTGACAACATCTTCTTTACTTGCTCAAGTCCTTTTTCGTCACTTGCCATCAATAAACCTAAAAGCTGTCGTCCTAAAATTGACAATCTAGACATTTTAGTTGGAACAATCTCTTCCGCTAAAGCTTTTGACCCCACTCCTTCCTGTCTTTTTAATTTTTCCATTTCTTCCCAAACATTCTCTTCACCCACCCCTAAACTTCCGGCTAATTTCCTTACATAGTGAGATTGAACCACACTATTACCTATCTTAATCAAATAAGGCAGAACCTCTTCAGTAATCTTTCTTGCCCCTTCTCCTCCTGTTGACCCCCAACGCGCCAGCGATCTCTCCATCACAAAATCATAAATTTCCACCGCTCCTTCTACCTGCTTTTTCCATTCCTGGGGACTTTTCCTCGCCACTTCATCCGGATCCTTACCTCCACTAATATTCACCACTCTAATATCCAATCCCTCTTTTTCCGCCTCTTCAATTGACCTTTTTATCGCCATCTCTCCGGCACTATCAGCATCTAAACCCAAAACTGCTCGATCACACAATCTTCTTAAAATTACTACCATCTCTTCTGTCAAAGCTGTTCCGTTTATTGCCACCGTCTCGGTTACTCCAGCCGCAAAAGACGAAATCATATCCATCGGCCCTTCAACTACCACCACCCTATTTGTCTTTCTGATTGCTTGTCTGGCTTGAGTTAAACCAAAGAAAACTCGTGATTTGTGATAAACTGGTGTTTCTGGAGAATTAATATATTTTGCCCCACCATCATCTCCTTTTGCCAAAGCTGGCACTATTCGACCAGAAAAACCTACTACTCGACCGGCTACATCAGTAAATGGAAATACTATTCTGCCTCGGAAACGATCGTACCCCCCCTGTTTTGACTCAAGCATTAAACCTGTCTTAAACAATAACTCCTTAGATTGTTTTTTCTTTTTAACCAAATAGGTTATCAAACCTTCCCACTCATCCAAAGCAAATCCCAATTTAAATGTTTTTATCAGTTTCTCTCCTACCCCTCTACCTTTCAAATATTCTCGTGCCACTTCTCCCGCCGAATGCTCGGTTAACAAATAATGATAATACTCAGCCGCTAAAGAATTAATTTCTAGCAGTTTAGTCTTCTCTGACTTTTCTTGAGTGTCAAAAACCCTCTCCAGTTTTACCCCTGCTTTCTCCGCCAATTTCTCTAAAGCTTCTCCAAATTCTAAACCATCGATTTTCATCAAAAAATTAAAAATATCTCCTCCTTCACCACAACCAAAACACTTATATATCGAAAGCTCTTCGTTTACCATAAACGACGGCGTTTTTTCTTCGTGAAACGGACACAAACCTTTCAGATTTCTTCCCGAACGCTTTAAGTTAACATACTCACTCACCACCGAGGCAATCCCTACTTTACGTTTAATCTCCTCAATCTGATCTGCCATTCTGCTGCCATTCTAACATCACTGGCGGAGACGGTGGGATTTGAACCCACGTGTCCCGTAAGGGACGCGGGTTAGCAACCCGCTGCCATCGACCACTAGGCGACGTCTCCCTGGCGGAGGAGGTGGGATTCGAACCCACGAGTGCTTGCGCACACATGTTCTCCAAACATGCGCCATGGACCACTAGGCGACTCCTCCTAAAACTTCTCCTATTTTACCCTAACCTTCTGTTAACGGCACCTTTTCCGACAACCACCTGGCAACTTTATCTGTCATCGTCGCCGCTGGCTTCTCTAATCTCACTCGTCTTTTCATCAACTCAGCCACTTTATTTTCGTCTCCCTGATTAAGAATAGCCACTAACTGACCAGGAAATTTTCGAGTAAGTAATATCCTCAAAACCAACTCCTTGTTTTTTTCTTCTATCCAAAATACATTCATTTCTTCCCATTGATAAAGCTGACCATCACTTCTTAATCCCCAAGAAGTTATCTTGTACTCCACTTCTGCCGGCTTCGTTTTAGACAATACCCACACCAAAAACACAATTGACCAAATCAAAAATACTGGCATAATCCCTTCAATTAAAAACATTATTACACTTAACAAAACCGCCAAAACCAAAATAGTACTATAAAACTCCTTTCCTCTCGTCTTAAATAATCTTCCGGGGGCTTGCCAACCAAACAGCAATTTTTCTTCAGTTTCTAACGGACTTCCGTTATATTCAGGTAATACTTCGCCCTCTTTCTTCATTAAACTCATGTTAGCACAAATGGTATAGTCAAATGATGACCCTCAAGGACTGGTTTACACGCGCCCAAACTGAACATTTTGCCCTTGGCGCTTTTAACGTTGCCAATCTTGAAACTCTAAAAGCAATTGTCGGTGCCGCCACCAAACTCCATTCTCCGGTTATTGTTGAGTCTTCCCCGGGGGAAATAAATTATCTTGGTGGCAAAAATCTTATTAGTTTAGTCAAAAATATTCGCGAGGAAACCAATCTTCCTATTTTTACTAATCTCGACCACTCACCCGATATTCCTTCCGCCGAACAAGGAATCGCTTGGGGGTTTGACCTTATCCACCTCGACAATAGTCATCTGCCTTTTGAGGAAAACCTCAGAAACACTCAAATTTTCACTCAAAAAGCTCATCAGCAAAATATTTTAATCGAGGGTGAATTCGACACCATTACCGGTTCCAGTTCTCTCCACCAAAACCAAGCTATTCAAATGAACTTTACCGACCCCTTAAAAGCTCAACAGTTCGTTGCTGCCACCGAAATTGATACTCTCGCCGTTTCCATCGGCAATATTCACGGTGTTTACCAAAAACCAATAATTCTAAATTTAGAGTTACTCCAGCAAATCCGCCAAAAAGTTAATTGTTTTTTTAGCCTTCACGGAGGCAGTGGCACTCAAAACGACCAGCTTAAAGCCGCCATTGATTTTGGTGTCGTCAAGATTAATATCAACACTGAACTTCGCCTCGCTTTCCGGGAATCATTAGAAACTACCCTCCGTCAAAATCAAGAAGTCGCCATCTACAAAATCATGCCCGACGTAATTACTGCCGTTCAAAAAGTCGTCGAAGAAAAAATTAATTTATTTGGCAGTGCCAATAAAGCAATCTGACAGTGCTCCCGGGCAGAATCGGACTGCCATCATCGGTTCCGGAAACCGACATTCTATCCGTTGAACTACGGGAGCAGGCTATAAACTTACCCACCACCAACCATCTTTATTAAAAAAAAGCGGAGGGTACAGGAGTCGAACCTGTTAGAGCGCGAGGCTCATTGGTTTTCGAAACCAACGCATTACCGTCCTGCCCACCCTCCGAATGTGCACCCGGTGCGACTCGAACGCACGACCTCCGGTTCCGCAAACCGATGCTCTATCCAACTGAGCTACGAGTGCAAACAGTCATATTTTATCATTCAAGCCTTCATAAATCCCAAACTATCAAACCAAAATGTTAAAATTATCTTTCTGGAGGGGTGCGGTAGCGGTTTATCCGGGAGGTCTTGAAAACCTCTGTCCATTATGGACTCATGGGTTCGAATCCCATCCCCTCCGCCAGGAGAGGTCGCATAGTGGTCTAGTGCAGCGGTTTACTAAACCGCCGTCATGTTCACATGACCGAGGGTTCGAATCCCTCCCTCTCCGCTTTATCTTGCCAGCACCAACCCCCACACCTTACTAACCCCCACCCGTTTTAATATCCGGGTACACTCTTTCATCGATTCTCCACTGGTAAATACATCATCGACCAGTAGCACCCTGCTCTCTTTTAATCGCTTCTTTTGAATTTTTGCTTCTTCACTCAAAACAAATGCTCCTTTTACGTTCTTTTTTCTCTCCTCTGCTCTCTCTATTTTTGCCTGTTGTTTTGTGTTTCGTTTCCTTACCAATAACTTTACTAACGGTATCTTCGTTTTTTTCTCAACCTCTTTAGCAATTTCTTCTGCTTGGTTAAACCCTCGCCAATTTTCCCGCAAATAAAAAAGCGGCATTGGCACTAAAAAGTCAAACTCCGTCCCCGTTTCAAAAGTTAAATTTCTCATAACAATTTTTATTAACTCACGGTTAAACCCAAATTTAATCGCTTCAATTAAACTTCTTGTTACTTTATTTCTGTATGACCAGATCGCCATTAACCCGTCCATCCCTAATTTAGATTTACATTTTTCATGCGCCCACCCACTTAAGTTAGGTTTAGAACATATCGGGCAAATCTGTTCCGCTAGTTCGATCTTCTTTTCGCAGTCTTCACACAAAAACACTTCATATTTACCACATCCTACGCACCGTTTAGGGAAAACAAAGTCAATCAAAAAGTCCATTTTTGTGGAGACGGAGGGAATCGAACCCTCGTCTGAATAAAACCTATGTCAACATCTACAAGCTTAGTTTGTGAAATTTACCCCAGATTTACCCACAAACAAGACCAGTCTGGGTTTGGTTTATTTTTTCTTCGTTTTTGACCATAAACCAAAGTCAAAAACTGCAATTCGAGTTTGTACTCGCTTTTGGTCAAACCTCGAATAATTTATACCAAAAACGCCTTAGGCAGCGTACGCGTAAGCGTAGTTAGCTTCGGGAGCAGCCACTAGTCCCTTTAGGAATCCTATTGGGCCTTGGGCTACTATGCTGTCTTCTTGTTTGACAGTTATTTTTTAGGCCTATTTCATCCCGTATGCCAATCGGGAGCTTGCAGTTGTCAAAGAGCCTTACCCATCGAATCCTATCGTCCCCATACGAAACATATAATATCACTTTTTCACCTAAAAATCAAGCTAAACCTCACTTTCTCATTGCTTTCACTGCATCAATTTGGGCCGTTAAATCTACTCCCATGATCTGTTTTGCTGCTGCTCTCATTACTATCTGAGCCATAAGCAAATTAAATTCCTCATCATCCATTCCTTTAATTACCCCTTTAAGACATTTTTCCCATCCATCCTTCTCAAACTTGGCCAAAACACTGTCTTCCCAACAAAAATGAGCTGCTAAACCAGGCATCACCGCTGTCCAAAACCCGTCTTTTTTCACTCTTTTTTCCTTTCTTTTTTATTTTTTTAATATTTCTCTTAAACCCCTTTCTATATCTCTTTTCTTCACTATCTCTCTTTTTTCATACTTCTTCTTACCTCGAACCAAACCTACCTCCATCTTTATCAAACTACCCTTATTATACACCGCCAAAGGCACCATGGTCAAACCCGCCAACCGTCTTTTAGCTTCAATCGTGTTTATTTCTTCCTTCTTTAATAACAACTTTTTTCGTCGCATAGAATCATAATTATCATCGGTTGTATAAACATATTTAGCGATATTCATTCCCACCACCCACAATTCATTGTCCACTGTCATTATTCGTGATCCCGTAAGTGAAACTTGTCCCAATCGAACACTTTTCACTTCAGCTCCCGTCAAAACAATTCCTGCCTCATAAGAGGCAATCACCTCGTAATTAAACCTGGCTTTTTTATTCTCAATTCTCACACCCCCATTATAAACTGCCAACTAGCCCTAAAGGCTTACTTTATACAATTTTCCTCCCGAAAGAACCAGCAGTTCGTCTGCACTAATAAACCCCAAATCATTTGCTTCAGAAAAGCCCGTCCACATTAACTGCTTCACAAAATCCCCCTCTTTGGTAAATACCACCAGCCTCCCACTTACCTTATCTAATATTCCAATTTTCGTTTCCCCTACCGTTAATTTTGATAACTTCATCTCCTCGGGTGTTCCAATTAAAACAAAATTTTCTTCGTTTCCTTGTCGCAACTTAACAACTTCACCATTTTCAAGACCTATCCAAATATCTCCATCTATTGTCATATCTACACTGCTAGATAATTTTGTCATTGCCTCCCCCTTGAGCCATCTTAGCCCCTCTCCTAATTTCACTTCTTCGCCACTCTTTTCTAAACCAAACTTCCAAATCTCATCCTTATCTTTATCCAAAACATAAACTCCTCCACCAAAAACCACCAGTGCTACCGGATTATCAATTTTATTTTTCACCTCAAAACCCTTTTCTCCTAAAATTATCTCACCCGGTTTTACCACCACCCCCACATCACCAACGAAACCAGCATCTCTCCAGTTAGCCCCCTCACCTTTACCCATCACCACCTCCGCTTTTTTGTCAGGATAGCCTAAATTTACAACTACCCCTGAAACTTGATCCAAAATCGTAATCATTTTCCCATCACCCCCAATCGCCATTTGCTGACCCAAAAAACCAGATCTCACCAAACCTAAATCAAAAAATATTTCCGGATTAATTTCGTATTCACCCGAAACCATTCGCCATCCTTCTTCAACTCGCCCTTCCAATTGCTGCCACATTTCTCCGAAATTACTCTTTCGATATTCATCTTCTTTTTGTTTTACCCCTTCTCTCACTTCTGCCATCAAATCCTTAGCCCCAATCGGATTCAACTCAGATAAACTTAAAGCATCAGCTCGTTTTTTATCCAATGTCTCATAAACCGACAAAAACGCCTTCTTCTCCTTTTCTTCTTTTGTTTTCCAGTACCCCAAACCTACAGTCACTACCACTAATGCTAAAAACAACAAACCAACAAAAAGACTTCCTTTCCCTCTTTTCTTTTTTTCTTCTACTGAAATTACTAATCGCTCTCGCCTTTTCACTCTTAGTTTATTCCACCAATCAAATAATTTAATTTTTTCTCTTTCTGGGGGTAAGTTCTCATCCTTTTTACCAATCTCCTCACTGATCACCCTCACTTCTTCTATCTCCTTTTCTTCCTCCTCCTCTTCCTCTAATCGACCACACTCCAAAAACAATCCCGCCATTGACACATCCCAATCCTCAGCCATCACTCTCGTTGATAAAAGTTCAACTATCTCCCCCAAATCACCCTTAGTCAAATTAAACTCTTTCCCGTTTATCAGGCTTCCCATTTCCTCTGTCATCAAAAGTAACCGGTCATCAGATTCTAATTCTCCCTTAATTATTTCCTCAGTCCCTCCTCCCTCAAACAAACATACTCGTTGTCCTCCCCTAATAATTTCAACCTTCATCCCCCCCCTGCCTTTAATCCGCACTTCTCTTCTTCCTTCTTTTTTTATTTTTATCTCTACTAATACTAGTTCAACTTCTTTTTCTTTTGCTGTTACCGTCACAAAAAGCTCTGATAAAACATCCCCACCCTCACTCTGATTATATTTATCCTCCAGCTCTTCCAAAATTTCCGAGCCGACACCGTCAGTTTCTTTTTTACCTTTAAGCCGAACTACCCCAAAAATACCCCCCCTTATTAATACATCTTCACGCTCAAAAGGAATCTTCGCGTATACTTGCGACCAATCATTTATCAGTGGTTCTGAAACCACCCGAAAAAAATCTACCCCCAGTAGATTCCTCATACTAACACCACTATAGCAGTCGTTATCAAGGTTATCAGCAAATACCCTCTCGCTAAAAACTTAAACCATCCTCCAATCGGCACATTTACCACTCTATCCATTAACGATACCTGTCTTTGCATAAAAAAGGCCAGCAACATCATCACCAAAAGCATTACCACGTTTAACCATCCCACTACCTGACTAAAAGTTATTTCCAAGAACTGCTCCATTATCTGACCCTCCCTTCATAAGTTTCTAACTCCTCTTGATCCATCAATTCCGAAATTACCCTTGCTACTCGATCCGGATTAGGCACTGACTCAAAAGTAAACGATGCTCCCTCTCCTAAATTACTTGTCGCCTGTTCTGAAGCCGTTTGCACCACCACATTACCATAATTAAACCAACTTGACATCGCCCCCACTTGACGGTAATTAACCTCCTGAATATTTCTTATTTTGGCCACGTCAACATTCTTGTGAAACAAATCAAAGAAATCCACGTCAATA
>Ga0172375_10013437_pt1 | contig 10148 bp, 8 predicted proteins | sample LakKiv1m_FD_114537 | JGI IMG/M metagenome (GOLD analysis project Ga0172375, IMG submission 114537) | Freshwater microbial communities from Kabuno Bay, South-Kivu, Congo - kab_092012_11.1m | ecosystem: Environmental > Aquatic > Freshwater > Lake | place: Democratic Republic of the Congo...
CCGGCGGTCATCGATTTCGAGTTTCATCTTTTCCCGCCCGTTCTCCGCCGCGCCCCCTTTGATGTGATCAGCTCCCTGCTTTACGTCGACCGGGTCGGGGCGCCGGAGAATCCCCAGTACGGATTCACGGCGGCGAAAAAAATCGCCCTCTTCCGGGCTTATACCGACGCGGTGATCCGCAAGCCCGCTCCGGCCTGGATCACGGAGTTCAACTGGCCGCTGGCCGACACCGGGCCCTGGTCGCCGGCCTCCGGCAAACCCAATGTCAGCGAAGCCCTCCAGGCCGATTTTCTCATCCGCTACTATGTGATCGCCCTGGCCGGCGGGCAGATCGACCGAGCGTACTGGTGGCAGCTCGTCGCCCCGGGTTACGGGCTTGTGGACAGCCGCGAGACGCCGTGGCGGAAGCGTCCGGCCTTCCAGGCCTTCGCCTTCATGGTGAATATGCTTTCCGGGAGCGTTTTCCTCGGCAAGGAGGAAACCGTTCCCCTCGGAGAGAAAACCGGGCCCACCGACGAGGTTTATCATTTCCGGCGGAACGACCGGGAGTTCGCCCTGGCTTGGTCGATCGGCGGCGCACACCGCCGGGCATTCGGCCGGACGGTCGGCCAGGTGCTCGACAGGGACGGAAAAATCGCCGCCTGGGACCGGGAAGCCGGAATCGTTCATCTGGATGGGAGCCCCCGCTATGTCGTCTTTGAGTAAATTCACCCGGGCCGGCGTCCGCGATTATGAGAAGCGCCGATATCGCGGGCTCGATCAGAGAATCGTCCATGCCCGGGAAATGAAAATCATCGGGAGGATGCTCGACCGGGCGGACTTCCCCGCCCGGCCCGACGGCATCCTCCGGCCGGGAAAGGAGCCGCTGGCCCTGGACCTTCCTTGCGGGTACGGCCGGTTTACGCCGATGCTCCGGGGCCGGGGCTTCGATGTCGTCAGCGCCGACCTTTCGGTCGAGATGGCCCGACGGACGGCCGAAAACGCGGCCGCCTTCGCCAAAGATCGGACGGGAACGGGGACCTGGTTTCCGTCGCTCGCGGCCAACGCCGGCAAGCTTCCGTTTTCTTCCGGGATCTTCGACCTGGTCTTTTCCATCCGCTTTTTCCACCATGTCCATACGCCCGAAGACCGTCTCGCCGTTCTTCGGGAATTCCGCCGGGTCGCGGCCGGATATGCGCTTATTTCCTTCTATCAGGTCAACGGCTTGCATACCCTGCAGCGCCGGCTCCGCCGCCTGTTCGGAAAAAGCCGGACGAACATCAAGATGCTCGATCCCGGCGTGTTTGAAAAGGCCGCCGTCGAGGCGGGCTTTGAAATTGTCCGCATCGTCCCTCTCTTTAGAGGGCTGCATGCGTATCATCTCGCTTTGCTGAAAGCGAATTAATTTTCACGAGGCAGTAGCGTTTTAAGAGGGGACAGGTTCGGCCTGTGGACGTGTCTCTAATTGTTACGGGGATTGCGTCCGGAACCTGTCCCCGCCTTTCTAATTCGGATACGGAACCGGTCCGTCGGCGTTAAAATTTAAATTTCAGGCCTACGCGAAGAGCAATACCTGATAGATCGAGAACCGCGTCTTTGGCGTTTTCGACGCCGCGTTCGGCCGGCTTTCCGTCTCGGACAAAGACCAGCGAATAAGCGCTCCGGCTCGATGTCCGGGCATCATAAGCATACAGGCGGCCGTTTTCGACGTACGCATCCGCTAGAGTTTCATCAAGATACGAATTGGAACCCGCGAAGCCGGAGATTTTCGCGTAGCGGCCGTTGACTTCAGATGTCAGGTAAAAGCCGCGGCCGATGGAAAGATCCAGACCGATTCCGGCGCAGAGCCCCGCGCCCCCCGAGGTGGCCTTGCCCTGCCAATCGCGAAGCACATCGCCGGCGGCGAACGCATAATGATACTTCGCCCGGGCGAAATAGTATTCGGCTCCGGCCCGCAGATAGAGAAAGCGGACGGGATAATAAATCAGGGAAACGCGAACGGGAAGAGCTTCGACTTCGGGTTTGACTTTGAGCGAGGGAACCGTTTCCCCTTCTCCGGTATAGAGAAGGGAAGATTCCTTGGCCGTTTTCATGTATTCGGCCCCCAGGGCGATCTTGAGTCCCCGGGCAACTCTGAATCCGACTTCACCGCCGGCCTGATAACCTTCCCGAGCGGGGGATACGTCGCGATCAGCCGTCCGGCCGAGCTGGGCGGCGTAGTAATCCGCCAGGCCGTCGGCTCCTCGGTTGAGGTCGCCGACGGCGGTCAAACCGCCTCCGCCCCAGAGCGAGATGAACATCGGCTTTTCTTGCTCCGCCTCGGCCAGAATCTCTTTGGTCGCCTCATAAACGGCCGGCTTTTCCGGGATCCGCTCGACCGTTTCCGCTTTCGGCTTTTTTTCTTCAACCGGCGGAGTCTTCTCGACGATGGGAGGCGCAACCGGGGGCGTTTCCGGAGGAGTGACTTTCTCGACGGCCGGGGCTTTCGTCTCGGCCGGAATTTCTTCCAGGGCCATGACGAAGCTTTCATGGACATAGCCCGAGACGACGCCGGTTTCGTCCGGTTCGAGCTTGACGAGGAACCATTCGCCTTCCTTGCGTTCGGCTTCGAGGATCGTGCCTTCGGGGAATTGGCGGATGATATTGCTGCCGATGAAAGGCTTGACCCGGATATTGGCGATTTCGGCGGTGACCTTGATCTTGAAAACCGCCGGTACGGCCGCGGTCGCGGCGGCGGCCGCCGACGCCAGGGAGACGAGAATGAGGAACCGGACGATGCGATGTCTCATGGCGTACCTCTATTCGCGGGCTGTTTCCAGTATACCATGATTGGAGCGGCCGCGCGCAGCCGGAGGATTCCCCTCGTCCGGACCAGATTAACCTGGATTAAAAAATCAGCTTGATCCCGGCGGCGATTTGCAGGAAGGAAGGATTGACGGAGAACAAGGTCGTATCGCCGGCGGCGAGCTGGGCGTCCCGTTCGTCGAATGCGCAGCCCGTAAGGCGGCCTCGGAGGCCGTCATAGACGCCGGGCGTCCATTTCCAGGAGAAGGATTTCCGCTCGGCGTAGAAATATCTGGCCTGGACGGTCACGGCCAACTTCTGCGTCAACGGGACGTCCAAACCGAGCCCGGCCGTCGCCCCGAGGGAAACCCAGGTCGTGTCTTCGACCTGAATCGGGACGAGAAAACCGTCGGCTTCGCCGTCCCTGACGGCGACCGCGCCCGCCCGGCTCGAGGTCAGGACGGAATTGAAGGAAAGGGTCGGGCCGAGCGATAGATTCAGCTGAAGCGTCTTTTCTCCGACGCGGAAATCGAGGCGGTTGTAATAACAAACGTAGACGGGAACGGCCGTCAGCTCGCCTTCGCCGGCCGCGGTCCCGGTGAATTCGGCGGTCGTCGAGCCGGAGACCGAGAATCGGGCCGTACCGTCGCTTGAGAGACCGGCCTTCAAATATCCGAAGCCGGCCTGAATGGCCGCCCGGCCCGGAAGGAAAAAAGCGGCCGACGCCCCGGCAAACGCCGCGGCGGCCGAAGAGGTGTGGATCGTGTTTTTCACCTTGGCCAGAAGTTCCGCTTCCGCGCCGGCCTCGGCGGAGTGAAGCGTTTGGAGCGAATTGAAGGAGATGCCGAGTCCGCCGAGAAGCGTGATTTCCGCCCTTTCCCAGAGCTTGGGAGGGCGATAGTCGTCCGCCGGGTCGGCTTCGGATGTCTGGCCGAAAACGGCCGGGCCGGCCGCCAGTATCGCGGCCAGGCCGGCGATCAGGATTAAAGCTTTTCTTTTCTTGTTCATTATCAAGTTCGCTTATAACATTTCCGGCGGGATTCCGGCAACCTCCGAACACGGGCCGGAAGAGGATGGCTTGCCCGTCGAGGCCGTTTTGATGTACATTCTCTGAGGTCTGGGAGGAAATCATGACCCGTCATTTGCGCTTCCTATCGGCGTTCCTTCTGTGCGGCGCGGTTGCGCTCGGTTCCGGATTGGCCGCGGCCGGCGCTTCGAAGATCGTGTTCAAGGCGGACGCGTGGAATTTCGGCAAGGTCAAGCAGGGCGCGTCCGTTTCCTATGAATTCGCCTTCAAGAACGAGGGCGACGATGTCCTCCAGATCGGCAATGTCGAATCCTCCTGCGGCTGCACCGCCGCCCTCGTTTCGGACAAAAAGGTCGATCCCGGAAAATCGGGCAAGATCAAAGTGACCTTTAATTCCACCGGGTACGCCGGCGCGGTCACCAAGTACATTTACGTCGAAACCAACGATCCCGACAACCGGCGGCTTCAGCTGAAGATCGAAGCGGCCGTCGACGTGCCGCCCCAGCCCCAAATCGAGCTGGATCGGTACACCTTTGACGCCGGGCTGATCCTCGAGGGCGAGAGCATCGCCGCCGACATCGTCGTCAAGAACCGCGGGGAGCTCGAGCTTCAATTCGAAGCTTCGCTTTCGGGCGCGACATTCGAAGTGAAAGGCCGTCCGGCCGTTTTTCCGATCAAGGTGGCCCCCGGCAAGGAAGCGACTTTCTCGGTCAAGGTGCCGCTCGTCGGCCGGGTGGGGTATGTCCGGGAATTCATCCTGTTCAAGAACAACGATCCGCTCCGCTCGACGATTTCGATGACCCTGAGCGCCTACGTCATCACGAAAGTCCAGCTGAAAGAGCTTTTCGAAAAATATAAATCCGAAATCCGTTGACCCGATCCTGAGAAAAAAGCGGCCCGGAGGCGTCCCTTGAGTTGCCATGCCGCTGTTCAATCCCGCGCCCGGGCCGGGGATTCTCTCCCCTGAATCCGATTCTTCGAAAACCGCCTTTCTAGCCCTGAACCTGGCTCTCGGCGACCGGTTGGACCTGTTGACAAGGGTTCTGGCCCGATTCCCGGATCCGTCCGAGGCCTTCCGAATCCCGGCCGGGGATTGGCCGGGCCTGGGATTCAGCCCGGCCGTCGCCGCCCGGTTAACGGAACCCGGGCTGGCCGACCGGGCGGACAAAGAATTTGACAGGTCCAAGGCAAAAGGATATTCTCTCTTGACTCTTGGGGATGTCGGATACCCTTCCCTTCTTCGGGAAATATTCGATCCGCCCTGCGTCCTTTACTGCGCCGGGCGGACGGACGTCCTCGAGAGGCCGGCGGTCGCCCTGGTCGGCTCGCGCCGTCCGACGGCCTATGGCCGCGGCGTCGCCGGGCGCCTGGCAAGGGACCTGGCCGGCCGCGGCGTCGTCCTTGTCAGCGGATTGGCCATCGGAATCGATGCCGCCGGCCATGAAGGCGCGCTGGACGGAGGACGGACGGTGGCCGTGATGGGATCCGGGCTCGACGTGCCGTATCCGCGGTCGAACCGGAAGCTGTACGACCGGATTGCGGCCTCGGGAGCCGTGATTTCCGAGTTCCCCCTGGGAACGCCGCCGCTTGGGCCGCATTTCCCCCGGCGGAACCGGATCATCAGCGGCCTGGCCCGGGCTTTGATCGTGGTCGAAGCGGCCGAAAAGAGCGGCTCGCTGATTTCCGCGGCCTTCGCCCTGGAGCAGGGCCGGGAGGTCATGGCCGTGCCCGGAAACGTCACCTCCGAGGTGAGCCGCGGGACCAACGGCCTGATCAAGGCCGGAGCGAAGCTCGTCGAGAGCTGGACGGACGTGGCCGAGGAGCTCCCGAGCCCCCTGCGGGAGGAGCTGCTGGCCAGGCGGCCGGAGGAAACGTCGCCCCGGCCGGTTCTGTCCGCCGAGGAGACGGCCGTCTGGAACCGGCTCTCGCCGGATACGCCGGTTCATGTTGACGAGCTGCGCGAGAAAACGGAGCTCTCGATTTCAGAGCTCCTGACGATATTACTGGGGCTGGAGATCAAAGGCCTTGTCGCCGCGATCCCCGGCAAGTGTTATGTGAGGAGAATGTGATGGACAAGGCGTTGTTGATCGTCGAGTCGCCGGCTAAGGCCAAGACGATTAATAAATACCTGGGCCCCGGCTATACGGTCATGGCCTCGATGGGACACGTCCGGGACCTGCCGAAAAGCAAGCTCGGGGTGGATGTGGACAAGGACTTTTCCCCCCAATACATCATCATCCCGGAGCGGAGCAAGGTCGTCGGCGAGCTGCAGAAAGCGGCCAAAGGCGCCTCGGCGATCATCCTGGCGGCCGACCCGGACCGGGAAGGAGAGGCCATCTGCTGGCATCTGAAGGCGATTCTGGAGGATGATCACAAGCCGATTTACCGGGTCCGCCTTCAGGAGATCACCAAGCACGCCGTCGAGGAAGCCGTGCAGCACATGGGGGAGCTCGATTTCCACATGTTCGAGGCCCAGCAGGCCCGCCGGATTCTGGACCGTCTCGTCGGATATAAAATCAGCCCCCTGCTTTGGAAGAAAATCGGCCGCGGCTTGAGCGCCGGCCGGGTCCAGAGCATCGCCCTCCGGCTGATCGTCGAGCGTGAGCGGGAAATCCTGGCCTTCAAGCCGGAGGAGTTCTGGACGATCTTCGCCCATCTTGAAGGCGGACTTCCTCCCCGCTTTAAAGCGACCCTGTCTAAAATCGACGGGAAGAAGGCGAAAATCGCCGACGGCGCGTCCGCCCAGGCGGTTGTGGACGCCCTGAAAGGGGCGAGCTACGTCGTCCGCAACATCGCCGTCACCGAGAAAAAGCGCAACCCGCCGCCGCCCTATATCACGAGCACGCTTCAGCAGGAAGCTTTCCGGCTCCTCCATTATCCGGTCAAGAAAACGATGTCCATCGCCCAGAAGCTCTATGAAGGCATGCCCCTGGGCGAGCGCGGCCCGATGGGCCTGATCACGTACATGCGCACGGATTCGGTCCGGATTTCGACCGAAGCCCAGGACTGGGCCCGGGACTTCATCGCCAAAACGTATTCCCCGCGCCACGTGCCGTCTCATCCGCGCGTTTACGCCAATAAAAGCCAGGCCCAGGACGCGCACGAAGCCGTCCGCCCCACGTCTCCAGAGCTCGCTCCGGCCGTCGTCCAGCCGTTTCTGAAGAAAGAAGAATTCAGCCTGTACCAGCTGATCTGGAACCGCTTCCTCGCGTCCCAGATGAGCTCGGCCGTGCTGGAGGAAACCGCCCTGGAAATCTCCGCCGGCGAGAGGTTTCTCTTCACGGCCAAAGGCGGCGTCGTCAAGTTCAAAGGCTGGTGGGAGCTTTATCCCAAGCGGGAAGAGGACGAAGAGGACGAGCTTCCCGTCGTCCGCAAGGATGAAACCTTGGCCCTGGCCGAGCTCGAGTCCAAGCAGAGCTTCACCCAGCCGCCGGCCCGTTACACGGAAGGGACGCTGGTCAAGGAGCTCGAGGCCCGCGGCATTGGACGCCCCTCGACGTACGCGCCCATCATCGCCACCCTCCAGAACCGGGTCTATGTCATCAAGGACAAGGCCAAGTTCGTTCCGACGGACCTCGGGATGTTCGTCACCGACTTCCTGGTCCGGCTGTTCCCCGACCTGATGGAATTCAAGTTCACGGCCTTGATGGAGGAAGAGCTGGACGAGGTCAGCGAAGGCAAGCTCGACTGGGTCAAAGCGATGCGGGATTTTTACGCCCGACTGGAAAAGGACCTCGCGGCCGGGGCCAAGGTCGAAAGCGTCGCCGCGACCGGCATCCCGTTGAACGAAAAATGCCCCAAATGCGGCAGGCCCCTGGTCAACAAGGGCGGCAAGTTCGGCCGGTTCAAATCCTGCTCCGGGTATCCCGACTGCGACTACTCGGACGATCTTTATAAGAAAGAACCCATCCCGCTCGAGGAAAAGTGCCCGACCTGCGGGGCCAATCTCGTCCAGCGGTTCGGCCGGTACGGGATGTTCGTGTCCTGTTCCACCTACCCGAAATGCAAGTACATCAAGAAAAAAGAGAAGGTGGACACCGGCATCGCCTGTCCGGAAAATTGCGGCGGGACGATCCTGCGGCGCGAGACGAAGAGGGGGAAATATTTTTACGGCTGCAGCTCCTTCCCCAAATGCCGGTTCGCCACCTGGGACGAGCCGTTAAAGGAACCGTGCCCGAAGTGCGGCAAGCCGTTCATCCTTCAAAAGTCGACGAAGAAAACCGGTACATATAAATATTGCCGGGACGAGTTCTGCGGCTGGCGGGATCCCGCCGCCGCGCCGGCCGTCGAAAGCGGGCCCAAACACTTCAAGAAAGCGGCCGCCGCTCCCGTCCCGATTCCGGATGCGGGCGAAAAACCGCCGGCTTGATTCCGCAAACGCGCATTGACTCCAAACCGCGGAGCGGTTTTAATGGGGACGAGGGGATCGACCCATGGATAAAACCCGCGACAAAGGAAAAATCAAAGTCCTGAAAAACGGCCCTTATCTGGTTACCGGGGGCGTTCCCGCGGCCGAAGCCCTTGTGATCATCGGCTCCGACGGCGAGCCCGAGTGCTGGGAGAAGGGCCGGGAATATCCCCTGTCCGCGTCCTATGCCTTGTGCCGTTGCGGGCAGACGAAAACGCCCCCCTTTTGCGACGGATCGCACGCGGCCGCCGGATTTGACGGGACGGAAACGGCCGGAAACGCGCCTTACGCAGCCGACGCGGAAAAAACCGAGGGCCCGGGCGTCGATCTGACCTGGTCGGCCCGGTATTGCGCGATCGCCCGGTTCTGCCATCGCGGCGGCGACGCCTGGACGCTGGCCGAGCACTCGGACGTCCCCGAAAACCGGGATCTGGCCGTTCAGGAATCCCGCGATTGCCCCTCCGGCGCGCTGATCGCCTGGGACAAGAAAACGGGCCGGGCGATGGAGCCCGACTTGGAACCGTCCATCGGCCTCGTCGAGAACCGGGACTCCGGACAGAGCGGGCCGATCTGGGTCAAAGGGGGGATCCCGATCGAGTCGACGGACGGGACGGTTTATGAAGTCCGCAACCGCGTCACCCTCTGCCGTTGCGGGGCGTCGAGCCGGAAGCCGTTCTGCGACGGATCCCATATTTCCTGCGCCTACAAATCGGGCCGCTGAGCTTCGCCTGAGAATCTCTGTCTCACCGAGCGTCCATTCCTTTGGAAAAAGAAATTCGGTATTCGCCTTTCTTGACAATTACACAAATACGTGTATATTTGAGATGAAACGAAAAATCCTCGAGGCCAGGCTCCGGAGGATGGGGTGGACGCTCGTCCGTCGCGGCGGGAGACACGATATTTGGCGGAAAGGCGAGATCGAGGCCGCGGTGCCGCGACATCAGGAAATCAACGAATATACGGCCGCGGCCATTCTAAGACTCGGGGAGAAAGGAGAACCGTGAGATTTTCGGGACGGATGTTCAAGAGGGATCGTTTTTGGGCGGTCGAGGTGCCCGTTCTGGATATCGTTACCCAGGGGACGTCTCGACGGGATGCCGCGGCGATGATCGCCGACGCTATTGAAGAACTTGTGAATCTGCCGGGATTTGTCGTTCACGTTTTCGCCGGTTCGGGGGACGAGTTTGAGATCGGCTCATCCGACGACGCGGCGATGACCGCCCTCCTTCTCCGTCGAGCCCGGGCTCGCGCCGGGATCAGCCTGGCCCAGGCGGCCGCCCGCCTTGGAGAGAAATCCATCAACGGCTATGCCCGATATGAACAAGGCCGGTCGGTGCCGGGAATCCGAAAATTATCGCGGCTTTACGCCGCCGTAAGCCCGGCATGCGATTTCGTCCTTGATGAGTGCCGGGTTCGACCGGGCCGGGATATCGCCGGCCGGAAGAATCATATAAAATGAAATGGCGACCAGGGAAGCCGGCCCGGTGAACATGAGAAAAGAGATCGGCGAGTTCCTCGAATACCTCCGATACGAACGGAATGCTTCGGCCCATACGGTCGCAGCGTATCAACGGGATCTATCCCAGCTGGCCGACTACCTCGAGAGCCGGAACATCCGCCTGTCCCGGACGGACAACATCGTTTTGCGCGGCTGGATGGCCGATCTCCATGACCGGCGGCTCTCCAAGGCATCGGTCGCCCGCAAGCTGGCCGCCGTCCGTTCCTTTTTTCAATACGGGCTCAAGCACCGCCTCGTGGACGATAATCCGGCCAAGGTCGTGTCGCGGCCTAAGCTCGAAAACGCGGTGCCCAGCTTTCTCTCCGAGAGCGAGATCGGGCAATTTCTGGATCTCCCCGATCCCAAGGACCGGCTCGGTCCGCGGGACCGGGCGATTTTCGAGCTGTTCTACGCCACCGGCATCCGGGTCAGCGAGCTCGTCGGCCTCGACG
>Ga0172375_10013438_pt1 | contig 10148 bp, 12 predicted proteins | sample LakKiv1m_FD_114537 | JGI IMG/M metagenome (GOLD analysis project Ga0172375, IMG submission 114537) | Freshwater microbial communities from Kabuno Bay, South-Kivu, Congo - kab_092012_11.1m | ecosystem: Environmental > Aquatic > Freshwater > Lake | place: Democratic Republic of the Congo...
ATCCCCAGGATGCCATCCGCATTCTGCCAGTCGTGTTTGACCTTCCCCATGAGGACGCTGTGTCCGCTGTATGGGTAACGACCTAGCTCCGTCAGATCCCCCACAATTCCCGCACGGATGGGATTTAGATGAACATATCTCACCAACTCCAAAAGATACGCATCTTCCTGGCAAAGGACGGATTTAAACCTGTTCTGGAAAAGATGGCCGTGTCGGCTGTATTTTCGATTGTACCAGACAGCGTATCCGGTCAACAGTCTCCTCATCATGGTGGAAATGGGGACCGGGCCTGTTTTTAGCACCAGGTGAAAATGATTCGGGATCAGAGCCCATGCGTAACACAGGGTGCCGGTCTCCTGAAGAATATACCCCAATCGTTCGACAAAATGGTCTCTATCGGAATCTTCTCTGAATATCTTCCCTCTTTCGATTCCCCTGACCATGATATGGTGCAGTGCGCCTGCCGCATCTATACGTGATCTCCTTGGCATAATTCATCTTGGCACATTAAACCGTTCACCGTCAAGTTGAATAGTTAACAACGTCCCCTTGACGTTCCCCGTGTGTGGGGAACACCAGATGTCTCCGCCACCTGCGTCTCTTTCACCCGGTTCATCCCCACGTGTGTGGGGAACACATGATAATCAGGCATCTGCATGAAACCATTCTCGGTTCATCCCCACGTGTGTGGGGAACACCTGATCTATTTCCCCAGGGCTTTTTGACCGACCGGTTCATCCCCACGTGTGTGGGGAACACTTACAAGGAGGATTTTACCATGCCAGCACCTACGGTTCATCCCCACGTGTGTGGGGAACACTCTGGCACGATAATAATATGCCGGGAATGGTCCGGTTCATCCCCACGTGTGTGGGGAACACGGGGTTTCAGCCGGGATATTCCATCGCCGGCGCGGTTCATCCCCACGTGTGTGGGGAACACGAGTAACCCTATCTCCACCCGCTGCGACGAGCCGGTTCATCCCCACGTGTGTGGGGAACACGGCGATCCCCGCTATTACGTGATCGCCGGCAGCGGTTCATCCCCACGTGTGTGGGGAACACGATCAGGCATTCGAGGCGTTGGAGCTGATCGCCGGTTCATCCCCACGTGTGTGGGGAACACCGCTATATTCGATTTAGCTAAAACATGAATAACGGTTCATCCCCACGTGTGTGGGGAACACAAATATTGTAGCCCAATGTCCACGTTCCCGTCCGGTTCATCCCCACGTGTGTGGGGAACACGCTTTAGTATAGATCGCTCCATTCCTCAGTTCCGGTTCATCCCCACGTGTGTGGGGAACACAATTGCATCAGCGGCAAGATTAGCAGCATAGGCGGTTCATCCCCACGTGTGTGGGGAACACAGTCTCAGCGTTGGTGCCAAATAAGGCCACGACGGTTCATCCCCACGTGTGTGGGGAACACGCCTGAGCAGCCTTATAATCGAATACGGCGAGCGGTTCATCCCCACGTGTGTGGGGAACACTTGTAGAGGCGCGGGTCAACATGACCAGCCTGCGGTTCATCCCCACGTGTGTGGGGAACACGCCACTATGACGGTGTGCGGGCACAACTTTGGCGGTTCATCCCCACGTGTGTGGGGAACACATTTCGACCTCGACCGGATCTTCAGGTTGATTCGGTTCATCCCCACGTGTGTGGGGAACACATGAAGGACTGCCATGGTAATAGAATGAACGGCGGTTCATCCCCACGTGTGTGGGGAACACTTGACGGACAATATTCACAAGGCAGCCAGATGCGGTTCATCCCCACGTGTGTGGGGAACACGCGATCTGGGCGCGGAGTAGGGCGATATTGCGCGGTTCATCCCCACGTGTGTGGGGAACACGTGAAGGCATCTAAAACTATTCTGGCAAAGGGCGGTTCATCCCCACGTGTGTGGGGAACACGGCCTCAACCGTGACGTAGAACAATACGCCACCGGTTCATCCCCACGTGTGTGGGGAACACAGACGAACTATGCCGGGTTCCGGTCGGCCATGCGGTTCATCCCCACGTGTGTGGGGAACACCCCCAGATCGGCAAGACCGAGGCGGTCAACAACGGTTCATCCCCACGTGTGTGGGGAACACGGAGGGGTCATCTTGTCAGTCTGCGTCATGGACGGTTCATCCCCACGTGTGTGGGGAACACGATTCAATCGCTTACAAAATTTACCGTGGATACGGTTCATCCCCACGTGTGTGGGGAACACTCAACGATGGATGGACCTGGCGGCATTGCAAGCGGTTCATCCCCACGTGTGTGGGGAACACTTTCGCGAGACATTCGCGAGGACTCGCGATTTCGGTTCATCCCCACGTGTGTGGGGAACACCACATCCAGGAGTAAAAGAGGCATTTGACAGACGGTTCATCCCCACGTGTGTGGGGAACACTACAGGTCACCAGACGACCACACGAGGGGGTCCGGTTCATCCCCACGTGTGTGGGGAACACTGTACGAGTGACGATAGGCCAATCGTACCCCTCGGTTCATCCCCACGTGTGTGGGGAACACAAAGCCGGTCTGCCTGAAGACGTGCGGGCACTCGGTTCATCCCCACGTGTGTGGGGAACACGCTCCCCAAAGGGCCGTTGCCCATTACAACTCCGGTTCATCCCCACGTGTGTGGGGAACACACCTGGCAGTGTACGCGGTGATCGTCCGGGTGCGGTTCATCCCCACGTGTGTGGGGAACACGTACCTCCACCGCTGCTGCCATCACTCGCACGCGGTTCATCCCCACGTGTGTGGGGAACACAGGTGACAGACCGGTGTACCGTCCGGGGTGTACGGTTCATCCCCACGTGTGTGGGGAACACTCCGTCTTCTCTAGTTTTTGGGAAATACACAGCGGTTCATCCCCACGTGTGTGGGGAACACCAAAGAAACCCAATCCCGCCGCGGCGGGATTGCGGTTCATCCCCACGTGTGTGGGGAACACCGGCCCTGTTTATGGGTTAGGGTCAGCAAATCCGGTTCATCCCCACGTGTGTGGGGAACACGTTAGGGTCCGGTTTACCGATTGCTGGATCACCGGTTCATCCCCACGTGTGTGGGGAACACTCCAGAGAGGCGGGGGTCAGATTCCATTTGTCCGGTTCATCCCCACGTGTGTGGGGAACACAGCAACTGGATACCAGCGGCGGGGATGGACTGCGGTTCATCCCCACGTGTGTGGGGAACACACAAATCTCCATGCCCCTGCGCGGGTGGTCGCCGGTTCATCCCCACGTGTGTGGGGAACACTCCTGATGAAGCGCCTTGATCGATACGAACCCCGGTTCATCCCCACGTGTGTGGGGAACACTGGACAACTACCGCACGACCGCGCCATACTACCGGTTCATCCCCACGTGTGTGGGGAACACTTCCAGTCGATGGCTATCCGGTTGAGCGTGACCGGTTCATCCCCACGTGTGTGGGGAACACTTTTGGATGACTCTGGCAACGTCGTGTACCGACGGTTCATCCCCACGTGTGTGGGGAACACCGGTCGAGCAGGCCCTTGGGCGCATTGACGGTCGGTTCATCCCCACGTGTGTGGGGAACACTACAGGTCGCCAGCCGACCAAACAATCGCCTCCGGTTCATCCCCACGTGTGTGGGGAACACCGTTATCGTCGAGAAGGAAGCTGCGAAAGTTGCGGTTCATCCCCACGTGTGTGGGGAACACCGGGGAACAGATCGTGTCTCTTATCCAGGGCTCGGTTCATCCCCACGTGTGTGGGGAACACCTGAGAAAACAGCGCCTGGATCGCAGCGGCCTCGGTTCATCCCCACGTGTGTGGGGAACACAGCGATTGATAATCCTGTGCGGCCTGTGCTGCCGGTTCATCCCCACGTGTGTGGGGAACACTTTGGATTCAATGAATTCCCAAAGATCAATGACGGTTCATCCCCACGTGTGTGGGGAACACTTCCAGGGTGAAAGACAGCCCATCCAGGGCGGCGGTTCATCCCCACGTGTGTGGGGAACACCTGCTCGGACGATAGGATGTTCATCACAACTCCGGTTCATCCCCACGTGTGTGGGGAACACAGAATTTTATTAGCGAAACGGTGATACCTCACCGGTTCATCCCCACGTGTGTGGGGAACACCCCTACGTCTCATCGTCGATGGCACCCTCGACCGGTTCATCCCCACGTGTGTGGGGAACACTCTTCCTGAAACCTGCTGAAATCAAGAAACTTTTTTGGTGCCCAGCTTTCTACCGGCACTATTGCCTTTCTCAGATGCCCGTATTCGATCATCAAAGAGCATTGGCAGTCCCGCCTTCTTTCGGCTCGGGTGGCATAAAAGAGACCAGGCGCAGCCCGTCATACTCTATGGGTACACGCCGGTTTTCACCAAATGTCTGAAAGTCAAACCCGGATTCTGTGTTTGTAGCCCACGCCAAGGCCACATTGCCTGTCTCAGCCAGGAGCGTTATCTGCTCCCAGATCACTTCCCTTATCCGCCTTGACACATTCCCCACATAGACCCCCGCGCGGATCTCCAGTAGCCAAACGGCCAAGCGGCCTCGAAGCCTCGGGGGTACGTTTTCGGTCACGACAACCAGCATGCTCATCCTACTTGCTCCTATGCCCTGGGTCCCCAATGCTCTCCGGCTCGGGAATGGCCGGTGGCTGGGCGTCTCGCGGGGGCGGCGGAGGTTCAATGCCGCCAGCGGCCAGGACCTCCTCGATGGTGGGGATAATTCGATCAAGAATTCGGCTCTGTCTGAACATGTCTCTGCACGCAATGCGCACTTCCCTGTCAGGATCAGAAGGGCTTTTAGACGCAATCTTAAACGCGACCGGCACAACCGTTTCAAATTTGAAAATGTCTGCAATGTCATAAACAAAAGACAAAGGTTTTCCAGAGTGCAAGAATCCGACTGCAGGGGCATATCCTGCCGCGAGGATAGCGGCTTCGCTCACTCCATATATGCAGGAAGTAGCCGAGCTGACGCACCTGTTCACAAGGTCCCCCGCATCCCAATCTGTTGGATCGTACCGCCTCCCTTTCCATTTAACCCCGTACCTTTTTGCAAACAATTCATAAAGCTTTCTGACACGCGCTCCCTCGATGCCACGGAGTTGATCCACACTACGGCGTTCAGGGGGCATCTCACCGAACCGCATCTCAAACATTTTGCGGACCACCTTCAGGCGAAGTCCCTCATCCAGGGCCAGTTTAGCCTGGTAGAGGAGTTTGTCTGAGCGTGCGCCTCCAGGCTGACCCGAAGAATAAAGTCGCACGCCAGCTTCGCCCACCCAGATGAGGAGTGTCCCCACAGCCGCGGCAAGCTTCACTGCAGCATGGCTGACCCGGGTCCCGGGCTCCAGCATGATGCAGGCAACCGATCCAACAGGGATGTGTTTTCGCTCACCATGGACTTCATCCACCACCACAAAAGCGCCGTCTTTCACGTCAATTCTGCCATAGTAAACGAAAATCATCGAAACGCGGTCTTTCATCGGGATGGGTTTGAGAGGTGGCGGAACGTCTTGGCCCATGATCGCTATCCTCCCTTGTATGAATCCCTTTGAAGATTCACATTGAATCCGTGGTCCTTTAGTCCTGTGACGTCGAAACACATCTCATCGGGCATCCTGTTCTGTGCCTTCTCGCTGGTTTCGTTCCCTTTGTTGCTTCCTCGCACGATCAACCAACCGCATCGATTCTGACCAGGATTCTCCGCAGAACCTTATGAATCTGTCCAGTTTGTCTATCTCAGGTAGGAGTTCACCCCGACCGGTTAGGGTTCCTGCCAAGAGATGATATTCGGACAGGGCCTCTATATATTCCCGACGACGCTCTCTGGGGATGATAATCGGAGGGTATCCTGACCTAAGTATAGGCACGTTAGCGATAAGACGGGCGATCCGTCCGTTCCCGTCCCAAAAGGGATGAATCCTCACAAAAGAAACATGCAGCCGCACATAGGCCCTGAGCGCCTCTTCCCTGCTCAATCCTTCTTCCCCACAGGTAGCTTGAAACAAAGCAACCCAGCGTTCCATCAGTTTGGGCACATCCTTTGGTGACGCGTATTCAAATATGATCTGATCACTCCCAGAGACGATCACCGTGGAATTCGGTTCTACTTTCCAGGCGCCGATCGGTTTATAAACATCCACCACCTGTTCGGTTTGCACAGCCTTATGCAGATCAAACAGATCATTTTCCGTGAATGCGGATTCCCGGCGAATAAACCCGTAAACAATATCAATGGCCCGGGCATGCCCTACCACCTCTTGATGATCCTTCAACGCCTTCCCGGAAATCGTAAGGCCCTCCTCAAGGACAAATGCTGTCTCTCCAAGCGTCAGGGTATTCCCTTCAATGGCAGTCGATGTATGGGTCCAAAGATTCCGCAACTGCTTCAGCAGGGCATCTCGGATGTCATCGTCCAGATCTTTGAGAAAATCAAACATACTCCAGTCTCCGTTACCTGTCTTGTTCAGCGCCGCCCTTTACCAGGCCTGAACCAAAACATCCCAGCTTTGTCAGCGGATGTTTCGGTTCCACGACCGGAACAGACGGCCTTTCAGGGTCCACCTTTTCAGAAGACACAGCGTCACAAAATCTCGTTGAAATGACAACCCCCACAGAGTCAGACCCTGCGCACCAGCATGAGCCCGCAGCCGAATGCTTTGGCAGGGCCGATACCGGGTTCCTTTATGATAATGGGACCACCGACAGGAGCCCATTCCCCATGACCTTGCCGTGGCCGATGCCAGTTTTCAGTGTATTATTGAATAGATTGGGGTCAGAAACCTTAAGAATCCCGTCGTACAGAACGGAGAAAACACGGATAAAACCAGCGGGATGGCGCTTACCCTTAAGCATCTGTCCCTGGCTGACTCTTACGTCGACACGCCTGTCTGATGGATTCGAGAGATCGAACGATGGCAGCAGTGGCAGCGAAAAGCCATGCAGTTGACTTTTCCGCTGAATCCACTTTTCTTGATCCTCAATCCGCAACAACCCCAACCGCTTTCCATTTCGCGTTACACAGGGATTGGCGCGCAATCTGAAACGAAAACGCTGACCTGCGTCAAGCGAATCGAGACTGAGCCGGTCCCTCAGATCGATAGCAGGATCGACCCCTGCCAGCCATCCGTCTATCTCAATGCGGCTCCACTCGGGTATTGTTCTACTTTGGATCAGAATCCGAGGATGCCCGGATGGATCTGTCTCTGGCTCAAGCCTCCAGAGGAATTCATTTTCAGGGCACTTCATGTCTGGGGGGCTGAAGGCCCGACACAAGGTTGAATGAAGCTGATATGGATCGGACAGGTCGCGTCGAGCCTCTCGGCAGCGTGGATTGAGATGTATCCTATGGAGAAACATGTTGTACCTCCCTTGGAAAGGGTATCCACTCCGAACGCACGAACCTCGCACCAAAGTCTCGCTCGGCAAACGAAGATAACGGCTGGTCCATCTTGAGCACACCAGAGCCATCCTCAGACTCAAAGGAAACCAGGAGTCGCTCTGGCAGTCTTTCCCATTTTCGTGGTGAGACCATCCATGGCCACCTTTCCAAAACATCTCTCAGCGGAGCATCCTGAATGCCGTCTTCGATCCAGATCGGCTCAGACGGCACATAAGATCTTCGGCCTAACGCGAGTGGCCAAACAGGGTTTTCTATTTTGGCATAAGCCTTTCCCAACGTACTCTCATCTCCTTCAAGTGCCACAAGAAAGGCAGCATCGGCAAGGTAATAACGCTGCGAAATGACACCATCCTTGGCCTGGGTGCCGTTAGCCTTTATAATACTGTCAGTTATGGCGCATCCCGCCGTCTGATAGTCTCGTTTGGGCACTCCTGGGCGATCGTGACGAACCCCCATCGAAAGACGGGTAAGAGGTTCCAAGTCCGTCCAGTTGTTGCGATCGATCCCCATAGCGGCAGCCAATAAACCAATGATACCGGATTTGCTTGGCTCTTTATCTGTACCGCGTTGATTGAATCGGCTGGTAGTTCCCCATGACTGCATAGGTCCCACCAGGCGAAGCAGCAAAGTGGGCATAGGTCACTCCTTCTCGGCTCCAAAAGCCTTCATCGTTTCAGAAAGCAGCGTTTCCAGAGAATCGACCTTGGTGCCAAATCCATTAAGATCAATACCAGGGAGATTCAGCACGAAGGTCTGCTCATCCCCACCAAATGCCGACTGTAAGACCTTGGCCTTTTTCACAAGTTCCTCAGCAGACCTCTTGGTTAGTGATTCATCCTTTTTCACGCGCACTGCTATCTCAAAAGCATTAGCGAGATTGCGAGGTGCGCCGTTACGGCGCACTGTTACAGCCACGAACTCTGACGGGTTGTGGGCTGCAAAGGTATTCTGTTTGCCGGTTGGCTCAGCAACCACGAAACCCTCAAGAAATGCTCGCAGCCCTCTGACAGCAAGGTCGGTGTCTTTCTGCAGATTTTCCACAAGCTTTTCCCAGTCCACAACGGCATAGCGGTAGAAACAGGCCGAATTAAACTCTATAGTGCCCATCATATCGGCGCCGGAAGTGTCTTCGGGTTTCAGGTCGTCAACGGCAGTGTAGAAATCGAATTCCCGCTCTACCGCGTGGGTCGAAATGGCGTGGGCTACCTGGCAGGCGGCATACTGGTTTTTCTCAGGCATGTCGGCCAGCATGCGCCCGAAGAGTGCCATATCCAACGCTTTTCCACCGTTGAAAACCTTCTCCAGGGCTTTCTTCAATTCAGGATCAGCACCCTGTGCGGCCTGTTTCTTGGCCTTTAGAGTCTTCTTGCCCTCGGCGGCGGGCGCCTGAGAAGAGACGATGGAATCCCACTCCTTATCGATGATATCGGCTATGCTGGCTATCTCACGCTGCCCCAAAAACAACAGGTACTCGGTTTTACCCTCATCCTTCACTGAAAGTTCCATTGCCGCTAATGCCAAACGCGATTTTTCGTCAGCTTCAGCCTCCCCGTGTCCCTTTTCCTTCAAGGTCTTCACGAGTGCGTCCAACACGCGTTTGGTCCGGCAGGCCACATCACCAGGTGCCAGGGCATTTTGTTTCACGAGATCCGAAAAATGCTGCCGAATCGAACGCTTCAGGCATTGGCTGGACACACGGGCGCGTCGGGTTCCACCAAAAAAGGCGTCTTTCGGCGCACCGGTGTCATCCCTATTCAGATTTGATGGGGCGAAGTTCTGCAGGGCATGAATTTCGATCAATGTCTTCATTTGATTTCCTCCTGGTTAGTGGTTTCTGTTTCGTTTTCGTAATTCAGATAGCGATAGAAATCGCGGGCCCATGCGTACTGGGTGCGCCTCAGGTCATCGTTCCAGTGAAGAAGCCCCTTCAATAGTTCATCGAAATCAATGGGTTGTTCTCTGAGAAGAGCCAACATCTGACGGAGACGGTGTGGCAACTGGCTGGCGTCTCCATCAAGCAGACTGATGAAGCGACGTTCGGTGTTCGTTGTGCCACCATGCGTCTGGTGAACCGCACAAGCCTTTCCTATTGACATGGGAGTGCCGGTACGGCCCTCCCGCCAGTGTGCGGCCCAGAGGCCGGCTATAAGATAGAACATCTCTCTTCTCCAAGGATTTTCTTCATCCTTTACGAAGGGTTCGACATAAGGGTAGGCGGGCACGAACATCCCCGGATCGAAGCCAAGGCTTCTTCTCAACACCGCCCTAACCCTCGTATCCTTCTCCTTTAGGCTTTCCAGCCATTCAATAAAGCTACTCATGCTTTCTCCTCCTGTATTTCGAGCTTCTTAATCTCGTCGTTCAGTTCCTTTAACTTCCGCCGCACTGACCCTTCAGCCTTTGTTAGGGCACGAATAACCCATGCATCGCCCATGGAGGCCGAAACCCGATGCTGTTCCCAGGCAGTCCGCAAGGTGTCCCGGACAGACTTCAACCACTGGCAGCGGATGTCGTCAGGGTCTTGGTCAAGGGTATATATGCTCAGAATTTCGTGGAATCGGGCTTCCATAGTGGACCAGTACCATGAATTTGCCGGCATCTGTTCCAGGAAAGCGCTGAGGTCCTTTCCGGCAGGGTTCCGATCCCCTCGGCTCAAAAGGTTTCTTGCAAAGGAACGGCAAGCCAGCCAGAGCGACTTCTGCGCATCCTCTGCATCGGTAAGGAGTTGTCGAATCTCAGTCCGTATGAAGCGA
>Ga0172375_10013439_pt1 | contig 10147 bp, 5 predicted proteins | sample LakKiv1m_FD_114537 | JGI IMG/M metagenome (GOLD analysis project Ga0172375, IMG submission 114537) | Freshwater microbial communities from Kabuno Bay, South-Kivu, Congo - kab_092012_11.1m | ecosystem: Environmental > Aquatic > Freshwater > Lake | place: Democratic Republic of the Congo...
AGAAATATCAAGCTCTAAAAAAGAAGGCCACCAAAAGGTGGCCTTTTCAATCAGGTGACTCGAGCAAAGCTTAGAAAGAAATGTTAATCTCTAAATACGGCTATTTAAACCCTAAAACTGGGTATAAACACCTAAATAGTAGACCATAGTATCATCTTTCCATTTTTTATCATTAATGTATGATTTAAGAGCATTATCAGCTTTGACATAATCAGCGCCTATTCCAATTCTTGTAGCATTATTAAACCAGTAGGATAAACAAGTTCCATAACGCTGATAAACAAGGTCTTTTTTGATTTCTCCTGCCGTATTTTTATATTCTCCGTCAACATCCACATATTCATATCTTACACCTATTCCCGGGAATCCCTTCCATATCTTTTTTCCATAAATAAGATGGGCGTCCGCATAAGTGGTCCAGGCACCTCCCTCTTTATAACCATCGGTAGTCTGGTAAAAATGGGTATCATCGAAATTCATGTATCCAAGCTCTAAACCAGTGATATATTCCCCAAATTTTTTCTCAAATGAAAAGTCAGCAGCCCATGCATCTCTGCTGAGGGAAGAATCACCATATTTAGATTCGTCAGCTCCATTTAAATGCTTCTCGTGATGGTATCCGATTCCAAAGGTCATGGTATCCATCTCGCCAAGGTAGGTCTGTCTTACCCTTAAAGATGGATCAGAGACAGTTTCTTCAGATTTAAAACCAAGCATGGTAGGAGTAAATTCTATTCTTGCATCATATTCTAAACCCCTTTTGTCTTTAAGGTCTCCAATCTCTGCTTTTTTAGATACATCTGCATAAGCTTTATCCCATCCTCCACTTGACTTCCAAACCTTTTTATCTGCTGATCTATCTTCATTGGCTAAGGCTGCATAATATTTAAGCATGCCGTCCTTTATTGATCCTGCAAAAACTATTTCAAAATCAGTTCTTTTAAAAGCGTCTGAGCTTCTATAACCTCCTACATAGGGATTCACAGCACTTAAAGCTTCTTTAAACTGAGTAGGAAGGAAATAATCCCCATTACTTGACATAACAGGACTCTGATGACGTGCTACAAAATTGTGCCTGCTAAAAGGAATTCTTGTTTCCCCTATCTTTATTACAAGTTCAGGAAGAAGAGTAAATTGAACAGCTCCTTCCCATAATTTAGCTTGATATTGCTCATTTTCATTGGCGTCAACCATACCATAAAATTGAATTAATTTGTTTAGCTCTCCTTTGGCAGCAATTCTAAATTTATAAATTTCAAAATAGTTATTTCTATAATCATGTTCTTTATCCTCGTCTCTGTTCAAATAAAAAGCCCTTATCTGAGCAGACAGATTCACTTTAGGCAACTTTTTTTCTACCTTCTCAGTCTTTTTCTCGACCTCTGCAACCTTCTTTTCAGTCTCAACAGCCTTAGTCGCTGTCTCAGCCTGCTTTTTCTCCAACTCTTGTATCCTGTCAAGCAGCTTCTGCACATCACCTTTAAGCTGTTCTATCTCTGCAGATGGGTCTGCTGCCATGACAGGTAAGACCCATATGCAGAAAAGGAAAACAAAAACCAAAAAAGAACTCCCTATCCTTTTCATAAATGCCCTCCTTTTTAAATAAAGTTTAATTAGTGAGTTGTCTCATAAACTCAGTTTTTTCGTCATTCTGCAGAAGCAGGAATCCAGAAACTCCTGAAATCACTGGATTCCAGTTTTTACGGGAATGACATAATTTATAATTGTCTTTTGACCCAGCCCATGTTATCCCCCTCTTTGGAAAAGAGGGGCAAAGGGAGATTTTATGAATAATAAATAAGCATATATCCTTAAAATCCCCCTCCATCCCCCTTTGCCAAAGGGGGAGCATACGGACGTACGGAGTTTATGGACAGACTCTAATTAAATTAGAGTTCTGTCTCGTAAATAATTTTGCTATTACTGTCAGTAGTCACATCGACCGAGGCAATCTCAAGCCTTTAAAAAAATTCACCATGAATTTATGACCGCTGTTACAATTTGGATATAAAGTTTACTCTCTCCTTACTATTTTTTTCAATCCTTATATGCTTATTAATTCATATCTTTATGATGTTTTTGTTATTGCAATATACATGCCAATTCTACAATATGTTGATATTTAAGGAAAATATTTTTTGGGCAATGAAATAATGCAATTCTAAGATGCATATAAAAGAAGAAACCTTAAGCATCGGAGTAGTTTTGTAGGTGCAAGTTATTGTTGCAGTGAAACACTATGTTGCTATTTTTCTTTTTTCAATGTGCCTCTGCCCAGTTTTTTCCATAATTGATATCCACACTTAAAGGCGCTTGAAGTTTAGCAGCCTCCTCCATATCTTTTTTAACAATATCTTTTACTATTACGAGTTCCCGTGCTGGAAGCTCGAATAAGAGTTCATCATGAACCTGAAGAATCATCCTTGTTTTTAATCCTATATCTTTAATCTTTTTCCATATATTTATCATCGCAATTTTAATAATATCTGCTGCTGTTCCCTGTATAGGAGAGTTTATTGCAAGCCTTTCACCCTGTTGTCTTATATTTGAATTCTTGCTTTTGATTTCAGGGATAGCGCGTCTTCTTCCAAAAAGTGTTGATGCATAACCTTTGTTCCTCGCCTCGTCAAGGGTTTTTTCTATATAACTCTTAACCCCGGGATGTCTTTTAAAATACTGTTCTATATATTTTTTTGCTTCATCCCTGGATATGCTTAGAGTTTCTGATAACCCGAAAGGCGATATGCCGTAAATAACTCCAAAGTTTACTGTCTTTGCAATCCTCCTTATATCAGGAGTAATTTTATCTATTTGAATATTAAATATTTCAGATGCTGTTCTTGCATGGATATCAAGGTTGTTCCTGAATGCCTCGATAAGACCCTCGTCGTTGCTCAGGTGAGCAAGTATCCTCAATTCAACCTGTGAATAGTCTGCTGAAAGCAAAAGATTACCCTCTTCTGCTATAAATGTTTCTCTTATACGCCTGCCCCAATCCCCTTTTATCGGAATGTTCTGTAGATTTGGGTCGCTGCTGCTAAGTCTTCCTGTGGCTGTGGCTGCCTGGTTGAATGAGGTATGTATGCGCCCTGTCTTAGGATTGATGATCGTTGGAAGCACATCAATATATGTTGTTTTAAGTTTGCTCAGACTTCTGTAATTAAGTATCTCCCGGGGAAGTTCGTGGGATTCTGCAAGCTCCTCGAGTACCCCCATCTCTGTGGAATACCCGGTTTTTGTTCTTTTTTTTGGCTGGAATCCCAGGCTATGAAATAAAACCTTACTTAGCTGTTTGGGCGAATTTATATTGAATTCTTCTCCAGCAAGGAAAAAAATCCTTCTCTGAATTCCGCCAAGCTCCCTTTCGAGTTCCTTTGAAATCCCCTCAAGTTTGTTTGAGTCAATTTTTACGCCTGCCTCTTCCATATCAGCAAGTACATAAATAAGAGGCATCTCAATATTGAGATAGATATTCTCAAGGTCATTTTCTCTTAAAGCGTTAAATAGAACCTCTTTTAATTCAAGGCTGAGACTTGCATTTTCAGACGCATAAGCAGCGGCCTCTTCCAGAGGAACCTCTGAAAAGGAACTTTTCTTGTTGATGACCTCCATAAAAGTCTTTTTTCTATAGGAAAGATATTCCAGGACGACATCTTCAAGACCATGATTTGGCTTGTTTGGATTAGTAAGGTATGATGCGATCATTGTGTCAAACAGTGGTCCCTTAACGTGGATGCCATCCTGGTTTAGAATAATTATGCTGTATTTGAGATTGTGTCCTATTTTTGCTATCCGCTCGTCCTCAAAGATTTGGGCAAAGATTGCTAATGCGTCTTTTTTATTTATTTGCGTCGGAATTCCGGGATATGAATGAGAAACGGGAATATAAAATGCACGCCCTTTCTCTGCACATAATGCCAGTCCTACAAGACTTCCGGTCATTGGACTTTTGCTTCCGTCAAAGGCGGCTTCAATATCAAAAGCAAAATTCTCCTTTATTAATAAAGATATTTCTTTGACTTTTTCTATAGAAAGTAGTGTTTCAGCGCTTATTTCACCGGATAGGCCTGATGGAATAAGTTTTATCAGGCTTCCAAACTCAAACTCTACGAACAGGGGAAGGAGTGAAGGCCAATCGGGCTCTCTTAACCGGAATTCTTCTATATCAATCTCGATAGGCACAGATGTATCAATAGTAGCAAGCCTCTTGCTTAACTTTACAATATCAGAATGTTCGGATACTAACAGCCTCAACTTATCTTTCCGTATCCTGTTTGTATTGTTCAGCAGGTCATCAAGGCTTTTAAACTCTGAAAGAAGTTCTTTGGCTGTTTTTTCACCGACTCCTTTAATCCCGGGAATGTTGTCAACAGCATCACCTGTAAGCGCCATGAACTCCGTAATCCTCTCTGGTACAACACCGAACCTCTCTTTTGTATATCTTTCATCCAGGATTTTATCTTTCATTGGATCATATATTTTTACCTTATTATTGACAAGCTGGAGCATATCCTTATCCGCGGTAACGATGAAAACATCTATTTCTTCAGACGCTGCTTTTTTTGCAATTGTGCCAATAATGTCATCAGCCTCATATCCGGGTATCTCGAATATCTCGATGTTAAAGGCAGAAATAATCTTCCTTATATAAGGCAATTGTTCGACAAGGTCTCCGGGGGTTTCGGGCCTTTGGGCTTTGTACTCTTCGTAGATCCTGTGTCTTTCTGTCGGAACAGGCGAATCAAATGATACTACGATACTATCTGGCTTCTTTTCCCTGATAATCTTGAGAAGCATATTCGTAAACCCATAGATTGCGTTGGTTGGAAAGCCTTTAGAGTTCGAGAGTCCCCTGATTGCATAATAAGCGCGGTAAACATAGGAATTTCCGTCAATAAGATAAAGGTTCACAAGGAATTATACCTTATAAAACTTGTAAAAGAGAAATTTATGAAAATTATTTAGAGTCTGTCCATAAATTCAGTTTGTCCGCATGCTCCCCCTTTGGCAAAGGGGGATTGAGGGGGATTTTAAGGATATATGCTTATTTATTATCCATAAAATCTCCCCTTCCCCTCTTTTCCAAAGAGGGGGATAATGGGTTGGCTATATTGAGATGGATTTACCCACCAGTTGCAAAAATTGTTTTACATTTGGAAGGCAGATATCAAGAAAAGAAGCAATCTGTGTGCACCCCGCCATCTATGGATTTGAGGAGTTCCTCGCTACGTGTTTTGAATCCTGCGAAGATTTGTGATAGCTTGTAGCCTTGATTATCCCGAGTTCAGAATCAGAAATGCCAAATTTCATGAGCAATGTGCCTTTCACTTTTTCATACTCCGATAAAGATATATGATAATCGTATTCTGCACCTTTCTCATTAAGTAATGAGTTTACATATTCTTCCTGAAACTTGAGAACATCAGTCAGTGTTGCAAGGCCCGATTGGAAACGGCGTTCCTCTGCCTGCATTCTCTTTTCAGATGCAATCCGTGTCTTTTTACTTGCCTCGATTTTCTTCAAGGAAAGGGAAAGACCCCGCCATGCATTTCTCACTTCAAGGGTTATCCTCTGTCTGAGTTCCCTTACTATTTCTTCAACCTGTGCCTCTTCATATTTTGCCTTGAGATAACGACCTCTTGATTCTCTCCAGAATAGGGGTATCTTTAATAACAATCCGACCTTCCAGTTATTATCATTCGAGATGCCGATTCTGCCAAAAGCATCTGAGCTGGTATCAGACAACCCAGTCAATCCAGCCGAGGCAGAGAGTTCAAGATCAGGTAGTTTCTGATTCTTATAAAATCGCGTCATGAGCTTCTTCTTTTCTACTTCGATAAGGAACTGCTGTAAGTCTTTCCTGTATAACTGCGCATTCTGTATTGAATCGGTAAGATCAGGGAGTTCGTTGGAGGGAGCATCCGGCTCGACCGGGATGATATCCTTATTCCAATCTTCTAAACCAAGGATTCTTCTCAGGGAATCAAGTGCATCCTTGTAACTATTTTCAGCCTTTAATACAAGTTCTTCTCTCTTTGCTACCTCTGCCTCTGCATTGTAGAGATCTACAGAGGCCATATATCCTGCTTTTGCCTTTGCCTGAACATCAGACAGAATCTTTTCGGCAAATGAAAGGGAAAAACGGGCAATCTCAAGGGCTTCCTTTGTAAAAAGGACTTCAAAAAAAGTTTTTACCGTGCCATTGCTGAGTTCCTCTGCCTTATTCATGAAGTCATATTCAGATATCTTGAGATTCTCTTCTGCTACTTTAATATTTGTTGTCTGAATTTTTTTCCCAAAGCCTTTCAGTAAGGGTTGAGAGAAAGCAAAGGTAAACCCGGTAAAGTAATAAGGATTCAACCTGAGAAAAGGAGAATCTCCTTTGACTCTCTGATAATCCCATGCAAACTTATAGTTAGTGCCTGTTTCCACTTTCCCGGAGAAGGCAAAACTTACGTCGACAGATCTTTGCATGACATTTTCCACAATGGATGGTGATAGTGCATCCTGATAAGATTTACTCCCCTCAAAAGATAAAGAAGGATCAAACACACCTTTCTCTATGAGGATATCCTGAGAGGTTATAAAAGGAGTATATCGTTCAACCTTCAGCCCGAGATTGTTTTCAATCGCCTGAAAGACCGCCTCATCAAGTGAGAGGGTTAAAACCTCCTGTGCATTGAGAGAACTAGCCCAAAATGGAAATAAAATAATGAGGAGAAAGAAAAAATAAAAACGTCTCACTGTTTATCCTCTCAGCTTCTTTTTGAACGTTGTGTTTATAACTTTTTCCAATTTCATTCAGGTGAAACAGTCACATTTTACAATACGTTAATGTCTGAGAAAACGCACGCCGCACTTGAGTCCCGCTGGCAGGAGATATTTCTCATTTTGTAATTCTATACGTATCCTGAACGTACCACTTGCTGCATCAATCGCACGGTCCACAATTTTTACACGCCCAATATAGACACCTTTCACCGGGTTCTCAGGTCTCACCTCAGCACGCTGGCCTACCTTTATAGAACCAAACATATTTACAGGTGCAATGACCTCAACGTTTAAGGGATTAATCTGAGCCAGTTTTAATATAGGTTGCTCTTCTACCCGTTCTCCTGCCGATAGAAATCGGTCTACTACAACACCATTGATCGGACTTCGAATTGTCCTTCTCTCAAGCACCTCCTGTGCCTCTTTTAATTCGCTTTTGACAACGAGCAGATTAGTCTCTGCCTTATCCATATCGTAAAATGGCATGATGCCCTCCTTGTATAACTCACTTTTCGACAGTTTGTTTCCTGTAACGGTTCTTCCAGATCTCTTCTGGAGACAATTCAGTGAGTGTGGGTTTGGAACGTGTTTTCATAGAGAAAGAGGCTGGTGCAAAGCTTGGCAATGCTGGGGACTTTCCAGTGCCTATATCCAGAAATATGGAGACGAAAAAGATATCCTAAACCCTATCACCCTCTCCCAACCCTCCCCCCTCAAGGGCTGGTCCTTTCACACACTTAACTCCGCTGCTCGAAAGTTGTATACTGACACTCGTGCGTATGTGTGGACAGGAATTTTCGGCTGATATTGTCACTCGGATAAACCGTGTGGTTACAGACAACCCGTGTATTTCTCGGCGGGCGTTGTCGCGCCAGGTGTGTGAGTGGCTTGACTGGCATTCCTCCAACGGCAAGTTCCAGGAGGGAAGCTGCCGCAAAGCGCTTGCCAAGCTCCACCGGCAAAACATTGTGAAGCTTCCGGATATGGCCACCAGTTTCAGCTTTCAGCGATCCCGACAATGTTCCAGCCTTATCGATTTGCCAAAGATTTGCTGCTCCCTTGCTGAATTGGGAAGGATAGAGATTGTGCCTGTCACAAGCCGTTACTGTAAGGATTCCCGTATCTGGAGGGCCTTGCTTGATCAGTATCATTATCTTGGAAGCGGAACGCTCTCTGGGGCTCAAATCCGCTATGTAATCAAGAGTTCCACATATGGGTATCTTGGGGCCTTGGCCTTCAGTTCTGCATCGTGGGCCTTGCAGGCTAGGGATCAGTACATCGGCTGGAGTGAAGCCGCCCGCATTGCTAATCTGCGACATGTTGTCGCCAATGACCGGTTTCTGATAGTGCCGACTGTGCGTGTTAAGAATCTGGCCTCTTACATATTGGCGTCGGCACTCCGGCGTTTGCCGGAAGATTGGCAAGCCCGTTACAATGTGCGCCCGGTGCTGGTAGAAACGTTCGTAGACCCTACCCGTTTTGAAGGCACTTGTTACAAGGCTTCTAACTGGGCTGCGGTTGGCTATACATCGGGACGACGTGATGGTATCAGGAAGATAATATTTTTGCGCCCTCTTTGCAGCCAATGGCGAAATATACTTTGTCGTAAACCTGCGATCCGGCTGAGTGAAGTAAGACGTGCAGGTTCGCCTGCGAACTGGGCTGAGCAGGAATTCGGCGCCATACGCCTGTATGACAGAAGGTTGAAGGAGCGGTTGTACAAAATCGCCCAGGATTTTTATAATAATCCGCAGGGAAGCATACCGGAGGTCTGCGGCTCGAAGGCCCGTACGATAGGGGCTTATCGTTTTTTTCAGAACAGGAAAATCAATATGGATGTAATCCTTACGCCGCATACAGAAGCGACCATAGAACGGATCAAAGAACACAAGGTTGTGATAGTGCCTCAGGACACCACGACACTGAATTACTGCACTCATCCGGCTACAATGGGGCTGGGGCCGATAAACAATATCGATGACCCCTCGATGGGGCTTATTCTGCATGATACGGTAGCTTTTACAGAAGACGGCACACCGCTTGGCATATTGGATGTCCAGTGCTGGGCGCGTGACCCTGAAGACAAAGGGAAACGTCATCGTCGTAAAGAGTTGCCCATTGAGCAGAAAGAGAGCATGAAATGGCTTCGGAGCTTTCGGACAGTGGCAGAGGTACAGAAGCTTTGTCCCGAAACTATGCTGGTGAGCATGGGGGATAGAGAGGCCGACATCTACGAACTCTTCCTTGAGGCGACAAAAGACCCTCTGGGCCCAAAACTTTTGGTGCGAGCGGAAAAGAGCCGTAACCGGAAAATAGAGCAGGAACATCTTTGGGAGTTCATGAAAGGCAAGGATATCGCCGGAACACTGAAGATACATATTCCCAGAAGCGGAAGTCGGAAGGCAAGAGATGCTATTGTTGATATCCGGTTCTCTGAAGTGCAACTTACTCCGCCAAGAGGCAAAGACTACCCGCCAATCAAAGCATGGGCTGTATATATTCTCGAAGGCGAAAATGAGCATGTAGATTCCCCTATCGAGTGGATGCTTCTGACAACGGCCGGAGTCAACAGCTTTGAAGATGCGAAACGGCGGTTGGAGTGGTATTCCGGTCGATGGGGGATCGAGGTGTATCATCGCACGTTGAAAACGGGATGTAGAATCAAAGATCGGCAACTGGGGACAGCAGATCGGCTTGAGGCGTGCATTGGAGTGGACATGGTAGTCGCATGGCGTATCTATCACATGACGATGCTTGGACGGGAAATGCCTAATCATCCGTGTACGATATTTTTCGAGGATATCGAGTGGAAAGCGCTTTGCTGTTACTACGCCAAAACGCCTGAGCCGCCGAAAGAGCCGCCCCCCATGGAGCAGGCGATACGGATGGTCGGCATCATTGGCGGACACCTGAGAAGAAAGAGAGATGGCATGCCCGGCACAGAATGTATCTGGCGGGGTTTGCAGCGCCTTGATGTCGCAGTAGAAATGTACTCTATTTTCAAACATGAACCAATTCCTCAAATACCTCGTTCATATCGCCACGCTCTTCTCCCACCAACCTCCGGCCCTTAATACCCACGGAGTTAAGTGTGGGTAAGGACCAGCCCCTGGCGGGAGGGGCAAGGGGAGGGGGTTAAAATCGCTCAATTTAGATTCTTACAACCTTAATCTGAGAGAATATCTCTCAGATTTTAAATTTCAAATATTTTTGGCTAGGTTTTAATAATTCGAATTCTTGACCTTTTAATAATTCTATGTAATACTAGACTTGAAGTTTCGGAAGTTTTTGTTGTATGTAGCTGTGAGGACGTTGTACTTTGCAGTATTACTATGACATAATTCCGTAATCTTAGATTTTTATTATTAAGGAGGTG
>Ga0172375_10013440_pt1 | contig 10146 bp, 10 predicted proteins | sample LakKiv1m_FD_114537 | JGI IMG/M metagenome (GOLD analysis project Ga0172375, IMG submission 114537) | Freshwater microbial communities from Kabuno Bay, South-Kivu, Congo - kab_092012_11.1m | ecosystem: Environmental > Aquatic > Freshwater > Lake | place: Democratic Republic of the Congo...
CACCTCCTCTCGATTTTTCGCTTGACACAAGCGCGGGGCGAACGAGCGTGGCGGAGACAGGCCAAGCGAGCACAGCGCAGCCGGATGACGAGCGACGCAAGCGGAGCGCGGCGGAACGAGGAAGCAGGCGGAGCGGCGGGAGCGGGCCGTTGTCGGAGCAGCGAGTGAGCGCGGAGGCAGTCAAGGGCGCAGGCAAGGAAAAGGAAGATTTTTTCCGGCACCGACCGTGAGCGCATTACCTCTAAAGCCCCTTCACGGTCCGTGACGGAAAAAATACGCTTTTCCGGTGGGCTGCAAGGCCCGCAGGGTCGAAGCCCATGCCGGAGCTTGTATACCCTTGACGGCCGGAGCCGGGAGCCCGCGCTACAATGGAAAGCGTTAGAGAGAGGAGGTACCTTTTAGAGGGCGGGTGGCGGGTCTCCCTTGAGGGGGAAAGTCAGGGGGTGATCAGAATGGGCCGAGCGGTCGCCCCTTGGCGATCTTATCGACAATCGCGGGCAAAGCGCACCCGGCGACCGGGAAAAGGCAGATTGCAGGGGGCGTGACAGAGCCGTCAGGCGATGGCGCGATCCCTGCGTACCATTGAGGGGCGAGCGTTTGTTTGATCCTTCTGGAGTGGCGGTCGGGGAAGTCGGCGGGAATAAAACGCCGCGCGAGGCAAAGCAAGGGCGGTGCCGGTCCATGGGGCAGCGGAAATGGCCGGCGACGCCCTTGCTTGAGAGCGGAAAGGGAAAATGCAGGGGCCGTGACAGGGTTGGAGCAGAGGAATGCCCTGTCGCGGCCCCTGCACACCTTATTTTGAGGGGAGGGTGGTCGGGAATTCCCCCTCCGGGGGATGCAGGGGGGACACGGAAAAGATGCAAGGGGCGTGACGGCCATCCGTTAGGTGGCCGGCGCGTCCCCTTGCGTACCAAATACTGTTCAGCTACCCTCTTAATCCGATTACCACAATGATCGCTGCCACCATGGTTTCTCGGGCTGCGGAACCATTCGGTCCATGAACGTCATAAAATGCTTGAAGAAGGTTAGGGCATTGGGAGATATCTGCGAACCCTTCAGTAAACTCTGCCACCTACTGTCGCCATAGGTTTCTATGCCCCAAATCAAGGTACCGACCAGAACAGCGACCATAATCATCCCAAGCCCCAAACCGCAAATCGCGTCCAGTGGACCAAGGCCGGCTGCCGTTACGGCATTACGAACGATCCGCATAAGTAACCCGAAGATGACCAACCCGACAAAGAAAATGATGAGGTAAAGGAACATCTTCATCATCGGGTCGGGGCCTTTGAAAACCATGGAAAACCTTGGGTACGCATGCAGAACGCTTACACCCACCATGACCAATACAAACGGGATGGTCATTCGCGATGCGCCTGCCATCAAGCCCCAGACGCCTCCGAATAAGATCAACGAAATCATCGCCCAATCAAAGGTCGTCATCTCGGTCCTCCTTTCTCAAAAGATCTCTATCATCTACGTGATCTTCTTTCCTTGTCGGACAAAGGCCCTCAGGCCCCTGTTCGACATGTGCGTATGGTCTTTGCTCGGCAATGCCCTCTTTGGCCGTGGACCATTTGCCTTTTTTTCTATTGTCGCCGGTGAAACTCAGGGCAAGAAGTGCGCCGGCAAAACAAAAAACGACAATAACCACCGTGACTGTAATGATCATGCCGCCCCTCCTTCCTGACAGAGCGCCGGATACAGATAGGGATAAATCGCATCCCCTTCCTCCTGCTTCGCCTTTACGAATGCCGGCAGCGCCATGCTGTAGTCCTTGATGGCCTCGAACGGGAACCCGTAAACCAAACCGACAAATGAGATGGCACTCGCATCCATGGACGGAACGATAGACAGGCCGACTCCCGCGTCGCCCCAGGCACTCTGCAGATCCCGAGCGAGGTTTGAATGTTCAGGATCGAATATCTCGACGGTCAAGTGGTTCTCCATGGGCCTTTCCCCAGCCAGGGAGAAGTCGATTGAGATCAGAGGCTCGCCGGGTGTCCTGCCAATGGCGGCCTCCCTAAGCGATGTCAGGTACGCGATCCGATCCTCCTTTGTCTCATAGAGGCTGAAGATCTCGTCTTCCGCTTTGATCGCCCGCAGAAATTCAAAGGCGGCGCGTGCCTGCTCCTCCATCTCTCCCCAGAGCGGTTCTTTATCGATCGAACAGAGTTCACTGACCCATGCTTCCTTAGGTACCAGTAACAGGCCGCGCGTATACCAATCCCTGAGTGCGCCATCCCTAACAATGGTACGAACCGTTGCCGACGCATTATGGAGCGACGAATGCAGCACCGCCCTGTCAGCGCTGAGAGTATCCTTCCTTCTTTCGATCGAGATAATTCGATCTTGATACCCAGTGATCACACTGTCGATGTGCATCGGCAAACTGTCCGTGCAATATTCCAGCTCGAGCCGTTTGGCCAACTCGTCGAGACTGAAGAGCGACATGGCCTTGTACGCCGAGGTGAGCCGGGTGCACAGGAGTCTCGTTTGCCTGGACATGCCCAGGTACCGGAAGAGAGGCCAGGAAATCTTCAGTGCCACCAGGACGGCAACTACCACGCCAGCGACGCCGAGGATGCTGTTTACCGGAATGCTCAATATCCAAAGACCTAAGCCGACGAGCAGAACGATACCTGCCATGACCAGGAAATTTCGCGCGACATGCTGGGGTTCTACGCTCATCTCAGTAACCTTCGTAAGGTGCTTACCCCAATCCTCCTTTAGATCCTCCAGAAGCGTTTTTTGCTTTTCCTTCCTTCTTTCATATCTGAGGACCTCCTGCCCGAGGACTTTACTTACCCGGCCGCATTCCTCCTTGAGGCATTGCAGCCACTTGACCGTGCTGGGAATGCCATCTTCAACCGCAAGCCTCACTGCTTTGTCCCGTATGATTTCAGCCTTCTTGGCAGCCCTCTTTTCGAAGATGGCCCGTGCAGCACTCTGGACATCGTCGCCAATCATTCTGGCTGCAGCGTTCCAGACTTTGTTTAGCTTTTCCAGGAGTTGCGGGGGCGGGATCTCCGTCGGATCCTCGACAATGGGCTGCCAGAGTGCCTGCACCCCCCCCCGAACCTTCTCGTCGAAATTCACCCGGCTCAAATCGGATTCAGGAAGTTCTTGAAGCGACGGTCCTTCAATTGTGGACTCCCTCAAAACACCCCCCAGTGCGTCGATCTGGGTCTTGGTCGAAAGAAGCTTGCCGATCTTCTCCACCGGCACCTTGACGCCGGAGATTCCAAAGCTCGCAAGGTGCTGAAATGTATTAATTTTCATGATGGGCCTCCTTTGCTAGTCTTAAACCTGAGTTCAAATTTCCGATGATACCCAATTGATGTTCACCGACAGGGCTCGCCGCGAATTTGAAAAGAAAATTGGCCACCAGATCCCCCAACTCCTCCGCCTTAAGGTCCGACCGCCCCCCGGATACGGATCCATCAATCAGAAAAACCTGATCGCAGGGATCTTCCTCCAGGGTAATTTTGTAGGTGCCGCTGGCACTGTAGGGCTGATCGAAGACCTGACCGTTGAACAATCCCAGGAGCCTCTCCATCGTGGCCATGAAGATGGCTCGGCCACGTGTTCTATGGGCATCCGTTTTGTCCCGGTACGCGTTGGGCGTGAATACAATCACGAACAGGTTCGTTTCAGGGGGCTTGTTGCGTTTCAGTTCGGCGACTATCGGAATTAGTCCCGTCGGGCCTGTCGTACTACACCCGCCGGCAATGACCCAGATGCAGGAGCGATTCGATACCGTGAACCCTCTATGCTGCAACTCGTCTAATTCCCTCGGAACAGGGTGAAGACCATTGAGACCGGTCCGGAGTTCGGGCAGGACATGTGCCTCCCAGCCTAGGCGCCATGCCAGGTTGCCGCTCTGCATATACAGGTTGAGCCCTGGAGCCTCGGCATACCAGACGTGGTCAAGAGCCACGTAAGGTTCGACGTTCTTGAGCCAGGGTAGGTCCGCTTTCCTCCGCCGTTTCTTGGCAACGTCCTTCAATGTCTTCTTGGAGAGCACCTTCAAATAGTGCTCAATAGAGTATTTTTGCCCATTTTCCGAGCTCTCAGACCCGGCTTCATCGAAGTCAAAAATGGTCAGTCGAATTGGATCTGGTCTGAAACCATAGGTTCCATGGATCAATCTGTCGAATGAAGGGAAAACCGCCTTAGCATACCCGCCAATTCCTACAAGGAATGTGGGCATGACAAAGTATCGTGGTTTTACTAATCCCAGTGTATCCGTATTATTTGTCATCATCATCTTGTCCTCCTTCTTTGACCGATATGGTTGTTGTTTCCCGTACCCTGATGATGTCGCCGAACAGGATTGCCGTGGTATCGGAAACTATTTCGCCGTTCACCGACATCCTTTCCTGTGGCATCAGCAACAGAGAACCTTTGAAAAAGTAAATTGTAAAGATCACGGGGGGCAGTTCCACGTCCCCGGAATCCACCACGATCTCACCTTTTGGGCCAACCGTTTTCTTCTTGCCGTCCACAAGGGTAAAGCGCACTTCTTTGCCGGCGCCGGCCGGCCCCTTGACCTCAAGGACAAGATCAAGTTTTTTCTTCGATCTGTTCTTGAACACCAGGGGTAAACCGCCACCGACGGTAAACAACAGCGCCGCGCCCAAAATGATGGGCCATGGTATCGGTGTTGCCGGCCGCTTCTGCTCTGTTATAATTGTCTTCTCCACAGGCACAATTTCCGCATCCACCTTCACAGAGTCGACCGCCTCCGCGATCTTTTCATGGGTAAAATCAGCAACGGGTATGCCCTTGACATGTGGGTACTCGGCGTTGACAGTCAGTTCCGATACTGATGATCTCACCTTGAAAAGCCCCTCAATGTCTTGGCTGAGGCCGATCATATACACCGACCAGCCGGCGCTTTGCGGGATGATCTCGGCAATCCTGTGAAGGTCCACGGGTTCGTGGTCAGCGGACGGATCAGACAATCCATCAGAGAGTATTACGATTTGACCGGCCGCCCGATCGTCAAGCATGATCGATTTGCTCGCCTGCAAGGGCTCATCGAGGTTGGTCCAACGTCCCTTGGCATGGAGGTTTCTCAATTTGGTAATGATGTTCCTTTTTTCATCAGCACTTCCGGATTCGTCGACCACAAGACGACCAATCAAGTGATCATTGGTATCGAAACTGCCGATGTACAGAATGTCGCCGGGTTTCGATTCCTGAATCTCGCGGATCAGGACTTCCTTCGCGTTCTCAATTCGTCCATCTCTGTTCATGGAACCGCTGGTATCGAGCCAGTAGATCCTCACACCGGCAAAGACCAGACCAGAGAAGAAAAGGATGATGAAGATCACCCCTGCTGCCAAAACTTGTTTTTTCACGGCCAATACCTCCTTCTTTCTCTATGTACTTTCCCTTCTACCCTCTCCTTCTCTTGGATTGACTGGTTCCACCGCACCTCCCGGTGCAGGGATCGCGGACACGGTCCCTGCACCATACATTCTTAAAATCCGATCACAGCAGCGTCAGGAGCTTCACGCCCGATCGACTGAACAAACAGCCGGTCGCTACGGTTTTGATCATACTCATGATAACCTTTCCGTTTCTCCCTTCACCGACATTGCTTTACGGAACACCTCCCTTCGCCGGCCCAGCCATTACCGAGGCGGCTTGTGGGTGCCCATTTCCATTTTGTGCTGGTTCGACTTCGCATTGCTTAGGCGATAAAGCCGACGATACGCAGCATCCGCAACTGCCCTGCAACATGCGTCGGTTAGGATCTCCTTCGTGGCCTCACGCTCGAGTTTGATGGCTTCTACTCCGCATGCGGCCAGTTCATTCATTGCATGATCGACAAGTGCGAATGCGGGTGGAACCGGCTTTTTTCGGTCACCCAGGCGATTCGCACGCCGTGAAGCCTCCACGGACCAACTCTCCAGACGCTTCGCCCATTCGGACGCGAACTCCGCGGGATTATTCCGAGCCAAGCTTCCCAAGTATTTCTGCCGCTTATGTCTACTTCTTCTGGCTGCTTTTCCCATGATCACCTCCGAAAACAAAAACCCCCGAATGACCCCACCGGTAATAGTTGAGAACTTCAAGCGATTGGACTCAACCGTTCCAGGAGGCCTATTCGGGGGCACTGCCCACCGTTGGGCTTAGTTACTACATTTACGGGCCTTTTCTGCCGTCGTGCCCAGGACGGGGACTTTGGGCTACTTGTTCTTGAAGAAACGGAAATTCATCCCGCTGTCCTTAATTACCTCCTGAAACAAATTGACGTGATCATGCAATCCACAATGATCATCCCACATGCTCTGTGCCACGATGCCGCTGAACGAGTACCCTGGGCCGTGGCTCGTCTTGACCAGTTCCCGCAGTACCTCGCGTCCGAAGCCCTGCATACCGCCGCCGAAGTTGAACACCCTACTCATGACTTCTCTCCTTTCCGGTCCCATCCTTATCTTCGGCTTGATCCTTGGGACCACTGTTGGGTTAACCCGTCTCGTTGACTTTATCTTCAGCAGCAACCGTGCCAGTAAGAGTTCTTAGGGCAGCAGACACGCCATAGATCAATTAAACTACATGAATTCAATAAGTAAAAAAGGATACTTCTAAAGAGGAGGTTGGGATTACAACAGGCATGGTTCAAAGGAAAGATCAAGTTTACATGATCTTCAAGAAGTGCATAGATGAGACTTGAGGTAGCGGATCAGCCACCTCTATTATGATGTAGTATTTCCCTGATTGGACGATTTGACGGATCTTTTCGAAATCACATTTGTATCGAGCAACCTCAAAATAGATGTATCTTGACGTAAACATCCTCATCGTTGATAGGTTTGAGTATCTCCTTCCAGTCAGGGTCGTCGTCATAGGCAACGACGATGGTATCATGATAGTCACGCATTGACCGACCGTAGGCAGCGGGGAGAAGTAAAAGGTCCGTCCTGCCATCCTGAAAGATGCTGTTGACCTGCTGCGGCAGCAATGGGGAAGGATCATTATCGTGGAATTTGTGGGTGCATGGCTTATTCTTGCCGTCTCGGCGGCGAAGGCAGTAGGCGGAAACCTTTCCCCGTCCATGACGAAGAAACGCCAACCAACCTACCCATTCCGTAAGAGGCTCGCCGGCTGACAGAATGCAGCCATATGCACGACTGCTCAATTGTTTCTCCTCGTGCTTTAAGAGGGCCTGAGATTCCATCATGAAAAGAATCCGCCCCGGCCCTGGAGTGAAATCATTCTGCATAGCCCGAAGCCGAAAACTTTCGCTGCGATTAAAAGATCGTGGAATGATCGATTCCTCCAAACAACCTACAACATGTTCATAGCAGCATTGAGGCTTCAACCCGCGTATTTTGCTTGCTTGCATAGTGCAAAGGAAAAGACGATCATTCTCCTTATCCTTTTTCCCTTCGGATAGCGACTCGAACGTCCGAAACTCAATGCGACTCCATCCCATATTTTCCTGGATTTTATCTCCGGATGAAATTGCATCTAATACTACATCATGTTCCAAAGGACTCTCGAATTTGGGGCAATTCCGCCAGTAGTTCCCCGACTCCACCGACATGAAAACGTCGTAGGTAAATAAATTAAGTAATACGTTCGCTACAACTCGATGTCGCTCCGCCAGAACAATGGATACCATGGGGCTATTCATTGACCGATACCCATAATTTCCTTCCCATTTTTCCATCAGACTTTCGTTCCGTGTGATATCCAACATCGTTGCATCGAAACCCTTGGGATTATTTGTCGCGTCTTCTGAGACGCAACTGGCAAAATTTTTCAGTTGTCTCGAACCATCCAATGGGTCACTGAAGACAAAGAAGCGTGGAGTCAAAATACGATGATGCTTCTCGTTATGCGCACCCCTTTCCTCGGTACAGATCAACACATCATACCGATGGACTACTGAACTAAAGAATAATTCTATCTCCTTTTCTGTAATCACATCCATCCCATAGGTTCCATTGACCTTCTCAGGTGATGCAATGGTGCCAGGGATAAGCTTTCCGAGAGGCGTTGAAATGATCTTTCTTCCCGCACTCAGAGCGCATTCTAATAGCATTTTTTCGAGATCACGGCGCGCCCGCGTGTCGTCTACAATTCGCCTGGCAAATGCCTTGATAGCGACAAAGTGATCTTCACGGCGTTTATCCCATACATCTTCCACTTCTGAAGAATCCTTCACAGGTTTAGGCTGAAAGAACATTAAAGGGTCCGTATCCAAGAGGCGTTCTGTCTGTTTGTCTCCGCCGATACCTTTTATAACGTCAGGGTCATTGAAGTGGGATACCAGAAGGAAAACTGCACTCGGGTGTCGAATGCGAAGCGGAACCAGTAGTTCTCTCCAGTACGAAACATTGTCTGACCCGAGGCTATCAAGGACAATTAAAGCCGCATCAAAATTATAATCTCTGGCTTTATTGCAATTGTCCGTATCGAACACCATATCAGGAGAGAACTCTGCTTCTTCCAGTTTGTCCCTGACCTTCCGCCGATAATCCTCATCGTCGTCTACAATAACTGCACGAAGGTTAAGCATAGCTATTTCTCCTTGAAGTAAGATCCTAACCAAGGAACAATCTTATCCAAGCGCCGCATGGTTTTATCTATTTCCCCGAAGTTCTTGTGCCGAATGAAAGATTCTATCTGCTCTCCTGTACCTTCGGTTCGTTCTATGGCTTTTGCCTTAAACGTGGGACGAAAGTTATTAGCTAAGACAGCAGGAACCTTTCCATATTGGTATATCTTAGCCCTGCATCCAATAAGGTATTCGCCAAGGCGGCAGTGACAATGACCGTTCAACAGTAGCCTGACATCGTAGACCTTGTGATCATCCAAAAGATGATTGAGTTTTTCAAGCCATACCCTGAATTGCTGTACACGCCAAGAAGGGGATAACAGGATGATCCATGGGACACCATCGGCAGGAAGATTAAATAAACTTACCACATCTTTGATAGTCACCGAAATTCCGAATAGCTCTGCAACCACCTCAAGAGACTTAGCGATAATTCGGTCATCGTAATGGTAGAAAATATCAATTTGATGCATCAAGAATCCTCTTCGCTGTTTGTGAGGATTAATGATCTCTTCTCATACTCCTTCTTTGCTATCTTTGGTTTCTTCGGTCTCAACCGGATTGCAATCTCATATGCTTCCTTCAGCATACGGTCTGAAAATAACTGTTTCTGTACTACAGGGTCGAGCGATAGCACCCGTTTGATGATGTCCGCAGCTGTAGAAGCAGTAAGGTTTTTATCACCCATCGCCAACTTGACTGCCGGGTGGATATTGATCTCACCTTCGAGTTTCTCCGTAGTGGGTTTGCTTGTGGCAGTCAATGCTGCTTTAAGCAGCGCCGCAGCGGCGTGGGCAAAGGCGGTCTGCAGCTCTGGAAGTTTCCCGGCCCACGCTGGCCGATGCTCTGGAGCGGAGGAAAGATCAAGTGCCTTCAACTGTGATAGAAGCTCGGTTAAACTCTTTCCCGGAAGTTCAGCAGATGGTTCGGATGCAACTAACTCAGCAATCGGCGCGTCGATTTTGCTAGCAATAGACACCGCTGAGATCCGCAAGTGCTCGACTGAAAGCACGCGAAGACCAGGATAAACACGGACCACGCGTTCAATTGCCGACTCCAACTCTCGCACGTTTCCTTGCCAGTCCGTCTTACACAGGTCAGCCATGGCTTCATCAGCGACTGTACGGTGATTCGTATGAAGGGTGCTCTTGTGCCTTTGCTCGTATTTATGTAAGAAATGTTCGACCAAAAGGGGAATATCCTCCTGTCTTTCCCGCAGAGACGGGACCCGTATAGCATCTCCTATACTGACTCGGAACAAAAGGGCTTTACGAAAATCCTTAGCCTTCATAATGTCCAAACGTTCAGTCGCCAGTACAACCTGCAGGTCGAGTTTCTTGACGTCTGTGGGCGATGCACCAATCCTACGGCTTTCCCGCACGTTCTTATCAAGCAATCGCAGGAGCTTGGGTTGGATAGAAGCAGGAATATCACCAAACTCGTCGATGAAAAGCGACCCATGGTCCGCCGCTTCGGCAGCCCCCATTTGGTTAAATTTAGCGTCCGTAAATGCACCTTTTTTATGTCCGAATATGAGATCGTCAACTTGGGTATCAGGAACGTTCTGG
>Ga0172375_10013441_pt1 | contig 10145 bp, 13 predicted proteins | sample LakKiv1m_FD_114537 | JGI IMG/M metagenome (GOLD analysis project Ga0172375, IMG submission 114537) | Freshwater microbial communities from Kabuno Bay, South-Kivu, Congo - kab_092012_11.1m | ecosystem: Environmental > Aquatic > Freshwater > Lake | place: Democratic Republic of the Congo...
CACCTTTGGCGTATTCTTTTTCAAAGATATCTATTCCTGACTCAATAGACCTGACAGCTTCTTCTCTAGACATAGCCGGGCCTTTAGCCATATTTTTTGTGCCATAATTAATTTTCTTAATTATCAAATTGGCGTCTGGTTTTAAATCCTCAGACACCCCCATATCTACCACCACAACCTTTGCACCCACATGCCTAGATAAAACATTGATTGCAGCTCCCCCTCTTAAAAAATTGTACACCATCTGAGCAGTAACTTCCTTTGGATAAGCGCTGACACCTTCTTCAGTAATTCCGTGGTCTGCAGCCAAAGTAAATATTACTTTATTTTTTATTGAAGGATTTTCTCTGCCCGTGATACCGACTATTTGCTTAGCCAATTCCTCAAGCCTGCCTAAGCTGCCAAGAGGCTTAGTTAAATTATCCAGTCTCTTTTGAGCGTCATCCATTAATTTATTATTCAGATCAGCTATATTATTAATAACTTTTTGCAGCTCTTTCATTTAACCCTCCACGGAATTCCTGAAACCATAAAAAATACTTCATCAGCTTCTTTGGCAAACCTCTGATTAATCCTGCCGGCAACATCCCTAAAATCTCTCGCCATTTTATTTTCTGGCACAATCCCTAAACCAACTTCATTCGAAACCACAAAAATATTTCCCTTTATCTTAGCAATTGCATTAAGCAACTTTTCTGCCTTTTTCTCAATCGCAGGAAGTTTGATATCCTGCATCATGTAATTACAAACCAAAAGAGTTAAACAATCTAAAATAATTACCTCGAATTTAGTGCCAATTTTATTGATCACTTCATCGGGATTAAGGGGTGCATCAAAAGTTTTCCAGTTTTTTGGCCTGGAATTTTTATGCAAACATATACGCTTTTTCATCTCGGCATCTTTGGGCTCACAAGTAGCAATGAAAGCTACTCCCTTTTTAGCCTGATTTGCCAGCTTCAAAGCAAAGCTACTTTTTCCACTTCTTGCCCCGCCTAAAATAAAAATTAATTTTCCCATATCATAACCCTTTTAGGGACGGTTCTGTGCTCACTTGAGAACCGTCCCTAAATGTGAGATATCATTAAAAACCTTGATTGTAGCTTTATTTTTTTCAAACTCAACTATACTCATCGCTGTAGATTTAGGAATCTGACTCCAAAAATCTTTTGATTTTAGAAGATGATTTATAAATATACTGATTGCGCCGCCGTGGCAAACCACAGCTACAGTCTTACCTAAATTTTCCTTAACTATCCCCTTGATTGCCCTCACAACCCTTTTTTTAAATTTAGCTAAACCCTCACCCTTGGGGATAGTCACGCTATAAGGATCTTTGAGCCACTTTTTATAAATCTCCGGGTATTTCTTTAAAATCTCAGCGTGATTTAAACCTTCAAATACACCAAAATGGATTTCTCTTAAATCCGGCATCATTTCAATGCGCTGCTTTTTAAACACAATTCCGGCAGTTTGCACTGCGCGCTTTCTATCGCTTGAGTAAACTTTATGCACACGATGCTTCTTCATTTTCTTATGTAATTTACCAGCTTGAATTTTGCCGTTTTTATTTAATTCCAAATCTACAAAACCACAATACCTTTTTAAAAGATTCCATTCGGTTTGTCCGTGCCTGATCAATATCAGTTTAGTAGTCATCTCTCTCCTGGAACTAAAAGCACGTAAGGCTTCTTGCTAATCGGATTCCTGTTCACCACGACAACAGTTTTATAAACTGCTTCGATATTCTGATAAGTTAAAACATCCTCAACCAGGCCTTGCTTAAAAATACTTCCCGTGTTAAGTAAAGCAATCCGGTTACAATAGGCACTTGCTAAATTAAGGTCATGCAGAATCATAATGATAGTTAGATTTTTTTCTTTATTTGATTTTATCAGCAAGTCTAAAACCTGAATCTGGTGCCCAATATCCAAATGCGAAGTCGGCTCATCTAAAAGCAGTATATCCGGCTGTTGGGCCAGCGCCTTAGCGATAAACACCCTCTGCCTTTCTCCGGAACTTAACTCATCGATTTTTTTATCCTTTAAATGCAGGGTATCTGTCATGGAAAGCGCAGCCTTTGCAGCCAAAAAATCTTTTTCCGTTTCAAGCTGCATTCTTTTTAAGTGCGGAATCCTGCCCATAAGCACAATCTCCCAAACGGTGAATGAAAAATTAACCACTGTATCCTGGGAAACAAAAGCCACCCTCTGACAGAAATTCTTAAGATTAATCTTGTTAATATCGACTGCCTCAAGCTCGATATTCCCCTTTTGCGGTACAAGTACACGGCTAATCAAACGTAAAAAAGTAGTTTTCCCCGACCCGTTAGGTCCGATAATCCCAAAAAAATCACCTTTATTTATATCTAAGGAAATATTTTTTACAATAGCTTCATCATTATAGCCGCCGGTTAAACCATTTATCTTTAATATAATATCCTTCATTTAACCCTCTGGCTTCTTTTTAACAGTACGATAAAAGTAGGCGCCCCTAAAATCGCAGTAATTACTCCAATGGGAATCTCCAAAGGAGGCATAACCGAACGAGCGATAACATCGCAAATAACCATAAAAATCCCTGCCGCTAAACAAGTAAAAGGAATAAGAATTTTATGATTCGGCCCGACGACCAAACGCATCATATGTGGAATCATTAACCCTACAAAACCAATAATACCGCAGATACAAACTAAACTAGCCGTAATTAAAGATGTAATGACAATCAGGATTGTTTTTATTTTCTCGATTTCAATTCCTAAGTGCATAGCCTCTTCTTCACCAATACTGATAGCGTTAAGATCCTGAGAAAATATATAAATTGAAATTATCCCCGCCAAAACAACTGCCGCAACAATAAAGAGCAGTTTAATATCATATACCTGCAGGCTACCCCAAAGCCACCAGACAATTCCATGCAATGCCTCATTACCAGACATTGAAACTAAAAAAACGATAATTGCCGAGAAAGCAACCGAGACAATTACCCCGGAAAGTATTAAAGACTGTTGATTTATTTTATTGCTCTGTCTGGCCAGGCTGTAAACTAAAATTACACTTAATATTGCGCCCAAAAATGCCGATAACGGCAGATAAACCCTGGAAATTCCCAAAACTATAGCAATCACCGCCCCTAATCCCGCACCGCTAGATGTCCCCAATAAATACGGCTCAGCCAATGAATTCTTTAAAATCGCCTGTAAAACAATCCCGGAAACAGCCAGACCGCTGCCCAAAACCAAAGCTGCCATAATCCTAAATAATCTTAACTGAAAAATCGCCTGATTTTCATCAAGTAAAAACTTGGCAAGCGGTATATTTACAGCCCCTTTAATTATTGCCAAAACAATTGCAAGGAATAAAACAATTACTAATATAATAAAACTTTTTTTTAAATTATTTTTCATCTGGATACAGTTTTTGATAAACTTTTTTTATTCCTTCAACAATCCTCGGCCCCGGACGTAACAAAATATCCGGATTAATATCGCTAAAAATTTTATTATTTTTTACTGCCCCTACCTGCGCCCAGCCAAAACGACTCTTTACTATGTTAAGAGGAGTTTCCTTATCCATATACGCTAAAATTATACAATCAGGATTTCTCTTTATTACTTCCTCTGAGCTAAAAATACTGTAAGCCCTTTTAGTGTTATAAGCGATATTAACACCTCCAGCTAAATCAATAAGAGTATCAATATAAGAGCCTTGCCCGGCAGTGGTTAACGGATCATGCCAAACCTCAATAAAAACTTTAACTCTCTTATCCCTGGGGATCGATTTTACCCTCTCTTGAACCTGATTAATACCTTGCTGCATATTACTAACTAAAATCTTAGCTTCTTTCTCTCTGGAAGTAATAACACCTATATCCAATATTGATTGCAAAAGCTCATCCAAATTACTGGGATCGCTAACATATACCTTCAAACCTAAACGATTTAATTGAGCAATGACTGGTGCTTGTTCCAGGCCTGTACAAAAAATATAATCCGGCTTTAAAGATATTATTTTCTCAAGGCTTGGCTCGCTGAAATTACCTACCTTAGGCTTAGTTACAGCTTCTTTAGGATAATTACAATAAGAGCTTACACCTACAATTTCATCATCCAGCCCCAAAGCAAATAAAATCTCTGTTGTTGAAGGAGCCAAAGATATATACCTAGCAGCGTAGGCATCAATAAAAAATATTAAAACAATAACTATGATAAGAATCAGCTTTTTCATTTTACCTTGATTTATCCCTATCCTAAGCGTTCGAAAATTTGTATCAAATTTCTCAAGTTGTGCCCTCAATAAAAAATCCCCGGCTCAAACCATTATTGGTCTGAAACTCGGGGTGCACCCTTACTTTTAGCAATTCTTATCCACGAGATAATTCCTTATATTGTTTAGGTCTTCTGACTTTCCTCTTACCTTAAAGCTGCCTTCCCATCTTATACTTCCGACAGTGGCATTTTTGCTTTAAAGCTGCTAATTAACAGCGAGGTTTACAGCAGCGGGACTGTGGCCGATTTAAACAGCCTTCCCTAATCCAATATATTTATGTATTAATAGTAACTTTTGCTTTAAAGATTGTCAACAGCTATTTTTTGGCAGTCCTGCGAATAGCTTTAACCATCCTATCAAAAGCCTCTTCTTTGGTTTTGCCTTCAGTTAAATGATCGGCACAAATTGCGGCAAACCCAATATGGTTCCGGATTTTAAAAATTTTTACCGAAAGATTCCCAATTTTCATCTTAACCTCCCTGCAATTTCATCATTTTTATGAAGGGCTCAGGAGATATACTTATGTCGCTGGTAAAAGGAAAGTCAAAAGATAAGATAGTAAATAAAATAAAGGCGATCAAAAACGCAAGCAAAACAACCATAATAACCTGAGCACCATAATTCTCCGTACCAAATAAATAAGTAAAAATAATAGTAATCGCCCCTCCCATCAGGAGCACAAACCAGAGAATAGGCTGAATGCCTGACCGGGAATCCATTATCCGGGTCCTTCTGAATTCAGATAATTCGTTCATTTTATGGACAGATTCCTTAAAAAAAGAATCTTCAGTCAGATTCCTGATAGAATACCTGGAATAAAGCAACCAGATCTTTTTTAAAATATCATCAACTTTTCTACTGCTTTCACCTTTAGCCAAAAGCTTCCACTCATCATCAATAACAGCTTTTGCGTATTCATCAAACAACTTCCGTGCTTCTGCGCCAAATTCCTGAGAAAACGCTGCTGAATCAATCTGTAGATCAACAAGGCGATTAACCTCTCTCTCAACATTCTGTTTTGAACGGTCAAAATTCTCCCAGGTAATAACTACAATAAAACCTAACAAAACAGCATAAATAACCCCAAAGGTGCTGAAAATCGGGCCAGCTACATCATTATGAATCTTTAACTTTTTATGAGAAACAAACTTGCGCATCAAAACCAAACCTAAAATCGCAAATAAACCAGAAACAGTAATAAATAGTAAAAATAGCAACCAGGAAGGGATACATAATAAAAGCCACTGAGATAATAACATTCTCGCCTCCTTTTAACCCCGATACATTATAACATTAGCTTTTTCCAAAGTAATCAAGCCCTCTTTAACCATTGCATCCAAATTAGGTAGAAATTTGTTTATCTTTTCTTCACTGTCGACAATCTCAATAACGATCGGCAAATCTTCTGAAAGCCTTAAAATTTTCGAAGTATGCATATGGCTCTTACAACCAAAACCCAAGAAACCTTTTATCGCAGTCGCTCCAGCCAAACCTTCCTTCTTAGCTAAAAGCACGATCTCCTCATAAAGCGGTTTACCCTGCCACTTATCTGCTTCACCGATAAAAATCCTTAATAATTTTCCATCTGCTGGAATTTTCATTGATTCTCCTTATTTATAAAGACTCGCCCAAGAAAGAGCCTATCCGATAAACAATCAAGCCTACTAAAATACTTAAAAAAATATTTAAAAAGGCTTTCGCCAACTCTCCAGACCTAAGCAAATTGTCGCTTTCAAATATAAGCGTAGAAAATGTGGTAAAAGCACCACAAAAACCAATCATAAGCAGCAGTTTAACATCGCTGCCCAAAAGGAATTTTTTATCCGCCAAAGTTGCCAAAAAACCAATCAAAAAGCAACCACACATATTCACAATAAAAGTGCCATAAGGAAAATTCATACCTGTAAAACGATGCACAAAGCCGCCTAAACTATACCTGGCAATCGTTCCTATCGCACCGCCAACAATCAGATTAATAAATTTTACCATTTTTAAAATTCTATTCCTTTGCGAGCCTTAACGCCAGATTTATAATAATGTTTTTTATCCATAATTTCGCTGACTAAATCCGCAATTTCAATGATTTTTAAAGGCGCATTTCTTCCCGTAAAAATAAGTTCGAGTTTCTTAGGGGCATCCTTAACAATATTTATAACGTCATTTAAATTTAAGATACCCAGGCTTAAAACAATATTTATTTCATCAAGGATAACCATCTGGTATTTTCCAGATAAAATAGCTTTTGCTGCTTTCGCTAATCCTGCCTCAGCTAATTTTTGATCCAAGTCCGTAGGCTTAGCCTTTATAAAACAACCCCTTCCATATTGCTCAAGCGTAATATTTTTTATTTTTCTTAATAATTTTACTTCGCTATAACAGCCTTTTTTAATAAATTGGCCGATATAAACTTTTAACCCTGCACCACTCGCCCGTAAAGCCAAACCTAAGCTAGCTGTTGTTTTTCCTTTTCCTGCACCTGTATAAACCTGCAACATACAATATTCCTATTTTTGGAAACCAAACTTTCCGATTAAAGGCACAAAAACACAAGAACAGATTTCCTTGTATTCAAAATGCCCATTATTATTTTGCGCCAATGTTAACATCTGATCAGAACCCGTACCTAGCGGAACTGTAATTTTACCGCCATCTTTTAGCTGACCAACAAAAGGCAAAGGGATCCTGGGAGCGGCAGCTGTAATAATTATCCTGTCAAAAGGAGCAGCCTCGGGCCAGCCTAAAGACCCATCAGCAATCTTAAAATATATGTTTTTATATCCCAGCTTTTTTAGAACTTCTTGAGCTGCCTCGCTCAAGGCTTGAAACTTTTCAATAGTAAATACTTCTTTGCATAATTCTGCCAGTATGGCAGTTTGATATCCTGAGCCTGTCCCAATCTCTAAGACTCTTTCATTACCGGACAAACCTAAACTTTCCGTCATCACTGCGGCAATATATGGCTGAGAAATAGTCTGGCCCTGCCCAATAGGCATAGGAAAATCACCATAAGCATTATTAAAATACTCTTCATGAATAAACTTATGGCGTTCAACTTTATAAAATGCAGCCAACACCCGCTCATCCGTAATTCCACGGGCGATTAACTGATCCTTGACCATCAACATTCTTTGACTTTGGCTATCCATAACAAAGAGATGGCAGATAAAGTTATAGTTTCTTTTAAATTATTTTTTGAATAATTCTTTTACAATGAAACGGATAAATCTTACTGTATCTAAAAATGGATTAATGCTGCTCTTTTCATCCGCATAAATTGTATTGATAGGAACTGATTCAATCTTAAACCCCTTTCGGGCAGCCTGGATTAGAATTTCAGATTCAGTCTCAAATTTGTCCGTGCTTAAATCCAATGCTTTCAGCACATCTTTCTTTATCAACCGAAAACCACATTGTGTATCGGGAATTTTTTGTTTGGCCACCAACGAAATCAACCAAGACATAAATTTATTGGTAAGAAGCCTTAACAAGGGCATATTTTTAGTCCTGTTCATTCGATTGCCAATAATTACTGCACTGTCTGAATACTGTGCCAACCTAGTAAAAAAAGCAATATCCCCAGGGTCATGCTGTCCGTCGCCATCCATAGTTATAACAGCATCGTAATTATTGTCTAACGCGTACTGAAAACCCCGCAATAACGATGCACCTTTACCCAAATTAACTTCATTCTTTATTAGAACAACTTGCTCTTTAAAACCTTTGACAATATTATAAGTATTATCCACCGAGCCATCATCAATAATAAGTACATCCAAGCCCTGAGCCTTAATTCGGCTTATCAAATCAGCAATATTATTCTCTTCATTATATGTCGGGATTATCACGCAAAGTTTCATTCTATCCAAAACCTCCTAAACATGTACCATTGGTCTGGACGCTCTTTAATGTATCTTTCAAAAATATTTATATATTGGCCGATCACGTTATTCATATCTTTATCAGTAATCTCTTGCGGGCCGATAATATCCGCCTTAGGTTTAAATTCGATAGGCTCTTCAATCCTCAGAGTAAAACTATCATCAGAGTTTCTAAACATAAATCCCGGAACTATTACAGCCCCGGTTTTTATGGCAAACGCGGCTGGACCTAAAGGAAAGTGGGTTTTCTTGCCAAAAAAATCTAAAACCAGCCCTTTTTCACTAAAATCCCTGTCTCCAACCAAGGCGATCATTTTATTTTCTCTCAATAAGCTTAAGCACTGCCTCGCAGCTTTACCAAAAGGTATAACATGTATGCCCTTACTCTGCCTTTGATTATTAAAAAATTCATCGACTTTTTTATTCTTATGCGGCAAAGCCACCACCCAAAAAGGGTATCTCAGTAAAGCCACTACTACGCCTCCCAATTCCCAATTCCCCAGATGCGCAGTCAAAACAATAACTCCCTTACCTTTGGAAAGAGCTTGATTAAAATAATCGATATTTTCAATCTTTATATTCTTCTTAATATAGCCCTGATCAAGTTTTGAAAACCTAAAAAAATCAACCAAATACTTCCCAAAATTCTCAAACATCCTTCTGGAAATATCTTTTATCTCTTTATCTGTCTTATCGGGAAATATAACTTTTAGATTTTTTTTAACCGTATTTTTATCGCGAAAAGCAAAAAAATACTGAATATCTGCAACAAAAACCGCGATTGCATAACCAATTTTTAGGGGAGTATTCAGGGCTATAAACTGTCCGATCCTGTAGAGTAGAAAATTTAGCATTATTTAGAGGCTAAGAAGCAGGCGTGCAGCATCCATACTGGCATTTGGTTTACTTATTCTGGCCGCAGCCTTAGAAAGTTCATCCAATTTATCACGGTTTAATAAAAGATCTTCAATAACCTTGTTTATTTCTTCGGGTTCATCTACTTTTATTGCAGATTTCTGAGCCGTCAGATAAACCGTGTTATTAATCTCCTGCCCGGGAATAGGCTTAACAATAATCATAGGCAATTTTTTAGTTAAAGCCTCTGCTGTTGTAATTCCGCCTGGCTTAGTAATAATAATATCTGCCACGCTCATCAATTCATTAATTTTATCCGTAAAACCAAAGACTGCGATTTTCTTATTATATTTCTTAACTTTTCTTTTTAAAGCATTATACAGCTTCTTATTTGTGCCTGTAACAATTATCTCCTGTAAATCCGGCTTTATATCTTCCATGGCTTTAACTATTTTTTTAACAGGCCCCAGCCCCTGTCCGCCGCCCATGATTAATATTGTAGGTATTTTCGGATTAAATCCCAACTCTTTAAAAATAGGCCCTTTTTCAATAACCTGGCTAAATTTATGGTCAAACGGAATTCCGTATGGCTTAACTCTTGCAGGCTCTACGCCTTTTTGGGTTAATTTAGAAGCAACTTCATCTGATGGAGTGATGTAATAATTAATATCGTCATAAACCCAGAAAGAATGAGGCACATAATCAGTCAACACTGCCACCAAAGGCAGTTTAGAGCCAGTAACTTTTTTGTAATCCGCCACCATCCCACAAGGAAACGCCTGAGAACAGCAGACTGCATCAGGTTTAAATTTTTCAAAAAGTTTTTCCATCTTCGGAGAATTAAATTTGTGAATTTTTTCTTTAATTTTTGCAAGATTTTTTACTACTGCCGGATTATCATAAAGATAATCCCAGATTTGCGGGGTAGCTTTAATAACGCTCATATAAAGTCGGTTAATAACTTTTTCTGTAATAGGATTAGTGTAATTAAAAGCATTGATATTCAAAATTTCAGTGCCTGGTTCCAATGTTTTTATCGCTTTTTCAATCGCCAGCGTAGCGCTATGATGCCCTGAAACCTCTGAAATATACATCAATATAATTCTCTTGGCCATTTTAAATCTTACCCTCTTCGCAGAGTTCAACA
>Ga0172375_10013442_pt1 | contig 10145 bp, 4 predicted proteins | sample LakKiv1m_FD_114537 | JGI IMG/M metagenome (GOLD analysis project Ga0172375, IMG submission 114537) | Freshwater microbial communities from Kabuno Bay, South-Kivu, Congo - kab_092012_11.1m | ecosystem: Environmental > Aquatic > Freshwater > Lake | place: Democratic Republic of the Congo...
CAATGTCGCCGAAGCGTATTTAAATAGAGGCCTCGCGTTCTACCAGGAGAAGAAGTTTGAGCTGGCAATGGCGGACTACAATGCCGCTCTGGCATTGAATCCTTCATACGCGCGTGCATACGATGCAAAGGGGCAGATCTACCTTGAGATGGGGGCATTTGACAAAGCAGTTGAATCCCATATTAATGCTATCAGGATCAATTCCGTGGGGGCCAAGTCCTTTTTTCTGTTGGGTAACGTGTATGACGTAAAAAAAGATTACGCGAAGGCGGTCAAGTATTATGATATGGCCATAAGATTGAAGCACGATTATGATAAGGTATTCATTAACAGAGGTATTATTTTCGCAAAAAACGGAGATCTGGATAAAGCAATAGCCGATTTTACGGAAGCGATCAGATTGAACAGATGTTCGGCTATCGCGTATTATAACCGTAGTATGGCGGAAACTCAAAAAGGGGACGAGGAACAGGCGCGCAAGGATTTTAAAGCTGCCAGAACGATCGTGGAAAAATACGGTTTACCGGCTATATGATGTTTACGGAAGGAATTTTATTGAGGAGCCTCCTGTGAAGAATGTAACGGCGGAAAAGATGCGGGAAATGGACAAAAAAGCTATCCGGGAATACGGTATACCGTCTTTAGTTTTAATGGAGAACGCGGGCAGAGGATCGGCGGAGATCGCCCTTAATATGCTGGGCGGGAAAAATAAAAAAACGGTTATTATCTGCGGAAAAGGGAATAACGGCGGAGACGGATTCGTCTGCGCAAGGCATCTCTTAAATAGAGGCATTGATACGGAGATTTTTTTAATAGGCGACCCCGCAGCCTTAAGCGAAGGATCGCGTGTGAATTTCGGTATCCTGAATAAAATGAAAGCGAAAATAAAACTGTTGAATTCCGTGAAGTCCGCTGCTTTTTTTGCGGAAAAAATCAAAGGCGCGGGCCTTTTGATCGACGCGATATTCGGGATAGGGCTGTCGTCGGAAATTAAAGAGCCGTATTTATCTGTAATAAAAGAGATGAACGCGTCAGGCAAACCGATTTTATCTTTGGATGTACCTTCGGGATTGGACGCTACTACCGGGGATCTGCTGGGAATATGCGTGAAGGCAAAGAGGACAGCGACATTCGCCCTGCCTAAGACAGGGTTCGTAAAGAAAAAAGGCCCTTTATATACGGGGAAGGTCGATATTGTGGATATTTCCATGCCGAAATGCCTGCTGTAAGGGTTTGTTGCTTATTTAAAAGGAGGGTGATATGAGAACAGTGAGGGCGGTTTTATGCGCGATATTTTTTGGAGTTGCATTGTCTCTGTGCTGTACCTGTATTTTCGCGGCTACTGTCCAGGAGTATATCGACCGCGGTAATGAAAACAGGGCTAAAAAGGATTATGACGCTGCTATCGCCGATTACACGGATGCTTTAACAGCAGATCCTGCGAATCCCGTATCTTATAATGTCCGCGGATATACTTATCTTTTAAAAGAGGACTATAAGAACGCTATCGCGGATTTTGACCGGGCGATAGATCTCGATCCGGGTTATGTTAAAGCTTATTTTTACAGGGGAGTAGCTAATAGTTCCGAGGGCAATCTGGACAAGTCCATCGACGATTACACAAAGGCGATAGACATAGACCCCACATTCAGTTATGCGTATTATAACAGAGGGCTGATATATTATTGCACCGAACAGTATGCGCAGGCCTTCGAGGATTACCGGCAGGCAGTCGATCTGAATCCTGACGCAAAGGAGGCATACAACGGTTTTCTCCAGTATGTCCCTCAAAAAAATGCAAGCGATACTCAAAATGTAAGAGAAGAAATACTTAAGCTTATGGAAGAAGCAATGAGCCGTTCATGATGAGCCTAAAAGAATAGTTTCTGATCCGGAGAAAAATGCAAATACTGGAAGTATTACTCACAAAAGCGAGCGATTTTTTATGGGGGCCGGTATTACTTGTTCTGCTTTTCGGCACTCATATTTTTCTGACTATCAGGCTGGGATTTATACAGAGCTTTATCGGCAGAGCTTTAAAACTGTCATTTGCTAAAATAAAGAGCGCAAAAGGGGACATATCCCATTTCGAAGCGCTGACTACAGCGCTTGCGGCGACTATAGGGACAGGAAATATAGTCGGAGTGGCGTCCGCGGTCGCGCTGGGCGGGCCGGGGGCTGTATTATGGATGTGGCTTACCGGTGTATTCGGCATATCGACCAAATATTCCGAAGCTCTTCTTTCCATAAAGTACCGGCAGAAAAATAGATCGGGTGAATTTTCGGGCGGGCCGATGTATGTTCTGGAAAAAGGCCTGAAGGTACGCTGGCTAGGCGTATTGTTCGCTGTATTTACTTCAATAGCAGCTTTCGGCATAGGCAATATGGTCCAGGCAAATTCTATTTCAACGCTTATGAAGGACACATTCAACCTTTCCCCGTGGGTCAGCGGATCTGTCATGACTTTTTTTGCCGCATTCGTTATATTGGGCGGAATAAAATCCATAGCCAGAGTTTGCACAAAACTAGTCCCGTTCATGGTCATTTTGTATCTCGTCGGGTGTGTGATAATACTTATAATGGGATATCGTACTATACCTCATACCATTGCTCTTATTTGTAAAAGCGCGTTTACGGGTATGGCTGCAGTAGGCGGTTTTGCCGGAGCCGCTATGCGTGATGCTATACGTTACGGTATCTCCCGCGGGCTTTTTTCGAATGAATCCGGCCTGGGAAGCGCGCCGATAGTAGCGGCAGCGGCAAAAACAAAAAATCCCGTACAGCAGGCGCTTGTTTCATCTACAGGGACATTCTGGGACACTGTGGTCGTGTGCGCGATAACCGGGATAGTTATTGTGAATTCTGGTGTCTGGCAAGACGGGATGAATCCTGCATTAATGATCCGCGAAGTTTTTGCCAAAGCGCATTTTTTAGGGCCGTTCATACTGACGCTGGGGCTTTTGACATTCGTTTTCTCTACGATAATCGGATGGGCATATTACGGGGAAAAGGCCGTAGAGTATCTTTTCGGCATTAAAGGAGTTCTGCCTTATCGGTGGGTATGGGTGGCAGGGATCATGGTCGGATCCGTAGCGACTCTTCCGATCGTCTGGACTTTCGCGGATGTGGCAAACGCCCTTATGGCTATACCAAATCTTATTTCTCTCATATTGCTTAACGGTGTTATTGTATCTGAAACAAAAAAATACCTATTGATACCTGTCCAAAGAGCTAAAAGGATACGGTCCATACGAAGGCGTTAGGGGAGAAGCCGAGTTACGCTGACTGCCGGATCTTTTCGATCATTTTGCGGTAGTAATCCTCGATCTCGTTCGCCGGAATAGGCGCGATGTCCGGCAGATCAAGAATAATATTTTGGATAGAATCTTTTCCGATATCCCGTCCTGTTATATGTTTATACGACCTGTTAATAAATTCGACGATATCGGCGTATCCGTCGAGATTACCTTCTGAATAAGCATTTGCCGGAATATCGCTTGCCGCCATTACCATGTTCAGCATGGCGATCAAATTTAACGCATGGCCTCGGAGATTGCCTGCAAGGTCAATATGCCCTTCTCCCAAAGGACTATCCGAACCTCTTGCCTCATAGCGGTATACGGAAATAAACTGCGCATGGTCTTTGTTCCTGTTACTGGTTTTTTTAACTATGATATGATTTCCGTTGCCGTCAGCGGTTCTCATTCTGATGGCCTCCACATAGACATCAAGCACGTTCTTCAGCGTTATGTCTTTACTGAATCCGAGGAGTTTTTCATATTCCGCGAACTTATCTTCGTTATAATAGATCACATACACGTTGCCGTTTTTGACATTGGCTGCGATATTGGTACCCGCAAGCTTTGACAGGTCTTCGGACGACAGATGCATCTGTATGCCGGAGATCGCATTATTCACCATACGTCTTCTATTATTGTAATCAGGGTCGCCGGATGTGTGTCTGAAATCCGATTCGAATATGTGCCGATACTCGTCTTTATCGAGTACTTCACGCATTAAGCCTTCATTTTCGGGCAGAAGAATATAGGATAAAAGATGCTCTCCTATATATATTACCTTATCACGTTTTCCGGCGTGGGCAGCGGTGGAATAGTCCATATGATAATACCAGTCGAGAGCGGGAGTGTCCCTTATAATCCTGAAACGTATATATGAGCCGCCTACAGGATGTTCCTCGATCCACTTTGCCAGAACAACCAGTTGTTCGTTCCCGTATTGCATACGCAGGTCGTAATCAGAAACTTTCTTAGGACTTTTATCTTGTGATATATTCCCGGGTATATAGTCCGGAGAATAAATGACGTCATAGGCTTTAAGCGTGTTATCTTCGAGGACTATTTCAGCGACTTTCCCGTTTTTAACGGACTCTCTGATGACATCGTCCGAGTCGCCGGATCTATCTCCTGAAATATCTTTTTTTGATCTCAGCCATTCTTCCAATTTAGGCCATATTTCTTCGGAAGGCGTGCACCCGCATTCGGTGCATAACTTAAAAGTTCCGAGTTCCTGTTTGCAAGTCCTGCTGGAAGTAAATTCCATATTCATGGCTACTCGGGATAACTTCGGGCAGCGGGCATTAAGATGAAGGACCGGGGTATCGAGCGAGGAATCATAGACCAGTTCAAATCCGCCGTGGCCTTCGTCTCTTTTTACAAGGGGCTTAAGGTCATCGGGTATTTCGACTTCCGGCGCCTTTTCTTCGGGTTCAGGTTCTTCAACATAAGGTATGCCGTGAGCTTCTGCCTCTATCCTGGGCCAATCTTCGACTTTGGGCGTTTTACAGATGTTGCAGACCCTGCCTAAGATGGCCCGTTCTTCGCGAAGAGCGGCGCTCGTTGTCTCTCTGGGATCTTTGCCTATATTTTCACACTCGGGATCCCAATGATAATAGTAACCGTCATAAATTAATTTGAAACCTCCGTCATCAGTAGGATCGCCGGCTAAAATTGTTTTTACCGATTTTTTTAGCAATAAATTCGGATTATTGGAAATAAGATCTTCCGTAGACGCCGTATACTGAACAAGTTCATTAATATCGACTATAGTATCCCGTGAATTTTTGTTTGTTATATCCTTTAGCAGCGAAGAACCGCGTTTAGTTATTCTATCAGCCGCGGCATACAAATAAGAGCTTACGTGATTTAGATATTTGCCTGATAAAATGCGATCAAGGTGATCTTCCGACATTGTTCTAAGAAAGCCCAGGATTTCCGTTTCCCACTTTAGGGGAATTGTTATGCCATGTTTATCGAAATAATCATAGAAATTGTATATAACATTGACAGCTTGACGCGAAGTCGTATACCCGTAAACGTATAAAGAATCTGATCCTATGTAGTCGAACATGAATTTCAGAGCGCATAGAAGTACCTGTGTCTCTGTTACGGGAGTGTCTTGATTTGTTAAATCGAATATTCTGAATTTATTGTACAAGTCCCTGCTTTCAAGAAAGTCTTTACCCACTTCTCTTGCGGATATTCTCAGAAATTCACGGACATGTTTGGCTGCTTTTTCTGATATCTCGTTTTCCGGCCTGAAATCAGAAAGTTTTTTTTCTAACATAGTTATCATCGGCAGCACATAGTTGTAATAATTGAATATAGAAAGATAGACATGCTCTATTGTATGTGATTTACTACAGGTCATGCTGAAAGATCCCCGGATTCTGGTGTAATACGCAGTTGAAAGGAATGACATTCTATTCTCAACACCGGTAATATTGAAATCCATCCACGAGTCTATAGGAATATATGCTATGTTAGCCATATAATCGATATCTGTAGCCTCACGTATATGTGTCGTATAATCTCTGAAGAATGTATGATTGACCGCGCCGGAAGGTACCATCTGAACTATGTCTTCCGAAGACATTCCATGGAATTCGCTTATCACAGGTACTATTTCCGACATGAAAAGATTTATAAAATTCGGCCTTAAATGTTCAGGAATGGCATTGTAGAGTTGTTCGACTGCGTTATGTTTTCGATCAGACTGGAAAATCATGAAATATTTCCCCGGGGTATCTTGTCTGACAGCCAAATACAGGGGATTCGGTGTTTCAGGGCTCTTATAAGATTCGGCGCTACATGATACATCAAGGGTATAAATATTATTTCTTCTTTTGCGTAATATTATTTTTGTGTTTTCCGAAAAATCTACCGGAATTTCTTTGATCAAACCCATACGTATCAGCAGGTTGTCATAGGCGTTTCTTAAGTTCGCGAAATTCTCCGAAAAGTTTTTGTCCCATCCCCAGGTTATTGAGTCTATAGATTCGGATATTACAATGAGGTTATCCATATCTATTTCGGGAATCATATCAAGAGCAATAGGGGTCATGCTGCTTTGTGTCAACTGTTCAACGGCAAGGCTCATGGCGGATAACATTTCGGTAACGTTGCCTTCTTTGGAAAATTTTATTACTCTGCGGATTTGTTTTAGCACGGTTTTGATATACATTGTATATCCTTCGGCATTTGTAATAAGTCCGAGCCTGCTTAAAAGGCTGATAAAGCCCGTATTCGGAAGATCGAACGACCCTGCTGTCATTTCTTCGTTGTTTAGAAGCCGGACATATATTTTTATGAAAATAGCCTGAAACTCCTCATCGGGCATACCTTCAAAGCGTCGCATGACTGTATCGCCGGAAGCGAGTTTAGGTCTTTCTGTGCCAGCCTCGGAATAATACAGTGGATTGTGGCCCTTTCCGTCTTTTTCAAACTCGTCTTCCATAATTGTCAGAAGACTTTCCGCGTCGAAATTGGACTTATTCATTCTGAACCCTCGGGGAATGTCTTTTATCATACGTAAGGCCATGTTTTCAAGTGACAGGTTATAAACGTATCTTCTTACGGATTTCAGGTTGGCGGCACGATTGCGGATAAGTTCTTTTCTTTTTGACAAGGGGCTGAATTCCGGATAGATCTTGTATATTTCATTTTTCTGTTATTCGGTCAGATCGGGGTCCTGGCGGTATATCAGGTCCTGTATACGTTCAAAAACTATCCTCGTAGGATTGCATTCCGGAATGTACAGCTTTTCTTCAAGGTCCTCTTTTTCAAAGAGACCCGGCACGAAAAACGCCGGCATCAGTATCTCCCGGACGGTTTTTGCGTCATTATCGGATATTCCGGATGCCAGTCCGTTCGAGACGCTTTTCAAAAAATGGTAAAAATTCTGTCTCCCGTGCCTTATACCGTCTTCAATCCCGGTAGTAAGGTCCGACGCGATCGATTTCATGAAATCATATAAAAGTTTCCTGCCTCTTTCAAGGTCGTCCGTAGAAGGCCTTTTCTCCTGAATAAATCCGCACTCTCTGACGATGAAATTGTCCAGCCGGATCCTTTGTCTTAATGGGATAAGCGGGTAATAACCATAAAGCATTTCAAGGTTTAAGGGTACATGCCCCAGTATATTCGAGATGTCCTCAGTCCTGTCCTCCGAAAAATGTATTCCAGAATTTTCAAGAACATCTTCATCAAAGTCATAGTCATCGAAAAGGTCCTCATCTTCATCGTCCTTTCCTGTTCTGTTCCTTGTATGCCCCGGTTGTAATAGCGTACCCAGATACTGCAGGACGTGCGCTTTGCGCTGTATACCTACGGCATCGACAACCGTAATATGCGTTTTAAAAGGAGAAGGCCTTAATCCTCTGCCTATACTTTGAATATATCTGATAGTCGAATTTGTGTCCGCCCAGAGGATAAGTGTATTTATGCCCGGCGCGTCGATGCCTTCCCTGAACATATCTACTGCTATAACGACCTGCGGGCCGGGATGATCGGGATCCGGATTTTTCCAGGCATTGTACGCCGCATAAAACGATGCCTCATCAGCGTCTTTATCCTTGCTTGTCAACGTAACGGTTCTTACGCTTTCAAGGCCTTCCGAAGGTTCGTTAAAAAAAGCCGCTAACTTTTGTGCGTCATCGATCGTAGGCGCGAGTATAAGGGTCCTTTTGTCAAGTTTGTTGCAAGTCGCCTCGTGGTATTTTTGCAGAAGATGGGCGTACCGCGACTCCGAATATATTTCCGCATGATATGCTGTTTCCGTCTCCGAGCCGGGTTCTATCATGTTGATTTTTGAAGGGTCAAGGCCGATCTTTTTTATGATATCCTGGTCAGCGGTTTCATATTTGATCTGGCTTAAATAGCCTTCATTCCACGCTCGTGTTATCCTGTACTCATACGCTATATCGCTGCCGAAAAATTCTATGACGCTGGCGCGGTCGGGCCTTGTTTCCGTAGCGGTAAAGCCGAGAAAAGCGCAAGGGTATCCGCTTATGACCGATTCTTCGGATAGCCTCGTATGTATCATTCTTGTCATGTTTGCGGGGATATGATGGGTCTCATCGAATATCGCAAGGTCGATTTTTTTAGCTTTTATTAATCTTTCAAGCCGGGAGCTGTTGCTTAAAGCCAATGATGCGGGTGTGGCAAAAATAAATTCTGTTTCGTCGTTGTAGGATTCTTCGCCTTCGTAAATGCGCCCTACTTTACCTTTGAATTTATCCCCATAATATTCATAAAGTTTTTCTTCGGCTTCTGAAAGTATGGTTTTATTATTCACCATAAAGAGCACGACGCCCGGTTTTTTGCCGGATTCAGGGCGCTTATTCTTATTGTCCGTAAATCTGTCGGCTATTTCCATAGCGACTCTTGTTTTACCCGTACCTGTGGCCATGACGATCAGTGCGTGGCCTTTCTTGTTGATCGTTTTAAGACCTGCGTTTACGGCATCATCCTGATAAGGCGTATTTATGAATTCATTATTCCTGCTCAGCCTGAACCTTTTATAGAGTACGGGATCAGCGATGGTCATTCTTCTCCAGGCATCCCGGATCCTCATTATATTTTCGTCCGTGATACCGGATCGGGGGATAGTGAGAAGATTTTCTCTGTTCATTAGAGGGACATCAGGATCCGTTACTTTATCACCGTCAAAAATTATTCGGTATATGAAATTAACCTGTTCGCCGGTACGGTCGTAGATCTGAGCATGGGCGATTTTTACGGTCGGAATGCCGTTTTCCACAGTAATTTCAACGCTTACGCCGTTTGGGAAACTGTCTTCTATGCCGGAAACAGGTTTAAAGACATTTTCGACAAAGCTTTGGCATAGTTCATCCGCATTGTCTTCGCCTCCGGCGATATTAATATCGTCCGAATATAACGATGCAAGTTTTGACATATAGTCAAAATTAAATCTCTCTGCTACGGGTATAATATTGTGCAGGTCATCATCTGTGATGTCGAAATCGCTGTCCATGTCAACCAACGCATATAATGCCCTCATGTCATACGCTTTTTCATGGATCGTTTTGGCTATATCACGAGCGGTTTTGCATTTTGAATATGTCGTATCCCTTAACAACATTTTTGACGCCTCGTCTAATCCGTTGACGTTATTAATGATCCATGCGCGCATTTTATTTCGATCAGTTATGTCAAGTATGTTTCGCAGCTGTTCCCACAGCTTTATTTCGTCGGTCTCGTGCTTTAGCAGCGTTGATCCGAGTTTTTTGTAAAAAATACTGTCAACATACGCAACAGGTACGCCGTTATAGTTTTTCCCGGATAATCCTACATGCGCGAACTGGCCCGTATGAGCGAGCAATCCTGCGACCTTTACGATTTTTATACCGTTCAATCCTGGTATATCGACGGCTATATTACCGGCGATTTCCGGATCGTTCATGTTTTCGAAGGAGAGTATTCTCAATTTTTCCCATTCGGAACGCGAACCTAATATGGCTATTTCATTTTCGATCTGTTCTTTTATAAATTTGTTTGCCGCGGTATGGCTCAAGAGGAAGCTCATAAGGTGGAATTTTTCCCGGAAATTATCGGCAGCCACAGCCGTATAAGGCGATAGTTTATCCGCAGAATAGGTATCTGCGTATGCGAGCACCGTGGAAAAAATATAAAACACAGAGAATGCCGTGCAGAAAAAGCGCCTGAATTGTAAGTGTATTTTTAATATATACATTAGGTAGAGTATACATAATGTAATATGCTTTCTGGTCATGATAATGTAACAAGATCGTCGAAAAAGTGTCACAACTTTTATCGGCCGAAATACCATAAAATCCGTCTTCGCGAGCGAGTGAGAGGCGTGTCGGACTG
>Ga0172375_10013445_pt1 | contig 10145 bp, 6 predicted proteins | sample LakKiv1m_FD_114537 | JGI IMG/M metagenome (GOLD analysis project Ga0172375, IMG submission 114537) | Freshwater microbial communities from Kabuno Bay, South-Kivu, Congo - kab_092012_11.1m | ecosystem: Environmental > Aquatic > Freshwater > Lake | place: Democratic Republic of the Congo...
AGCGGATTTTATGCTCATTTTCATCGGTTTTTGTTACAGTCCAGTCAGAGTATTCTAAAGTGCGATAGGTAGAGTCAGGGTTTATAGTTTTTATGATTCTGCCCATACAGTCATATTGATATGAAGTTCTGGGGGTTTCAGCCGGAGGCTGTGAATAAGAAATTGAGCTTGGAGTAAAATAAGGGTTTAATTTATCCTTTATCTTGGCCTGTTGGTCAAAGATAACAACATCACTTACGACTTGCCTTGCCTGTCCTGAAGAAGGATTGTTAGCAGCTTGAGTTTTTGTCTGAATAAGCCGTCCCATGCCGTCATAGAATTTATATTCATAGGCATAAGTTACTGGACTATAAGATACTTTATATTTTCTTGTAACTTTTACCGGGCAGGAAGTAAGATCGTATTCATAAGTTTCGGATGGGTATTGCGCTGAATCCAAAGGCCCCACTACAGCTCTAAGCCTGCCTAAAACATCGTAATTATAGGTAGTAGTCTGATTATTTTCATCTATAGAAGTAAGAATTTTGCCGGTTTTAAAGTCGAATGTGCTTTTAACTATCTGTCCTAAGGCATTTTTCTTTTGAGTAAGATAAGTATGATAAGTGGCATCGTATGTATTTGTAGTAACGTGGCCTTCGGGATCAGTAACTGTCAGGATGTTTCCATAAGTATCATATGTATATTTGGTAATAAGCGTATTCGCATCAGATATTTCTGGAGATTCTTGATTAGAAATAATAACCCATTTTTTCTCTTGGGTTAATAATCCTTTTACCGGATGGGCATTCCCAGTGGTATCATCATCATAATAAAACTGTTTTTTAGTGTCCTGGCCTGAGTATGTATATTTCGGACGGGATAAAATACCGTCTCCCTCGGCTCTTACATAGTCTGTGTGATTAAAGAATTTTGTTTCGTTAGTTGCTCCAGAACAAGAGTCCACCAGTTCGCCTAAATCAAAACTATAATTACTAACATAAGAATTCTTAAAATCACTGTTACCGTCGTATGTATCCTTTGATTGCTGCCAGGCATAAACAAAAGAACCCTGATAATATAAAATATTGCGCCATTCAGTCGCAATTTTTAAATACAGATTGCCAAGCGGATCTTTATAGTTTTCTAAATATGGCTTCCCCTTAAACGCGCTATCCTGCTTAAAAAAGGTTTCTTTTTGATTGCCTGATGAATCTATAGCCGTTATTTTATTAAAACCTCTGAATTCTCTTTCCGTGGGAGTAAAATCATAATAACCTCCGCTATAATCATAGGTGGTTTTTACCACGTTACCCATACCATCGTCTGATGAAGTCTCGGTTACCACAGATATTACAAAAGGCATGGTTGCGTATCCCGAGTTATCTAAACTCTTGATATTTTTAGTTGAACCGTATTTTATAGAAAGCGCCCCTCCTGTTCCATTATCTATTTTAGTAAGCAGATCAGGAAAACCTGAGCTTGATAGCCCGATTTCACTCTTTAAGGTATCAGCGTTAAAAACATAAAAATCGCATATACCGTCTCCGTTAAAATCCGCGGACTGGATTGCCGTCTTAGCATCTTTAAGGCTAAAGCCGGACATAAATACCTGAGGTGTGCCGAATTTCGTACCATCTGAAAGAGCTGCCATGACTTGGCCATTTGTAATATCATAATAGATAACATCAGTCAGGCCGTCTCCGTTGCAGTCTGCAGCAGATACATCTGTACCGGGAATAAAATTAGAAAGCCATGCCACCGGCGTATCAAAAGCATTGCCTTTGTTTAAGGCAACCGAAACCTTGTTCTGAGCCGAATCAAAAGACGCTATGTCTGTCATTGCGTCGCCATTAAAATCACCTATTAAGATTTTTCCTGGGAAATTATACAGCCAATAAGATACTATGGGAGCAAAGTCATGCTCTGGTGTCAAACTAATGATTATATTATTCGTATTATCCGCCTGTATGCCGATATCTGTTTTGCCGTCTCCGTTGCAGTCAGCAACAAAATGGTTACCATTTGATTCAGGAGGATTAAATGTAAATCCCTCAGACTGATAAGTTATTTTTCCGGCGCCGGTTTTTAATGGCGTTTTCATCTCCCCACCACTATTCTTAGACATCACCAGTATGCCGGTTAAGCCGCCTCCTCCAAAATCACCGAGCAAAAGCTCGGGGCCTGCGCCATAAAGGACAAGTGGGCCATAAGTAGAAGTGTCGATAAATTCTTCGCCGTTAGACATGCTGAATCTTATGCAGTTAAATTCATTAAAAACAGTGGCTAAATCTGGTATGCCGTCTGAATTAAAATCCGCGCATAATTGCGGGATGACAAATTGAGCTAATTGCATTCGGGTAACAGCATCCGATAATGCAAAATTAAGATTAAAATTAAAATTTTCATCCTGGGTATAACCAGTTATTTCAATAAAATTAGCCCCTTCTTTTAAAGCCATAGGAGTTGAAAAATCATAAGCAGTAGTATAATCGCCGTTTAAAAAATAATGCGCGTTACAGTTACTTATCACAGGAATAGTAATGTTTGTAGGTGTGTCAACATAGAGATTAGTTTTAAGCTCAAAGGCAATTTTTTTGCGGGCATTTATATTTATACTGCCTTTAGGGGTAACAGTAAGAGTTCCGATATTTTGGCCATCGGCGAGCAGTTTTCCTAAATCATTGGTCGTACCTGCCCAATAAAAGCCGGTACCTCCCCAACTTATCTTAAAATTAGGATTTTCGGAGAAAGTACCATCAGGAAAAAGTGTACCGGAAGCCGCTAGGTACGGATCGATTCCTGTTGAATTAGTATCACACCAATAGCGCATTTTCCACGAATGGTCATTGCTGACCTGGTTAACTTTTGTTACCGCATAATTATTAGAGGAAACGTCTTGATATGTAAATTTAATTGATGGCAGGCTGCTCGTTCCATCAGTTCCAAATTGAGTAAATTTAGTTAGGGTTGAACGCTTACTCAGGCTTGAATAGGCATATTCAAAGAGATACCTGTTAGCCAATGAGCCTGAAGCATAAGCTTTTATTTCTTTCAGCCGCTTATTGGTTACAACGTTGGTTCCGCTTTTAAAACTGCTTAATATATCTGTTCTGGATTCATAAATAAATTCAACTTTATTTACAGGGGATTCAGATGTGATTTGGTTTCCGGTATATTCAATTTTGGAAGGATAAACTTGATATCCGTCTTTGGTATAGATGATTGTTAGGTAATTTCCGCAAGTATCTATTATCTTATTGAGATTCCAGCGAAAAGTGCCGTTTGGAGTTTCTAAACGGGAATCTGAAGTCTGCCCAAAAATATATTTTTTTCCATCTTTATCATAGACTTCCCAATAAGGATCCCTAAAAATAATTTTAATAAATGCCGGTGTAACTTTCGGGAAAAATTCATTAGGAGTGGAATCCGAATTAACTTCAAGCTCAGAATTTATACCAAGCAAAGCTATGTCAAATTTATCGCTTGAAGTGTATTTTGGTATAGCATTTTTTGTTGAGCGCTCAATATAACCGAGCTCCATAGACCAACCAACGCCAAATATGCCATTTCCCGTTATTGATGAATAGATAATATTCAAGTTGGGCTGTATGCCTTTGCGCCCTGGAGGAACAGTGATCGGAAGGTTTGAGCTGGCAGCCCCGAGAAAATTATCAACTTTATAACTTTGAAAAGACTTTGTCGGCGCTTTAGATACATCAACTGTTTGAGCAAAAGATATAGCGTAATAATTTAGAAGAAACGAGATTATAAATATAAAAAATAATTTTTTCATAGCCTATTGTGGAGTATTTACGGGTTTACGAAAAACAAATACATTTATGTTTTGTTCAGCGGGCTCGACTTTATTATCGGTCCCCTGAATTTTTATAATATGATTTCCAAAATCCCCGGCTTTTGTCTGCCAATTATAGGTAAAAGCTGTGCCTCCCAGCCCGCCGGATGACATACAGCTGCCTGTACCTGATGCCCAGGGTACTTTTACTGTGTCATCGATAAAGATTTGAAAACTTTTAAAATCACCATCGCGGTCTGTGATACACGCATAGATAGGCACAACATCTTCTTCAGTGAAAGATGTTTTATTAGCAGGTTTAAAGCTGGCAAATTCCGGCTTTCTGTCGTATTTTATACCATCAGAATATCCCTCGCTACTCCAGACTCCAGCGATACTTTTTGCCATGACTGTAAAATAATATGTCGGTGAACCGGTTACGCTAGTGGTGAGGATCAGGCCCGTTACGGTAACCTCGTTTTGGGTAGTAGATGTCCAATTAAGTATGTTTGTGCCTCCTACAGTTGTCCCTATACAATATTTGTATTCGGTTATAGGAGAAATAGGGCTACTTGAGGCCCATTTAGCATGTAGTTGATTTGATTTTGAAGTATAACTCCCATCATCGACAACCGCAGGTGTAGTTGGTTTGTTTGAAAAAGTAGCGGTCCAATTCAGGTCTTTTAGCATCTTTATCCAATAGCCTTCACCAGGTTTTAAGGTGGTAAATTCTTTCTTAGAGGCTGAATATTGCTGATACCAGGGGGAGACGCTTGAAGAGTAACGCCATATACTTACATAGTCTATTCCCATTTTTAGTGGTAACAAGGCTTCTTCTACGGGTACTTCCGCATTCAGAGGACAACCTATCTGATTCCAGCCGGTTTTTAAAGCTATGCTTGAAGTAGTCGGAGTTGTACCGGTAAGAGTAATAGTTAAGCCTTGCGTATCTTCGATATAAACCCAGTAACCTTTTTGGAAATTAAAACTGGAAATCTGATTAAAATCTGGATCATCGGCATAATAAAGGTATTTTCCAGCCGCAGGATCCCAGATAGCAGCCTGTTTTTTACTTGAAGTCAGAACTTGAGAAATATTCCAGGATGAGCCTATTGGTAAGGAGATAAAATTGCACCCCTGTTTTAACTTTAATTGAAAAGTCTCAGCGTATAATGGACTAAAACCAAAAATAAGACTCAGAAAAAGAGCTATTTTTAAGGTTAATTTACGCATCGGTTAATTCCCAGGTTTAGGAAAAGACATAAAAACAAAGAAATCCACAGTTTTATAGGATGTAGCGGCTTTAGAGTCCTTTGCTTCGACTTTTAAAGTATGACGACGCAGGTCTTTATTTGAAGTTTTGTAAGTATAAGTTGAGGTTGAAGACCAGTCTTTTATAACAGTATTGTCTATAGAAAATCTGTAAGACACGGGATCGTTTTCAGGGTCTTTTGCGCCGACTGAAACAATAAATGAATCTCCACTAACACAGCTAAACTTGGTTTGCGGCGAAATTGAGATTATCTGCGGAGGATTATTTATAAAGGTAGTATTCTTGAGGTTAAAATTAAAATTATAGGTTTGGCCCTGGTTTATAGTGCGCAGCAAAACCATATTCTGATAACCCGAAGCAGAGCATTGTATAAGGTATACTCCAGAGATATTTTGGGATATTTTGTAATTGCCGCTTGAGTCTGAAGTAGTTGAAATAACAGTTCTGCCTACCAGGGTAGAAATTCTAATTGTAGCAGATTTTATGGGTTGACTATTAACTTGATTGGTTATCAAGCCCTTGATTATAGTGGGCTGTTGTGGCCTTGAGCCCATAGCAAAAGAAGTATATTTAAAGGTAAAAAGGCAGAAAAATAAGGTCAAACTTAAAATTACAAGATGTCGTATAGGTTTGGCCTTAGTAGAAGTACAACAAAAAAACATTAAATTCCTTTATTTTATCCGTGGCTTGAATTTATATATATACCATGTCTTGCGGATTTTTTCAACCCGTTTTTTAAATATTGGTGTCAGACACCGCTACGGTTGCCTGGTGTCTGACACCAAAGGAAGGCACTACATGCTATTCCTTATCAAATTGATTAAGAAGTGTCGGATTGATCTTATGACCATATTTTTTTGCTTTCTTGATGTCCTCTTGCGCTAACTTTTTTTCATTTTTTAATAAATAATAATGTGCTCTATTATTGTAAGCCTCAGCAAAATTTTGGCTAATTTTTATAGCTAAAGTATAGTTTTCTATGGCCTTATCAATATCTCCTTTTACGCCGTAAGCATTAGCTAGGTTATAATAAGAACCTGCATAATTGGGATTTATTGTTGTTGCTTTAGTAAAATATTTAATTGCTTCAGAAATTTTACCCTGAAGAGAATATGCGTTACCACAATTAATATAAGCATAAACATAATTAGGATCGAGCTGTATCGCAATATTCAAATCAGAAACAGCTTTAACGTAGTTTTTCTTATTAATATAAACTACACCACGCTCATTATAAGCGCGGGCCTTACGAGGTGAATTTTTTATTGCGTTACTCCACAAGCTGATTTCATCCTTCCAAATAATATTTCTATTATATGTAAGCCCAAGCATAATTAATGTGATTGCTGACAAAATAAACATAGTGGTTTTTAATTTTATTTTTGGGAGCATATAAAATAAAATGCTAGCTAAAAAAATCCCAAATCCTACCATTGGTAAATAAAGCCTGTGTTCATATATCAAATCGTCAATTCTAATAAGACTAGACTCAGGCATTAATGTTATAAAAAACCAAAAAATACCAAATGATGATAATTTATATTTTCGAACAATGCGAAATGCAATAAATACGAGTGCAAATATGAATAATAGGCTAATAATTACTCTAAAATCAAATAAGCTATTTGAAATAGGGTAATCATAATCAAAATTTTGGTTTATCGGTAGAAAAAACAATCGTATATACGTTATCAATACTCGTAACTGTGTATAGAAGTAATCTCCAGTTGAAACTTGTACACCGTTAATTTTACTTAACGTTGTATAATTAGCAATATTATAACAAATTAAAATAACTGGTATAATTGGCAGGGTGATTAGATACAAAAATCCAATTTTTATTTTTTTTAACTTAAAAAAGAAAAACTCAGAAAAAATAATCATTATTGGCAATGTTACAGCATTTTCTTTGGAAAACATTGCAAAGATGCACGATATAAATGAAAAAATAAGATAAACTAACCAATTCTTATCTTCTGCATTGATCAATAGCCTGAATTTTATATACAAACATAATGTTAATAAGCAGAATAAAGCTGCTAGACTGGTGCTGCGTTGTGATATATAGGTTACTGATTCTGTTTGGAGCGGATGGAGTAAAAATATTAAGCTAGCAAATACAGCGATTGGATATGAATGCGAGTAAATTTTTGTTTTATTTATTTCCGGAGTTTGAAAAATTAACTTAACAAACCAAAAAACAAACAATGCTGAAATTAAGTGAATAATAAGATTAACTACATGATAACCAAAAACATTTAAACCGCCAATTTTATAGTTTAAAGCAAAAGTTAAGAAAGTAATAAACCGAGTAGGCCTAAAATTCCATATCGCCCCTAAATTATCTAAGCTCCTAAATGATGAATTTGAGACTATATTAAGCCGATCGTCAAAATGAAATGGACTGTTAAATGTGTTTGAGTATGCCGCGATACCTAAAACACAGATAAGGAATATTGCGAATAAATTCAATTTTATTTCAGAAATATTATATTTTTGCATAATTTTAAAAAGTTATCTAAAATAAAAACTGTCTGTTGTTATTTGTTATTTTTGTCTACCATGAAACTGGAGGTCTAATTATTAAATATAATTGTATTAGACCTAAGAACATACACGTTATTCCACTTTTTAAATGTTTGTTTTTGATTAAAAATATTCCGCAAAAAATAGTTAAAGGAGCTATATAAAATAAACCTAACCAGCCAATAACACAACAAACAAAACCAACGCTTGAAACAAATTTAATATTCAATAATTTCATATTTATTGCCTTTTATTTTTAATATTTTTTAATTTTAAAATTAATTTTATTAAAAAGTATAAAGAATATAGATAAAAAATCGGAAAAAAGAAAAGTGAATACCAAGCAATATCATCTTCTCCAAAATATAGAACAAAATATAAAAGCAAAGAACCAAAAAATAAAGTACTTGTAAATAATAATATCAGTATTTTTAAATTAAAACTTGTTTTATGCCTAATAATGAATATTAGACTGATTATTAAACAAAGAAATAGAATAAGCGATAAAATATTTAGCATATTTTCTTCTCCTAGCGGTTATTAGAATCTCTGTTATTTAAAATTTTAGAATACTCTTGGATCACGCTTCTACTGATATCTGAATTTTTAATATTCCAAGGCATAACCCAATCATTATGTCTTACTCCAGTATAACTATGCTGTTTTAATCCGTAATTATTATTTTGCCAGCCACTTATCCAAAAATTTACTACATCTTTGCTTGATTCAAAAATATGTGTTTCTCTTGTATTTTTTACAAAAGAATCATAGTTATTCATAGTTATTGGCGACCCTGCAATTATCACATTATCTACTTTTAACCCCTGACGCAATGCTTTGTTTAATAAGACAGAACCTGCGCTATGGCAAAAAATATTTACAGGCTCAGAACCACTATATTTCTTTCTCAAGGTATTAATGTAGTTAATAAAACTATTGGAGGCTTCACTAGTTTTAGAACCAAAGTTTAATAAATTTGCTGGTCCCCAGCGATAAATATAAATATCTTGTTTTACACCATTTTTAATTAATTCATCCTTTAGTTTTTCTGCCCAAGCGGCTCCTTGTTTTGAATCAGCGCCATGATTAAGCACAATATACAACCCATCCGGGTCGGTGTATTTTATAGGATTATTTAAGCAATAGGCATAACGATTAAGGTTTTGGGAATTGGCTAGAAAAGTTTGTAAATCTCTTCCACCAGCTATTTTAATGCCGGCGTCACTATAATCTATAGGGTCAGCAGTTACAAATCTTCCGATTTTAGGATCATATTGTCTGGCTAAAAAATTATACAATCTCGTCGAATCATCCAACTCTTTCCCAGTAAACTTACGTGAAAGCTTCTTAGAGCCTTCTTCTAGTTTGGTATCGCCGTAGGGCTGATATTCAAGTCGCTTAACCTGCTCTCCGGCTTCATTAGTAACAATATTAATCCCGCCCAAGTGGTCGTTATGATAGAAAAATTTTAAACCATTCTCCTCCATTGCAACACGCTGTCCATTAGCATAAATATATATACGTTCTTTAGCAACATTGCTAATTGTTAAATTTCCTTTATTTATCCATCCAGTAGAAGCTCCCGCATCATCCTTTGCGTAAAGATAGATGTTTTTATTTCCAATAAAAGAATCCTTAAATGTAACCGCACAATTTAAAGTTAAAGTTGTTGATTCTCCCGTAACAATTATTTTGGAACAATCAATTATACAATATGAGTTCTCAATAATATTTGCTTTACCTGGTGCAAAGCCTCCGAGCCAGGCAGTATTTGAATCATTGCGCAAATAAATCAAATTATTATTCTGATTATAGTAAAGGTATAAGCCTTTTACCCCAGTTGCTGATGTATTTATTAATAAGTAGGCATACTGGATATTTCTCCATCCGTTAGAATCAGAATAAACTATTGTAAAATTAACTGGTTCATTAGCAGAAAAGGCACCTGATGAGGGATTAATAGAGTTGGTTTGCGGAGCATCATTAGGCAACGTTAAGGCCCCCGATTTATTCCAACCATTACTAGCTCCTGCCTTATCCTTAACTAGAAGGTAAGAGTTCTTGATACCAGTGAAAGGCTCTTTAAAAGTAATAGCCCATTTTATTGATAAAATTGTCCCGCTTTTTGTAACAGTAGTATTTTTAAAATTTAGCTTTGACCAGGGAGTTTCAACAATGCTATCCGATCCAGGCGATAAACCTCCCAACCATTTATTTTGTGAAGAATCATAAAAATAAATCTTATTATCAGAAATTGAATAATAGCCGTATACCGATTCAACTGTGGATATGCTTGAATTTATAAGCAAATAGGCGAGGTTTAAATTTAGATATGTATCCTCGTCAGTAAAAGTTGTAGTAAAAATAATTTCTTGATTATGCTTAAAATCTCCTAATGAGGGAATAATTGTGCCTGTTGCAGGTGACCTGCCCCCATTAGTTGTACCAGTCCTTATGAGAGAACAACCACATCTTCTAGCTTAATAGCCTCTGGAGCAGGAGGCCGGTAATTCAATGAACTATGTGGCCTAACTGTATTGTATTCTGTCTTCCAGCGATCCACAAGCACTTTTG
>Ga0172375_10013446_pt1 | contig 10144 bp, 10 predicted proteins | sample LakKiv1m_FD_114537 | JGI IMG/M metagenome (GOLD analysis project Ga0172375, IMG submission 114537) | Freshwater microbial communities from Kabuno Bay, South-Kivu, Congo - kab_092012_11.1m | ecosystem: Environmental > Aquatic > Freshwater > Lake | place: Democratic Republic of the Congo...
AATTAAAATACAAAATTAAACTTTGGAATATGTACTACAATGATTTACAACATTGTGGTCTTAATCTTTTAACTCCTAATCAATACCTTATTTCAAAAGTGCAAAATGTCCTTGCCTAAAACAGAAAAAACAAAAACACCAACCGCGCAAGGTTGGTGTTTTTTATAAGAAAAAATTAATTTCTTTTTTCTTGAGGTTTAGCTTCGCTGACAAAAATTGTTCTGCCTTCAAATTCTTTGCCATTGAACATTTCAATAGCAGTGGCAGCATCATTTTCATTGGAATATTCTACAAAGCCAAAGCCTTTGGAACGACCGGTTTCGCGATCAGTGATGATCTTGACGGAAACGACGTTGCCGGCTTGTGAAAAATAGTCTTTGATAGCGTCTTCAGTTGTTCTGAAAGGCAAGCTACCGATAAAAAGTTTAGTACTCATAATTTTACGGAACGATTAAATTTAAGTTAAAAAGGTTAGTAAGAAGACTTTTTTCGCAAGAGCACCATTCATTCCGCCCATGTTGCGCCACCGAGCGATGAATATGAATCTTTTTCAAAAGTTAACACTTACGATAACCAAGACCATTATAGCGCAATTTTACCGAAATGTCAATAGTTATGACAGTTTTTTTAACAAAAAAACCCTATCATCCGATAGGGTGGCCCCTATCATCCGATAGGGTGGTCCCTATCATTAGATAGGGCAAGGCCGCCGGACAGTCCGGCGGCGTAAATTTTCACTAATTTACTTTGACCAAAAAAAGGTTTCTTTCCTTGGCTTTTTCTTTATCATAGACATTGGAGAAATACTTTTGTTCTCCGTCTTCACAATTACAAGCGGAGCAAGCATAATTGATAAAAACATTTTCTTTTTTCACTTGACTGGAGAACAACTGCTGTTTGATAATTGTCAAAATTTCCACTGCCTGCTGACCTTCTCTCGGTCCTTTTTCCACTTTTCCAACAACCGCCAAAGGATACAAATCTTTTACATAATTCAAATATTCATATCCTTCCACATACCCGTTGCAACAACAACCAATACCACCACCTACAAATACTTTGATTTGACTGGGCGATTCTCTCATCGCCGCAAAAATATTATCAATGATTGAATTTGTTTTTTTGTCCGAGGGGACCAAGCATCTCAAACCAAGATGCACCAAAGCCAACTTGCCACTATTTTCATGATAAAAAACGCCCATGTGACAATCGGCATTAGCAATAACCAAACCGATTTTAACGTTTCTTTCCACCAAAATGGCGTCGGATTCCTTATTTCTGTGATAAAGGATAGAAAAAGAATCCCACGGAAAACATTCGGCATGTTGCGACAAACAAAGCACTTGATTGGAAAAAGTGGATGACGGCATAGCCAACGCCACGCTTTTTAAGCCAAGCAAGGTGGCCGCATTAATAATCCGAAAAATACCTCCGACATGATTGGGATTAAAATCACCGAATTTTCTTCCCAAATGAACATACTCCACATCTCCAAAAAAAATTGATCTTCTCTCTTTTTCAAATTCTTCTCTGTCCAACTCTGTAAACATTACTTCCTCCTTGTTTTTTAACGAACAAAACAACAAATTCAACTTTAATGTTTGTTTGTTTATTTGTCAAGGCAAAATCAAACTTTTACTTTAATGAAATTTGCAAATCAACAAAGCTGGCCGCCGTATCTTGATGCAAAATTTCATCCAAAATCGCTTTTACTCTGGCATTGCCCCTTTTTGTGGAATAACTATCCGAAACGTATTTTTGAAAAAATATTTTCATGTCATTTTCATCAAAACCAAACCGGCTTGCCAATGAATAAACAAAGAAATTATTGTAAGCGGCAACGGATTTTGACGGCGGGTTTTTCAATGTATAATTGCCGGAAAAAAAATCACTGAAATAATTATCCGCTTGCCCGGCGATAGTCAAAGAAACGGCCTTGCAAAAAGATTCTTGAATAACATAATCGGGCGCTTGCCCTTTTTGGTAATCATGAAAAATATTATGAATCGGCTCATGCACGGTAAGCGTCTGACTTTTCACTTTTTCATAATATCCATAATCTCTTTCCACTTGGGTTCCTTTTAATTTTTTAAACCAATAATAATTGGCCATGCAAATAAAAGGATGCCCATCTTTGTAGCCGGAACTGCCGGAAAAATATTCATTGTATTCGCAATCTCCGTCTTTATCGGGATGAATTTCCATTTTTTGTTTTGGCAAAATATTTCCGGTCGCTTGCTTTAATTTTGCTAAACCGATGTTGTCTCCGACAAAAGAAGAGTCAAAAAACTTTTGGTCATTAAAAGAACACGGCTCTACGCAAACCAAAGCGAATTTGTCCGTTGTTTTGTAATAATCGGCAAAACGATATTTCTTTTGCAAAGTTTTTTTGCGACATTCATATTTATTTTTCGCTTTTATCGTCGTCAAATTTTTTTTGTCGCCAGAACAACCGGTTTTGGAAAATGACCCAATTTCCAAATAATTGTCCAAACAACATACTCCAGAACCATTTTCGGCTAAAACGGATTTTTTCATATGAACGGAAAGCGCCTGCGCTGCCTTTGCGTAAAATAACGGCAAAAGGCAACAAAACAACACCAAGCCAAACAACCAAAACATTTTTTTATTCATAAAATTATTTTATTTTTTCATTATTACGCATATATATCATTTCTTATGCAATTTTGCAATATTTTGTTAAAAAAGCTATGGTTAATAATGAAATAAAAAATGTTTTACTATTTTATCATAATCATAATTATATTTAACGGAGACAACATTCCTCGCCGCTTTTTTTCGGAGATGATGATGGAAAAATATAAAATTTCCCGCTGGATTTTCTTTTATGAGAAAAAAGGTGTTCTTGCTTTATGGAATAGTCTTAATTTCAATCTGGTATTTTTTAGTTCTCAAATAAAAGGAGTGCTGCTTAGCCTAAAAACCATACCCACCACAAAACAAGACCTTTTGTCTGTTTTTAAACAGACTGAAATTAATTCATTAATTAAACAAGGATTTTTAGTAAGGGAACATCTCAATGAGATGATCAAACTACGGCGATTGCGAAACAAACTCAAAAAAGAGATCACCATAGAAATACTCTATCTGATCTTAACTGACGGTTGCAATTTGAAATGTCGCTATTGTTTTGAAGAAACACCAAAAACAAAAAATTTTAGAGTTTCTCAAATGTCAACAATAACAGCAGAGAAAGCACTTGATTTTTTTGCTGAAATAACGCAAAAATACGGAGACTCCCAAAAGAAAAAAATCATCCATCTTTATGGAGGAGAACCATTACTTAATCCTACTGCCCTCATCGGATCAATTAACAAAATTGAACAACTTAAGAGATCAGGAAAATTACCACTGGATACTCTTACAGTACTCATTACCAACGGAACGCTCATAACTCCAGAATTGGTGACTTTTCTTGGAAAAAATAAAGTCAATGTCGGTCTTTCCATAGACGGGCCAAAAGAAATCACCAATAAATATCGTCTGCCAAAAAATGAAACGATAAACGTTTTTGAAAAAGTAAAAAAAGCTTACAATGATCTGCTCGTCGCTGGCGCAAATGTTGGACTTTCCATAACAATGACACCAGAAGTTGTTGAAAACTTTGATGAAATTATAGAATTTTTCCTTAAAGATTTTTCAAATCTAGAAGGCCTAAGTTTTAATATTATGCATTACACTCCGGCTTTTCAAGTTGATCAAAATTATTTTAACAAAGCGGCCGATTGTTTAATCAGAGGATTTTCAAAATTACGAGATTTAGAAATTCACGAAGAACGCATGATGCGAAAAGCGCACGCCTTTGTCTTTAGAGATCCAATGTTAGCCGATTGCGGAATTATCGGCAATCAAATTGTTATTTCTCCAGATGGTAAAATCGGCATCTGTCAAGACTTTATAAAACCACGGACGTATTTTCGTGGAAATATTTTTGAAAAAAATTTTGATCTAAATAAACAGAACTTATTTTCCGGCTGGGATGAATGTTCTCCCTTTTTCCATGAAATATGTTTCAGCTGTCCAGCTATTGGAATTTGTGGTGGTGGCTGCCCGGCAAGTGTAGAATTGAAATACGGTGATAGAAATCAAATAGACGAAAGAATTTGTCCGCACAGTCAAAAATCTCTAGAATGGCTCATTTGGGACAGCTATGAACAATGCTATGGACTAAAAAATTGAAAAAATAATTAATAATGCTACTATAAGAATAAATCGGCTGATTTATTCTTTTTTATCTTTATGATGCCACAAAATCCAAAAATCAAATTCAAAATTTCACCAAACAAAGATTTTTTTGCACTTAATGGTTTTATCAGCGATGCCAGTTTTGATGGTGGACAAAATCTTAATTGGGCGATTTTTTCCGTTTTTCCCAAATTAAAAAAATTTTGGGTTGGCAAAAACTTCACCCTGCCAGCCAAGCAATTAAAAGATTTCATAAAAAAACAACACGCCAAAAAATCACAGAATCGTTGCCGCAAAATCAAGCAATATCAAAAAGCTTGGCAAAAATCGGCCAACCATTTTTTTCAATTTACAGAAAAATTATTTCCAAACACATCATGGCCAAAAGGAAAATACATTGCTTATGCCACGATTTGGGGTATGTTTCCGCGATATCTTGAAGACAAAACATTCCTCATACCTGATTTTGGAAAAAATAACCAGGAACTGTGCGCCATAATTGCTCACGAAATGCTGCATTTTATTTACTACTCTCAACTTTTTAAAAAATTTCCATATTTAAAATCAAAAAAAAATGCTTTTTGGGCTTGGAATATTACCGAGATATTCAACGCCATAATTCAAAACACCGATGACTGGCAAAAAATCTTTGGCCACTCACAACAACCATATCCAGAACACCAAAAAGTCGTTTCCAAAATAGAAAAACAAAATAAACCGTCCACATTAACCGCAGAGCAATTGACAAAAATAATCATTAATGAACAAAAAAAATAAAACCGAAGACAAAAATCATCGGTTTTTTCTTTTTGTAAAAGATAACAGAAACATTCCTTTTCTTAAATACAAAATATACCAGTTTCAACGTTTCAAATAGATGCTACCCTTACTATACTTTGAAATTTATTCTCATAAAACGATGTATTATTGTTATGACAGAGAGCAACAATCTTTCCGATGAACAAATCGCCGTCATCGTCCGGACAAAAAAACAAAAATCAAAACCCAAGTTTTGATCGCGCCAAAATGGCCGGAGGATCAACGAATTTGGTCGGCGAAATTTTAAAAATTGAAAATCAAACATTAACAATCAAATTGCTCGCCGGCGGTTCAAAAATAATTTTGTTAAACGACAAAACAGCGATATCCAAAATTGAAACAGACAAACCGTTTAAAGAAATAACTGCCGAAGAAACTCAACAACTGGAAAAAGCGACTGAATAAAACTTCATAAAAAAGGACTCCCCCGGGAGTCCTTTTATTTTATAAAATCTTTTAATTTTTCCATTTCTTGCATGATTTCCTCGCACAAAATTTTTTCCTTTTCTTTCACTAATTTGCTTTGCGCGGTTTTTCTTAATATAACCATGGTCTCTTGATGATTTTTGCCACTGCGTCGCCGAAAGGCTTGATAACGATCGGCCAGCATTAATTTGAATTGATTTTCATTGATACTCGCCAAATTCTCTGGATTATGCCCATCCCAAATATGATGAGCGGCCACTATTTTTATAATTTCTTCTTCAATATTTAGAAATTTCAATAAATCCACGGACCAATAAACGTGAGCCGACCAAAAATCAATCATTTTTGTTTCTTTGGAAATTTTTGTTTGCTCGCGATTTTCATCCTTGGCAGCCTCGCATAAATTTTTTAGCAAAACAATCGCCTCCGACTTTTTTAATTGACCTTCTTCAACTTTTACCTGCAAAGCTTCGCTGATCGTCAATTCACGAATAGATTTCTCATTATATTTTTCTTTTTCAAAAATCAAATTAAAAACTTTGACAAATGACTTTTGCTGTTCCGCGGTCGCGGCAATCGGACCGGCTTTGCCAATGTCGTGCAACAACGAAGCTTGTTTGATTTTTTTTAACTGTTCTTCTGACAAATTTTGCCAAAGAGATTCCAACATTTGGCAAATTTCCACCGCGTCCGCGAAATGCGGCCAATTGGGCGAGCTTTCCTTGTCCAAAAAACTCAACCTCCGCGATGCTTCATAAGCCGGTCTTGGCAAACCGTTTTCCGCAAAAAAATTACGTGCGCCGATCGCGGTAAGATTCATTACCGGATTATCCGGTTGTTTTGTTTCTTTTTCAGGGAAAGTCAAATTAATATTTTTTTCGCTTTTCACAAAATTTAATTTCAATAATATTCTTTTAACAATCGCCTTTTTGCTTGATAATCAGGCAAAAAGCTTTTTACCAAAAGCCAAAATTTTTTGGAATGATTGAATTCCGCCAAATGACAAATTTCGTGAATAACCACATAGTCAATCAATTCCTTCGGCAATTTTGACAAACGAAAATTAAAATTCAATGTTTTTTTTGCGGAACAAGACCCCCAACGCGTCCGGCCAAAATTGACTTTTATTTTTTTTGGCAATAAATTTATTTTACTGCCAAAAAAAATCACCCGTCCGCACAACAAATCGGCAAACTCCTTTTTTTGGCTCAAATATTCTTCCTGCTTCACGATAATGCGTTTTTTCTTTTGCCATTTTGCCAACTGCTGACAAATCCACAATTGATTTTTTGTCAAAAATTCATTTAGCACTTCTTGCGCCAAAAAAACCGGCCGAACAAGGACAACCTTGTCGGCCGAAATTATTTTTAATGAAACCCGGCGACTGCGCGGCTTTATCCGAGTAATCAACTGCCAAGTTTGTCCGCCACGACACGGACTTTCTATCATAACTAATCTACAATTTTATCCTTCTCCAACCGCTGACAATATCTATCATATGAAAATTTTTTCTGAAAAGCGTCTTTCTTTTCTTTAATCTTCTCATTTATCTTTCCTATATCCGCTCTTAAAACATCTAAGGACCAATCTCTTTTGTTTTTTAACGATGTAAAAGAAACTAATTCCTCGTGAACACTCATACACTCTTTTAAGATTTCCGCAAATTTTGCCGCCGTGTTTTTGGCTTTTCCTTGCCAAAAAGATTGGCTGGGGGCAACCCGCTCTAATTTTTCCAAATCCTCTTTATGAGCCTTTAACAAATATGTATTCCAGTTCTTCCCATTTGACCTATAGTTATAATCTTGCTCAAAAAAAGCCAATTTCAAATTTTTTTCTCCTAAAAATTTTTCCAACTTAGCATAGTTCCCATCAGCCAATAAGCCTTCTATTTTTTTTATAAAATCTTTCCACTTGGTTCCTAAATTAAAAATATCTTTTTCCAAAGACCTACTCTGCTCGAATATTTCATAAAATTCTGCATTTTTCTCTTTTTTTTCTTTCGCTAAATTTACCAGTTCAGACCAAGCTTGATCCTCATATATCATTTGTACTTCTTTCAAACGTTTTTCGGACGCCTCTTTTTGCCGAATTTCGTCTTCTTCCCTTTTTTTATGATAGTTCATTTCATTATTATAAACAGTGGCTTCATGTTGCTCAAAACCGGCCAATTCAGTATCTTTTTTGTAATTAAACCGTTTTGATTTCAACGTGTTCATGCTGTTGTCAATTTCACGAATCGCCTCTTTTAATTCTTTGTCCGCGGTTATCATTTCCGGAACAATCTTCATGTTTTTGTCGCGCATGATTTTGATTGTTTCTTGCAATTTTTTTTGCACCGACAAAGCCTCTTCTTTTTCTTCCGAGAACTTCCTCAAAGCATGCCAAATCTTAACCGAATCTTCCTGTTTGGCTTGCAAATTTTTTTTATTTTCCAATTCTTGTCGCAATTGCGCTTGCTCTGCTTCGCGCAAAATTTCCTGGGGATTTTTTTTCTCCATATTGTTTTAATTCTTTATTAACAATTTTATTTGTTTTTATTATACCACAAAAATAACCAGGTCAAAAATAAAAAGCCAAAAACAACTTTGGCCTTCTTATTTTTTAATTTTCAGAAATTTTTCACACGCATTACCAAGCTCTTTTTCTCTTGGCAAACGGTTTTTTGAAGCGATTGCTTTTGGCAAATCCGCCCGGTCGTCTTTTTTTGGCAAACATAACGCCGGTCGGCTTTTCGTTGCGAAAATAAAATTTGGAAAAATCTTCGGGCGATAAATCCTCGGGCATTTTTTCCACTTTTATCTGTTTTTTGATCAATTTTTCTATTTCCAAAATATCATATTTTTGATCAGGTCTGGCAAAAGTAATGGCTTGACCTTTTCCGCCGGCTCGGCCGGTTCTGCCGATTCTATGGACATAATCTTGAAGCTGATCCGGCACATCAAAATTTATCACCAAACCGATATTTTTTACATCAATGCCTCGCGCCGCGATATCCGTAGCAATCAAAACGCGATATTGTCCGTTTTTAAATCCATCCAAAGCCGCCTTTCTTTGCGCCAATGATCTGTCCGAATGAATCTCAGCAGATGAATGTCCCAATTTTTGCACATCAAAAGTCAATTTTTTTGCGCCGAATTTGGTTCTGGTAAAAATCAAAACCGTGCCCTGATTTTCCTGTAAAATTTTCTTTAACAATGCTTTCTTTTTTTCGCTTTCCACAAAATACACGGTTTGTTCAACTTTTTCCGCAGTCGTTCCGGAAGGAGCGATTTCTATACGCAATGGCTGTTTCATAAATTGCGCCGCGATTTGTGAAATTTCCGGTGGCATGGTCGCAGAAAAAAGCATGGTTTGTCTGTCCGTTGGAGCTTGACTTAATATTCCCTTGATTTGAGGCATAAAACCAATATCCAACATTCTATCAGCCTCATCCAAAACAATGATTTTTATTTTTTGCAAATCAACTTTTTTTTGACGCATCAAATCATTCAGCCTGCCCGGAGTGGCGACAATTATGTGCGGATTTCTCTGCAAAGCTTTTATTTGCAAATTCATAGACGCTCCGCCGATAATCAAAGCCAAACGCAAGCCAAAAGTTTTCCCGACTTTTAGCAACATTTCCTCCACTTGCATCGCCAATTCTCTGGTTGGCACCAAAACTAAACCTTGTCCGCCATTTTGCGCCAAAATCTGCATCATCGGCACGCCAAAAGCCAAGGTTTTGCCGGTTCCGGTTTGAGCGATTCCAACAACATCATTGCCTTCATTGGCAATGGGAATAACGCGAGCCTGAATAGGGGTTGGCTCCGTAAATAAATTTTTTAAAGCGGCCAGCAAAGCCGGTCGCAAACCGCAATCAGCAAAAGACCCGGTTGGTTGTTCCTTTTTCATAAAATAATCTTGTCCCAAAGTTTTTCTTTGGTCGTTTTTCAAAACGCCGATTTCTTCCAATTTATTTCATTTCTGCCAAAAAAGACAAAATTAATTTTGGATAAAAGGCGCTAAGAAGTTATGCTCGGCTATTGATTACAGCCAAACAAAAAAGCCAAATTCTCAAATAGAGTTTTTGGCTCTTTATTTAAGTTTGTTTAATTATAGCAAAAATTAAAAAAATGTCAAGATCTAACTTTTAATTACCGATACAAAACTTTATTGAATTTTAACTTTATTACCTAATAAATAGCTGGCGGTGTATTTTAAAAATAGCTCTAACTGCCTTCCCTCGCCGCGCTGCGGGCGGGCGGGATTTTGAACCTTTCCTTTTTCGCTTCCAAATTTTCCACCAAAGGCGGACAAGCGTGCCAGTAAAAACTGGCACGCCACCTTATAAATATAATTACAACTCTGATGGTCTTGTTTTAATTATTATATTTTTTGGCGTTACTATCAAAAAAATAATTGCTAATATCACCCCCAAAAGTCCCAAAACACTAAAGGTGGCTTTCATCCCCAAAAAATCAACCAACACACCAGCAGAGATTGGACCTAAAACATATCCGATATTAAAAGCGAAATCTTCAAGACTCTCAATCTCACCTTCCACTTGATTTGCTTCAGAAATATAGTCAGTATAAGCGGCATTTATTGCCGGCAGAGCGGTGCTTATAAAAAATGAAGCGATGAAAACTATAATAATTGAAAAAATCGGACTTGGAGAATAGAAAAAAGACGATAGGATTAAAGAACCTATCAA
>Ga0172375_10013449_pt1 | contig 10143 bp, 8 predicted proteins | sample LakKiv1m_FD_114537 | JGI IMG/M metagenome (GOLD analysis project Ga0172375, IMG submission 114537) | Freshwater microbial communities from Kabuno Bay, South-Kivu, Congo - kab_092012_11.1m | ecosystem: Environmental > Aquatic > Freshwater > Lake | place: Democratic Republic of the Congo...
ACCCTTTTAAGGGTAGCTAAGAAACAGCGCGGAAGTCGGAACGTGCGGCCTTCAGGTTGCGCTCGCACCAGGCCCTTATAGGGCCAAATCAAACCGCCCCTTGAAGGGGCGGTCATGATTTTTATCATCACAGATACACCTGCGTGTATAATGGCAGCGTATATTGATTTGTTGCGTTGAGGAGAACCATGCGCTTTCTTATCTGTCTATCCATAATGATTATGCTTTCTGCGTCGGCCTGCTCTTTAGGTGGCGGCGCTGATTCCAGTACTGATGGAGATTTTGACCGTGTGGAAAGTGATTCCATGCATAATGACGGTGATATTGATAACCCTGAAGCCGATGGTTATGAGAACGAAAACGGTGAATCTGCCATTCCCGACGGCGATGCCGACAGCACAGATATTCCGGGTGAAATTGAAACGGACGAATCCGTTACAGACGGTGACAGCGAATCGGCAGAAAACATTGAAGACGAAAATACAGACATTGACGACGAATTCGATTCGATTGACGGTGATACTACAGAAGCTGATGATGATGCAGAAACACAGTTGGAAGAAGAAGTAGAACCGGACGAGGAAAGCCTGTCGAACCCGGACGAATATATAGCGCGTGCTCTTATGGCGGGTGAGATGAGCCCGACTCAGGCATTCAAGAGCATTTCCTGGTCAAACGGCTGGCCGGTATGGACTTCCCAGGGTACCTGGATTTTCTGTCACTGGTACAATAACGGTACCTGGGGCCTGGCTGGCGATTTCAACGACTGGACCCCGCTGGCTATGATACGCGTAAACGATTACCTCTGCGTGGAAACCAGTGTAGCCGATCCGGTGGGCAGCAAATATAAATATGTCGGCACCAAAACACAGTATTTAGCCGATCCATGGGCACGTCATTACAACTACGATCAGAATGGTCGCATCAGCTATGTACGTCCTCCCGATCAAGGCGCCCACCTTGAATATTATGTCGGGTTGGAAGAAGAAGGCTTATTACCGCGCAATGTGAGAGTTTACGTCCCGGAAGGCGATGGTCCCTGGCCGGTGCTGTATATGCACGACGGCCAGAATCTCTTCGACCCCGACGCTATAATGGGTGGTTGGAAAATGCAGGATGCAGTGGCCGGGATCGCCGCCAGCCTGCTGATAGTGGGTATAGACAACACAACCGAACGCATGAGCGAGTATACGCATGTAGACGACCAGATTGATGATCTCGGGAATATTAACGCTAAAGGCGACGACTACGCCGTTCTGGTCAACGATCATCTGCGGCCATACATTGAAAGCCGCTATCCTGTCAGCGATCTGCGCGGCATCATGGGTTCGTCGCTGGGAGGGCTTATCAGTCTGTACATCGCGCATCTGTATCCGGAAGATTACGATTTTGCCGGCAGCCTTTCCGGTTCGCTTTACTGGGGTAAAGCCGGATTGACCAATCTGACCATGGAAGAACTCTATGAAGCCGCCGGCAAGCGTGACTTTGCCATTTATGTTGATTCCGGCGGCAGTGACGGCGGCGATGGCTGCACCGACCCCAACGGTGACGGTCTGCCCGCCGATGATCCCAACGACAGTGACAGTTATTGTGCCACACGCCACTTTGCCGACGCTATGGCGGATCTGGGTTACGACTGGAATACTGAATTGTGGCATTGGTATGAAGCCGAAGCAGAACATAACGAAATTGCCTGGGCTGTGCGGGTATTCAGACCGCTGGAAATATTCCTTTCGCTGGATGACTGAAGGCTGTTAATGAAACTGGTCGACACTCATTGCCACCTCGATTTTAAGCCGCTGTCGGATCAGACCGCTGCTGTGCTCAAACGCGCCCGGGCTGCGGGAGTCACGCGCATCTTAGCGCCATCATACAATGCCGCCTCCTGGCCACAAGTGCGCGAACTGGCACAACACGATAGCGTCTACGCCGCCTTCGGGCTGCATCCATGGGCGGCACAGGAAAATCTGAACACTGCCGATTTGCGCGCGCTATTGCTGCTGCCAAAATGCTGCGCCATAGGCGAAATAGGGCTGGATTCTAAAATTGAAAATTTAAATATGGCGCGTCAGATTGATGTTTTAAGACAACAGCTTGATTTGGCGCTGGAGCTGGATCTGCCGGTGCTGCTGCACTGTCGTGGCGCTTTTCAAGAAATGCTTGAAATATTAGAGGATTATTCCCCGCGACTGCGCGGAGTGCTGCATGCCTTTTCACGCGGGCCGGAACTGGCGGCTCGCTTTGTTGATGCGGGCCTGCACATTGCATTTGGCGGCGCTCTGACGCGTCACAATGCCAAACAAGCGCGCAGAGCCGCTCAGGTTTTGCCACCTGAGCGTCTGCTGCTGGAGACAGATGCGCCTGCCATCGGGCTTGAGGGCATAGAACCTCGCGACGTGGAACCGGCGCATGTTCATAATATTGCTGAAACGCTGGCGGAACTGCGCGGCGTATCGCTGGAAACAATTGCGGAGATAACGACAGAAAATGCAGAACGACTTTTCAATATCGACTGATCCTATGTTCGGGCGCACTATCGACCTGTTGGGTGCTGAGGCCTTCGCCCGCCTGAACTCATCTTTTGTGGTTGTAGTCGGTCTGGGCGGAGTGGGCAGTCATGCCGCCGTAGCACTCGCTCGTGCTGGTATCGGAAAACTGCGCCTGATCGATGTGGATGTCGTTACCGAATCCAGCCTTAATCGCCACGCCTGTGCGGTACGCGCCGATGTGGGACGACAGAAAACCGCAGTGGTCAGAGACTACCTCAAGGCTATTCGCCCCGATATGGAAGTTGAATGTTCCGAAACATTCTTTCACGAGCACTCAGCCCCCGAACTGCTGGCAGGCTCGCCTGATTTCGTACTGGACGCCATTGACAGTCTTAACCCTAAAGTGACATTGCTGAAATACTGTGTGCAGAACGGCATAAAGGTTGTGGCCAGCATGGGCGCATCGGGCCGCACCGATCCGACACGGCTGGAAGTGGCAGATATCCGTCATACCAGCAAATGCCCGCTGGCACGCTTCGTTCGTCGCCGTCTGCGCCGTCAGGGTGTTAATGAAGGCATCGAGTGCGTTTTCTCGACACAGGAAGCCGCCGATCCGCTGCCGCCGCAAGACGAAGAGGATGACAACCATTACTGGCAGGGGCGCAAGCGCAATCGCCTGCCCAGCCTTTCGACCATGCCGGGCATATTCGGTTACGCCTGCGCCGGAATTGTTATAAGACGCATTGCCGAAAGCTGTGGAGTGAGTTTGGATTCAGTTGGGGAATAAGGAACAGCCATCAGGTATTTTCCACAGGTGAACCGTCGGGTTTGAGCGGGCAATGGGTCTGCCATTCATCACGATCGAAAAAGAAGTGATGGGAATCCAGCGCGTCATGCATGCGATCCACATACTCACGACTCTCGAAATACTGCATCCACTCTCGACTTAGCGGTAGAACCTGCTCTTCCTTTGGCCACAACGGCGTCTTCAAGCTGGCCGTGTCTTTTATACAGCCGATATGCATACCCCATGATGCTTCGGCCAGCGAGCAGCCTTTCAGATCGCGCATCAGCGCCTGCAGCAGTCCTTCAGCCTCCGGGCTGACATACCTGAAACGCCAACTGTAAATGATCGCAGCGTGCAGAAATTCCGGCAGGTTTATAATGCCGCCCATGCCGCAGTCTTCGGCGATGTATATCAACAGACGGCTGACTTCACGCCCTATTTTCAGGCCGGTAAAATGCTGACCGGGCAGAGCCGGGCGGCGCGGTGTGAAGCTTTTGAATGGGTTCTGGAGCCGCAACCATTGTATATAAAGCATGTTCTGGCTTCTATCCGAAACATGACCACTCCTCTCATCGATCAGAGCGAAGCGGGCCGAGTGCAGATCAATCTCGCCCAGAACATTCGGTTGGCCGCCTGCATCCACAAAGAGTGAAAGTCTGGCTCTTTCTGGATCCGAGACGTCCATACTCAGGCGTACATCCTGAAAGCCTTCCTGAGCCAGCTTGTCCAGAACGCCGAAATATTTCAAACCGCGCTGAATTTCGGATTCGTCGTACTTCTCCAGCAGCAGACGCGGGCGCTTGGCGGCGTGCAGAATTTCGTTGAACTGCGTCTGATCCGGTATTATATCCAGCCGTTCTGGAATTATGCGTTTCAGATGCTTCAGGCTGAACAGTTCGGGATTGAACTTTTTTGAAACAGTTAACATAACGGCTTCCTTTAAAATCGCAGTATTGAACCCTTCATGATGATTCTATACAAGCGGCTGTGTATGGCAAGATCATGACTGAAATTTGCATAATGATTGGCAAAGAGTCCGATGAATTATAGAATACACTTGCCATATTAAAAGGAGTCTGAGATGAAGCTGAACCATGGAATATTATTTTTAATGCTGGCGTTGCTCATGCTTTCAAACTTATCCGCCTGCGGTGGCAGCGACGACACGCAGCCTGACGGCGATGTCGAAGGCAGCGAGACAGAAGATATCACTGATGGTGACACTGAAGAAGAAGCCATCGAGGAAGATGCCGAACCGGAAGCCAAGCCGACTCCGGCTGTCATTCCCTACGAGTGCGGCGAGAGTGCCGCAGCGAATACGCTTATAGATATAGATCCACAGGGCGTGGATACACAGATTCACGGCGCAGTGGCGCTTGATGGTACGGGTTTGTGGGTAGTTTATAATCTGCCGGATGATAACAGTTACTTCGACATTTACGCCACGCGCATCGGCTGCGACGGCGAAACGCTGGTAGCGCCTTTCAAGGTCAACACCAGCGACTTCAACGACATCGATCCGGCGCTGGCAATTTCAAATGACCGCCTTCTGATTGTGTGGCAGTCCGACAATTCCCAGTTCCCGCGCAACCTTGATACTTATTATCGAGTGTACAATATCGACGGCACACCCATAATGGACGCGGATGCACGTCTGGTCATGCAGAAGAACGGCAAGTCGGCGGACTTCAACGCCTGGATGCCGCAGGTCGCCGCCCAACCGAATGATGGCTTTGCCATAATCGGTTCGTGGGCGCCGGACAATCTGACGGTATGGCAGGCATTCGTGCAGCGAATCGACAAAGACGGCGCGCTGGATGGCGATGCTTTTGAAGTGAATTCCAACGCGCTGGACTCACAGGTTTATCCGAGCCTGGCGGCTCTGCCTGCCGGAGACATGCATGTTGCCTGGACACGCGAGCGTGTGGAAGGTGAAGACATCGCTAAACATGCGCTTATTCCGGCTGGAGCATCAGCACCAACAGGCCCGGCGCTGGATGCCATTGAAGGTATCAGTACCATGTCGCCGTCGCTGGCGGCTGATCCTCTGCAGGAAGGCCGCGTATTCATGGCAGTAGGCGCGGGCGATGAATCGCATTCAAGCATTTATATTAAAAACGCCGCCGAAATGAATACATCTTCCGCCAACCTTGAATTCGGCGAGGCCAGCGAATACAGCCATACACCGGGTGTGGTTGTGGGACCGGATGGCGGCGCACTGGTGTGGTACAGAATTATCAGCGGCATCAGAAACGATGTTATGACGCAGGGCTTCGAATACGATGGACAGGACTTTGTCGCGCATGGAAGTGCCGTGCAGGTCAACAACGAGGGCGAATTCGGAGCGCCTTATGCTCCGGCCATAGCGCATGTTAAGGACAATATCTATTTTATAGTATGGTCTCAGGGCGTCAGTCCGGCTTTCAGATTGAAGGGACGCTTTGTAGAATTGTAAAAAACGGCTGCTGTTCATAACAAATGCGCGCCAGAAGGGCGCGCATTTGTTCATTACTTGCAGAAATTTTTTAACAGCGGCTATTCGCGATAACTTTCAAGCACCTGTCCTTCAACGCCGATACGCACTATATCGATTTCCATCTCCTTACCGGCCAGCGCCAGCGCCTGCTTTGCAATATGCAACAGGCCACCGCAACAGGGTACTTCCATTATAGCCACTCCGACAGAGCGAACAGGGTTGCCGAAAATTGCGGCCAGCTTCTCTATGGCGTATTGCTGATCGTCCAGCTTGGGGCAGGTCATAATTACTGAGTGACCGCTAATCAACTTTTTGTGCAAGTCGGGATAGCTCATGGCGACGCAATCGGCAATCAGCATGACATCAGTATCTTCCCATAGCTGACCGAAAGGCGGCACCAGACGCAGTTGAACCGGCCACTGACCCAGTTCAGACGGGGCGGATTCCGTGTCGTTATTGGAGTGTGAGGCTTTAGCTGCGGGTCTGAAACTGCGCGTCATGCTCCCCGGACAACCGCAGGCCATCTTTTCGGGCTCCTTATGCACGGCAGGCGGGTCTTTCTTTGCCAGATGCTGCGCCACGGCGCTTTCATCAAATTCATCGGCTTCACGTTCGATGATTTTAAGTGCACCTTCGGGACAGGCTCCAATGCAGGCACCCAGACCGTCGCAAAAAGAGTCTCTGACGACTTTTGCTTTGCCGTCAATAATAGCCAGCGCACCTTCAGCGCAATCTACTACACACAGACCGCAACCGGTGCATTTGCTCTCATCAATCTGAATTATTTTCCGTAGCGGCATTCTACACCTCACAATCGCAATGTTTTTTTCAATGGCCGACAGGGTTTTAACGCCCTGTCGGCTTTTCAGAAATCAAGTCCTGCCTAGCATCCAACCTTATCAGTATGTCAGCCTAGTATGGCCTTAAGGTCTTCTTCTGGTGTGGTTATGGGTTTGATGGCAAAGTTATCGACCAGGACCTGAAGAACGGCAGGAGTCACAAACGCCGGCAGAGTGGGTCCCAGACGGATGTCGCGGATTCCCAGATGCAACAGGCTCAAGAGAATCGCCACGGCCTTCTGTTCGTACCACGAGAGAATCAGCGAAAGTGGCAGCGAATTCACATCGGTATTGAAGGCTCCAGCAAGAGCTACGGCGATCTGCACCGCCGAGTAGGCGTCATTGCACTGACCCACATCCAGCAGGCGCGGGATGCCGCCGATGTCTCCGAACTCCAGCTTGTTGAAACGGTATTTTCCGCAGGCCAGCGTCAGAATGACACAGTCATCGGGAATCTGCTGCGCCAGTTCAGTATAGTAGTTGCGCCCACTCTTGGCACCGTCACAGCCGCCCACCAGAAAGAAGTGCCGGATTTTGCCGCCTTTGACAGCTTCGATGACCTTATCGGCTACCGACAGAACCGTGTTGCGTCCGAATCCGATGGTGATGAACTTCTCCGGTTCGTCGGCGACAAAGCCCGGCGCGGCCAGCGCGGATTCGATTATGGGTGCAAAGTTGCGGTCAGCAATGTGCGTAACGCCAGGGAACGCCACCAGTCCGCATGTGAATATACGAGCTTTGTAGGTTTCACGCGGTTTCTGAATGCAGTTTGTGGTCATGAGGATTGCGCCGGGGAAGGCTTCGAACTCCTTCTGTTGATCCTGCCAGGCACCACCGTAATTGCCCACCAGATGTGCATATTTTTTAAGGCCGGGATATGCCAGAGTGGGCAGCATTTCGCCGTGAGTATAAATGTTGATGCCTTTTCCGACAGTCTGCCTCAGCAGCTCTTCCAGATCTTTAAGGTCGTGACCTGAAACCAGAATCGCCTTGCCCTTTATGGGGGTGACGCGCACGCGGGTCGGTTCGGGATGACCATAGGTGCTGGTGTTGGCGCGATCAAGAAGCTCCATGACTTTCAGGTTCAGTTCACCGACTTTCAGCGCCCTGGCGGTAAGTTCTCCTACGTTATGATCTTCACTGATAAAAGCCAGTGTCTCGTGGAAGTCGGCGGCCAGTTCGGCGCCGCTGTAACCCAGAATACGGGCGTGATCCAGATAAGCGGCAGCGCCTTTAAGTCCATAAGTGATGAGCTCTTTCAAGCCGGTGATGTCCGGGCCATCGACTGCAGAGCGATTGCTGATGGAATATGTTTCACCCAGCGCGACCATCGTGTCGATGTCGCCGGAGGCTTCGATAGTGGTCGCACCATTGAACTTCTGCGGAGTCAGGGCTTTGGCAACAGCGGCTTTTTCATAGAGCGCGCTGATTTTGCTTCTGACAGCTATGCCGTGTCGAATGAGTCCAGCCAAACGCTCGACATCGAAATTCACGTTGGTGACGGTAGAGAAAAGCGCCTCTATGACAAACTGATCGGCGTCATCGTCTCTGACACCCAGCTCGGCGGCTTTATGAGCGATAATCGAAACGCCCCTGGCCGTGTTGAAAAGCAGATCCTGCAACACTGCGGTTTTGGGATCTTTGCCACATACTCCGCCCATTGTACATCCACTGCCCTTGGCCGTCTGTTCACACTGATAACAAAACATGATTTCCTCCATTAAGTGTTAATATTGAGATTACAGACTCTTAATTCCGATTATGTCTCTGCAAACCTGTCGAATCCTATGAAGTCTTTTAAATTTGACTGTCGGATTCAGCTCTTTTTACTTATCTTCAGCTTTAAAATCCGAAAGAGTAAGCCCCTGTAATTCCTGCTCAACCGTTTCCATGACGCGTTTCATAAGGTTTCTGAAGCGGCATTCCCCGCCCGGGCAAATCGGCTTGCCCAGCAAACAGCCGTTTTTAGGAAACGGTCCATCCACGGCAACCACTATGTCCATGAGTGTAATTTCTTCAGGCTTTCTTTCAAGGTAGAAACCACCTTTTGCCCCGCGTGTCGATGCTATGAAATTCTGACGTGCCAGATTCTGCAGCACTTTGGCCAGATGTGATTCCGATACGTTTATCTCAGCCGCGATTCTGGCTGCCGGAAGCGGCATCTTAGGCTCAACGGCTGCCATATAGGCCAAAGCGTGAATGGCCAGGTTGGCGGCTTCTGAAAGGTTAACTATGTTTTTCATGATGTTGACCTGCCTTCCCGCAAATCGGATATCGGAATACGAATACTGAATACAACCATTCAGGATCAATGTCAAGTTTTTCTTAAGAAAAAGAGGCGGAAAAGTCCGCCTCTTGCAAGTGATTGATCTTAAATATTATTCCTCGATGGGGAATTTCACCGGCGAGAAGTCCTGCGCAATGTTGAAGGCGTGATCGCCTATTTTCTCGAAGCTGGTCAGCAGTTCGATATACATGATACCTGTCCTGGGCTCACAGGCACCCTCCGTAAGACGCTTGACGTGTTCGTTGCGCATGTTTCTGCGCTTTTTATCGATGCCGTTCTCGATCTCAAAAGCCTCGTTCAGCATTTCTTTTCTTGGTGCCAGAATACCATGCGTTACAACCTTTACGATGGAGCTTACGTCGCCGATCATGTCCAGCAGATGTCCAAGAGCTTCATCGCTGAAGACCATGCTCTTTTCCTGCTGACGTGCAATCCTTCCCAGAATATTGCGCAGGTGATCGCCGATGCGTTCGAAGTCGTGGGCCGATCCGGTGACTTTATTGATCTCCTGGCCAATTTCTGGTGTGATGTGCTGCTGTGACACATGCACTATAAAGTCATTGATTTCTTCTTCAATCGTATCCAGTTCATCCTCTATGGATAGCACCTTGGCGGATTTCTTTTCGAAATTAGGGTCATCAGGGTTGGAGATCAGATCTTTCAGGATATCCAGACCTTTAAGGCAGCGCTCGCCCATGTAAGCCAGTGATTTCTTGGCTTCATCCATTTCGAGTCCAGGTGTCGGCATAAGATCGGATCGTACGAACTTAAGCGGCGTTCTCTTGATTTTCTTGTCAGTTACAGGATCTTTGACCATTCGCTGTGTAAATCTGGCTAGTACATGCACAAAAGGCAGGAAAAGGATAGTATTTACAAGGTTAAAGCCGGTATGGAAAGCCGCCATATGGTCTGGAATGGCGTTGCGGCGGATGTCCAGGTCGCTGCTGAATACGTCACCGGGAATAATCCAATCGATAATATCATTAAACGTCCAGAAGGCAACCATCATCCAGAGTACACCTACCACATTGAACAGGAAGTGCGCCCGTGCCGTTCGTTTGGCAGCAGGGGAAGTGCCAATTGCAGCAATGTTGGCCGTAATGGTCGTGCCGATGTTTTCTCCCAGAATAAGGGCAGCAGCCGTGGGGAAGTCAATCATGCCCTGTTGAGCGATGGTCATGGTCAGAGCCATGGTGGCCGATGAGGATTGAATTACAATGGTAAGAATGGTTCCTATAGCTACCACAGCCAGGTATGTAAGCATA
>Ga0172375_10013452_pt1 | contig 10142 bp, 8 predicted proteins | sample LakKiv1m_FD_114537 | JGI IMG/M metagenome (GOLD analysis project Ga0172375, IMG submission 114537) | Freshwater microbial communities from Kabuno Bay, South-Kivu, Congo - kab_092012_11.1m | ecosystem: Environmental > Aquatic > Freshwater > Lake | place: Democratic Republic of the Congo...
AGGATTTATTGCAGCCGGTCTCCTTCTCAATAAAATCACATTCACCAATCGTCCCTTGAACAAAGCATTCCTTGTCGTATTTTCGCGCGTAATTTTCGAATAACGCTTCATACCATTGTTTCATTCTTTGAATCCTCCGTCGAAATTATTTCAGTATCCCGTACCCGTTCTCTCAGTAAAGAATCCTTTCCAAACCGCATCAGCGAAGAACAAGATTCTTCGGCCCTTCGGGCCTCGAGAATGACAATAAACCGAATCAGCGGAGGGCAAGGATGCCTCGGCGAGTTTACGAGGACGGCCACCCGCAGAATTCAATAATTTCAGTCCGAGTATTGTCTGAGCAGAGGCAACTTGCCCTCTCCGCTGTACGCAAGATTCCTCAGCCCTTCGGGCCTCGACACTTAGCTTCGTTAAAAAGTGTTTTAATCGGTAGCTAAGTGTAGCCCTCAAAAGCATCGAAAGATAATGAAATAATCTCAATGTCTTCGGTGTTTGAGGGCAAGAATGCCAATCGCCCCGGCCACCGGTACTGTTTATGCTTTATTGAAAATAGCAGATCATTCGCTGGGAAAGGACGTCCGCGACGATTCTCGGGCGGTTCTCTTTCGCTTCGAACACTTTGACGACATGGGCGTAGGATTGATACTGAGGCAGGATTTTCCCGAGATTCTTCGGCAGGCCGCTGAAAAATTTCCGGTTGTAGCGGTTGTCGGGATTGTCGGGGAAAAGCGCCACGTAAAAAATTCCCGTCTCCACCAGGTCCTGAAAAAAATGCGTCCCGAAAGAGATTTCCGGGGCGACATTGCCGCTCGCGAAAGCAATCTCCCCCAAAACGGTGATGTTGTTGATTTCCGCGAAGGACACCGGCACCCCGAGAGAAGGCGTGCTCGTCCCCCACCTGCCCGGGCCGAGAAGCATCACGGTCTTTTTCTCCCGGTCACCAAACCGCCGGTTCAGGTCCCCGATCACGCGCGCGATCGCGTATTTTTCGGACTGGGCCGCGAGATCGCAGTACCCCTGGGGGTCCACGTAAATGATCGCGTCGATTTTGTGGGCGATATTACCGCCCAGGAAATTCCCCTTCGATTCGAAAAGGACTTTTTCCTTTTTGATCGTCTTGGGAACACTGACGCGGCTGCCGAATCCCTTCGCCTGCATCGGACGGCACTGCAGGAGATTCACCTGGAAATCGCGGTCGTTTTTAAAATTCACCGTGAATTCGATATCGACCAAATAGCCGTAGGCCGCTTCAAGCGTTTTGAGGATTTTCTGCATGATCTGCTGAAATTTCGTCTCCCGCACCAGATTGTCGAAGGTGATAATCCAGGCTTCCCCTTCAAGGCCCATCTCGCTCAGACGCCGGGAGGATTCGTCGTCCCGCATCCCGATTAAGTCCAGTTTGAGGTCCATTTTCTCCTTCAGGAGATCGCTCAAAAGAATCGTCTCAAGGGAATTCTCCTTCACGTCCAGGACATCCACGTAATGCTGGGAAAATTTTTTCGTGTCTTCGATCCCCGCGTGCGTCTTCAGCAGGGGATCATCCAACGCCATGATGCGCGGGTAATCGCCCGAAACGCGGTTCACCGCGCGCGTCCCAAGGCCGAGGACGAGCCGGAGCATGCCCGCCTTCGGGTCCAGGTTCGGCTTCCAGACGAAAACGTTGTAGGAGATTCCGACGCCCGCCATGTCCGGGAAGAAATAATTCTTATGGTAAGACCCCGAAACACGCTGGACCAGAAGGGCCATCTGTTCATCCATCTGATCCAGACCGCGCTGAAGCCGGTACACCAGGGCGTCTTCGTTCATGGTCGAGGCGTAAATCCGCCGGACCGCGTCGACAAACTTGGCGTACCGCTGTTCCGGCGTCCCCTGATTGGGCAGAAAAACGCTTTCATACTTGCCGGCAAAGGCGTTTCCGTAACCGTCCTCCAGCAAACTGCTGGAGCGGACAATAATCGGCGACTGCCCGAAATATTCGATCAATTGAAGAAACTGCTCCTTGATTTCCTCCGGAAAAACCCCGGTCAGGATTTTCTCCTTCAACGACCGGGCCACTTCAAAATACCCTTCTTTGGTCCTCTGATCCATGCGGGCCTTCCACCACCCGTTTTCGACGATGTAGGTGTAGAAAACGTCCGATCCCACGTAGAAGGAATCGTGAGGCTCGAAAAGCTTCTCCGCCTCCAGCGATTTTTCCTTCAGCAGAATGTTCCGGGCGATCAGCATCCCCACGGACTTTCCTCCGATGAATCCCGTCCCGACCATTCTCGATTTGATATTCAGAAAATCATCCAGATTCAGGTTTTCCTTCGCCAATCCCAGGATTTTCTCGTCCCGCGAAATGATCAGGCGGCTCAACTGGTCCACCATCTGTTTCGCTTTTTCGCCCGCCAGGCCTTTCTGCTCCACGATATCTTCCGCGTCCATGAAAAGCCGGTCCCAATAATCCAGCTTCCGTTTTTCGCTTTTGGTGCCTTTCTTGAAAATGTTCGAAAACAGTTTGGCCGCGTCCATGCTGTTGCCGATGGGAACAAATTGATCCTTCTTCCGGATATGGGGCAGAAACATGGTCGGGGTGTACCGGTTCCAGACCTTCAGCGGGTGAATATAGCTGTTCCCCTTGAAGCGATAGACGTCGATCAGGAGCTGGGTGGTGTCCCGGATGCGCGCGACCGTTTTAAAAGAATGGTTGTTCCGCAAAAGCCCGAAATAGGCGATGGTGTTGAGCTCGAACAAAAACGGACAGGTGATTTTGAAAAAATTGCCGATCATCAAATCATTGGACCACGCCGAAAGCAGGTCGGAAAGGCAGTCAAAAACGTAAAAGACGCCCTCCCCCTCTTTCCTGATAATCCCGTTGAGCTCGGAAGACAGTGACTCGAACCCGACAAAAGCGTCGAGTTCATAAACCGTGACCCCTTCCCGCTCTTTGATCAGCGGCTTATGAATATTGAAACGGATATAGACGAGCCTTTTTTTGTCTTCCAGAGACTTTTTGACGAACGGGTCGACGAAATCAATGTAATCGTCGAGGGTGTCCACTTGCCAAACGACATTATCCCCCAGCTGGAGTCCCGTGGTGATCTTGTCCAGGCCTTTAATCCCCATGCTAATCATTTTTCAGCTTCTCCTTATCCGAGCAACCGGCGGCAATTCCGCCGCCGATGCGTATTATAGCGTTTCTTTTCGAAACCTGAATCCCCGGGAGACCGAAAAATTATTTCACGCGGTTAAAACGGCGTTCATGGCATTCTGGGCCGGCCGGCTTCCCGGCTTTTCGACGCGCCGAAGATTCTCCCGGTCCACCATTTCTTCGACATGCGAGACCAGTTCCCGGAATTTCGCGGGCGGAATTTTCAGGCAAAAGCAATTGGCCGGGCTTTGATGATGGTACAGGGAAACGTCAAAATCTTCCCGGATCAATCCTTTCCTTTTGCAAAATTCAAACGCCTCGGTTCCCCAGTAAGGCATGAAAATGCTGTAAACCAGGAAGTCGCTTCCGCTTTTTTTCATCACCCGCATCGTGTCCCGGATCGTTTGCTCCGTTTCCCAGGGAAACCCGACCATGTACAAAGTCCATAATTCCAGGCCGTGCTTTTTAATTTTTTCGCAGGCCGCAAGCGCTTTGTTTACCGAAAAACCTTTCCTGACTTTTCGCAAAATTCCGTCATTTCCCGATTCAATCCCCATCTGAATCATAAAACAGCCCGCGCGCTTCATGAGCGAAAGCGTGTCGTCGTCGATCAGGCGCACGTGCAGTTCACAGCTCCATGTCAGCCCCGGGCAGTGTTCGGCCAGCGCGTCGCACAAATCACGAAGGTACTGCCGGTTCGCGCCGAACGTGTCGTCGTCAAAATGTATCCGTTTCACGCCCCTGGCCTGAAGGGATTTTATTTCGCGGATGACATTTTCCGGCGAGCGGAATCTGATCTTCGGCCCCCAAATCCTCCGGGAGCCGCAGAAAAAACAATTATAGGGGCATCCCCGGATCGCGAGAACGCTCCGGAAAGCGGACGGAGGATATTTCCCGTAATCTTTCAGGGCTTCCGGCGCCGTCTCATACGGAGACGCCAGTGAATCCAGGTCCCGGATAAATTCCCGGGGCGGATTTTTAATAATTCGACCGTTTCTTCTGAATACGGCCCCGCGGACATCCCCCAAATCCCCTTTCCCCTCAATCGCGTGAAGCAATTCCACAATCGTCCGCTCGCCTTCTCCGCAAACGCAAATATCGATGTCAGGTTCTTTAAGAATATTTTCCCCGGCCAGCGTCGCGTGAGGGCCTCCGATCACCACAACCGTCCGGGGGTCAATTTCTTTCACCAATCGGGCGACCCGGCACGCCGATTTAAAGTTCTGGGACTTGGCGGAAATCCCGACGACGTCCGGCCGGGATTGAGAGATCGCGGAGCGAATTTCACTCCAGACCGGCTTTGACAAATCCCGCAATTGATCCTGATATTGCCGAAACCCTTCTCCCGTAAGGTACCGGACTTGAAAGGGCTCAAGCGAACGCCGGTCCAGTTTGAAGTCCGCGTTGTAAATCAACACCTCCCAATTCGTTTCTTTTCGAATCGCGCCCGAAAGATACCCCAGCGAGAGAGGATGCTTGTCCAGAGAATAGGTCTCTTTGAATAACCGGTAGAAAGGCGGTTCGATCAGCAAGATTTTACGTTTCATGTTGTCTTTCATCTTTTGCCCGCTTCCCGGAGCGCCTGATCGTCGCGGAAACCTCCGAGCAGAATCTTCATGGCCTCAAACGCCGCCATCAGCCCGAACATCCCCGTCAGATACGAGATGGTCCCCACCGGCTGCCGCTGACGGCCCCGCGGATGGAACTCTTCCTCCCGGATCGCCGCGCGCTTTTTCAAGGGTTCTTCCGTGGAGTAAACGCAGCGAATCCCTCCGGTAATTCCTTTCCGCCTCAACCGCTTTCGCAGACGCCTGGCCAGAGGGCAGATGGAACTTTCCGAAATATCGCCTGTCTTGATCAGAAAAGGATTGGTCTTCGCGCCGGCTCCCATGGAAGACACAACCGGAATCCCCGCCTTCAGGCAATAAGCGATCAATTCTGTTTTGGGATTCACGCTATCGATCGCGTCCACGACCAAATCCGGACGGGATTTCAACAGCTGTTCGAAGTTATCGGAAGCCGCGAAATCGGGAAACGCGGAGACCTTACAGCCGGGATTGATCTCCAGAATACGTTCGCGGGCCAGTTCGACCTTCAACTTTCCGAGATTGGATTCCAATGCGTAAAGCTGGCGGTTGAAATTACTGTGCCGGACTTCGTCAAAATCAATCAGCGCAAATTCCCCCACGCCGGACCGCGCGAGAGCCTCAACCGCGAACGATCCGACGGCCCCCAGCCCGAAAACGGCGATGCTGGCCTTCTCAAGTTTCCGGAGCTCTTTTTTTCCGAGCAGCTGTTCCAGCCTTTTGAACCGTTCCAAATCCCGTCTCCTATCCCGCGTCAAAAAAGATCTTCCGCGTATTTTCAAAAGTGACGCGCGCGATTTCTTCTTCCGGAAGATCGCGCAATAACGCGATTTCTTTCACGATCGAAATCAGATTCGCCGGCTCATTGTCCCCTTCCCCGCCTGCCGGAAGGATATCCGGGCTGTCGGTCTCAACCAGCAGACGATCCAGCGGAACGCCGCGAAGAGCTTTTCTCGCCCGTTTATTGCCCGGATAGGTGACAGAGCCCGAAAAAGAAAATGAAAGTCCGAAAGCCGCCAATTCAGGAATCAATTCGAGAGAACCTGAATAGGAGTGAACCATGCCGCCATATTTCAGCGGACCGATTTCCTCCAACACGCCGATCAAAGCCTCCCATGCCCCGCGGCAGTGAATCACCACCGGCCTTCCGTGTCTTTGAGCCAGCTCAAGCTGTGTCCTGAAGATTTCTTTTTGTTCTCGCGGATCGAAATTTTCCAGGGCGTGATCCAAGCCGGTTTCCCCCACCGCCGACGGAGTCGCGGTCAAAAAACGCTCCAGCGCGCCGGCCCAGGCGGAGGAACGGTTTTTCACATACCAGGGGTGCAGTCCGAAAGCGGGATGTATTATTTCCGGACAGGTTTCTTTCAACCGCAGAACCGCTTCCCAGTCCTTCTCTTCGGTCCCGCAGCAAACCATCTTTTCGATTCCGAAATTCCGGGCCCTTTCCAGAATCCCGGAAAGCCGCGGGCCCATCCGCTCATCCTGCAAATGACAATGCGAATCGATTAATTTCATCATTTGATCAAAACTCCGGAATCGCGCATTTTGTTCGCGAATCAAACGCGGACAGGCATGAGGATCAGTATTTAACGCTCTTCAGGATTTCCCTCATGGCCGAAGCGGAACGCCTGAAAAATTTTTCTTCCTCTTCGGACAAATCAAGCCTCAGAAAACGCTCCACCCCGCCCCGGTTGACCACGGAAGGCAGGCTCAGGCAGACGTCCCGGACCCCGCAGTAATCATCGATCAGGGTCGAAACCGGCAAAACCGAATTCTCGTCTCTCAGCACCGCCGTAATGATGCGGACCAGCGCCAGCGCCACCGCGTAATAAGTCGAGCCCTTGGCATCGATGATCTTGTACGCCGAGGTCCGGACTTTCTCAAACAAATCCGCGAGCTCCTTTTCGCGGGAACAGCCGTTGAAGTTCCGGCATTTCGGACAAAACCGCCGGATCTTCATCCCGCCGATACTCGCATTGCTCCAGACGGGAAGTTCGGTGTCCCCGTGTTCGCCGATGATATAGGCGTGGATGTTCCGGGGATCCACGTTGCAATGCTCGCTGATCAGATAGCGGAAGCGGGAAGAATCGAGAACCGTCCCTGACCCCATTATCTTCCCCGCGGAAAGTCCCGAGATTTTCAGCGTGACATAAGTCAGAATATCGACGGGATTGGTCACCACCAGCAAAATGGCTTCCGGGGCGGCCTGAACGATCCGGGGGATCATCTGTTTGAAGATTTCCACGTTCGCCTGGACCAAATCCAGTCTCGTCTGACCGGGTTTCTGCCTCGCCCCCGCCGTAATGACCACCACGTCGGATTCGGCGCAGCCTTCATAGCCCGCCGCGTAAATCCTGGCGGGAGGAAGAAAACTCAGCCCGTGGCTCAGGTCCATGCATTCCCCGTCGGCTTTCTTCTCGTTCGTGTCGATCATCACGATTTCCCGCGCCAATCCGCTCGTCATCAGCGAAAAAGCAAAGGTGCTGCCGACATTCCCCGCGCCGATAATCGAAACTTTCGGTTTTAAAGATTTCATGGCAAAGCCTCCTTCAGGAAAATGATTTCTTTTGAAACTTGGCCGACAAGACACCGCGTCTTTTATCCGGATTCCCGTGATCAAACGGGACATTCGCCCGAATACTCTGATACATTCCGGATTCCGCCTGTTCGTAATGCCGTTCCGCGACAAGTTCCAGGGCGGGTGAAAACAGGGAAACAATATCCCAGGAATATTCGACCGGCTCGCAAACCGTGGGCGCGTGATTCACGTCCGTCAACAGCAGGAAGAACCCGTCCGGCGCGACAACCCGGATCATTTCTTCCGCCGCCCGAGAGAGATCCTCGACGTGATCCAACGAATTGAAAGAGAAAACGCCGTCAAACAAACGATCGGGAAAAGGCATCCGCTCCGCCCCGCCCGCCGCGTATTTCATCCCGTGGGCTTTGATCCCCAGGTCCAGATAATCGACCGCCAACGGATCAAGGCCGATTCTGCAGGCCGAACGATCGGCCCATTCCAGGGACCCCCTCGGTCCGCACCCCACATCCAGAAGCTTTTACCGTTCCAAAAGTCCTTTTCAAATCCGAAATGACCGGTAAAAAAATGCGGGTAATGCGCGCGGGAAAAAATCCCTTCCGCTGTTTTCTTTTTTTTCCAGTAATCCAGCTCGTTCAGTCGTTTGAATCGCAGCTTTTCCGGAGAAATCACCGATTCCAAACCGCTCCTTTTGATCACATCCAGACAAGGCCCCGTTGTTCTCGAAAAAGGAAGACCAGACATCCCCCGGCGAAGCGTTATTCTTCGTCCCCGCCGACCAGGCTTTCGTAAAACTCCCTGTAATTCTCCTTCTGTTCGCCTTTCCGCAAAGCCATCGCGGCACGCGGATGCAGGTCAAGAATGCCGGTAATGGCGTAAGGGATAATATAGCCCCACTCAATTTTCTCCCGCAACGGGATAAATTCTTTCGAAATCAAATCGAGAACGGGACGGATGTCGTATTTCGGATTCTTGAGAAATCCCAGCAGCAGTTCCAGCGGACAATTCCCCGCGGCGCGGCCCAGACCGTAGACGGTCCCGTCCACAAAATTCGCGTTATGAATAATCGCCTCGATCGTATTTGAAAACGCGAGCTGCTGATTGTTGTGCGCGTGGATGCCGATTTCCTTCGACTTGATAATCCCCTTCGCTTTTTTGATCAGAAATTCCGTCGTCTCCTGATAAAGAGAGCCGTTGCTGTCCACGATGTAAACCACCTGGGCCTTGCATTCTTTCTCAAGCTGTTCAAAGCATTCCGTCAATTCGTTGTCCAGCACTCCCGCGATCGACATGATATTCACGGACGTCTCATACCCTTTGTCCGCGAACTGATTCGTCATGTAAATCGCCTTGTCCACATCCTTCACGTAGCAGGCCGTGCGAATCATGGCGACGGGACTTTCCTTTCGCGGTTTGATGGCGTCCATGTCCACCCGGTCCACATCGCACATCACCGAGATTTTGATTTCGGATTCAATTCCGTCCATCACCCGCCTGATATCCTCATCATCGCAAAATTTCCAGAGGCCGAATTCTTTCGGAGAAAACAACCGCCGCGAATTCTTATACCCGATCTCCATATAATCGATTTTCGCTTCGGAAAGCGCTTTGTAAACGGCTTTCACGAAACGATGGTCGAAATCATGATTATTGATGAGACCTCCGTCACGAACCGTGCAATCCAGAACTTTTATTTTCTCTCTGAACATTTTCCTGTCTTCCTTTCATTGAATCAGATTCGGACCCTTCCCGGTCCGTTCAAGCGGGGGTTATTGTATTAAGAAATGGCGGCAAATGTAAAGGATTGCGTTAAGGAGAATCTTGCGAATATCGACGCGCGGAAATCCGCCAGAGAGAAGCCAACCCGCTCGCAATGACCGAATGAAAAACGCTGGAAATGGCGCAGGGAATCGCCACCAGGGGATCGGAAAAATTCTGCCGTGCCAAAACAACCCCGAGTCCCGAATTCTGCATGCCGACTTCGATGGAGATGGTGCGCGAAGCGATTTCATTCTTCAGAAAAATCTTTGCCGCGAGATATCCCAGTAGAAAACCGAGCGCGTGAAGCGTAAAAACGGCAAAGATCAGCTGGACCCCCGACTTCCTGATGAACGCGCTTCCGGCGCCCACAATACTCGCGACAATCAGAGTGATGAAAAGGACCGCGATGAGCGGAGAGACCACAACAACTTTTCGCGTCAGTTTCGGCAGATAACGGTTAAAAATCACGCCCGCCACAATCGGAATCACCACGACCTGGAATGTGCTCAAAAAAAGCCCCCAGGCGTCCACTTCGATCCGGCTGCCGGCAAGCCACGCGGTCAGGATCGGTGTCAGGATAACCGCCATAAAGGTCCCGATAGCCGTCATCGTAACCGAAAGCGGCACATTTGCTTTGGCAAGATAGTTCACGACATTCGATGCCGTCCCGCTGGGACAGCAAGAGACCAGAATCAGTCCGACAGCCAGCGGCGCCGGCAAATTAAAAACACGGGCAAGTGTCCATCCCAGAAACGGCATAATCGTGTATTGAAGAAGAATACCGAGAAAAACCCACATGGGGTATTTCAAAATCCCTTTAAAATCCTCCACGCTCAACGTCAGTCCCATGCCGAGCATGATCATCCCCAGCCCGACCGGAATCAGCGGGCCCGAAAACCACGTGAACACCGCCGGATGGAAAAGTGAAATCAGGCTCGCGCCGGCGACCCAAAGCGGAAACGCATTCGTCAGGCGATTAATGATTGTCATGTCGCATCCTCAAGAAAGGGCCTTCCTCGCGGTTCATTTTTTCTCCAGACCGCATTTCATTTTTATCTTCTCCCAAATTTTCCCGGCCCATTCCGCGCCCATCAAAAGGCAGCCCGCCCAGAAAGCGATTTCGGCG
>Ga0172375_10013456_pt1 | contig 10140 bp, 12 predicted proteins | sample LakKiv1m_FD_114537 | JGI IMG/M metagenome (GOLD analysis project Ga0172375, IMG submission 114537) | Freshwater microbial communities from Kabuno Bay, South-Kivu, Congo - kab_092012_11.1m | ecosystem: Environmental > Aquatic > Freshwater > Lake | place: Democratic Republic of the Congo...
AGGTCGGAGTTAATGGGAGTCCAGAAGACCCAGTTATCGCGGGGCTGGTAGTTGGTGTAATCAAGGGGCAGGATTGTCTCTCCGGCAAGTCCTGCGAGCAGGGTGCCCCAATGGGCGGGCCAGACAAAAGTGGTTCCGAAGCCTGCGTAGAGGATGCGCCCCTTATGGCCGCAGACCGTGCCCACTGCTGTTGGTGCCACCAAACACTTGTGGGTTGCGCCAATGGCTGTATACCTATTATCGCTAATCAGCACCGTGCTACCATTCGTGGCCACCCAGGAAGCCCCGGCCTCTGCGAAGTGCCAAACACCCCCCGCTGTTATAACCTCCGGGGTGCCCGCCGATAGGAGCTTATAGGTAGTCACCGCACTAGTGGACCAATCCGACTCGTCCACTAGCTTAAGGGTAGTAGCGCCGAACAAGTAATGGTAGTAGCCGGAATAGCCCCCCCTATACTGCCCCCACTGGAAGAATTGAGGGAAGGGCCACGCATGGCTCTCCGCCGCGAAGCGTGCCTCCACGTCCACGGGATCTTCCAAACCGCGCTCCGTCGGCTTGACGTAGGTGCACTGATAAAGGACAGGACTATTCTTCGGGGTGTTTACCTTCGCTCGTAGCCCTTGCCGTAGGGCGTTACGGATAGTCAGGGTCGATTCCCGCATCTTCCATCACCTCGTTCAGGGGAATCTCCGGCGCCCCACTCTCCACCTCCTTCAACTTCCCCTCCTCTTCCCGCTCCCTCTTCCTCTCCTCCCTCGCCCTTTCCACCCTTTCCTTTCCCTCCCTCACCGTGGCCGCCCGTGCTAGGCGAATCCCCTCATCCCTATACGGCCTCTTCCTCTGCAAGTAGCCGAAGGCCATCCCGTTACCCCTCCATCTCCGACGGTTCGTCGCCTATGAAAGCTGCGTCGTCGTTCGACACCCCCCTTAAGTAGGGCTCCATTGCAACCTCCCAGTCCCGCATCCCTTCCAGGTTCCTATACGATGCCTCAAGGGCGCGCAAGGTGGCAAATACCAGCGCCTCAGGATACTCAATGGACCAAAAGTTCTCATCCTCATTCTCCTCCAGCTGGAAGGAGTGGAAGATCCCCAACACGCGGATCGTAATGGCGGCATCCGTCGGGGGCATCACGGTGATGAGCTTCTGCTCCACGGGCTGGCCCCCACCTACCTGACTTGGTGCCGCCCTCCCAATAATCTGGCTCCAGTAGGCAGGAGTTCCGGTGTCGGAGAGGTTCCAATCCGGATATTCCTCCCGCAGCTCCTCCTCCGGACAATGCTCCAACTTAGCCCAGGCCCCCGCACTGTCCATAAACCAGACGGCCTTCACAGTGCGGCAATTCTTCAGCAGGAGCTGACACTCCCCCTCCGCAAGTGCCTCCTCCTGGAATGCCTCCTGTCTATCATGCTGCGTTTGGAAGTCCAAGAAGCGGGTGCCGGCCTGGATGAAGAAGTCCGCACCCGCATCCGTATCGCTGGTTTGCGTCGTCGTGGTGGCCAGGTCCGCCCGCCCACTTAGGACAATGAACTTCTGCCGGATTTCAAGGAGGTTCATTCCATTCCCTTTCTTTTGAAGGAGGCCCTCTGCCCCGTCCGCGGTTTAGAGGGCCCCCTTCACTACTCAGGCTAGGTCAGAATCTGACCTAGGTTATGCGGCATTGTCCAGACCGATGCCGTTCAGGTACCCGGTCTTCTCGCCATGATGGAACTCCAACCCACCCTCGGTCAGGTACTCCTCTTCGAGCCCGTCCTTCCCGGTCCCGCCCCCCTTCATGTAGGAGTCGTCCTTCATGTAGGTGGTGTCAGTGATGTAGCGATACTCCAAGTCCGAAGGCTCGAAGATCACCATGGAGTGCCGGTTCGTCGCTTCGTAGGAGAAGAGCGGGTGCCTCTTCAGCATGATGGCGCCGAAGGGGGTGACCCACTCCACGACCTTGATGCCGTAGGCCGCTTCGCGGAGCGAGATCTGGTAAGAGGCGCCGCTCTTCACAAGGCGCTGGATGCCCAGCAGGGCACCCGAGCCGCAGAAGGCGAGCTTCTCGTCCGCGCCGTAGCGGAAGATCTCCTCCAGGTGCTCATCCATCCACTGCTCCCCCGCCTGGAGCCACGTCTTACCGTCGTAGTCCGTCGCCGAGTCGAGGGAGAAGTCCTCCACCGTTCCCGCCGCCTTGATGAACGGGATCAGCCCCTGCGTCGTATACTCAGGCTTTCCGTTCGCCCCTACGCCGGCATACGCCACACCCCAGAGGAACGCCTTCTCCATCTCGATGCCGTGCAACTCCAGGCAGTCGCGCTTGGCCTCCTGGTAGGCATCCGCCGTCCGCAGCTTCGTCTCCCGCAACGTTCTGGTGAGGTCGAGGGAGTTGCGGAAGATCTGCGTGTAGTTGGAGTGTTCGCTGGGGCTCTGCGTGATGGCGTCCGGACGCGTACCACCCTGCGGGTTCATGTTGCCGATGATGAGGGCGGTGTCGGCGTCGCTCAGGTCAGCCCCGCTCCCATTGTCGTCGGCCTCCAGCAACCGCACGGCGACGTAGGAGGAGGCGCCATTCAGCGCCAGGCCCGTCACCTTCCCAACGCAGTCCACTGTGTAGTTGCTCGCATCACGAAGCAACACCTGATGACCGACGCGGAAGTAGGCGGTATCGGCCTCCGCCATCTTCACGTAGAGGACTTGCCCGGCCACACCGTCACTTGTGTAGGCAATGCCCAGCGCCACGTCCGTGTAAACCCCCGTGATCGTCGCCCTCTGCGTCGTCAGGGTCTTCGTCCACCAGTGGAAGTGTGGATCGTCCACCTTGCTCGACTTCATCAGGCTCGTCAGCGCCGTGAGAGGCATGTCCCCGTTGGGGAAAAGCCGGAGAATCCCAGCACGCCAACTCTCCGGCCGCTCATTCGTGGCCAGATCCCCCGTGCCACGCAGTCCGCAGAAATACTGATCAGCCATTTCCTTTTCCTCCTCTTCCTCTTCCTACTAGTAGCGAGTCTGAACTACCTTCATGTAGTCACAGTAGACAACCTCCGCGCCGTCCTGATAAACGACGCAGAAGGTTGGCGTCAACGACCGCCCGTCCGGGATGTTCGCAACGGTGGAATACTCCAGAACCATAACGTCATCTACCCAGAACTGGAGCTTAGACCGGGCATAATCAGAGAAGATGCCCAGCTTCATCCAGGTAGAGGCGTCCAAGGAGCCCACCACCGGGCGCACCTCCGCACCCTCAGTATCCGCGGTATGGGCAGAGAGGTCCATGTTCGTAGTGCCCTCGAACCAGACCCCGTCAGCAGGGGCCGACGCTATGGGCGAGGTGTCCACCTTGCAGAGGCCGATTAGGAAGGGAGCAGCGGCACTACTGACCCCCTTATAGATCCTCGCCTCGAACCAGAGCTTTCCCGTAGCCGGAAGGGTTACGAAGGGATGGTGCCACTGAATGGAGATCCCATCACCTGGATTGGACCCCGTAGTTAGGCCCAAGCAGTGCCCATTTCCGGCGACCGTTGTGATAGCCCCCGTATTCGTCCCCTGGAGGTCCGTCTCCACCCAGCCAACCTCATTCGAGCCACTATTGATGTGGAACTCGAAGAAGTCGTCCATCCATTCCACCGCGGTCATTGGATCGAGGAGACACACCGGGGCCTTCTGGAAGGGGCCATTGCTCGGCGCGTCCACCACGAGCCCCTGCCGAGCATACGCTCTTGCCTGTGCAGCCGTTCCCCCAACCGCGACGCCCTGCTGGAGGAGCCTCCCTTTCATGCTCATTTCCTCACCTCTCCCTTTCCTCTACTTTACTACGGCGTGGTGACTTCCAGGATGGTGAACCACATATGCCCATCGCAGTAGAGGAGGGCGTAGTCATTGGCGGCTGTGAAGACCAGGTCCGTCCAGTTCGCGGAATCGTCCCGATCTTGCACCGTTACAGTGTAGGTAGCATCTGCCTCCGCGACGAAGAGGGAAAGCAGCATCCCCTGGGCCTCCCCTACAGAGGGAAGGTCCACATAGTGGGCCCCCATCGTAGCATTCCCGTGTAGGATCACACACACATCCGAAAGCTGCACGTCGTAGGCGCCCCCGGCGGCCCCCGTGTCGAGCTGCGCCACCGCGTCCACCACCACCTGCCGGCCCTTCCCCGACAAGGAGTTGATGGCCTGTGCATTGAAGCGATTCGTCCCGAGCATTTCTGCTCCTCCTCTTTTAGGCTAGGTCAGAATCTGACCTAGGTTAGCGGCGTCCCCCGAGCATTTCCTCAATCTCTGCCCCGATTCCACGAGGCGCCTTCACACCCGTCCCACGGACGGCGGCGCCCCGACGACCCGGAGGCATACTCCCCATCTTCCTCCCCTTCACCTTCCCCGCTACCTTCCGCGCTCCCTGCACCAGCCCAAGCTGGCTCCGCGCCTCCCGCGCCGTCATGCCTAACAACTCGGCATAACTCTTGTCCGGGTTCTCCGCCTGGATCTGCGTGAACACCGTTGCCACAAAACGGCGGGCCGGCACCAACTCCGGATTCGAGCGGAAGAAGTCTGCTACCAACTGCTGGTTTGTCACCTGCTCCGCGACGCGGGCGGTTATGAGGGGGCTAACACGCTGCATTGCCGCTCTCATAGCGGCGAGGGAAGCCTGCCGGGCGACCTCAGCCAGGACTTTGTTGAAGGATTCCCGACTCTGGAGAGCCTCTTCATAAGACTCCTCCGTGTTCAGGAACTCATCGAACTTAAAGTCTGGCTCCTCGTCTTCCTCCGACTTCTTCCCCTTCTTTCCCCCCTCCACCACCGCATCGAGCTTAGTGCGGAGTTCTGCAATCTGGTTCAACAGCTCAGCCCGCTCCCCTACAGGGAGGGGTTTCTCTTCTACTTCCTCTTCCTCCCCCTCTTCCTCTTCCTCTTCCTCTTCCTCTTCACCCTCTTCCACCTCGCCCTCCTCTTCCCCCTCCTCCAACGGCTCGGTGGTTTCGTCTTCCTCCCCTTCTTCTACCTCTTCCTCTTCCACCTCCTCTTTCTCTTCTCCCTCCACTGCCTCTGTGGACTCCTCCTCCAGCAAAGGTTCCTCTTCGCCCTCCTCCTTCCCGCCCCGCCCGAGGAGATCCGCAATCTCATCGGAGACGCTAGGAGACTTAGGCTCCTCCGGCGCCGGGGCGGCGGGCTGCCCTTCCTTACTCTTCCTCTTCGCCATCACTCTCCTCCTCGGTCGGCATGTCCAGGCGCTCCGTCAACAACTCCGTTAGGTCCATGAGGCGCCTGGTCGCGAAGCAAATGCCTTGGTTGTAGGCAACATCCTCCAACGTCACACCATTCGCCTTCCCCATCTGCTCCAACTCATCCCTCGTCTGCACTACGAGGAAGGAGCAGAAGGTGCGAATGTCCTGCCACACCCTACTCCCTTGGAAGTCCTCCAAGTCCTTCTTCGTGGAAACGAGAAGCAGGTCGGCGTTCTCCCTTTCCACCATCTCCCTCTCCAACTTCCGCACTGCGTCGTTGAACCTCACTCCTCACCTCCCGACATCGGCACCATGTTCCCGGCCTCTACTTGCCGCATCACCTGCTCATCCTGCATCACGTTTGGCTGCACTCCGCCACCCTTTGCCACAAAGTCCCCTATGTTCTTGGCGCCCATCAGACGTGCCGTGTGCTTGAAGATGTTCACCACATCGAACTGCCCAACGAGAGCCTCATTCGTCGTAATAACCTGCAACAGATCCTTCCAGAGGGCCGGATCCCCCGAATTAGGTAGGCTCCCATCCGAGGCCTCAATGTCATACTCCACGACGAGGGAGAGGGGGTCGGCGTAGATCCTCTCCGTATCGCCAAACTCCGCCCGCAACTCGTCCTCACCCCTTCCCACCATCTCTACATATTGGCCCCTTTCCAAGTATTGCTGCGTGTTGAGGGCGATCATATGTCCCAGGTCAACAATCGCCTGCAAGCCCCCGAGGCGCGCACACCGTTCCAACCTAGACAGCGCACTTGCGTGGGTACCTCTATACTCCGTAGCGGATACCCGCTCCCCACCACGGCGCATTTGCCCCTTCAGGGAATCGACCGCCCCCGTATACTGGTCCATGGAGTTCGCCAGCAGCAGCCCTTCCTGTAGGTTCTGGCTCGTTACATCCATCACCTTCAGCTGCTCCACTGCGTTCGCCACCCCTCTTCCCCACGCCTTCTTCCTCAACCTAATGATCTTCCCCGGACTAGGATTGTTCAGGTCATTCAGGTTGACCAACTCCGGGTCCGCGACGAACATATCGTTCAGCGCCTTCCGAATGTTCGTCACATGCGAATTGTAGAGGAAGTTGATGAGGTGCTGCATCCCATACACCATCTCTAGTCGACTGATGGGTGTTACCGAATACCCATCGTAGTCAGGCGCACAGATGGCGAGCGGGAACTTGTTATGGTCCTCCCCCTGCGGATCCGCCTTAATTACGACAGAATCTCCCGCCACACCGAAGAACCACTTCTCCGGGTACTGGCTCGTCCCCACTCCTAGCTCGCTGGGGATGATGTCCATATACATATAGATGACATCGACGACCTTATACATGGCCGCCATCTGCTCATCACTTCCTACCCCGTAGCGGTCCCGCGCACTCTGGTCCGTGGAGAGGAAGCTCTTGCCGGAGATATGGTTCACATACCGCCCGTTGAAGAAGGAGTTATCGCCGGCCTCCCTCTCCAATATCTCCATGCGGTTCTCCCGCCTACACCAGCCCGCGGCCTGCCCCCTCTGCACATCCTGAATCGGCACCCCCACGTCGGGCAGGTACGAGTAGGGATCTATGTTCTGCAACTCGTTTCCCTCAAAGATCAGCTTCCGGCTTCTCAACCTATCCTGCCCCCTCCGCACGAAGCCCATCACTGGAGAGAAGAAGCCATTCTCCTTTACATCCCTCCTATACCCATACTCCCTATTCCACCCCACGTTCACGGCACCGAAGCCATACGCGAAGGCGTCCCTAAACATGGTATGGAGCTGAATCGCCATCTTCGCGCGGCGCGCTTGGTGATCTACCACGCGCTCAAGGAGGCGTGCCCCCAACACATCCTCCGGGCCAATCCCCTCATACTTAAAGATTGGGCTGTCGAGGAACGCCGCCGTCACATACGTCAATAGGGTGTCGAGGGTGGCGTAGGAAAGAGGAACCACGATGGAGACGGGCTTCCTCGAATCCTTCTCCTTAATGCGATCCTCCGCCTCATCGGTCGGGATGTAGGCGGTGAGCATCTGGTCTATCTGCTGCCAGCTCTCATGCCGCGCACTAATCCGTGCGTAGCTGTTGCGGGCGAACTCCAACACCAAGTCCCTTATCCGGTCATGCGTTTCCGTCCCCGGCCGCAACCGCAGCCCACGGGGATACTTGTAGGAATACTCCGTGCCGCGAAGATTACCTACATTCGCCACCTGCGTTCGCGGATCTAGACGGATCGGCATCGCCCCTACTCCCCTTAACCTAGGTCAGAATCTGACCGAGGTTGACTATATGACCATCTCTAGGTCCAAGGCGGGCTCGTTCGAGATGTCTTCATACTCCTGCTCAATCTCGTCCGGGCTATCCGCCGACACAAAGTAGCGGTCCCCTTCCTCCATCACGAAGATCACGCCTGCTAGCGCATCTATTACATCCCAGTAGGAAGGACGGGGCCACTGCTTCAGGTAGCGCTCCAACTTGCCGGCGCACCTCTCCTCATGGTACACCAGTCCATCCCTATACAATGGGATCAAGCCAGCACTCCTTCGTGGCCCCGTCTTTCCTTCCCTCGGCTTCACCTCAATTAGGATGTAATGGCGCCCCCTCCGAAGCATCTCGTTCTGTAGAGGATACGTGATATACTCATTCAGGCCAGTCACCTCTGGGGCAAGAACGAGTGCGTTGTATTTCTGCGCCATGTCGAACATGGCATCATAGAGCATCGGCGGGCTCATGGCCCCTTCCTCAATATCCCTCACATACAACTTCCCGCCGACTGTATCAATCCCTACCGCAACTACCGCGGTATGCGCGGACCCTGTCTTCATGGTCCGGGCCGGGTCCGCCAAGATCACCGTCTCGACCCGAGGATCCTCATTCAACTTCACGTCTTCTTCCCTATAATGCAGGAAGAACTTGTCCTTAAACCCTTGCTGCTCTGTCGCAATCGGGATGTTCCTAAACTCCCGATAGAACACGTCCAACATCTCATCCCTTCGATACGAATCCGCTAGTTCACGGACCTTCTCGTCAGGAAGATGCTCAGGCCAATTGCTTTTGTAATTGTCGTCGCACAGCTCCAACCTAACGGTGCGCCAGTCCGGGTACCTCTCCTTATCCAGCAAGTTGTTTAGGAGGGAGTCCTCATGGAGGATCGTCCCGATCACGATCACCCTCCAATCGCTCCTCCCCCTATCCACACTATTCAGTAGGGCGGAGAAGAACCACCTCTTCAACTTCAACCGGAGCTCCTCATTCTCTACATTCTCGTCGTTCTCCAAGTCGTCCACGATAATCAAGTCAGGACGATTACCACGGAACTTCCGACCTCTTACTTGCTGCCCCGCCCCTCTAGGCATCATCTTACAGCCAGTGCTCGTCACCCACTCCCTCTGGCCGAACTGATCATGCCTTTCCGTCGGCTCCATGCTGCCAAACACCGCGCGAAGCAATTCGTTCTCTAGGAGCTGATCCTTCACATCCGCGGCCTGCTCGACCGCCGCGTTCTCCGTGGCACTCACTGGGATAATGTAGTTGCTATCCCGATACACAATCCTCTTTAGTGGGAAGATCGTATTGCAGATCGTGCTCTTCCCCACTCCACGGGGTGCCGCAATCGCGGCCAGCTGGATGCTATCATCGTCTAGGATGTCGAAGATGGGGCCATGAATCGCGGGGGAGAATTGCTTATAGAAGGTATCAGGAAAGAAGACACGGCAGAAGGCCTCCAATGACCGATCACACTCGGCCACCAGCTCCTCCAGCTCCCTGTCCGTAACACCTTCTAAGGCGCTCATTATGCGTCCGCGGCCCAGTCCACTCCACCCGCTACGTTCGAGTTCAGGAGGTTAATGAGGCGGTCCGTTACTGTTTCCTTGGTACACGCTATCAAGGCAGTGTCCGCACCCGCGCCCGTCAGCGGAGGACCACCTGCGGCCAGCACCTTATTCATCGTGTCTTCCACGTCAGTTGTCCCTATTCCCTGCGCCTCCAACGTAGTCTCCAGACGCGCCGCCTGCTCATTGAGGCGCACTAGCTCATTCAGCAGCACTTGGGCTCTCTGAAGGAGGGTGCGCCGTGCCGCACAGGTTTGTGCCATCTCCCCTACCTCCGCTCGTCAATTCTCTTATTCAGGTGCTGCAACTCCTGAAGGATGCGCTCGAACTGCTCCTTCTGCCGCACCTCGATCTCGCCCGTTCTCTGTGCCAACGCCCTTCGGTCGGCCATGGATTCCTCCATACGGGCCTGGGCGTAACTCTCGACGGCGCCAATCCTGTCCTGCAAGAAGCCAAACACCGTCACCGTTAGGGTTACTGCTAAAGGAATGGCCCACCTAACCCACGTTGCGGTTGTGTCCGCCCGCACCAAGTCCCGTAATTCGGCGATCTCCTCTTTCACGTCCTCCCACCTGTCCTCGTGTAGGCAGTGCTCGCCGGGCATCCAGTCCCCTCCCCTTCCCTCTACTTCTTCAACGCCCCCGCGGCGTCTGCGGCACCTTGGCCTACCAAGTAAGCGGACACGATCCATGTCAGGCTATCCGTGATCTGCACTGCAATATTCTCCGGAAGGCCGACATTTACGAGGACCACCGTCACCACACTTCCCACGGCGGCAATGAGTTTACGGCTGATCCACTTATGCATTTTCCTCCCCCTTTTCTCAGGCTAGGTCAGAATCTGACCTATCCTTAGTGTGTGGACTCCAACTCCGCCACCCGCTCCTCCAACGCCTGCACCCTCTTCAATAGGTCTTGGATGAGGATGGTGTTCGCCATCGTCATGTCCGCACTCTGGAACATCGTGGTGTCACCCTCTACACCATGTAACAGGGTGGAGACAGGGGCAAACTCCTGTGCAATCGGCCCTACGTGCCTTCCCTCTCCGTCCTCCTCCGTCTTCCAATCCCAGCGGGCGATGTCGAACTCCTCATAAGCCTCCCGCAGCGCCAGCACGATGGAGTC
>Ga0172375_10013461_pt1 | contig 10139 bp, 8 predicted proteins | sample LakKiv1m_FD_114537 | JGI IMG/M metagenome (GOLD analysis project Ga0172375, IMG submission 114537) | Freshwater microbial communities from Kabuno Bay, South-Kivu, Congo - kab_092012_11.1m | ecosystem: Environmental > Aquatic > Freshwater > Lake | place: Democratic Republic of the Congo...
AGGGCTGGGGGATGAAAATCCCCCACCCTCCCCTCAAACTCCCCTCCCAGCCCCCTGTATGGGGTTGGGGAGAGGAGGTTTGGGGGAGAGGGGCAGGGGCGCTTACGAAAAAGTCCCTGACCCCTCTCCCCCAAAATACTTTTAGGGAAAAATTACTATGCCTGCCATTTTGCAGTTAGCCCTGGATTTTGTGGATTTGCACCGGGCCGTGAGTGTGGCTGAGCTGGCTGTGCCCGCGGGGGTGGATTGGGTGGAGGCCGGGACCCCTCTCATTAAGAGCGAGGGGTTAGATGCGGTGCGGGAGTTAAAGCGGCTCTTCCCCGGCAAGACCATCGTGGCCGACATGAAGATCATGGACGCGGGACGCATTGAAGTGGAAACCGCGGCCAAGGCCGGGGCCCAAATCATCGACGTCCTGGGCACGGCCACCGACGCCACCATCGAAGAGTGTATCCAGGCCGGGAAGAATTACGGCGCCAAAATCGCAGTGGACTTGATTGCCGTGGCCGACCCGGTGACCCGGGCCCGGCAGGTGGAGGCCCTGGGGGCCGATTACATCGCGGTGCACGTGGCCATCGACGAGCAGATGCGGGGCCGGGACCCCTTTGCCATCCTTTATGAAGTCAGCCAGGCGGTGCACGTCCCCGTGGGAGTGGCCGGGGGCGTCAACTCCGAAACCGCGGCCGCAGCCGTGGCTCACGGGGCCGCTTACGTTATCGTGGGGGGCGCCATTACCAAGGCCCTGGACCCGGCTCTGGCCACCCGGGAGATTCGCCGGGCCCTGGATGAAGGCGCGGTCATCCCCACCACGCTGTTCAAGCGGGGCGGCGAAGCGGAGATTCACCGGGTGCTTTCCATGGTGTCCGCGGCCAATCTTTCCGATGCCCTGCACCGGGGCGGGGTGTTGGAGGGCTTGCGGCCCCTGGCCTCGGGAACGCGCCTGGCGGGCCGGGCCCTGACGGTGCGCACCTACCCCGGCGATTGGGCCAAACCGGTGGAGGCCATCGACCTGGCCCAACCGGGGGACGTATTGGTCATCGACGCCGGCGGCGTAGGGCCGGCTATTTGGGGGGAGTTGGCCACGCATTCCGCCATCCAGCGGGGCCTGAACGGCGTGGTTATCGACGGGGCCATCCGGGATTCCGGCGACATCGTCAAACTGGGCTTTCCCGCCTTCTCCCGCCTGGTGATGCCCAACGCCGGGGAGCCCAAGGGCTTCGGTGAAATCGGCGTGCCCATCCGGGTCGGCGGCCTCAAGGTAGAGTCCGGCGACTGGCTCCTGGGCGATGACGACGGGGTGACGGTCCTGCCCCGAAAAATCGCGGTGGAATACGCCAACCGGGCCATGGACGTCCTGGAAAAAGAAAACCGCATCCGGGAGGAGATCAAAGGAGGCAGCACCCTGGCCCAGGTGACGGATTTATTGCGGTGGGAGAAGAAGGTGTAATTGAGGGTGCATGTCGAATTCGGGTAAGTCCTTATTAGCGTTCAGCTCCTTCATGATCATAGGTTTTCTGGTTTTCTGCCCCGCCCTAAGGATCGGAATTTTGGGCGATTTTGCCGGAGACCTTTATGAGTCCCAGAAAAATTGGTTTAATTTCGCGGCATACCAATGGAACTTCTATGTTCCCGCCATGGCCATCTATTCTACCCTCTATAAAACCTTTCACTTATCGCCGCTGCCTTACCATGTGGTTCATCTATCGTTGATCTTCATTAATGCCTGGCTGATATACCTCCTGGCCCAAGAATTAAAGTTTGAGGCCTGGCAGGGTTGGGTCGCCGGGTTTCTGGCGTTATTCAACGCCCCTGCGTTTGAGGCCTATTACTGGCTGAGTACAATTCCTAAAGCCCTGGTCACCGGTTTCGGATTGGCCGCCTTGATCTTTCTGAGCCGCTTTCGCCAAACGCACGCGGCAATTTGGGCCTGGGGTTACCTGGGTCTGGTGGCCATAGGGATGTCCCTGGAATCTACCGGCCTGATCCTGCCGCTGCTGGGTCTGTGCCTGGATACTTATTATCAGCCTTGGAGGGGATTAGGAAAGGATAAGCTCCCCCTTCTCTCAGGTCTCAGGCTGCATTTCTGGAGTTTCGGCCTCGCCGGGATCTTTTTGCTGATACGGCATTGGTTAGGCATCAAACCGTACGTTGTAACTCTCCCTTTGGCCAAGAAATTTTTTACTTTGGACCGGACCATCTACAACACGTTTTTCCATTGGCTGCCGGAAGGTTTCATTTTTATAATTAAAGATATAACTGCGGTCTCAATAATTTTAACCTTGATATTATTCATTATTTTAGTGTGGGCCTGGAATGCTAAACAAGGGTCCGACCGGAGACGCTTTGTTACGCTGTTGCTGTTGTGGGTAGGCGCCTGTTTACCCCATACCATCGGAGCCAATTTTCAATCCCGTTACCTCTATTTCCCGGGAGTATTCGCGGCCTTGGTATTGGGAGACCTGACGGGGACATTGCGGCTGCGCTTCTTTGCCCGGAAGTCCGGGTGGCTGTTCATTTCCCTCATTATCGGCGGATATATCGCCACAGACTGTTATGCCTTGCGTCGATCATTAAGTTACTATTTGGAGGCCACCCGCATTTATGATGCCGGTATCCAAACAATAAAGAGCAAATTGCCTAAGGTGCCAGACGGTACTCGTCTGGTTTTAATTGATTTCCCTGATAGTATCAGGCGGCCTCGCAGGAGTCTTCCAGATCAGCCAGAAGGATATCCCATATTAGTTTATCGTAATGCCCTCCCTTCTCACTTGTTGTTGCTTTATGACAATCCCAATCTAAATGTTAACTTAGTAAAATTATCACATCCAAATGATGATGATAACCCTGATCCATTAGGAACTCTCGCCAGCCCGGAGCAATTGGCCGAATTGTTGGCTGCGCCCCATACCCTGGCCTGGCGTTACTTACCGGGGAATCCGGAAAATTTTGTTCTGGTCAGGGAACCGTAACCTCATTCAAGTATGCGGGGTGTGAGCAATGTAGCGGCACTGGCCGCCTTTATGGTACACAGGTAGCTGAAACCTGGGCGAGGCGCTCAACCCCTTTCGCCTTTTTCCCCTTTCGCCTCTTCCCCCTCATTTTCCTTGCAGCGCTTCTTGGCTTCCTTGCGGCAGAGTTCCCAGATGACGCAGCCGGGGCGAAATTTGCAGTAAAGGCAGGGGTCGGTGCAGGCCCGGCAAATGTCCAGGCACTCCTGGCAGTAGCCTTGTTCGTATTTCTGGCAGACGACGCAGGCCTGCCGGTCCGGGTGAAAACGGCATTTATCCATGCGGTTATTATAGCAAAACGCCGCATTCTCCCCAAGAGTCGCGCTCCTGGGTGGGGGAGATTTCCTCCTGGGTGCGCCCTGATTTTTGTTGCGTGGCGGTCCAAAAAAGGCCTTAATTGCAATACGGTTCACTTAAGCGGTTTTTTCTAAGGAATTGGTGGGCAGGGCGCACCCTGATACATTTTATTGTCATGCTGAGCGTAGCGAAGCATCTCAATAAGTAGGTGAAAATACGAGATCCTTCGCTACGCTCAGGATGACCAAAAGGCTTTTTGCAAGAGCCTCAAACGCTATAAAATAACTCGTAATAAAAAATAAGCTTTTGATTGCCCGGGTGGCTGAGAGAGCCAGGCGGAATTAAGCAGATAGGAAAAATGGCAATCTTTTTGCAAAGTCCTTGACAAGAGGGAGTGTCCCGTGGAGGCCGGGGGATTTTATTTCTTATTGTATAAACTCCCTGTTATTGCAATTGGTTAGCTCACAGGAGAACTCCTGCCCCGGATTAGGCGGGGCAACTTAATGCCTCCTAGATAGTTTAGGAATCTGAACATCTCCTGATTGATTTGCTGGCAATGTCTGGATTATGGTACAATTAGTAGGTTTTTTAGGATATTAGAGAATAATTTTTTAAAACTAGAATGTTTATAAAATAGAACATTATTTTTTCATGGCACAAAGGGGGGGAGTTGGAAATCAAGATCACCGGGGTGATTTGTTCACCCCTGTCAAAGTATGACGATCAACGGGGCTGGCTGGCGGAAATTTTCCGTCAGGATGAATTGGCGCCGGAACATTTCCCGGCAATGGCGTATGTCTCGGTCACCAAACCGGGGGTGGCGCGGGGTCCCCATGCCCACCGGCATCAGACCGACCTCTTCTGTTTTTACGGCCCCGGAGATTTCCGGGTGGTCCTCTGGGATAACCGGACCGGCAGCCCCACCTTCGGGGTGCGCCAGGATTTCCTCCTGGGAGAATCCAATCCCGGAGTGCTCATTGTGCCTCCGGGGGTGGTGCACGGCTATAAGAATGTGAGTGATTATCCCGGGTTTGTATGCAATTTTGCCAATCGTCTCTACCGCGGCGCCGGTCGGGTCGAGCCGGTGGATGAGCTCCGTTTTGAGGATGATCTCCATTCTCCTTTCCGGTTGGATTGAGATGGACGAACAGGCAGGAAGACCACGGTGGCAGGTTCGCTCCTGATTACCGGCGCGGCCGGACAATTGGGCCAGGCCCTGATTCCCGAAGCCGGTCAGCAAGGCTGGGAATTGGTGGCTACCGATGTCTCTGACCTGGATATTACCGACGCCCAGGCAGTCTGGCGGGAACTGAGCCGCCTGCGTCCAGAGGTGGTGATCAATGCCGCCGCGGCCACCCAGGTGGACGCCCTGGAGTCGGACCCGGATATGGCCCTCAAGGTCAACGGTCTGGGTCCCCGGAACCTGGCAGTGGCTTGCCGGCGCCTGGGCCTCAAGTTAATTCATCTATCCACCGATTACGTCTTTGATGGGGCCAAAGCCGGGCCGTATGTGGAATGGGACGCGACAGGCCCCCTGTCGGTCTATGGCCGGAGCAAGCTCCTGGGAGAAGAGTGGGTCCGGCAACAGTGCCCCGACCACTTCATTGTGCGTACGGCCTGGCTCTACGGACTTCCCGGCCCCAATTTCATCACGGCCATTTTGGCCCGGGGCCGCAGCCTGGCCCCGGCCGGGGAACTGAAAGTCGTGGCGGACCAGCGGGGGACTCCCACCAGCGCCCTGGCCCTGGCGCCCCAGCTCCTGGCCCTGGCCGAAACCGAGGGCTTCGGGACCTATCACGCCACCTGTCAGGGGGAGACCACCTGGTACGATTTTGCCTGTCTGATTCTGCAGACGGCCGGCATCGAGGTGGGGATAACTCCTTGTACGACAGCGGCATATCCCCGTCCTGCCCCCCGGCCGGCCAACTCGATCCTGGACAACCGCCTGCTCAAGGTGGCCGGTTTGGACCTCATGCCCTCCTGGCAGGCAGCCTTTAAACAATTTTGGGACACTTACGGGGACCGTTTATGATTTCTGTCCTGGTAACTGGCGGGGCCGGGTTTATCGGCGCCAATTTCCTCTATTTCCTGCGTCGGCAAAGGCCGGATTGGCACATCCTTAACCTGGACCTTTTGACTTACGCCGGCAACCCCGAAAACCTCACCGGTTTTCAAGGCGACCCCCTCTATACCTTTGTGCATGGGGACATAGCCGACGGAGAGCTGGTGCGGGATCTGTTCGCCCGCTATCCCATCAGCCGGGTGGTGCACTTTGCCGCGGAATCTCATGTGGACCGGTCGATTTTGGACCCGAGCATCTTTGTCCGCACCAATGTCCTGGGGACTTTCACCCTGCTGGAAGCGGCCCGCCAGGCTTGGCAAAACCTGGGCGCAGGCGAGTCCCCGCGCTTTTTACATGTCAGTACGGATGAAGTCTACGGCTCTTTGGGGCCCGAGGATCGGCCTACCACCGAGGAGTCGCCCTACGCCCCCCGGAGCCCCTATGCCGCGTCCAAGGCCAGCGCCGACTTTCTGGTGCGGTCCTATTTTCACACCTATCGCTTGCCGGTGCTCATCACCAACTGCTCCAATAATTACGGCCCTTATCAGTTTCCGGAGAAACTGATCCCCTTTGCCCTGAGCCAGGCCCTGGAAGGCAAACCCGTGCCCATTTACGGTCAGGGCGCCAATGTCCGGGACTGGCTTTTTGTGGAGGACCATTGCCGGGCGCTGCTGCAGGTGCTGGAACAGGGCCGGGTGGGGGAGACCTACAACATCGGCGGCCGCCAGGAGGTGCCCAATCTGGAACTGGTGCGCTTGTTGCTGCGCTTGCTGCAAGAGTTGCGGCCTGACCTGGGAAAGCTGGACAGACTGATCACCTTTGTGGCGGACCGTCCCGGTCATGACTGGCGGTATGCCTTGAACATCAACAAAATTGAGAGCCAGTTGGGTTGGCGTCCCCAGGTAGATTTGGAGGAGGGGTTGAGGCGCACTGTGGCCTGGTATCTCGGCCATCAAGACTGGCTGGGGCGGGTGCGGTCCCAGGCGTATCGGGCCTTCCTGAAAGAACAATATGGCGCCGGGGTGTTGGGCGCGGGCGGATAACGGCGCGGGAGAGTTAGACCTAACCAAAAACGTTGGCAGGATGCGTTAAGGTCCTGACCGCGGCACAAGACCTGCATGCAAATACAACCGATCATTCTGGTAGTAGATGATGAACCTGCCATTTTGGGACTGGTCAAGGATATCCTGCGTCCGGGCGGGTACCTGGTGCACACCGCGGCCAACGGCATGGAAGCTCTGGCGGCGCTCCAAGCGCATCCCTATGATTTGGTCATTACCGATATGATCATGCCGCAGATGGGCGGCATGGAATTAGTGCAATACCTGCGCCAGCATCACCCCGAGACCCTGGTGATTGTGTTTACCGGCTATGCCAGTTATCAGGATGCAGTGCAGGCCGTAAAAATCGGGGCGTTCGATTACCTGCCCAAGCCCGTGCAACCCGAAATCCTGCACCATGCCGTGAAACGGGCCCTGGATTATCAGCGCCTGTGCCGGTCTGAGCGGGAACTGGAGACGGTCTTCCAGGGAGCCAAGGCCCTGGGGTGGCAGGCCCTGGAATTAGTTTCGGATACCCCGGAAGCCGAAATCCTGGGAGACTTACGGGAGCGGATCTGGCAGCAGGAAGATCTCCAGGAAGTGGGGCGCACCTTCCTGGAAACCGCCCGAACCCTACTTAAAGTGACCAATAGCTCCATTTTTCTCTACGATGCCGTTCGGGCCCGGTTTTCCGGGCTGGCGGCCCTGGGTCCGAATGCTGAAGTCAAGACCGATGTCCTGATGACGGCCGAAGGGATCATGGGGTATATGGCCAATCAGCAGCGGCCTCTGCTGGTCGCCGACCTGAGCCGGGACCCGCATTTTTCCCTGATGCCCCGGCGCGCCGCCTATCAGACCAATAGTTTTATGATCATCCCCCTTACGGGATATAAATTTTGGGGATTGATTAACCTCACCGATCGGGAAGACAAACAGCCCTTCGGACCCCGGGACCTCTTCCTGGGTTGGCTGATGGGGCATTTGTTGGTGGAGATTTTGGAGGCCAGGGAGACGCCGGAAGAGGCGTTCATCCCCTCTCTGACTTCCTGGATCACCGAGGAAATCCCCATGGGGATGGCGGTACTGGACCAGAATCTCGCCGTGGTTCAGACCAACCAAGCCCTGGAGCGGATGGTAAACTTTTCCAAAGCGGACTTGATTGGACGGAATCTCTTCTCCTGTTTAGGCTTCAGTCACACGGACTGCAGTACCCTGGAACGGGCCTTCCACCATATCCTGGCTAGCCAGAAACCCCAGGAATTCTCTTCCTTGAAGTCTACGGGCCTGGATAAATCCGTCCGGTATCTGGAGATTAAAATCTTGCCGGTCCCGGACGAACAGACGGCTTCCCGTGGTTTGGTTCTGGTGGAAGATATCACCGAAGCTGAGCAACTTAAACAGCGGCTGCAACTCTACGAGCATCTGGCCATTATGGGTAAGCTCACTCTCTGTGTAGCTCATGAACTGAACAATCCCCTGGACGGCATCCGGCGTTACCTCTCCCTGGCCGTCCTGAAAAAAGAGGATGCCTCCAGCGTGGAACGCTACCTCACCGAGGCCCAGAAAGGTCTGCAGAAGATGTCCATGAGTATCAAATCGCTGATGTTTTCTGCCAATCCTTTTAAGTCGCCGCCCCGGGCCAGCGACACGCTGCTCAACCTGCTTCAGGACGCCATTAAGATTATGATGTTCCAGGCCAGCGATCAACGGGTGCAGATCACCTTCAATCCGCCGCCGGAGTTTGAGCGGATCGTCTCCGAGTCGGATCTTTATTATGTGTTCATCAATATCATTAAGAATGCTCTCCAGGCTATGCCTCAGGGTGGCCGCATCGAGGTGAACGGCATTTTAAATAAGAACCAGATGGAGATTTCCTTTAAGGACACCGGCCCTGGCTTGTCACCCCAGGAGATGGACAAGATCTTTCAACCGTTTTATTCCACCAAAGAGGGAACCCAGGGATTGGGTTTGGGCTTACCCATCTGTCAAAAGATCCTGGACCGCTATGATGGTCATTTAGTGGTGGAAAGTCAGCTGGGGCGGGGAACCAGAGTGCGATTGCTTTTGCCCTATACCGACTCGGGAGCATTGCATGGCAAATAAAGACCTCCTGATCGTGGATGATGATAGCCTGGTATGTGAGTCGCTCAAAGAAATGCTTCTCCTGGAAGGCTTCAGTGTAGATGCGGTGATGAGTGGACAGGATGCCTTGGCTAAGATCAAAAACCAACAATATCAAGTAATCCTCTCCGATATCCAGATGACCGGTCTCGACGGCTTCGAACTCTTGAAGGAATTAAAGGGCCGGCTTCCCAATACGACGGTCATTTTCATTACCGGCCATGGGCACATTGCCGGGGCCGTGGAGGCCATTAAGCTGGGGGCTTACGACTACATCACCAAACCCATTGATGACCTGCGTCTCAAACTCACCATCCGCCATGCCCTGGAGCAGAAAAAACTGCAGGCTTCTTACGATTCCTTGAAACAGCGCCTCAAGCCCTGGACCCTGGACGATAACCTGGTGTTCGGCGACCCCAAAATGGCTCAACTCCTGGAAATGGTCCATACCATTGCCGACACCATGGCGACCGTGCTGATTACTGGAGAATCAGGGACCGGCAAGTCCATGCTGGCCCAGTATATTCACACCCACTCCCACCGCAAAGACGGCCCCTTCGGCAAAATTAGCTGCGGTTCCTTGTCTGAAACCCTGCTGGAAAGCGAGCTTTTTGGGCATATGCGGGGCGCCTTCACTGGCGCCATCCGGGATAAGAAAGGCAAATTCGAGGAAGCCCATGGAGGCACCATCTTCCTGGACGACATCAACTTAGCCTCTCCCAATCTCCAAATTAAGCTCTTGCGCGTCCTGCAGGAAAAAGTCATCGAACGGGTGGGTGGCAACCTCCCCATTCAGACGGATGTGCGGATTATCACGGCTACCAATACTTCCCTGGAAGACGAGGTGGCCCAACAGAGCTTTCGCGAAGACCTGTATTATCGCATCAACGTGGTCTCTTTCACCATTCCGCCCTTGCGGGACCGGTTGAGTGATATCGAACCCCTGGCAACCCATTTTATCAGCCGGTTCAACCAGATTCACCACAAAGAGATCAAGGGCATCGCCAAGAGTGCTCTGCAATACTGCCTCCAATACCCCTGGCCGGGGAATGTCCGGGAGTTGGAGAATGTCATCGAACGGGCCGTAATTTTGAGTCCGGGGGAGTTTATCGTTCCTGAATCCCTGCCTCCCAAGGTCACGGAGGGTAAGCCGGCCCTGTCCAAGGAATCCTTCAAAAACCTGTCCTTGGAAGAAGCCCTGGACCGGGCCGAAAAGCAGATCCTCCTGGAAACCCTGGAATCTTTCAGCTGGAACCGCCAGCTCAGCGCCAGAACCCTGGGGATCAGCCGTACCACCCTATTCAACAAGATGCGCCGGTTTCAACTGGTGGACCCCCGGCGGTCATCGCCGCACAGTCTCCCCGGTCCCACTTCTGCCTAGTCTGGACAAGGCGGCCGGCTCCGGCCCCTCTTCCTTCCGGTCGTCTTTTTGCATATATTATAGCGTTTGCCATAAATTCTTTCTGATTTTTGATTTTGAAATCCCCCTAATACCAAGTTGCGGTCAAAAAAGTAACATTGTCATTCTGAGCGCAGCGAAGAATCTCAAAATATGAGATTCTTCACTCCGCTTCGCTTCGTTCAGAATGACAGATCAATATTACTTCTATG
>Ga0172375_10013462_pt1 | contig 10138 bp, 15 predicted proteins | sample LakKiv1m_FD_114537 | JGI IMG/M metagenome (GOLD analysis project Ga0172375, IMG submission 114537) | Freshwater microbial communities from Kabuno Bay, South-Kivu, Congo - kab_092012_11.1m | ecosystem: Environmental > Aquatic > Freshwater > Lake | place: Democratic Republic of the Congo...
GCCCGGAAATTATTAATGCTTTCCTCTCCCACTACAAAGAACTTATTTCCGCCGACCTGGAGCTCCCCAGATGTCGAGGTAGGGACCCCCACCTCCTTACACCTGATGTCCCCGTCTTCCAGGGTGCACTGCACCATTTTGGCCGGGAAACCTTGCCAGGCCAGTTTGGCCGGATCAAACCCCACGCCCCCCGGGGTGTCGTCCACGATGAGTTCGCCTTCATATTTGGGTATCAGCCCCGTCATAAACACCTTGAAATCCATACGACTCTCCGCCAACCACCTGTGCGCCCCAGCCGCAACTGAGGCGCCCAGGCCGGGTCATGGTTTGCCGTGTCACTCTTTCGGCTTTTTGCCCTTCCCGGAAACAACCTCTTCGGCAACGGCTTCCGGGGCCGGGAGAAATTTGGCCAGAGCCGCTTGCAGCTCCTGGGCACGAATCATTTCGAGTTCCGTGGGCTGGTACCCCTCTTTGACCTGATTGAGGTCGACTCCAAGGGCCTCCATCCGTCCGATGCGCCGATTGATTTGCTCAGCCAGGGTCAGCATCAGGCCAGCTCCGACACCACCAGGGGCTCCGCGGAGTTCCGCCAGATGTTGGACTTGCTGCCGCCCGCAGTGCCGTCGCCGATAACCATCTCGGCGTTTAGCAGCTCCCGGGCCGTAGCCTCCAGGGAGGGCGGCACCACCAATAGGGTGGGCTTGACCCCCAGCTTGCGGCCGTCGGCGTTCTCCAGGCCCATCATGGCGGCCCTGGCCGCGGCGTAATAGGCCGGGGTCAGCGCCTGGGTGGATTTATAGGCCAGCTGCCACATGCCGTATGCCGCGGTATAGCGGGCGTCCACCCCGAAGTAAAATTGGCGGCGCATGAAGACGTTAAGATCGTCAGCCCGGTCCATGCGCACCAGCTCCACCGGCTTCCTGGACTGGAAGATGAAGGGCTTCACCGGCCGGGAATCGTCGATAAGATACCAGGCGGTGGAGGCGCCGGCATCGTAGTTGGAAGCCGTGCTCTCGCCCACCGGGTGGTCGGTGGCGAAGAAATAGCTACCGTCATAACAGTCCGCGGCGCCGCCCCCGATAATCAGGTCGGCGATCAACTGGTTGGGGTGGAACCTGGCCTCCTGGGCCAGGGCCGCCACGATGGGGTTGTACAGTCCCAACTGGTCGTCCTCAATGTCGTTGCGGTCCACCCCAATAGTGGATTCCCAGTCCTTATTGATCACTTCCCAGTTTTTGCCTTCCAGGGATTTGATCAGCCGGTCGCCGATCCACTCCCGCATCCCCGGAAAGTCCAGGAGAAACTTGTAATCGATGGAGCGGCCGCTGGAGGGCACCGTCATTGCCAGGCGGGGATACCAGGGATCCGGCGCCCCCTGGAACGCGGCGTTGAACACCGTGGACAGCCCGATGTAGATATTTGCCAGGTTTTCCTGATTGATGATCATGGACAATCTCCTTTAAGCATCCCGGCTTACGCCGTGATCGCCCGGGTGTATTCCAGCCAGATGGCGTACAGATACAGGCTGTCGGTGCCCAGTTCGCCGTCCTTGGGGTTCATTACCACAGTGAGATGAGCCGGCCCGTCGGGGACGTCCGCCAGAGCCAAAACATTGACGTATTCGGTGAGGGTAACCCCGCCGTCCACCTCGTCGTCCGCACCGGCGCAGTCCGTATCGCCGGCGTTGAAGTAGGCCTCCATCGTCATTTCCGGGGTATCGTTGGCACCGGACATGGCCGCCAGGAAGTGCACCTCCGCATTAGCGCTGCCGTCCAGATCGTCGGGAATCGCAAAGATCACCGCAATCTTGCCGGGCGTGGCGTGGGCCGCCCACTGCAGAACCACTTCCTTGTTGCTCAACTGTGCCCAGCCGGGCGTCGGCGCAGCACTATGTTTGGTGAGCACCGTGCCGTCTTCCAGCACAATGGCAATGGGGACAAGCCGCGCCTTTTTAGCCCGGCTGGCCAGCTGTGCCAAAGCCGCCTCCACCGTGTCGGTGGTGAAGTTGGACCCGGTGTCGGCTATGGTCAGAGCGCCGCCTGCGATCACGGCCACGGGCACCGCCAGTTCGATGTCGATCATGCCCTTGGTGGCGCTGATGTATTTCACCAGGCGGCCGCAAATGACATTGTTGCCCGGACTGGTCTCATCAAAGGTTTGGTCGTCCACCACAAACATGATGTCGCCCACCATCGCCTGGGTGATGGACGAGGCATTGAATTCAAAAACCCCCTTGCGCCGCACCCGAATCCACTTGGCGCCGCTGGAGCCGGTGTTGTTTACGTATTCCATCGCCACGCCCACGAACTGGTTGCCGCTGGCGTCCGCCGCGGGGATGGCGTAGCCGTGAGAGCCGCCCACGCAGACCAGCGAGCCCGCAAATATCTCAGTGGCCTGGTAGACCGGAATCGCGATTTCCACCCCTTCCTGATAAGGGGTTTTTCTATCTGCCGTTAAAGCCATAACTCAACCTCCTGGGCCCCGGCCTAAGCCGTGGCCTGTTTGTCTTTTTCGGCCTTAAAGGCCTCCGGGGTCACTCCCATCGCCTTGCAGACCGTCAATTCGTCCGGGGTCAAGGAGATCTCCCCTTTACCGTCCGCGGTTTTGACCTTTAAAGGTTCAGCCGGCCCCACCACCGGCGCCACGGCCATTTCCGCTTTAAATTCAGCCAGGTCACGCATGGCCTGCTTCAGCTTAATTTCCCGCATGGCCGGGGTGATCTTCTTGGCCGCAATGGCCGCATCTACCGCGGCTTCCGCTTCGCCCTGGGCCTGCGCCTGCTTGAGCGCCGTCAACTCCGTTTCCACGGTCGCCAACCGGTCCTGGTTGTCCTTGAGTCCCTTAATGGTGCCGATGATTTCCGAGGCCGAGGCGTCGGCCTTCAGGGCCAGAACTTCGGCGATTTGAGGCAGAGCGGCAGCCTGAGCCTTTAGGGCTACCACCTCCTGCGCCCGGCTGGCCACCAGGGCGAGAACTTCCTCCTCGGTGGCTTCGGGCTTCAATCCCAATTTTTCAATCAACCTCTTCAGCATGGCTGCCTCCTCGTGCTTGTTTGGCGCAGGCGAAACCTGCGAACTGAGCCTGATGATCTCCGGCTCTCCACCGTCACCGCCGTACTTGGCGGCCAACAGCGGCGCCAGACCCTTAATGGCCGGCACATTGGTCAACCCCACGTGCATCAGTTCTGTGGGGTGGCGCTCCGGGCTGAGCCTCATGACCGGGGAATAATAGCGGTATTCCTTGGCCATGATAAATTTCAAGGCCGCCTGATTCCACTCTACCCGGGCATAGAGCCCCTGGGGCCGCGCTTCCATATCCTTGATCCAGCCTGCGGCCGGCGCCCTTTCGCCAACCAGGGACTGGTGCTCGTAATCCACCACCAGGTCCACGCCGCCCTCCCGATATTTGGCGATGATGGCCTGCAGATCCTCCTGATTGACGACAACCGGAGCCCGCGTATCCCGGAGCTCCACTTTGCCGAGAGGGAGAATTTGTAACCATTCGTGAGGTTTGTCCAGATCGCCCAGGGCCAAAATCAGATTGTCCTTAATCATAAATCGCCTTTTCCACCGCCTGCCTGACATAGCCGGCCAGCCGCGGCTCGTATTTGGAGTAATCCGGCTGCCAGTCCCCCATTGCCGGGTTGATGAATTTGGGGTTGACCGGGGGCAGCCCCGAAGTGTCCGTAGTCACCTTCAATCCCTGTTCCTCCACCTCCCGCCCGGAGAGGGTCAACCAGCGACACCGTCAGTTGTGCGCCCAGGGGCACCAGTGCGACTGCACGAAGGGATCGTCTATGCGCAGCACCAGGCCGCCCAGGCGGTGATCCGGCCGCACCCGGCCGTCGCCCATGTCGCGATAGATCACGTAAGGCCGGCTTTCCTTGGTGGCCTGGGCCTGCTGCCAATGCCCGGAGCCGTAGCTGCTTAAAATGTTGGTGCGAAACACCGTCTCCCGGTGCCAGGGGGATGTTAAAATATTTTCGGTGGCCGTAACGAAATCCCGGTATGTCAGGCCTTTTTCCAGGGCCGCACCCAGGGCGTCGAAGACCCGCTGCAGATCGTCCGCGGCATAGACCCGGGCCGCAGTAAAGGCTTTGGCCTTTTCCGCGGCGGAGAGCTTGTCAAACTCCGCCCTGGTCATAATGCCCTTGGCCAGAAAGGCGTCCACGGCTTCGGCAAAGGGCTGATCGAAAACAAACGCGTCCATGTTCATTGCTCGCTGCTCAGGGCAAACATCAGGGCACGCATCCGGACCTCATAGATCAGGTTGGCCAGGGCCTCCACCTGCAGGTCCGGGTAAAGATCCAGCAGCCGGGCCTGGATTATTTCCATATCCTGGCCCTGCTCAATCAATTCCCGGACCGGGGCCAGCATTTCATGGACCAGAGATGCCGAGGCCGCCGTCGCCTTCAGGACCAGGCCGTCCAGCGCCTTTTGCCGCTCCAGCAGGGTGGCGTCCTGGGGCAATGACCCCGGCACGGAGAGGCCGTTATTCTCAAACTGGTAAGGGTTGGCGCCCAGCGCCAGCACCCTGAATTCCTCTTGCCCTTTTCCCCTTTTCTCCTTTTCGCCCGGCGCCGCAGGGGCCTTCTCGGCGGGACCTCCGGGGGGTTGACCAGGCCCCCCGGCAGGCGTTTCAGGGGCGGGAACTTCCAGGGTTTCTTCGCCTTCCTGGGGTTCCGGCAGGCCGAAGTTATCCAAGATATATTTCTTGGTAATCCACTTGCCCGCTCCGGCGTCCTTCAGATTTTTGACAACCTTGGAATCGACCTCCAGGTCTTGCTCTTCCTGGATTGTCAAAGAAAATTCCGGCAGCGCCTTCTGGGCATAGTCCCAACCGAAATTGAAGCCCACCAGGGGAAAGAACAACTGATACCGAATAGTTTCTGCCAGGGCCTCAGAATCCGCCTCCAGAAGGTCCTGGCGCACCTCCTGCTGTACTTTGCCGGCGCTGTAAGTGCCGGTAGAGCCTTGCGTGTCCGTGGTCAGGGTCTGGCCGAGCACCGCCTTGGACATCTCCCGGTTACAGAAGTTGGCGAACAACTCGTAGGGGTTGGCCGCACCCGAGAGGTGTTGCGAGGCCTCCACAAATTCGATCTCAGTGCTTTTAGAAATAATCCCGGCGGCGTCGGTGCCCAGCGCAGAGATGGCCAGACGCAGGGCTTCCCGGTCCGCCGGCGTGGCGCTGGGCTCGTATTTCCCCAGGCGTAGCGGCATGCCGAAGATTTCGTTGAACGCCGCCCAGTCTTTGATGGCAAAATTTTTAAACAAATACATGTAGGCGCAAACCCGGAAAACGCCCCAGGGAACGTCATAGCCCGATTCGGCTTCATAGAGATGAAAGGCCAGCTGGAAAGCCCCGGGGGCTTCGCCTTGGGAATTGTCTTCGGTCACCACCAGCGGAACCGAGGAGTTGAGGAAATTGATATTTTTGGCATGAATGAAGTCAAAGCCCCGGATGGTCCAATGCGGCGCTCCGGTTTGCCATTTGATTTGCGCCGCCGCATAACCGTGGCCCACCGCGCCCAACAAGTGCTTCATCAGACCCTTGAGTTTCAGGCCTTTCAACTGCCCCCGGCAAAACTCGCCAATCCTTTTGTCCTGAGCGTCTTCGGAGGCGTCTTTCACCTGCCAGTCCAGCCCCAACACGGCCAGGCGCCGGGTCCCGGCAACCGAATAGAGGTGCGAGTCCTTCTGCCGCATTTCGGTGAACAGCTCCGCCTGGCTCCGGAGATCCCCGGCGTCGGCGGCATAGAAGATGGCGGCCAGACGCTGCGGCGTCAGCCCCGCGGAAGGATAGCTGCTCCACCGGTCCCGGATGGACACCGCGCCGATCTCCCGGGTTTCGGGGCGGCTGGGGGCCTTGATGGGCCGGCCTAAGTAGTCGAGGATTTGTGGCATTTAAAGGCCTTTTTCCGGCAAAACGATCAATTGACGTTGAGAGGCCGGCTTGCCGCTTTTGGTGCTGATGGAAAAGGGCCTCTTAATTTCTTCCATTACAAAACCCCTGAAAATTTCCCTGGTTTCGGGAACGTCATTTATGGTCAGCATAAAATTGCCCTTAAGCCCTCTCAGGTGCTCTGCCAATGAACCAAAATCAATTTCGGCGTCATAATCCATTTCATTGCCGTAATAAGGCGGATCAAGGAAAAACCAGGTTTCCGGCGAATCGTATTTTTGCAGGCACTCGGACCAGGGCAGATTCTCAATAACGATGTCTTGTAAGCGCTGATGAATTTCATAAAGCGTTTCTTCCACTCTATAAAGGGAGACAGGTTTCCTACCCCCCCCCCGCAAAATGCGAGTTGTGAGGAAGTTTGGCTCCGAAGGCGCAACGCAATAAATAATAAAAATTGGCCGCCCTCTGAATATCCGTTAAATAAATGGGGTTGCTCTGCTGGGCTGCCATAAATTCATTTCTGTTTTTTAAATTCCAGCGAATTTCTTTAACAAACTCTTCAATATGATGCTTCACAACCCGGAAAAGGTTGGTGAGTTCCTTGTTAATGTCGTTGAAAACTTCTCTTTCACTCGGGCTTTTCTCTAATAAAATAGTGCCCCCGCCCCCAAAAACCTCGCAATAGGTCTGGTGTTGCGGCATGCGGCCAAGAATATGTTTAGCTAACAACCTCTTGCCGCCGATATAGGGGATCAGTTTTGACACTCAAAACCCCCGCTGCCGTACATATCCCCCGCCCCGCCGCTCTTCGGTAAAGCGCCCGGCCTGCACCGTCTCATACTCCACCGGCTGGTAGGGCGTCATCACCCGAGCGGCGTTGGCCATACAGCCGGCTATGGCCGAGTCGCCGTGGCGCTGGCCGCCGTCCCGGCCCTGGGTCTTTTTGCCCTCCGGTACCTTCGGGATACCCTTCTCCATCCGCAAGGCCCGGTGGTCGTCCAGGATATCGCCGTCTTTGGGCATATCGATGGTGTGATCCTCCAGGGCCGCCCTGTACTTGGGCATATATTCCAAATAAAACTGGTTGGTGGGCATCACCTGGCTGATCCGGCCCTCGCCGTATTTCTGCATGGCCACTTCCGCCAGGTACTGGCCGTTGCCCCGGGCGTCCAGGGCCCCGCCCCGGAACACCGGCAGCCGGTCCACGATGTAAAAGAGCACCTGGCGCTGCTGCTCAAAGGGCACGTTCCTGAGCTCCACCAGAAACGGGGTGTGGCATTTCAAAGTCTGCCCTTCCTGGATCGGCCAGATCACCGTCAGATCGCCAGTTCGTCCAAAATCCTCCCCGAAATAGGAAGGCCGGCCCTGGGGCAGCGCTTCCAAGAGAGACAAGACGATTTCTTCCAGCCAGCCCAGACACTCCCCTTCCCGGATATGCTTCGGTTGCCGGGCGAATTCATCTTTACAGGCCCAGCGCAGGATGGGAATCGTTGCGTCCATGCAGGACTCAATCAGCATCCGGGAGAGATAGGTCCCGGCGCTGGAGGTTGGGATGCAGAGCAGCTCTTCTTCGGCGTCATCACCGTAAAATTTGAACAGGTCCTCCCGCCAGGCCGCTTCCGCCTCCGGGGTCCAGTCCTGGCCGAGCTTCAGGCAGATGCGCCGGTACAGGCCCTCCGCCAGGGCCTCATCAATGTCTTCCCGGTGCAGCGAATAATTTTTCTTGCCAGCCCGGATATCGGTCACCAGTTCGTTGAACGGATTGTCGTCGCCATTGTGCGTGCTGATGACGCACACCCGGCCGCCCCAGATGAGCATGGCCAGGGCTGCTTTGAGCAGCCCGGGCAGGTCGTCGTGAAAGGCCGCCTCATCGATGATGATCTTGCCCTGTTTGCCCCGAAGATTGGCGGGCCGGGAAGAGAGGCTGACGATTTTGAAGCCGGAGGCAAACTTGATCCGGAAGGCGAAGATATCTTTGCCGTCCCGGCCTTCGTTGGCCAGGACCACTTCTTCGATCTCCGCGGCGACCCGGTGGAACTGCCGGGCCCACATGGCGCAGTCATTGATATATTCCCTCGCCATGTCCTTGTTGTAGCCGATGTACCAGCAATCCATGCCTCGCTGCCGGGCCGCAGTCAGGGCCGAATCCGCCGCATCGCCCCAGGAGGCCCCGATGCGCCTGGACTTTTCCCAGACCTTGACCGGCGCCGGGTCCGTCTGCCAGCGCTGCTGATAAGGCAAAAGCACGGCGGGTGTGGTCATCCAACCCCCAAAAACTGCCGGCGAATTTCTTCCGCGGTCTCATCGGACAGGCCCGGGGCCTGGCCGGTCTTTTCTTCGGGCTGGTATTTGGCCTTTAATTCTTCAATCAAGGCCAAAGTCTGCTTCAAATCCTTCACCGCCTGAAAGTTCAGCGTCCCCGGCTGGTTGGCCATCTGGCCGATTTTCCGGTTGACCAGCTTATCCAGGGCCAACACCGCGTCGGCCGGAGCGTTGATAACCGGCAAGGTATCGGGTGGCTCCGGGCTGGCGCCCGAAGCTTCACCTTTTGCCCGTACATCTTTCCCGGCCTGGGTTTTCTCCCACATGGCCGCAGAGAGCACCCGCTTAAACTCCGGATCCCCCAGGGCGTTCTTGATCAGCTTGGCCCGAAGCAACATGCTGTTGCCCAGGATGCTGCCCTGGGCCAGGCGGAATTCCTTGCGGGCCTCGGGCCAGTCCTTGCCATACTCAGTGGCGTCGGCGTCCCCGCCTGCGAACCTCTTGGCCTCCCATGCCTTTTCTTCCGCGGACCAGCGCTTCAACTGGGACGCGGACACGCCAGTGGCCTCGGCCACCTGGTCGAAGGTCAGGCCGTTGTAGACGTATAATTCCCAGGCCCGCTGCCTGACTTCCCAGGAGTATTCCTGCGGGGCCATCACTTCCCCAGGGCCTGACGAAGGGCCTTTTCGGTGGCCAGAAGTTCCTGGTAGTCGATCTCCCGGGCTGCCAGATCGAAGGCCAGGGTCTGAATAACGACGCCCTTCAGGTTTTCCAGGGGCTCGAATTGATTCAGTTCCCGGCGCAGGGAGTCCCGCAGGTTTTCCAGGCGCATCTTGACTTCTTTGATCTTGAGCCTGACTTCCACCAGCCGGCCTTCGTTTTCCAGCCGTTCACTCATCCCACCACCCCCGGAGAGTCCTTTTTCAGCCTTATGTTAGGGCAATACTGGTTATTTATGATCAGGTCGCACTGCCGGGTTATTGCCTGGGTGTTGAGCACCACGATGTCTTTCAGACTTCCGGCCAGGCTTTCATAGGTCTTGACCAGGGCGACGTTGCTCTCGTACATCGCTTTGATGGCCTGAACATCATCCTTATAGGTCGTCAGGATCTTCTGGGTGTCTTCTCGGTAGGCCTTCAATTCCCTTTCCCGGGCCTTGTCGCCGAAATACCACAGCACCAGAATGATTCCGGGAAGCCCTAAACCGATGGCCGGCCCCAACACGTATGGCAGCCCCAGATGTTCCATGCCCTACCCCTGGCTTCCCGGCTCGGATGGCCCGGACTTGGCGACCCCGGCCCTCAGGGCCGCCAGGCCGCCCGCGCCCAACAGGCCCAGGACAATTTCGTAAACGGTGTTATCGATCCACCCCAGGGTCTTAGCCACCGTTGCCAGGCCGATGAGCCCGGCCATGATATAAGTCTTGTGCCCGTTCATGCTTCCCCCCCCCCTTTACACCACCTCGTCGATATCCACGGTTTTGCCGTCCACCTGGGCCCAGCGGGCCATGTAGCCCCGGACGTCCACATGGACAAAGCCCTGATCGGGGTAAAAGCCGATGCCGCCTTCCTCGAAGGCTGCAACCCCGCTGGCCAGAGCCCAAATTTCCTGAACGCTCATGCCCGGGATCACGATGTCCGCGGCCTTGCCCAGCACATGATAGCTGTTCTGGGCTCCGCCCACCTCCCGGTTATGTTTGGGGCAGCGATAGCCGCTGACCACGGTGATAGGCGCACCCGCCAAGCCCCGCAGTTCCTGGAGCGCGACCACCAGGGGCGGGGTTTCGTCCGAGGTCCAATCCTCCGGCAGCTCGCTGCAGCAATGACAGAAAAACTCCCGGCGGGAAAAATTCTTGGTCAAATCACCCATGCTCCACCTCTCTCGGGCATTCCCACAGCACTTTCGGGTCGCGCGGCGCGGCCATGAAGCGGTGGTTGCCCAGGTTCCGCACCAGGCGCAGTTTCCCGGCCCAGGC
>Ga0172375_10013463_pt1 | contig 10137 bp, 11 predicted proteins | sample LakKiv1m_FD_114537 | JGI IMG/M metagenome (GOLD analysis project Ga0172375, IMG submission 114537) | Freshwater microbial communities from Kabuno Bay, South-Kivu, Congo - kab_092012_11.1m | ecosystem: Environmental > Aquatic > Freshwater > Lake | place: Democratic Republic of the Congo...
AAAGGCAGAACACCTTATCAGGGAAGTTCTGCCTTTGGAACAGTGTGGCTGCCCCGCATGGAATCGAACCATGATAGTCAGATCCAGAATCTGAAGTCCTACCGATTAGACGACAGGGCAATAATTTACTATCAAATTATACCTTTTATTGAGTATTCTTTCAATAGTAAATAACGAGCGGATTACGCAAAACAAGAGAGATACTTATTTATTGAATGCTGTTTTCAATATAGCGTTTGCGATATTTTCAGCCAAAAGCCTATTACCTTTTTCTGCGCAATGACCAAAGTCACCAGCGAACATATCCGTAAAGATTTCTTTAAAACCATACTTACGGATTGCTTCTTTAAAAAAATTCTCGTTATCCACAAAAATGATATCTATATCTTCACCTCTAAATATATTTTTCAACTGTTGGATGCTGCGTACAGGATATTGGACACAAACAAACTTTATATTCCTCTTTCTGAGTATTTTACTTATCTTTTGGTAATTGTTAATTGTCGCGGAGGAATAAAAGTTTAATTTTACATCATTTGCTTTCTTATAAAATTCTTGAGAAAGCTTATAATTATTAATCTCTTGGTTTAAACTAGCTAATGACCTGTACAAAATCTGGGCACTTGGTGCTACTTCCAGGGCCTTTTTAAATATCTCTTCGGCTTCGGAAAATTTATTCTGTTGCCTGTAGATCCAACCTAATTCAAAATAAAGCTCAGTGTTCTTGGGTTCGAATTCCATGGCCTTTTTAAATATCTCTTCGGCTTCGGAAAATTTATGTCTAACGCCGTAAAGAACGCCTAATTCATAATATGCCTCATAACAGTTGGGCCATAGTTCAATGGCTTTCCTAAACCACGTCTCAGCCTTGTCTAACTCGTGATAATAGTCTCTGTAAAGCCTTCCTAATTGAATGCAAGCCTCTACGTCCTTAGGATCAATGCCGATTGCTTCTTTTAATATTTGCTCAGCCTGAAGGAACCTACCTTGTTCTCTATATAACCGGCCAAGTTGAGTTAATGCCTGATTATTTCTGGGGTCGAGTGCTAAGGCTTCTTGGAATTGGATCTCGGCTTCAGGGTATTTTTCTTCTTGTAGCATAGAATTACCTGTTTGAATGTGCGCGGCAATCCTATCCGGACCTAACACTCTTTTATTTCCTAAGAATTCCTTCTTCATCTTAGGGTCTTCTTTTTCTTCGTTTATATGTTGTATCGTAAAAGAAGGAGTCATAACATCCAACACTCTAATCTTAGCTAATGCGGATAAGTAAAGAAGTTTGCCTAAGTTGTAGACTTTAAACGAGGCAGGGAAAAACTTATTTTTTGAGGCGGAAATATCTTCATCTGATAAAGTGAGACGTGAGTCATTTATCCCCATCATGGTAGTCACCATATCGGGTTTATATTTCTCAAGGTTTGATTCTAATTGACTGAGTATGGCTGATGTATTGGTTCCGGGAACGCCCTTGTCTATCACGCTGAATTGTATTCCTATGTTACGCTGATTTAATACCTCTTCAAGGAAGGGAGGATATTGGCCAGCCGTAGTAGATTCACCTAAACACATGATGCGATAGGTACCTTTTTGTTTTATAGATAACAGGTTCCTGTGTTCTTGGAGGGATAAAAGTATAAAACCGCCTAGGCGTAATCCTGCTTCAAGCAGGATAATAAATAAGAGGACGCTGCTTAGGATAAGTGTTATTTTATGGGAAAGCGAGGTCTTGAGATAAGTTTGATTATCTTTGTGCATAAAATTATCTTATATTCTACTCGCTGCGTTATATCACAGGTTAATATCTGTATCCAAAAAAAGTGTCTGTCATAGATAGCTTTTGATATGCATCCTCAGCAATAGAAAAACTCCGTAAGTATTTAACGGAGTTCCTGGTTACAATAATGTAAATTAATTATTTTCTCTAAGTCTATTCCTTTAAGGCCGTAACCAACGCCTCGACAAACTCTCTGGCAGCAGAGGGCCCGTTGGCAGTAATGATATTTCCGTCTCTTTCTACTGCTTTACCGGCATAAATTGCGCCTGCCTGCTGCAGCTGCCCTGCCTCAGGGGGAATGACTGTGGCGCGTTTTCCTTTTAAGATGCCTGCCTTGGCCAGAATAACCGGAGCGATGCAGATTGCCGCTACAATCTTCTTTGCATTCAAGAACTCCCGGGCTAATTTATGCGCCAGAGGGTCATCCAGATACTGGGTTGCTCCCATCCCGCCTACAAATATTATGGCTGCAAAATCCCCTGCCTTTACGTCTGTTAAGAGCAGGTCAGGCCTATATACCCCTCCAAGGCTCCCCCTGGCTTGGGCAAGAGAGGTTGAGGCAACTTTTACCTCTATATCGTTCTTTTCCAGGATCTCCTTAGGAGGGAAGAATTCATCATCCCTGAACTCGTTCTGGGCGATAACCATCACTACTTTTTTCTTATCTGTTGCTGGAATTTGCGCCCAGACACTAAACTGCCAGCTGCAAACTACAGCTAATAGTAAAATTGAAATTATTTTCTTCATTTTTTACCTCCGCTTGCTGAAGTAATTATAAAGTATAGCTTAAGCTAAAACTAAAATCAAGAGGTTATTTGGTTGAGGTTAGCAAGACGGGATCCTGGAAAGGGTTTATCTCAAAAAGGGTTTTAACTAACAGCTAAGGCCGCTGTCAAACCGGGATAGGCATTAGGAAAGTTGATTTTATTGGCTAGGCCAAAATCCAGCCCCGCCTGCCAGAGATTCTTGTCTATCTGGCGACATCAGGCTACTTTGACTTCTTTGGCTAAGGGCCGTTCAAATAAGCAGGGGGCATTAATAACAACCTGCTCCTTCCGGCCTATATCCAGGGCGGAGTTGCTGATAACGCCAGCGCCCCTGACGCAGAGGTCTTTGACTATTAGGTTGATTTCCTGGCCCTCTTTGGTGATTAAGGAAGCGGAATCATTCAGGATGAAACGGGGATACTCCCTGCGGTACAACAATGCATTGGTCTTTCTCCGCGGCTTACTTCTATATTATACAGTATATACTACCATGCTTGTTTGGTCAACCAAAAAATATACGCTTACCAAAGGACTTCCCTTATGTGCTGATCAACCTTCTTCAGGGATTGCCAGTCTTCTTTTGAGCCATCAAACGCGCCCTTGAGCGTATAGCAGCCGCTAACCAAAGCCAGCAGTAAAGAGAGCATAAAAAGCAGCGGTAAGCCTTTTTTTATGAAAGCGTGCTCTTTTTTACCCATTTTAACAGCCTTTCCTTAGTACGCTCCCTGCCTAAATAATATATCACTTCGAACAAGCCAGGTCCAATAGTTTTTCCGGTAAGGGCCACGCGGATAGGGTGTATCAGTTTTTTGGACTCGGTATTCAGCTCTTTGACCAGTTCCCGGAAAGTTGATTCGATGCTGGAGATATCGAAATTCTGCAGATTATCCAGTCTTTCTATGAACAATGAAAACTCACGGGAGAGGTCAGTGCTTAAAAACTTGGCTTGCGCCTGGGGGTCAGGGGTTATCTCTTTTAAGAAAAAGAAGTCCGCCCAGCTTATAAAGTCACGGAGGGTATTGAGCCGGCCCTGGAATAATTTTACCAGATTCAGAAGATAGTCCCTGTCAAAATTATCTTTTTGAATATAGCCCTGTTCTATCAAATTAGGCATAAGCTCTTCAATAAGCTTCCCGGGGTCTTCTTTCTTAAGATACTGGTTATTCAACCAGTTAAGCTTATCCAGGTCAAAGGTAGCTGCGGTCTTATTGACATCCCGGATATCAAATAATTTTATGGCCTCTTCTGTCTCTATTACTTCGCGGTTTTCACCCGGCGCCCAGCTTAAAAGCAGAAGGTAATTCACCAGCGCCCCAGCCAAATAACCCATCGAGCGGTAATCGCTGATAGCAGTCGCTCCTGTCCTCTTAGAGAGCCTCCCGCCTTCAGCGCCCAGGATGAGCGGCAGGTGCGCAAACTCAGGCAGAGCAAACCCCAGGGCCTCATAAAGCATAATCTGCTTAGGGGTATTGGAGATATGGTCATCTCCCCTGATAACGTGAGTGACCTCCATGGTAGCGTCGTCTATGACACAGGCAAAATTATAGGTAGGGGTACCGTCTGACTTTATCAACACCTGGTCTTTAATAGCCTGGGAATCAAACTCAATATCCCCGCGGATCAGGTCGCGTACCTTGATCTTCTGAGGCCCAACCTTAAAGATTACCGCTTCGCGGCCTTCGGGTGATTTCTCTATGTAGGCTGCGCCTGCTTTTAATAATTTATCGGCGTATTCTTTATAGATAGCGAAACGTTGGCTCTGATAGTAGATCTCATCCCAGCTAAATCCAAGCCAGTTCAGGCTATAGGTTATCTCGTCAAGATACTCCTGTTTAGAGCGCTGCTGATCGGTATCCTCTATGCGCAACAGGAATTTTCCGTTTTTTGCCTTTGCGTAAAGCCAGTTGAATAAAGCGGTACGCGCTCCTCCTATATGCAGATTACCCGTGGGCGACGGCGCAAAGCGGACTCGGATCATCTTAATCCTGCTCCTTTTTTCAATGCCGCTAGATTAATCCGGACTAATTCTTCTTTTCCTGCAGGCGCGAAATCCCTGATAACCCCGGCAATGGTCTCCAGGCTTACTACCTTGCTTTGACCGACAAAGCAACCCAGGGCCAGCATGTTGGCTACCTTGATATTACCCAGCTCTACCGCTAAATCGGTAAAGGGATACTGTAGGAGAGAGGCTCCTTCAATCTCCTCAAGCTTAGCCAGAGAGCTATTGACAACCCACAAGCCGTTCTTTTTTATCCTGGACCTAAATCGTCCCACGGAAGGCGCGTTCATGATAATCAGGCCGTCTGCCTTATCTACATAAGGAGAGCCGATCTCTTTTTCGGAGATAACTAACATGCAGTGTGCTGTTCCGCCGCGCACCTCTGCGCCATAAGAGGGCAGCCAGGTAACATGTTTATCCTGCCGCATCGCAGCCTCTGCCAAGACTTTACCTAAAAGCATAATACCCTGGCCGCCGGAACCAGCAATGATAATACGCTCCATCATTTCAGCCTTCCCAAAGGAAACTCTTTTGACAGCACACTTTTTATCCAATCCATGGCTTCAAGCGGCGAAAGGCCCCAATAGGTCGGGCAGGGGGAAAGCACCTCCACCAAAGAAAACCCCAGATTATCAATCTGATTCTTAAATGCCTGTTTTATGGCATTCTTTGTTTTTAGTATATCCTGCGGAGATTGCAAGCTGGTGCGTTCAATATATTTCACTGCCGGAAGTCCAGCCAGGAGCTCAGAGATCTTCAGGGGATAACCTTGCAATTTCGCGTCACGGCCAAGCGGGGTAGTAGCTGTCTTCTGGCCTACCAGCGTAGTAGGGGCCATCTGGCCGCCGGTCATTCCATAAACGGTATTGTTTATAAATATAACCGTGAGGTTCTCTCCGCGGTTAGCCGCATGTATGGTTTCGTTTGTCCCGATAGCAGCCAGGTCTCCGTCTCCCTGATAGGTAAAGACGATCTCCTGCGGCCGCACCCTCTTGATAGCGGTAGCCACGGCAAGGGCCCTTCCGTGCGCTGCCTCAGAGCAGTCAAAATCCCAGTAATCATAGGCAATGACCGCGCAGCCGACCGGCGCAACCGCAATAACCCGCTCCCGGATACCCAGCTCATCTACTACCTCAGCAATAATCCGGTGCACAATCCCATGCCCGCACCCTGGACAGTAGTGCGTGGAAACAGTTTTTAACGCCTTGGGGTGCGCGTATACTTTGTTCATAATATCTCCCTGACCTTCTTAATTATCTCTTCTTCGCTGGGGATCCCGCCGCCTGCGCGGCCTAAAAATTCCACCTGATTCTTTCCTTCAACCGCGAGCCTTACGTCTTCAACCATCTGACCATAAGACATCTCTATTACTAGGTAACGAGTTTTAGAAGAAACATTAGCGCGAAGAACTTTTTTAGGAAAAGGCCACAGGGTTATAGGCCTTAGAAACCCAACTCTTATCCCTTCTTTTCTGAGTACATGCAGGGCAACCTTGGCTATCCTAGCCATGGTACCATAGGCAACCAGTACAACCGAGGCATCTTTTAAGAAAAGCCCTTCATAGCGTTCCTCTTTGTTCTGTATGAGCTGGTACTTTTTCTGCAGCCCTAAGTTAAGCTTCTCCAGGTCCCCTTCTTTCATATAAAATGACTTTGCTATATTGGGAGCTCTTCCTTTGCACCCTGTTAAAGCCCACTCTTTCTTAAACTCCGCCGGCTTATGGCTCTTTTTGCTTGTTTTAACCAGGGGCTCCATCATCTGCCCCAGCATCCCGTCTCCCAGGATCATTACGGGGTTACGGTATTTATCTGCTAAATGGAAGGCAAGTTGCGTCAGCTCATATGCCTCCTGCACCGACGCAGGAGCAAGAACCAGGCAGTGGTAATCTCCGTGGCCGCCGCTTTTGGTAGCCTGAAAATAGTCGGATTGCGCAGGCCAGATATTCCCCAGGCCAGGGCCTCCGCGCATAATATTCACTATTACTGCAGGCAGCATTGCTCCGGCAATATAGGATATCCCCTCCTGCTTCAGGCTTATGCCGGGGCTGGAGGAAGAGGTCATTGCCCGCGCTCCGGCAGCTGAGGCGCCGAAGACCATATTGATTGCCGCTAGTTCAGACTCTGCCTGAATAAAGATACCGCCTGCCTGCGGCATGCGGCTGGCCATATAGGCCGGGATTTCGTTTTGCGGGGTAATAGGGTATCCAGCATAGAAACGGCATCCTGCCTGGATTGCCCCTTCGGCAATAGCCTCGTTTCCTGTAATTAAAACCCTGTTTTCTTTAGCCATCTTGCTTCCTGTATGTTGTTTTTATTTATATACCTCGATACAGCAATCCGGGCATATAATAGCGCACATGGTACAGCCTAGGCAAGTACCATTATCCTGAAATTCCACATAGTTTACCCCGCGCCTGTTTAACTGTTTGCTTTTCTTAACCATCTCCTTAGGGCAGGCGCTGACACAAAGCAGGCAACCTTTGCATCTATCTTTATTAATGGTTATCTTAGCCATGTTTTTTCAGTGTTTCCTTAACGGTAAGGACTATCCCTTGCGGATTAAGGCCGTATTTCTCAAGCAACAGCTCTCTCTTGCCGTGAGGCAAAAAACCAAACGGCAGGCCTATCCTGTGAACTGCCCCCCCCACAGCCTCGCTTACCGCGCTGCCAAAGCCTGATTCTATAATTGCCTCTTCTGCGGTAAAAATATGCTTGGTGCGCGCTGCTATTGACTTAAATAAATCCGCATCTAAGGGCCTTGCGAAACGCGCATTAATCAGGGTGCCCCGCAAACCATCTTTTTCTAACAGCCCCATCGCCTCGTAGGCAGGCCAAACCATGCTCCCCAGGGCAATGATGGCAAAGTCAGCTCCTTCTTTGAGCAGTTCGGCCTTACCTAATGCCAGAGGCGAATCCTCACTCATAAGGCTGGTGTTAGGGATTATGGACCTGGGATACCTTAGGGCTACCGGCATCTCTGTGTTGATAGCAAATTCCAGCATTGCCTCCAGCTCTTCGGCGTTTTTGGCTGCCATAATTACCAGATTGGGAATGCTTCTTAAAAAGGCTATATCAAAAATCCCCTGATGGGTTATGCCGTCTTCACCTACTATCCCCGCGCGGTCAACGGCCAAAACCACTGCCAGCTTCTGAAGAGCTACATCCTCTACTATCTGATCATAGGCACGCTGCAAAAAAGTTGAGTACAACGCAACCACCGGCTTCAGACCAGCGCGGCAGAGGCCGGCAGCAAAACAGACTGCATGCGCCTCGGCTATTCCTACGTCAAAAAATCTTTGCGGAAAGGCATCGCGGAATTTATCCAGGCCGGTTCCTTCCGGCATAGCAGCAGTGACTGCTACGATCCTGCTGTTATTTTTGGCTAAGGCCAACAATTTTTCGCTGAATACTTCCGTATAGGTCCGGGCAACGGATGTTTTCAAGGGTGCGCCGGTCTTAATTTCGAAGGGGCCTATACCGTGAAAACGCACGGGTTCTTTCTCCGCAGGAGCATAACCCTTGCCTTTCTTGGTAACTACATGCAGAAGCCTGGGGCCTTTAATCTCCAGGATGTTCTTTAAAGCCGGGATGAGGATGCTTAAATTATGCCCGTCGAGGGGGCCGAAGTAACGAAAGCCCAGTTCTTCAAAAAACATGCCTGGGATGAAAAAACCCTTAAGCCCTTCTTCAAATTTATTAGCCAGCTTTACCAGGCGGCTTCCTTTAGGCATACGCGATTGCATAAAGCCCTCTAAAGAATCCTTAAAGCGGTTATAGATAGGCAGAGAGATGAGTTTATTCAGATAAGTGCTTAAGGCCCCTGCGTTAGCGGCAATGCTTAGCTCGTTGGTGTTTAAGACCACCAGGATATCTTTCTTAAGATGCCCAATGTTATTAAGCCCTTCGAAACACAGGCCTCCGCTTAAAGAGCCGTCTCCGATTACCGCCACCACCTTAAAATGTTCTTCTTTAGGCAGGTAATCCCTGGCGCAGGCAAGACCCAACGCTAAAGAGGCGGCGCTAGAACTATGCCCGGTGGTAAAACTATCATAAACAGACTCCTCCTTGGTCGGAAAACCGCTGATACCCTGATACTGACGCAGGGTATCAAAATCCCTGTTTCTGCCGGTGAGTATTTTATGGGCATAGGCCTGGTGCCCTACATCCCAGATTATTTTATCTCTGGGCGTATTCAAGCAATCATGCAGGGCGATCACCAGCTCTACTGCTCCCAGGCTTGAGGCCAGGTGGCCTCCGCGGGAAGAAACAACCTCCACTATCCTGGCGCGGACCTCTGCAGCAAGCCGGACCAGATCATCTGGGCTTAGGCCTTTCAAATCCTGCGGTGAATTAATATTTTCAAGAAACATCAGTCTGTATCCTTGCCTTGCGCATCTTCTTCAAGTTTCTCTAAAGAATACTTTCCGTCTTTTTTCATCAAAAGCTCAACCTTGCGCTGGGCATCATTTAGCAGGCCAGAACAGGACTGCGCGAGCTTAATCCCCTCCTCATATTTCTTAAGTGATTCTCCCAGGGTAAGTTTTCCGCTACCCAGCTCTTCTACAAGTTTCTGCAGCTTTTTGATATCGTCTTCAAGGTTTATTTTTTCTTTCATCTGTAAGCACCTCCTGGACTACGCTGGTAAAACTCCCTTTAGCTAAAATCGTCTTTATAAAATCTTTGGGCTTAAGCCCAGCAATATCTTTTATAACCTCATCTTGCGGCAGGAGCATAGTTACGCTATATCCCCGGGATAAGACTGCCAGGGGGCTAAGCGCCTCCAATCTTTCGATAAGCGCAAAGGCCTTCTGCCGGGAGATCTCCAGGGAATATTTGATATTGCCGGATAACCTCAGGCTCAGTTCATCAAGGAGCTGTTGTTTTTCCAACAGCCTGTCTAACGGACTTTTAAGCATATGCCTTAAGGCAATGAGATTACTGCTCAGTTCATGAATCTTCTCTTGTATTGAGGCATTAAGTTCATACCTATAGCCGCCCAGCTCAGTGAGCAGTGAGTTCTTGGCATCGACAATTATCTTCGCCGCAGCTGAGGGGGTCTCCACAAAAACATCAGCTACCATATCAGAGAGAGTAACGTTTATCTGGTGCCCTACTGCTGAGATTGTGGGTATTTTAGAGTTATATACTGCCCTGGCTACCCGCTCTTCGTTAAACGACCAGAGGTCTTCGCTGCTGCCGCCGCCGCGGCAGATAACTACCAGGTCCACGGCCTTGAATTCGTTAAAATCCTCTATCGCTGACGCAATCTCGGAGGCAGCAGACTCACCCTGTACGCGCACAGAGCGTATTAATACATCGACGCAGCCAGCGCCTTTTTTCAGTATCTGCAAGATATCTCTGATTGCAGCGCCGCTAACTGAAGTAACCACCCCTATACGAAAGGGAAAGAGCGGTAAGGGCTTCTTGTGAGACGCGTCAAAAAGCCCCTCCTTAAGTAGCTTATTCTTCAGTTGTTCAAAGGCAAGCTGTTGGGCCCCTATCCCTTTGGGCTCAATACGCTCCACTATAAGCTGGTACTGCCCGCGCGGAGGATAGACATTAATCTTACCGAAACAGATAACCTGCAGACCATCCTCA
>Ga0172375_10013464_pt1 | contig 10137 bp, 9 predicted proteins | sample LakKiv1m_FD_114537 | JGI IMG/M metagenome (GOLD analysis project Ga0172375, IMG submission 114537) | Freshwater microbial communities from Kabuno Bay, South-Kivu, Congo - kab_092012_11.1m | ecosystem: Environmental > Aquatic > Freshwater > Lake | place: Democratic Republic of the Congo...
CGGCAGTACGCCACGGGGGCCGGTTCCGCGCCCCGCGCCGCCAGCGCCAGGGCCACGGCGGCGAAGAGGGGGAGGAGGGGGGAAATGCGAGGAATGAGAAGAATGGGAAGAATGGGAGGAATGCGAGCAATGCGACCGATAGCGCGGGGCCGCCTCGGGCGCCGGGGGAGGCCCGGGCGCAACGCGGGGCTGGCTGCAGTGCGGCGGACGGCGAGTCTGCCTTCTCTATGCATGGCGACGCACGCCGAACAGAGTGCCTGGAATCGTGTCCCGCCCGGGCGGCGCCTGCAGTGCGAACCACGCCGACCGGACCCTCACGCCCTGTCACTCTACACACGAGCGGGGAGGGAACACAAGCACGGAATGGCGATGGCGTTAGCGGCGGGGCATTCCGGTGGCTCAGCTCTGGCAGGCGTACCGGGGATCAGCCGCAGTCGCAGAGGGGGGCGCAGGCCAGGTTGAGGTCGCGGGCGGCACGGGTCTCATCGAGACGGCCCACGGGTGTGGTCACCGGCGCGGCGTGGAGGGCTGCCGGGTCGGCCGCGGCCTGGGCGGCGATGTCGCGCATGGCGGCGACAAACTCGTCGAGGGCCTCCTTGGCCTCGGTCTCCGTGGGCTCGATCATCATGGCCTCGTGGACAGTCAGGGGGAAGTACACGGTTGGCGGATGGAAGCCGCGGTCGATGAGGCCCTTCGCGATGTCGATGGCACGGATGCCATGGTCGCGCGCCTGGTTCTCGGCGGTGAGGACGCACTCGTGCATGCAGGTCCGGTCCACGGCTGGCGGGTAGAGGTCTCTGAGTCTGGCCATGAGGTAGTTGGCGTTGATGACGGCGTTCTCCGCCACGCGTGCCAGGCCGTTGCGGCCGAGCATCAGGAGGTAGACGTAGGCACGCAGCACGATGCCGAAGTTGCCGTAGAAGGGGGCCACGTAGCCGATGGACTTGGGGCGGTTGTACTCCAGGGCGAAGGTGCCGTCGTCGCGCTTGACGACCACGGAGATGGGCAGGAACTCTGCGAGCTTGCCGACGACCCCGACAGGCCCGGCACCCGGGCCGCCGCCGCCGTGGGGGGTGGCGAAGCTCTTGTGCAGGTTCAGGTGCACGATGTCGAAGCCCATGTCGCCGGGGCGGGCCTTGCCGACGATGGCGTTGAGGTTGGCCCCGTCGTAGTAGACCAGGCCATCGACGCTGTGGATGGCCTCGCCGATGCGCTGCACATCGCGCTCGAACAGCCCCAGGGTATTGGGGCAGGTCATCATCAGCCCGGCGACCTCGTCGGTCAGCATCTCCCGCAACCTGGCCAGGTCCATGCAGCCGTCGGCACCGCTGGGCACGGTCTTGACCTGGTACCCGGCGATAGCGGCGCTGGCGGGGTTGGTGCCATGGGCACTGTCGGGAATGAGGACCGTGGTCTTGCGGTTGTCGCGGTCGCGGTGGTAGGCGGCCATGATCATGATGCCGGTGAGTTCGCCGTGGGCGCCGGCCATGGGCTGCATGGTGAAGGCAGCCATGCCGGTGATCTCGCGCAGCATTACATCCATATCATAGAGGACCTGCAGCGCGCCCTGGGTCAGACTGCCGCCCATGCGGAGCTGCGGCAACAGGGGGTGCAGGTCGGCGAACCCCGGGTAGGCGGCGATCCGCTCCGAGACCTTGGGGTTGTACTTCATGGTACAGGACCCCAGGGGGTAGAGGTTGGTATCCACGCCATAGTTCCGGCGCGACAGGGCGGTGAAGTGCCGCACCACGTCCAACTCGCTCAGTTCCGGCAGCGCCGGTGGCCTGGGGCGGAGCAGGGCAGGGGCCAGGTTGATGGACGTTGGCACATCACTGCGGGCGACCTCGACGCCGTGCCGGCCGGGGGCCCCCTTCTCGAAGATCAGTTGCATAGCACCGCCTCCAAGGCTTCGGCGAGCATCCCGATCTCCTGTTTGGTGCGTTTTTCGGTGACGGCCAGGAGCAGGCAGTTCTCCATGTCGGGGTAGTAGCGGCTCAGGGGGAAGCCGGCGGCAAAGCCGCGGTGGATGAGGTCGCCGACGACATCGGCGGCGTCGCGTGGCAGGTCGAGGACAAACTCGTTGAAGAACCACTTGGCACGGAAGTGCGGCCGGACTCCGGGGATGGCCGTCAGCCGCTGGTAGGCGTAGCTGGCCTTGTCGGCGCAGAGCTGGGCAGTCTGGCGCAACCCGTCCGGTCCCAGGAGGTCCAGGTAGGCCGCCGCCGTCAGGGCACAGAGGGCCTCGTTGGTGCAGATGTTGGAGGTGGCCCGCTCGCGTTTGATGTGCTGTTCGCGGGCCTGGAGAGTGAGCACATATCCGCGTCGGCCCTGCCCATCGACCGTCTCGCCGACGATGCGGCCTGGCATCTTGCGCAGGTGCTCGCGACGGGCGGCCATGAACCCGAGATAGGGCCCGCCGAAGGAGAGCGGTATGCCCAGGGATTGGCCCTCGCCGACCGCGATGTCGGCGCCCATGGCCCCGGGGCTCTTGAGGATGCCCAGCGCCAGCGGGTAGCAGGACACGATGAGCAGGGCCCCCTGGGCGTGGACCCCTTTGGCCAGCTCGGCAAAGTCCTCGGCGCACCCGAAGAAGTTGGGGTCCTGGACGATGACCGCGGCCGTCGGCTCGGCCAGGGCTGCGGCGACGGCGTCACGGTTCACATGGCCGCCACGGTTGGGGGTCGTGATCAGGTCGAGATGCAGATTGCGGGTGTAGGACTCCAGCATGACCCGGTAGATGGGATTCACCGAGTCGTCTACCACCACCCGCGAACGCTGGGTGACGCGCATGGCCATCATCATCGCCTCGTAGATGGCCGTGCCGCCGTCGTAGAGGGACGCATTGGCGACCTCCAGGTCCGTGAGCCGGCAGATCATGGACTGGTACTCGTAGATCGCCTGCAGCGTGCCCTGGGAGACCTCCGGCTGGTAGGGCGTGTAGGCCGTGTAGAACTCCCCCCGCGACGTGATGGCCTGCACGGCAGCGGGGACGAAATGGTCATAGAAGCCGCCGCCCAGGAACAGCGTCAGGTCCACGGAGTTGCGGCCAGCCACCTCGGTCAGGCGCTGGCGGACCTCCTGTTCACTGAGGCCGTCGGGCAGGTTCAGGCCGGTGCACCGGCATCCTGCCGGGATGTCCGCAAAGAGGTCGTCAAGGCTCAGGCCGATGGCGCGGAGCATCTCGCGCCGCTGTTCGTCCGTGGACGCGATGAACGGCATTCCTCACCCCCGGCGCCCATCAGAGCGTCTTGACGAAGTCGTCGTACTGGGCTTCGGTCATGAGGTCGTCGAGCTGGGCCGGCTTGCTGGGTTTGATGCGGATCATCCAGCCCTTGCCGTAGGGGTCTTCCTTCAAGCTATCCAGGTCGTCCGCCAGCTCGCCGTGGACGGCCACGACCACGCCATCCACCGGTGCGAACAGCTCCGAGGCGGCCTTGACCGACTCGATCTCGCCAAAGGGTTGCCCGACGGTGGAGGTGGCGCCGGCCTTGGGGAGTTCGAGGTAGACGATGTCTCCGAGCTGTTTTTTGTCGAAGGCGACGGTGCCCACCGAGACCAGGTCCCCGTCCAGCCTGGCCCATTCGTGTGATGTCGCGATCCTCCGCATGGTCCGTTCTCCCACGGTCATCGGCTCGATGTTTCGGTCAGGAGAGCACCGGCACCGCATACGGTCCGGTACGGGAGTTGATGAAGCGTTCCACCACGCGGGCGGCCAGGGCCCTTTCCCGCACGTGGACCGTCACGACGCTGCCACCGCGCAATCCGGCGTGCAGGTAGGCGAGGGCCAGGGCCCGCAGCCGCGAGACCGTCCCCGGCCGGCCGGCATCGGGCTCCCAGTAGGGGACCATGGTGCCGCTGGTCACATGGCCCGCGAGGCGGCCCGCTGCCACCACCTCGGCCCCCGCCCGGGCGATGCCCCTGTCCGCCAGGGCCAGGCAGTAGACACGCTTGGGAAGGGCGGCTGGGTCGCCAGGCCCTCCGGCCTGCAGCGAGGCGATGGCCGCCGCCTGGGCCGCCAGGGCCTCCCGGCCGACGAACTCGCCATGCCCGGCCGTCAGCGCCACGCCGAACCGGGTGGCGGGACTGGCCAGTATCGGGATCTCGGAGCCGTCCGGAGCCAGGCCCAGTTCGTGTCCGAAGAGGGGCAGCCCCGCTTCGAGCCGCAGCGTGTCCCGTGCCCCCAGACCCACCGGAGTGGCACCCGCCGCCGTCAGCCGGGTCCAGAGGTCCGCCACCCGCGCCGCGGGCAGCACGACCTCGAACCCCAGCGGCTCTCCGGTGTAGCCAGTCCGGCCCACGAGTGACGCGCGCCCCTGGAAATCCGCCGTGGTACAGGTGTTGCGCCGCGGCGGCGGCAAGGCCCCATCCAGCAGCGGCTGCAGCAGCGACTCGCAGGCGGGCCCCTGGATGGAGACCATCGCCGTGCCCTCGGTCACATCCTTCAGCAAGACGCCCCCACCGGCTGCCGCGTCCCGCTGGAGGCAGGCCCAGTCCGCCTCGCGGTTGGCGGCGTTGACCACCAGCAGCCAGCGCTCCTCTGTGACCCGGTACAGCCAGGCGTCGTCCAGGGCACCACCCGTCGCCGTCGGGATCAGCGTGTAGTGGCTCTGGCCCGGCGTCAGGAGGGCCGCGTCGTTGCTCAGCACTCGCCGCAGAAAGGGAACCGCCCCGCGACCGCTGATCTCGAAGCGCCCCATGTGCGAGACGTCGAACAGCCCCGCCCCCCGACGGGTGGCCAGGTGTTCGGCCAGGATGCCCTCGCGGTACTGCACCGGCATCTCCCAGCCGGCGAAGTCCACCAGGCGGGCACCGGCGGCCACGTGCAGCGGATGGAGCGGCGTCGTCTTCATCGCGATGGGAATATACCCTGCGGGAGTAGGCCGCGACGCCGGTCGCGGTCCTCAGGCGATATCGACCCGCAGCCAGTGCCGGTAGGTCCCCGCCAGGGCGGCCCCGGCCAGCAGCACCAGGGCTGCCGAGACCGTGGCCGTGACGGCGGGGTTGGCCAGCACCACGCAACCCATCAGGAGCAGCGTGCCCACAAACGCCGCGAGCAGCATCCCGATCACCATCGGGAGGCCTGAGCCGAGCGTCCCCAGTCGCGCGAGCAGAGCGAAGACCACTGCCTGCCAGGGGCCGGCGACGGCGGCAGCCGTGAGGAGGTCGGTCCACGCACAGGCGTCTGGCAGAATGGCCGACACCCCGACCATCGCCAGCAGCACCAGCAGCCAGGCGGCATACTGCGGGACCAGCGCCGCCACCCCCTGCTCAATGACGAAGTCGCGCCGCCGCAAGGGGTACGTCAGCTCCCGGTTCAGCATCCCGCCGCGGGCCTGCCAGGCACTCAGAGCCAACATGGGCGGGATCATCACCAGGACCCACATCGTGCTGCGCAGCGCCCAGCGACTTGAGGCGGCGGCCGGCTGCGCGAGGCCGAGTTGGATGGCGACCATGACGAGCCAGATCAGGCTGGGCATGAGGACGGCGAACCACTGGTTGGCCTGGGCCCGCCGCCAGTGGACGATACGGCGCCAGCGCGAAGCCCCTACGTAGGGCATGGTGTCCGGTATCTGCACGTCCACGAGCCGCAGCCAGATACTATTCTGGCGGTCCAGGTTGCGGATGGCCGCCGACATGCTCTGTCGCGCCTGGCTTCCCCTGAACTGGCGCAGGTTGCTGCGGAACTGCATCTCGTAGCCGGGGGTCTCCTCGTCCATCGTCACCAGGAAGAGGACCGCATCCACCAGGAGCCATAGCCCGAGTAGGCAGAGGATGGCGGCGACCCAGGGGTACTGACCCGCCAGCAGCCCTTTCACCCACTGGCTTACCCCCGGGATAAACACCAGCAGATAGCCCAGGCCGAACGCCGCCGCGCGCCAGCCCCCGCGGCAGCAGCCGGCGAAGGCCAGGGCGCCCATGGGCACAACCAGTCCCAGGACTCCCAGGGCACTTCCCCCCGCGAGCGCCGCGACCACCGGGAAAGGCAGTGCCGCTACCCCCAGTGCCAGCAGCGCCGTGGTCAGGTGCGGCAGGCGGAAGCCAGGCACCAGCGCTGCCCGGTACGCGCCCAGGTGCTCCTTGGTCTGCACGCCGATGGCCGCGCAAGTGTAGCCCACCGCGAAGAGGATCATGGGGAACAGATCGCGCACCCCGTGCATGTCCAGTACCGCCGGGATGAAGGCGAGCAACTGCACCAGCCAGAAGGTCAGCACCAGCCAGGACTGCCAGCGCGAGGCGTACACGCGCAGGATCGCTCGGAATGGCGTTCTCACGGCCGGGGCCCTCCTCTCAGCGGTGCAGCTCCAGGAACACGTCCTCGAGGCTCAGGTCCATCACCGTCACCTCCGCGGCCAGCTCCCGCTGCAGGCGGGCCGCGACCGCTGGCACGTCCCCCTGGACCGTGAGCACCGCGCTGCTCCCCCCGCCGCGGTACGACAGCACCCCCGGTACGCCCGGCAGGGCCTCCGGCAGGGGCCTGCTGGCCGCCAACCGCAGTTCCTTGACGCTTCCCCGCAGCTCGTCCATCTCAGCCATCTGCAGCAGCTTGCCGTCCTTGAGGATGGCGACGTGGCTGCAGACCCGCTCCACGTCCGAGGTGATGTGCGTGGACAGGAGCACCGTACGGGTCCCGTCGGCCACCAGGTCCAACAGAACCCGCAGGAAGTGCCGCCGGCCTTCGGGGTCAAGCGCCGCCACCGGCTCATCCAGCAGCAGGACTTCCGGCCGGCAGGCCAGGGCCAGCAGGATGGCCAGCTTCTGCAGCTGCCCGACGGACAGGGCCCCAATGCGCTGCCGTGGGTCCAGTTCGAACGTCTTCAGCAAGTCCTCGGTCAGCCCCACGTCCCAGGTCTCGTAGAAGGCCCCCTGGTAAGCAATGCCCTGGCGCACGCGCATCCAGGGGTAGATCACCGGCTCCTGGGGTACATAGCCGATGCGCGCCTTGACCCCAGGGGACAGGTCCCCCGACCGCTCGCCCAGGACTCGGCTCTCGCCCGCTCCCGGCCGGAGCAGGCCAAGCAGACACTTGATCAGCGTCGTCTTCCCGGCACCGTTGCGGCCCAGCAGACCGGTGACCGTCCCCGGCGCCAGGCTCAACGTGACGTCCGTCAACGCCGGCTTGGTGCCGAAGCTCTTGCTCAGATGGCGCACTTCCACAGGCTGGCATGCAGCGTTCATAGGCACCTCCCGGTGCATCCGGCAACACTACTCGGTCAGACCCTTCAGGTAGGGCTCCAGGGCCTCACGCACCTGCCGACGCGTCAGCGCCAACTGCTGCGCCTTGGCCCCAACCTGCTCCAGCAGGGGACGCACCCCCGCCACCCGATCCCGCGCCGGCAACCCCGACCGGGGCGGGCAGACCCGCATCCCCGTGCCGCGCACTCGCTCCACCACCCCCTCGGCCTCCAACAGGCTGTAGGCCTTCGACACCGTCATCGGGTTCACTTCCAGCCCCAGGGCCACCGCGCGCACCGAGGGCAGCATGTCCCCGGGCCTCACCTGACCACTCAGCAGCAGCGCCCGCACCTGGTCCATGAGCTGCCGGTAGATCGGCACCCCTGACGAAGGGAATACCCGGAGCAACCGTTCCGCCGCGAGTGTCATGTCCGTCGCCTCATCGCCGTGTGTATTGCTGTCATACTGAACTAATACACCGTGACGCATGGGCTGTCAAGGCCTTGAACCCGTTTTTCTGGCGGTGGCGCGCGGGATTCCGGGGGGGATATTGCTGAGGTCTGCGGTGCGGTGTGGCGCCGCGGCCCTGGAGGTCGTGCCATGGCAGCCTGCGCGAAGCCTGTATACCTGGATGCGGCAAGGCCCCTCGGTGAGCGGGTGGCGGACCTGCTCGGCCGCATGACGCCGGCGGAGAAGGTCTCCCAGCTCCTGCACACGGCGCCTGCCATCGAGCGGCTGGGGGTGCCGGCCTACAACTGGTGGAACGAGTGTCTGCACGGGGTCGGTCGGGCCGGGCGGGCGACGGTGTTTCCCCAGGCCATTGGCATGGCGGCCAGCTTCGATCCGGAGCTGATGCTGCAGGTCGGCACCGCCATCAGCGATGAAGCCCGGCCAAGCACCACCAGGCCCTGCGCCAGGGGCGCCATGCCTGGTACTTCGGCCTCACTTTCTGGAGTCCGAACATCAACCTGTTCCGCGACCCGCGCTGGGGGCGGGGCCAGGAGACCTATGGGGAAGACCCCTACCTGACGTCGCGTCTGGCGGTGGCCTTCGTGCGTGGCCTGCAGGGGGACCATCCCATCTACCGGAAGGTGGATGCCACGGCCAAACACTATGCGGTGCATAGCGGCCCGGAGAAGGAACGGCACGGTTTCAACGCCGAGGTCAGTCCGCGGGACCTGCACGAGAGCTACCTGCGGGCGTTCCGGGCGTGCGTCCGCGAGGCCGGCGTGGCCTGCATCATGGGTGCCTACAACCGGACCAACGGCGAGCCGTGCTGCGCCAGCCCGAGCCTGCTGCAGCAGATCCTGCGCGAGCGCTGGGGCTTCGACGGCTACGTCGTCAGCGATTGCGGCGCCATCTGCGACATCCACCAGCACCACCGAGTCGTCGACAGCGCCGAAGCGGCCGCGGCCCTGGCCCTGAAGACCGGGTGCGACCTGAACTGCGGCCAGACGTATGGAGCGCTGCTGGCGGCCATGGACCGGGGGTTGGTGTCCGGGAAGGACCTCGACGTGGCCCTGACGCGCCTGTTCACGGCGCGCTTCCGGCTGGGCATGTTCGATCCGCCGTCACGCAATCCCTATGCGCGCATCCGCCCCGGGGTGGTGAACGGCCCGGCGCATCGCGCCCTGGCCCGGCGCATGGCCCAGGAGTCCATCGTTCTGCTCAAGAACGAGGGTAGCCTGCTCCCCCTCAGCCCCGGGATCCGCTCGGTTGCCGTGGTCGGCCCCTGCGCCCTGGACTTCAGCGTGCTGTGGGGCAACTACAACGGCTTTTCGGGCCAGATGGTGACGCCCTTCGAGGGGATTGTGCAGGCGGTCGCCGCGGGCACGGACGTGACCTATAGCGAAGGCTGCAGGGCCAGTGGCGATCGACCCATCCGCGAGGGCGAGGTCAACCACGTCACCCGCGAGGCCGACGCCATCATCGCCGTGCTCGGCTACACGCCGGCCCTGGAGGGAGAAGAGGGGGATGCGGCGGACTCCGATGAGGGTGGTGATCGGCGGCGTATCAGCCTGCCCGGCAGACAGCAGCAACTCCTGGAGATGCTCCACGCCACCGGCAAGCCCGTGGTCCTGGCGGTCTGCGGCGGCAGCCCGGTGGACCTGGCGTGGGCCCGGGAGCACATCCCCGCGATCCTGATGCTGTGGTACCCCGGCGAGCAGGGCGGGGCGGCGCTGGCCGACGTGCTCTTCGGTCGGGTCAGTCCCTCCGGTCGGCTGCCCATCACCTTCGTGCGCGACCTCGCCTCCCTGCCGCCCTTCAGGGAATACGCGATGGCTGGCCGGACGTACCGCTTCATGGCCGAGGAGCCCCTCTATCCCTTCGGCTATGGACTGAGCTACAGCACCTTTGTCTACAGCGACCTACGACTCAGTGCTCCGGCCATCCGCGCGGACGCCGACCTGGCGGTCAGTGTCCGCGTGACCAACGCGGGTTCGGTCCAGGCCGGCGAGGTGGCGCAGGTCTATGTGCGCGACCTGGAGGCGTCGGTGCCCGTCCCCCGCTGGCACCTCGAGGGCGTGGCGCGCCTGGACCTGGCGCCGGGCGCATCCGGCCTGCTCTCCTTCACACTGGACCGCGAGGCGCTATGCTGCTACGGTGACGACGGGGAACCCCTGGTCGAGCCCGGCGAGTTCGAGATCTGCGTGGGTGGCCGGCAACCGGACGCCGGCGCCGGGTTGCCCGCGTGCAGCAATCTGGCTCGGGCGCGTCTCCGCGTGATCTGAGGACGAGGGCCGGCGGCCAGCGTCCACCATGGGCGCGTGGGCCTGGCGGGAGGTGGCCATGGCAGGCGGGCTGGATCTGGTGCGCGACATGTCGCTGGGAATCGTGGGCGCCACCCTCGCGGCATACGCGGTCCGGCGTCTGCACCAGCCGGCCGTCCTCGGCTACGTGCTCAGCGGCGTCCTCCTCGGCGGCAACCTCGGCTTCGGTCTGGTAACCTCGGTCGAGGGCATC
>Ga0172375_10013465_pt1 | contig 10137 bp, 8 predicted proteins | sample LakKiv1m_FD_114537 | JGI IMG/M metagenome (GOLD analysis project Ga0172375, IMG submission 114537) | Freshwater microbial communities from Kabuno Bay, South-Kivu, Congo - kab_092012_11.1m | ecosystem: Environmental > Aquatic > Freshwater > Lake | place: Democratic Republic of the Congo...
GGTCTGGGACCGTTGCATCAACACCAGCGAACGCACCCGTGGCGAGATCGACCTGTCGCAGCGCTTCCCGATGCCGCACCGCGACGCCGTGCTGGAGCGCAGCCGCGCCATCGGGCTGGACCCTGCCTACGTGTACGGCTTGATCCGGCAGGAGAGCCGCTTCATCACCGACGCACGCTCTGGTGTGGGTGCCGCTGGTCTGATGCAGGTGATGCCTAAGACCGCGCGCTGGACGGCCAAGAAAATCGGCCTGAGCGACTTCAAAACCAGCCAGTTGGCCGAGCGTGACGTGAACATTGCGATCGGCACCGGTTACCTCAAGATGGTGCTGGACGACTTTGCCGGCTCCATGCCGCTGGCCGCAGCCGCTTACAACGCAGGCCCCAGTCGCCCACGCAGCTGGCGCGGACAAGCTGGTGCGCCCATGCTGGAGGCCGCCATCTGGGCCGAAACCATTCCATTTGCCGAAACGCGTGACTACGTCAAAAAGGTGCTGGCCAACACCACGGTGTACGCTGCGATGATCAGCGGGCAGACGCAGTCGCTGAAAAGTCGCCTGGGCCAGATCGGTCCACGTACCGACGCAACCCCTGAAAACCGGGACCTACCATGATCAAACTCACCGTCGGAAACAAAAATTACTCGTCGTGGTCGATGCGGCCGTGGGTGCTGCTCAAGCAGGCCAACATCGACTTTGAAGAAGTGGTGGTACGTTTTGACGCGTTCACACCCGATTCACGCTTCAAGACCACATTGCGCGGCCTCTCCCCTACCGGCAAGGTGCCGGTGCTGCAAGACGGTGACCTGGTGGTGTGGGACACACTGGCGATTGCCGAATACGTGGCCGAACGCTTCCCGGAATGCGAGCTCTGGCCGCACGACGTCGCGGCTCGCGCCCGGGCCCGCAGCATCTGCGCCGAGATGCACAGCGGCTTTAGCGCGCTGCGCAGCGCCTGCCCGATGAACATTGAAGCGCGCCTGCCCGAGGTGGGTGCGCTGATCTGGCGCGACAACGCCGGTGTACGCGCCGACGTGACACGCCTGACCGAGATGTGGCGCGACGCGTTGCGCACCCATGGTGGGCCGCTGCTGTTTGGCAATTTCAGTGTGGCCGACGCCTATTTCGCGCCCGTCTGTAGTCGGCTGGTCACCTATGCGCTGCCGCTGGCCGAAGACGTGGCGGCCTACGTGCAGCAAGTGTGTGCGCTCCCTGGAGTGCGCGCGTGGATTGACGCCGCGTGCGACGAACACGACTTTCTGGACTTCGAAGAGCCGTACCGGCTGCATCGCTAGGACGGACATGCAAATTCACCTGGTCGGCGGTGCCGTGCGCGATGCTCTGCTGGGGCTGCCGGTGCAAGACCGCGACTGGGTGGTAGTGGGTGCCACGCCGCAAGACCTGCTGGCGCAGGGCTTCACACCCGTGGGCAAGGACTTCCCGGTGTTTCTGCACCCACAGACCCACGAGGAATACGCGCTGGCGCGCACCGAACGCAAAACCGCGCCGGGCTACCACGGCTTTGCCTTTCATGCAGCGCCCGACGTGCGCCTGGAAGACGACCTGGTCCGGCGCGACATCACTATCAATGCAATAGCTAGCAACCCAGTTTCTTCCTGGGCAGAAGGACAATTTGATCTAAAGAATCTGGTTGACCCCTACGGTGGCCAACGCGACCTGCAAGCCAAGGTGCTGCGCCATGTGAGTCCGGCGTTTCGTGAAGACCCGGTGCGTATCCTGCGCGTGGCGCGCTTTGCCGCGCGCTTTGCCGACTTCTCTGTCGCCCCCGAAACGCAGACGCTGATGCGCGAGATGGTGGCCAGCGGTGAGGTGGATCACCTGGTGGCCGAACGCGTCTGGCAGGAGCTGGCGCGCGGCCTGATGGAACCCAAGCCGTCGCGCATGTTCGCCGTGCTGCGCGACTGCGGGGCACTGGCGCGCCTGCTGCCCGAGGTGGACCGGCTATGGGGCGTGGCGCAGCGCGCCGACTACCACCCCGAGGTGGACACCGGCATACACGTGATGATGGTGCTGGACATGGCCGCGCAGTTGCAGGCACCGCTGCCGGTGCGCTTTGCCTGCCTGTGCCACGACCTGGGCAAGGGCAACACGCCCGCCGACATCCTGCCGCGCCATCTGGGGCATGAGGGGCGCAGCGTGGCGCTGCTGCGCCAGGTGTGCCAACGCCTACGCGTGCCCGCAGCGTGCCAGGAACTGGCCGAAGTGATGGCGCGCGAGCACAGCAACATCCACCGCAGCACCGAGCTGAATGCAGCGGCGCTGGTGCGCTTGCTGACGCGTTGCGACGCGCTGCGCAAGCCGCAACGCTTTGCCGACATCACGCTGGCGTGCGAATGCGACGCACGCGGGCGCCTGCATCACCACGACACCCCGTATCCGCAGCGCCAGCGGCTGCTGCGCGTGTTGGCGCTGATGCAGCAGGTGGACACCCGGGCGCTGGCCGAACAGGCGCAGCGTAACGGCGCTGCGGGCGAGCGCATCGGTCAGTTGGTCGAACACACTCGCGTGGCAGCGGTACAGGCGGGGTTGCGCGCATAGCAACCGCTGCGTGGACCACCGCACCCGGTCGCACTGCGGTATGCTCGCGCGCCATGGCCCATTTGCTGATCATCGAAGACGACGAACTGTTGCGTGACGGCCTGAGCGCTCAGCTGTCACAGGTCGGCCACAGTGTGGTGGTCTGCGCCAGTGGAGAGGACGCACAGTCACGGCTGCAGAACGAGCGGTTTGACGGCGTGGTGCTTGACCTGGGGTTGCCGCGTATCAGCGGCATGGAGTTGCTGCATTGGCTGCGCCAGCGTCTGGCGGCGCTGCCGGTGCTGATTTTGACCGCCCGAGACAGCATGGAAGACCGGGTGCAGGGCCTCAATGCCGGTGCCGACGACTACCTGACCAAGCCGTTTGACATGTCCGAGTTACAGGCCCGGCTGGGCGCGCTGCTGCGCCGTTCTCGCCTGCCCGCGTTTGGTGGCAGTCTGGCGCTGCCCAGCCAGGCCGGACGCCAACTGCGGGTAGACGCCGAACTGCCGCAAGCCTGGCTGGGCGACGAGCCGCTGGAACTGACCCAACGTGAATGGGCCTTGCTGTCGCTGCTGGTGACCAACGCCGGGCGCGTGGTCAGCCGTGAGGACGTGCTGGAAACGTGGCAACCCGAACCTGGTGAAGGCGGCGGCCCAGGCACCGGGCTGACCTCCAACGCGTTGGAGGTCTACATCCACCGGCTGCGTCGCAAACTGGCCGACACCGGCTTGAACATTCGCAACATCCGTGGCTTGGGCTACATGCTGGAATCCACCACCCCATGAGGCAGGCCGGCCACGGCCTGTCACTGCGGCGCCAATTGCTGCTGTGGCTGCTGTTGCCCCAACTGGTGTTGTTTCTGGTGGGCGGCGCGTTGGCCTACCGCATTGCCCTGAACTATGCTGAAAAGGCCATCGACCAATCGCTGACGCAAACCGTGCGCGCGCTGGCACGCCAGGTCAAGCCGGTGGGTTCGGGTTTGTTGATCGACTTTCCGCGCGCAGCACAGGACATCATCGAGCAGGATCCGAAGGACCGGGTCAGCTATATGGTGTCCGCACCGCCCGGTCGATTTTTATTGGGAAACGTCCAGCTGCCACAGCCCGCCGCCAACCAACCGCAACCCACCAGCGAAGTACGCCTGTACAACGCGCAAGTGCAAGGCAAGCCGATGCGACTGGCGCTGCTGGAGCTGGACTACGGAGAGCCTCAGTCGCCACAACGCATGCGGGTCCAGGTGGCACAGAGTCGGGTGGTGCAAGAGCGCCTGACGGCCGAATTGATCGCCGATGTGCTGGTCCCGCTGCTGCTGCTGATGGCCCTGCTGAGTCTGCTGGTGTACGCCGGCATCGCCCGCGGCCTGCGTCCACTGCAGCGCTTGCAGGCGCAGTTGGGCACGCGGCGCGACGCCACGCTGTCGGCGTTGGCACCGATCGAACTGACCCAGGCCCCGCAGGAAGTGCATGCGCTGGCCAACGCCGTCAACCAGCTGCTGGCTGCGGTTCAACGCAGTTTGGGGCAAGAAAAGCGTTTCCTGAATGACGCGGCCCACCAGCTGCGCACCCCCTTGGCCGGGCTGATCAGCCAGACCGAACTGGCCCTAACCGAGTCTGATGCACAGGCGTTGCGCGAACGGCTGACCAAGGTGCTGGCCGGGGCCCAGCGCAGCGCACATCTGGTGCATCAGCTGCTGGCCCTGGCGCGCAACGAAACCGAAGTGAAGCTGGAGCCTCTGGACCTGGCCGCGCTGGCACGCGAAGTGGCACGTGACTGGACGCCGCGCGCCATTCAATCCGGCGTGGACCTGGGTTACGACGGCGTCGATCATGCGAACGTGTTGGGGCAGGCGACGCTGCTGCGAGAGGCGCTTAACAACCTGATCGACAACGCTCTCAGCTACGCGGGCAGCGGCTGCGAAGTCACGCTGCGGGTGCAGGCCAGCGACGGGGGCGTGACCCTTGAAGTGGCAGACACCGGACCCGGCTTGTCGGTACAAGACTTGCCGCACGCCTTCGAGCGTTTCTGGCGCGCCAGCGACCAGCCCGGTGGCTGTGGCCTGGGCCTGGCCATCGTGGCCGAAGTTGCGCACCGCCACCGTGCCAGCGCCCAGGTTTTGCCCAACGCGCCGCATGGGCTGCGGGTGCTGATGCGCTGGTCCGCAGCGGACTGAATCTCCATGTAAACCCCAGTGAAAGTTGACCCAACGGCAGGTTGATCTATCGCACAATAAGGTGGTCATGAACGACCTCCTTGCCCTGCGTCACGCTCTCGCCCATATCAGTGAAGGCGTGATCGTGCTTGACGCCGGGCAGCGCGTGTGCGGCTTCAACGCCCGGGCTTGCGAGCTACTGGACCTGCCCGCCAGCGCACTGAGCGGTCAGCCGACGATTCAACAGGTCACCCAGTGGCAGCAGGATCGCGGTGACTTCGGACCGCACAACCAGTGGCTGGAAAGTGCGCTGGCTGCGTACATCCGCAACGTTGCATCCGGGGCACCCGACCTGGGTCCGGCCAACGACCAACGTGTCACCCACCACGGCCGCACCCTGAACATCACGACTCAACCGCTGCCCGACGGCGGTGCTGTTCGGGTCATCTCCGACATTACAAAGCAGGTACTGGAACACCAAGCGTATACCCGGCTCAGTGAACTGGCACGCCAGGTGCAGACAATCGGGCGCATCGGGGGCTGGGAAACCGACCTGACCCGCCGAACCATCACCTGGACTGAAGGCACCTACCAGATTTTCGACACTTCCCCAGAGCAGTTCACCCCGACTTTTGAATCGACGCGCGCGCTCTTTACACCGCACGCCTGGAGCGTGGTCTGGGCGTCCTATCAGGATACGCTGAACCAGCCGGAACAGCACCAGTTCGACATTGAAATGTTCACCGTCGCGGGACGACGCATCTGGGTTCATTCGAGCGGTCACACGATCTGGCACGAAGGACAACCGGTGCGGCGAACCGCCATCGTGCAAGACATCACCGAGCGCAAGGACCAGGAAAACGCCCTGCGCGACAGTGAGGCACGCTGGAAACTGGCACTGGAAAGTAGTGGCGACGGTCTGTGGGACCTGAACGTCCAGACCGGTGAGGAATATCTGTCTCCCAGCCTGTTGCGGATGTATGGCTACGATCCAGACGCCAGGTTCACCATGGCCGAGCGCGACCAGTTCACCCATCCGGAAGATCGCGCGGGGATGCAGCGGGCACGTCAGCTGCACTGGGACGCCGTAACCCCAACTTATACCAACGAGCACCGGGTGCGTTGCAAGGACGGCAGTTGGCGCTGGGTGCTGTCGCGCGGCATGGTCATCCGGCGCGATGCGCAAGGCAAACCGTTGCGCATGATCGGTACCCATACCGACATCACCGAACGCAAGAGCGCGGAGGCGCGGATCTGGGCGCAGGCGCACTTTGACCCGCTGACCAACCTGCCCAACCGACGCATGCTGCGCGAGCGTCTGGAGCAGGAGATCAAAAAATGCCGACGCAACCAGCATCGTCTGGCACTAGTGTTTGTTGACCTGGACCACTTCAAGGAAGTCAACGACACCCTGGGACATGACCAGGGAGACCTCTTGCTGATTGAGGCTGCTCGACGGATTCGCAGCTGTATCCGGGAGTCCGACACAGTGGCGCGCATGGGCGGTGACGAGTTCACGGTGCTGCTGAGCAATTTACAACGGGCGGACCGGCTGGAGCGCACCTTGCAAAAGATGCTTGACACCCTGAGCTCTGCCTTCGTACTGACACAGGAACAAGTGTTTGTGTCCGCCAGTATCGGCGTGACCGTGTACCCGGACGATGCGGATGATCTGGAAGGCCTGCTCAAGGCCGCCGACCAGGCGCTGTACGTCGCCAAGGGCGCGGGACGGAACCGGTACCGTTTTTTTACTCCCGAGCTGCAGCAGGCCATCCAGCATCGTGCGCAAGTGCAACACGACCTGCGCGTGGCCTTGGCCGAACATCAGTTGTGTGTGTATTACCAACCAATTATTGACATGACCAGCGGTGCCATCAGCAAGGCAGAGGCCCTGGTGCGCTGGCAACACCCGACGCGCGGCCTGGTCAGCCCGGCCGAATTCATTCCGGTGGCCGAAAGTAGCGGTCTGATCGTGCCGCTAGGTGAATGGGTGTTTCAGCAAGCCGCCACACAAGTCCAGAAATGGCGCTCTACGTTGCATCCGCAGTTTCAGATCAGCGTCAACAAATCACCGGTTCAGTTCGAGAGTCCCGATCCACATGCCATACCCTGGATCGATCAGCTGCGCGCGCTGAATCTGGACGGCAGCAGCATCGTGGCCGAGATCACCGAAGGCCTGCTGCTGTCTACCAGCGAAGGCGTGGTGGAGCAATTGCTGCGCATGGGAGACGACGGTATCCAGGTGTCGCTGGACGACTTCGGTACCGGCTACTCCTCGCTGGCCTACCTGCAAAGGTTCGACATCGACTACATCAAGATCGACCAGTCGTTTGTGCGGCAACTGGTGGGTGGCTCCACCGACCTGGCGCTGTGCCAGGCCATGATTGCAATGGCGCATACGCTGGGTATGAAGGTGGTCGCTGAAGGCATCGAGACCGAAGCGCAGCGTCAGCTACTGGCGGCAGCCGGCTGCGATCTGGGTCAGGGGTATCTGTTTTCCAAGCCCTTGCCCGCCACCGACTTCGAACGCCTGCTGGAGTCTGATTGGGCAGACTCTGGCTTTGGCACGCACGGCGTCTGAGCGCTTTACCCCAATCGCATGCCGCTGTTCGTGTCAAACCAGTTGTTGTGTGCGGCGCTGACGCTCAAGCCGACGTGATCCCCCACCTTCACCAGGGTGCTGGGTGCAGTGCGCACGGTGATCATGCCCACCGCCGTCTGCACGCCCACATAGGTATCGGCTCCGGTGGGCTCGACCAGGCTGACCTGCCCCCGCCAGGCAGCGTCATCGCTCAGGTGAATATGCTCCGGGCGTTGACCCAGCGTTACCGCAGCAGTCACTGGGCAGGGCAGGTTCAGTGTCCCACCTTCAAAAGAAAACCGCCCTTCAGCCCCCGAACCGCTTGATTGACCAACTATGAAATTCATAGTAGGCGAACCAATGAAACCCGCCACATAGGTGTTGGCCGGACGGCGATAGATATCGTCGGGTGTACCGATCTGCTGCAGGACGCCGTCTTTCATGACGGCGATGCGACTGCCCAGCGTCATCGCCTCGATCTGATCGTGCGTGACGTAGACCGTGGTGATGCCGCTGAGCTGGTGCAGACGCTTGATCTCGGCGCGCATTTCCACCCGCAACTTCGCATCCAGATTGGACAATGGTTCGTCAAACAAAAACAGTTGCGGATCGCGCGCCAGGGCGCGGCCCATGGCCACCCGCTGGCGCTGCCCACCCGACAGCTGAGCCGGGCGGCGATCCAGCAGATGCTCGATCTGCAGCATGGCCGCCACCTCTTTGATGCGTTTCTGCCGCACCTCCAGCGGCACTTTGCGCATTTCCAGCGCAAAGCCGATGTTGTCGGCCACGCTCATGGTCGGATACAACGCATAGCTCTGGAACACCATGGCAATGTCACGCTGGGCCGGTGCCATGCCAATGACGTTTTTATCCGCAATGCGCAGTTCACCTTCGGTCGGTTCTTCCAGACCGGCAATGATGTTGAGCAGCGTGGATTTGCCGCAGCCTGAGGGGCCGACCAGAATCAAAAATTCACCCGGGGCAACTTCGATGTCGATCTTCTTCAAAATCTCGACAGACTTGTCGCCCTTGCCAAAAACCTTACGAATGCCGGCGATGTGCAGTGAAGCTGCCATGGTGTGTTTATCCTTTCACCGCGCCAGCGGTCAGACCTTTGACGAAATATTGACCGGCCAGCACATAGACCATCATGGTCGGCAAGCCAGCGATGATGGCCGCAGCCATGTCCACGTTGTAGCTCTTGACGCTGCTGGTCGTGTTGGCCATGTTGTTCAACCCCACGGTCACCGGCTTGCTGTCGGCGCCGCTGAACGCCACACCGAACAGAAAGTCGTTCCAGATGTTGGTGAACTGCCAGATCAGCGTGACCATCAGAATCGGGGTCGACATGGGGATCACGATGCGCACAAAAATACGCCAAAACCCGGCGCCATCCATGCGCGCGGCGTTCACCAGCTCACGCGGGATGGCGGTGTAGTAGTTGCGAAAGAACAGCGTGGTACCGGCCATGCCCGCCAGGCAGTGCACCAGCACCAGCCCAGCGATCGAACTGGACAAGCCCATGAAACCCAGCACCTGACTCATGGGAAGCAGCACCACCTGAAACGGCATGAACACGCCAAACAGGATGAAGCCGAACAACAGGTCAGAGCCCCTGAACTTCCACATGGACAGCACATAGCCGTTGAGCGCACCCCAGGCGGTGGAAATCAGCACGGCGGGCACGGCCATCAGCACCGAATTCATGAAGTAGGGTTTCAACCCCCGGCAGTCGACGCCCGTGCACGCGCTGGACCACGCCAGTTGCCACGACTCCAGGTTCAACCCCTGCGGCAGGCTCAACAAATTGCCCGAGCGAATCTGCTCGGCGTCCTTGAAGCTGGTGACCAGCATCACATACAGGGGGGCCAGAAAGAAAAAGACCGCTACCCCCAGCACGGCGTAGATGGCCAGACGCGACAAATTTTTAGCGTTCATGTTCAATGCTCATGCGGTTTGGTGCGCAGCTCGCTGTACAGATACGGCACCACCAGCGCGGCGACAAAGACCAGCATCATGGTGGCGCTGGCCGCTCCCAGCCCGATCTGACCCCGCGTGAAGCTCATGGTGAACATGAAGGTGGCCGGGACGTCCGACGCATACCCCGGGCCACCCGCGGTGAGTGCCATCACCAGGTCAAACGCCTTGATCGACAGGTGTGACAGCACCAGAATGGTGGAAAACACCACCGGCCGCAAAATGGGCAGGATGATGCGCCAGTAGATGCGCGGCAGGCTGGCGCCGTCGATCTGCGCGGCTTTAATGATGCTGTCGTCGATGCCGCGCAAGCCCGCCAGAAACAGCGCCATGGCAAACCCGGCAGACTGCCAGACGCCCGCAATCACCACGCAGTAGATGGCGGTGTCGCTTTGCACCAACCAGTCAAAGCCAAAGGAGCTCCAGCCCAGGTCGTGCATCAGTTTTTCCAGCCCCAGACTGGGGTTGAGAATCCACTTCCACGCGGTGCCGGTGACGATGAAAGACAGCGCCATCGGGTACAGGTAGATGGTGCGGATGACGCCTTCCAGACGAATTTTCTGGTCCAGAAAAATAGCGAGCAGCATACCCAGAAGCATGGAGCCGCCGACGTACAAAACGCTGAACACACCCAGATTCTTCAGCGCGACATACCAGCGGTCCATCTCCCACAGGCGTGCGTATTGCTCCAGGCCGACAAATTCGTCGTAATTGGGCAGCATGCGCGAGTTGGTAACCGACAGCACGCCGTTCCAGATCATCAGGCCATAGATGAAGGCAAAGCCCAGCACGAAACCAGGGGCCACCACCAGCTTGGGCAACACGTTTTCAAAAGATTTCATAGCGCTCCCGTCCAACCTGCATCGCGAAACTTCGGGCCGTGGCAATCCA
>Ga0172375_10013466_pt1 | contig 10136 bp, 11 predicted proteins | sample LakKiv1m_FD_114537 | JGI IMG/M metagenome (GOLD analysis project Ga0172375, IMG submission 114537) | Freshwater microbial communities from Kabuno Bay, South-Kivu, Congo - kab_092012_11.1m | ecosystem: Environmental > Aquatic > Freshwater > Lake | place: Democratic Republic of the Congo...
TGGAGGTTCGAGTCCTCTCCCGCGCACTTTAATAATGGACGATTAGCTCAGTGGTAGAGCGCTTCGTTTACACCGAAGAGGCCGCAGGTTCGAGCCCTGCATCGTCCACTATTATTGAGAAAATGACCAATTTCAACTAAAATCAGTATATGCCGTGGTAGCTCAGGTAGTAGAGCACAGCTCTGAAAAAGCTGGGGTCGTCAGTGCAAGTCTGACCCACGGCACAAAATTACAGCTAAAAGCCGGCTTTTAAACGGGAGCACCCGCCAAAACCAGCTTTAAGCTGGCAGGCGGGCGTCGTATAACGGCCATTATGCAACCTTGCCAAGGTTGAGACGAGGGTTCGACTCCCTTCGCCCGCTCATTGGCTTTTCCCCTCATAGCTATTGACAACCGCCCTGAAATTTGATAGGTTATAGGAACCCCCTTTAAAGGGGTTTTAAAATGATTATTGACTTTAAGCGCCCCTATTTGGGCCACAATATCTCAATTATCTTAATACTGACCTTGACGATTATAGCCCTTACCCCGGTTTTAAACCACCTGGCCATTGAAGCTAACCAGCTTGACCAGGATTTAGGGTTGGATAAAGACTCTAAAATACAGGAGAATACTCTTATTGCCGTATCAAACCCGAATGTCCCTGACCCGGATGTAGCCAGAAAGATAAACGTGGTTGTCACCGCCTATTCAAGTACCGTAGAGGAAACCGATGACACTCCCCACATTACCGCTTTAGGTACCCATGTAAGAGATGGTATTATAGCTAATAATAGCTTGCCCTTTGGAACAAAGGTCAGGATACCGGAGCTATATGGAGACAAAGTCTTTACAGTAGAGGATAGGATGAGCTGGAAAAAGGGAGACTATCACTTTGACATATGGTTTCCTTCCTATGAAGAAGCCAAGAACTTCGGAGCCGAATGGACCTACGTTGAAATTTTAAAAAGTTAAATATATAAAAATATTGAACAAAAGCCGCTTTAAAAGCGGTTTTTGTTATTTGTGCCTGGGGAGGGACTCGAACCCTCAAGAGCTTGCGCTCAACAGATTTTAAGTCTGTCGTGTATACCAGTTCCACCACCCAGGCATAACTTATGTAATTGAGGCCAGGGCGGGAATTGCACCCACGTATAGCGCTTTTGCAGAGCGCTGCCTTGCTACTTGGCTACCTGGCCGACATATTATTTTTTACCTCATTTTTCTTCGTTTTTCAAATTATCCAAAATCTCCTCTATTTTTGCCGCTTCAACAGTAGTTTTCTCTTTTAAAAATCTTACCTTTGGGATCGGTCTCATTTTCAGTCTTTTATTAAGAAATTGCTGCAAATTATAAATATTCTTATTAAGAATTTTGAAGACCTCCTCTCCTCTGTCCTCCGGCAAAACCGAAATCCAAATATTGCTCTCTTGAAGGTTGGGATAAGTTTCAACCCTGGTTACGGTTGCCAGAACATCCAAAGGAAATTCTACTTCCTTTAAAATTATCTGGGATATCTCCTTTTTTATCAATGCATTAACCCGGGGTATACGTTCTGGCATTATAGTTCTCCTTTAACTTTTTCCTCAGTATAAATTGCTAAAATATCTCCCGCTTCAACCTTAATATCTCCTTCATACATTATCCCGCATTCCTGGCCTTTCATCACCTTGTCAATATCTTTTTTATCGCGCTGAAGATTAATCATTCTGCCCCTGCCTACGATATTTTCCTGCCTGATGACTTCTATCAAACCACCTTTTTTAACCTCTCCCTCAACTACCTTTCCGCCCACGATCTGACGATTTTTATCCGTCAAAAAGATTCCTAAGATTTTTACCTTACCCAAATCAATCCTGACTGACTCTTTGGCCATAATCCTTTCCATGGAGTTCCTCACTTCTTCCACTAAATTGTAAATTACGTCTACAGATATTATCCTTATCTTTTCTCTTTCTGCCATTTGCCTGGCTACCGGATCTGTTTTCACCCTAAATCCCAATATTACCGCTTTGCCGGATCTGGCTATTTTTATGTCCGATTCGTTTATATCTCCAACTTCTGATTTTAAAAGACGCAACAATATCTTTTCTTGAGGAAGTTCTTTTAAGACTTCTACGATAGCTTCCATTGAACCCAGAAAATCAGCCTTTAAAATTACATTCAAAACTCTCTGGTCAGGCCCCACGTCCAAAACCGTACTATTGTCTATTCTCTTTACAATTTTGAGATTATTTTCGGCTTCTTCTACATTAGAAAATACTTTGAAGTCTTCACCAACCATCACCGCTCCTTCTAGGCCCACTATACTGACCGGATCAGAAGGAAGGGCCTGCCCAACAGGGATTCCCTGAAAATTTTCCAAACTTTTAATCTTTCCGAACGAAGAAAAAGTTCCTATAATATCTCCCACCTTTAACGTGCCTTTATCCGGAATTAAAGTTGCTACCGGGCCTCTTTGATGGTCTAAATAAGATTCTATTACCACTCCTTCGGCAGGGACCGAGACCTCCATTTTTAGATTCTCCATCTCTCCAATCAGCAATATCAGCTCCAGAATTTCATCCACTCCCTGACCGGTTCTGGCCGAAACATTAACCGAAGGCACTTTGCCCCCCAAAGACTCCACTTGAATGTCCTCTTTTATCAATTCTTTTTTAACCTTTTCGGGATTGGCTTCCGGCCTGTCGGTTTTATTTAAAGCCACAACCAAAGGTATCTCAGCCAGCTTAATATGGGATATTGCTTCTTTTGTCTGGAGTTCTACGCCCTTGCCGCTGTCTACCACCAAAACAGCTATATCAGCCACTTTAGACCCTCTGGAGCGCATCTGGGAGAAAGCCTCGTGCCCGGGGGTATCAATAAAGGTAATTTTCTTACCTTTATGTTCAATCTGGTAAGCTCCGATATGCTGGGTTATGCCTCCTGACTCTTTTTCTGCAATATGACTTTTTCTTATAAAGTCCAGTATTGAAGTCTTGCCAGAATCAACGTGTCCCAGAATCACCACTACCGGCGGTTTTCTTATTAAGTTTTGAGTTGTTTTTTTCATCTTTTGCTTTTTCGATTGCTTCCTGTTCTTCTTCGGATAAAAGATACTCTGACTGACCGGCCTTTATCGGTTTCCCATAAACTCTGTTGCCTTCCCGCGTATAATGGCTGGTAATTACTATCCCTGAGTCGTTGCCATCCAAAAAAGCGGCTGAAAAACTCTGGTCAGAACCCACCTCTTTAAACGGATTGAACCTGACAATGCCTATTTTCTGAATAGAAAACTTATTATCTTTCTTTAAATTTTCTAACTCTTCAGAAACCTTTTTGAAGCTTTTTTTCAGATCGTTAAACTGAGATAAAATCTCTTTTATGTCTTTCGGCTCTTTTTTATCTTTGTTTGAAAAATTAAACATATATTTGACGCGGAGGCGGAAGGATTCGAACCTTCGATGCCATTGCTGACATAGCAGTTTTCGAAACTGCCCGATTCAACCGCTCTCGCACGCCTCCATTAAAAAATATTATACTGTGGACCCGATGGGACTTGAACCCACAACCTCTGCGATGCCATCGCAGCGCTACTGCCAGTTGAGCTACGGGCCCCCGTGTGCCCTTAGGAGGAGTCGGACCCCCATCTCATCCTTAGGACGGATTTGCTCTATCCATTGAGCTATAAGGGCGGCATAGAAAAATTCTATCACTTTTTACCCTTGCTGGCAACGTTCTTTATGATACAATTATATTAATATGACGTCTATGCAAGAAAAATCTCCAATCGTTGAAATAGCGAAAAAGGCCTGTCCCTCGGTTATAACCATCATCATTTCCAAAGATCTGCCGAAAATTGACGGGTTTTTTCTTTTTCCTTACGCTGGGCAAGAACTGGTAATGCCGAAAATGAACAATAAGAAAGAGAAGACGAAAATTGGAGGAGGGTCCGGTTTCGTCATTTCTCCTGACGGATATGTTTTGACCTGCAGCCATGTGGTGGGGGACCCGGAATCAGACTATACTGTTATTGTTGATCCTGAGCACAAATACCCAGCCAAGGTTTTGGCAAAAGATCCCATGGTTGATATAGCAATACTGAAAATTACCAATAAAAAATTCCCCTGTTTGGCGTTGGGAGACTCAGATAAAATCTGCCTCGGGGAGCAGGTATTAGCCATAGGAAATCCTCTAGGAGAATTTGAAGATACTCTTTCGGCCGGTATAGTTTCAGGATTAAGCCGAAAAATCACGGCTTATGGCGGCCAATCTTTAAAAGCGACTAATCTAAAAGGGCTTATCCAGACCGATGCGGCTATTAACCCAGGAAATTCAGGAGGGCCGTTGGTTAATATGGAAGGGAAGGTAATCGGCATTAACACTGCCATGATTATGGGGGCTCAGAATATCGGTTTTGCCATTCCGATAAATTACGCTAAAAAAATACTGGAAGAGGTTAAAAAATACGGGAAACTCAAAAGGCCTTTCTTAGGAGTAAGGTATGTTATTTTAAACAAAGAACTCGCACAGCATAATAAACTGCCGGTAAATTACGGCGCCCTGGTTGTTAGAGAGCATCTAGGAGAGAGCGCTATAATAAAAGGATCTCCGGTAGATAAAGCCGGGATCAAAGAATATGACATAATCCTAGAGTTAAACGGAGAAAAAATCACCGAAGAAAATCCTATAACCGACATTCTCCAAAAATTCAAAATAAACGAGGAAATTAATTTAAAGATACTGAGGGAGGGGAAAGAGATGAATATAAAGGCCAAATTAGAAGAGAAAAAATAAGTATTCAAAACAAAAAACCGCCGAAGAGGCGATTTTTTGTTTTTATCATTGGTTATACTTCTTAACTTTTATATATTAACGTTTTGTTGAGTTTGGCTACTGGCAATTTCGGTATTCTGAATATATTTTTTACTGAAAATATAGAATAAAATTATACCCAGAACAGAATTAAACAAAGCGGTAATATCTACCAATTGAATTCCTTTAGAAATCTTCAATCCAAAATCAATCAAAGCCCAGGTACCGTTTACAACAATCATATAAATTGTCGCTGTTTTTATAATACTTCCTACGTCTTTTATAATATATTTTTTCTTCAAATATCCTGCACAATATCTCACTCCCAACCAAATAATAAAAATATTTAAGATAACCATGACTGGCACAATTCCTGGCTTAGTAGATAAAGATGAAAGAAAAAAATATTTAGCGCCTGAAACAATTGCGATACTCGTAATAAAACCCGCAAAAGCAGCAATAGCCATAGCCGCTAGAGAGGGCACTATAAGGCCCCCTATTAAATAATAGATTACTGCAATTTTCCAATTCGTAGATTCTTTTTTATCTTCCATAATCTTTAATTTAATTAATTATCTTATATTATCCTACCAAAAAACCGCCCGAATGGCGATTCTCTGTTGATAATTTTGATTGACGATTTCTATTGACGTATGGGTGGCTAAGCGGATTTGCACCGCCTCTGAGAGCTCCACAAACTCTAGTGCTGCTATTACACCATAGCCACCACGTGTGCCCCTATGAGGAATCGAACCTCAATCTTTGCCTTAGAAGGGCATTGCTCTGTCCATTGAGCTACAGGGGCTTATCTAAACGTTAATATTCTACCTAAAAAACACTACTTAGTCAATTCTTAGGGCAAGGCTTTAAATGGGTCAGGATATTTATTTGAATCAGCTGCCTTAAATTTTTCCTCTTTTAGCTGCCAAATACTCATAATTTTTTCGTAAGCTTGCTCTTTAAACTGAATGCTTGCTTTTGAGACCTGGGGAGTCTTTTTTATCAGGTTATTATACTTATTAAAAATTACGACCCCAATAATTAAGGATATTAATAAAAGGCCTAAAAAAATCAAGAAGGCTTTATCGGCCAAGGCTTTCGGCGATACATGGAAAAATATTTTGAATTTAATATTTTCCAAATTATTATTTTTGATTTTTATCATATTATTTGGCAAAAACTTTCATAGATAAATCTGAAGTGATTTTGCCCCCCCCTTCGCTAACGCTTAGGCTCTGGATTTCTATCAAATAGTTACTATTTTCTAATTTCTCCAAAAACTTAGAAAAGCTAGAGAAAGATCCTGAATTCCTTATCTGAAACACGAAATATGACCAAGCTCCGCCTTTTGGACTGTTAAGCGGAGAAGAAGACATGCTGAGAGATAATTGGCAGTCGCTGGAGGTCTTTTCCAAAAAATTAATGAAGTCCAGAGGAAGATCTTTGTCTATGAAAAGAGAATCAGCTTTTTCTAAATTAGGCTTTATTTGGGATCTAATTGTCTTAAAACTTTCCAGGTCACCGGCTTTAATATCTAAATTAACTAATTTTTCTTTCTGCAAAAGAATATCTTTAGAATATTTATCTAATTCCTTAAGTCGCGGAGAAACCACAAAGATTATAAGAGCCGCGGACAAAACAGCCGTTATAGAAACCGATAAAATGATTTTACCTATTGGTTTCATATTAATTACTTCGTAGTTTTAAAGCTAACCGTAAAAGCAATGTTAACCGGTTCGACCCAAACAGAGGAAGGAAAAGAGACTTCTTTAAATGATTCGTTTTCTTCTAGTCTTTTCTTAAATTCGAGCAGGGATTCCCTTGTTGATGAAAGCCCGGAAATAGAGAATTTAGCCTTATATTGCCCTTCTTTTATGGGCTGGAAGCTCAAAGAATTAAAATTTATCTCGGGAGGAACGGTCTTGATAATTTCGCTCAAAATACCTGTTAAATCATACTGTTTATCGTAGAAAGAATCAAAATCCGTAATAATTTTATTTGAGTTTTTGATATCCTGTTCGAGTTCGGCGACCTGAGGATTCGCGGATATTTTTTCGTCCAGAAAAATGCTCTGTATTTCTAACTGGCCGACGAAATAGAACCTCAACGCAAACAGAATAAGAATAAATGAAATCAGGGAAGAGATTATAACAATCCCTAAAATCACGGATAATTTAAACCTTTCTTCTAGCGCAAGCTGTTTTTTCTCTTGTGGCGGCAATAAATTTATCATAATTATTTATTTTCTCTCACACCTCTGATCGCCAACCCTATAGCAGTAGCATAACTTAGAGACTTTTCAAAAGATAAGCCCGTCGTTCCTTTTTTACCTTCCGGGAAAACGTTAACCCATGGATTCCCGAGCTCAACGGGATTTCTCAGCTCCAAAAGCAAAATTTCTGAAAGTCCTTTTAAATTCGCCCCTCCCCCGCAAAGCAAAATGCTTGACGCTATTCCTTTATTATCCGGAGGGAGATGTTCGTGAGAAGCATACGTCCTGTAATAATCCTGGTGACGCTTAATTTGTTGGACCAAATCAACCAAAGAGGGAACCAAAGCCTCAAAAACCCGCCCTTTATATTTTCTTTCTTCGGTTCCTCCGCCCTCTAATTCAACTACTGTTTTTTCCTCTAAACCATAATCTATCTTTAATTTCTCAGCTTCTGCATAAGTTATCCCTAGATTTTTAGCTATAGCCTGGGTAAAAAGCTGGCTGGAGACAGGGACTGAAGAAGTAAACCTCGCGCAAGTACCAGAAAAAATGATGAAATTAGACCTTGTTTGCCCCAAATCAATTATTAAGACAGGACGCGGGGCAATTTCATTTTTAATCAAAGCCCGGGCTATGGATTGGGATTCAATCTCAAAAGCAACCGGCTGAAGCCCTGCCATTTTCAGAGAATTCACGTAAGAATCCACTATTTTCTTTGGCAAAGCAACGATAAGGACATCCTGGTGGTCCAAATGGTCCTGTAAGGGCTCAATAACCTGGAAATCAAGATAAACTTCTTCAACGGGAAGGGGAATATAATTTTCCGCCTCGTAAATAATGGCTGACTTTAAATCCTCTTCTGCCATTTTAGGCATTTGAATAACCTGCAGAAAAGCTTTTTCCTCCAAAAGAGAAACCACAACATGTTTCGTTTTCAGTTTTTCACCGTTAACAGATTTTACTGCCTTTTTTATAATTTCTGCCAGCTTCTTCTCGTCCTTGATTTCTCCGTCTTTAATTATTCCAGGCCTTATCTCGGTCTCGCCAAAAGAAGCTAAAGTCAAAGCCCTCCCTCTTTTTTTTAATTTAACGATCTTCAAAGATAAATCACAGATATCCAGTCCGAAAGCTTCTGTTTTTAGATTAATAATTTCCAGCATAATAAAATTTAATTCCCACCTTCGGTGGAGGCCCTATAAACTTTCACTTCGTTCAAGTTTTAATACGTTTCTTCCCGATGTTCAACTGTTACTATCGGAGACAGATCCATTAACAAACCCCCTCCAGGATCAGACGACAAACCAACTGCTTTCTGTATTTTATAATAATCATAGTTAATATTAAACCACTGCCAGAGACCCGTAAAGGACATTTTTCTCCCCAACATGCCCCCTGTAAGATTAATCTCGTTAGGGACGCTGACCAATTTTATCTCATCCAGCGCATAAATTACTCCTTCGACTGATACATCCGTGAAAGAGGAATAAGGGCCGAAATTCAGCTTTCCTTTTGTAAAAAGGCCTCCCGCTCTCTCTCCTTCGGGCCCTGAAAGAAATTCACTAACCGTTATCTGACTGTTTCCGCAATCAGTTTGAGAATCTTTTGTCCAGCACAAACTCTCTCCTATGTCTATTGTGCCTTCGGCGGCTAAAATACCGCTGACATTAATCCTTCTATTGCCCTTTAAATCAATCGGGCCTGTAATGTAAGTGACTTTATTATTCAGAGTTAAGGTTCCTCCGTCGCCTACTGCCCATAAAAGATCTTTAAACTGCGAAGAAGTATAAAGAGAGCCTGATTCCTGAGCCCGGCTTTTAAAAGACACTAAAGAATCTGAACCAAAATCAACTGGCGGCATAGCTATTGAATCCGGGGGGCATTGATCTCCGCATTCGGCCGAAGGACTGCAAACGTTTTCCGTGCATATTGCCTCATAAGCTGCGACCTGTTCCTGGCCGATAATATTCCCCTTTGCAAATACTTTTCCTTCCAGTGTTTCTGTTTCAGGGTCGTCATAAATTTCAGCCCTGCTTAACCCCTTGAGAATCAGAACATTACTGCAGAAAAGATTGCCGTCCTGAATTTTTAAGTTGGTACTTGTGATGTCCATATTCTCGCCTGACCCGCCGGTAAAAAGGGGACTGGCGCCTGTATCTACAACCGTATTTATTGCTTTAAAAACTCCGACCTTCACCACTCTTTGGGCTTTCTTTCCTCCGGCCATATTAATAGTAGAAGTTGCTGTAATCTCTCCGCTTCCGCACCCAGAATTATTAATACTAACCATTACATTTCCACCTGAGATTAAATAATCCGTACCAGGGTTAAAAGTGGCTGAAAACGTGTTACAATCCGGACAATCTGCCGTTTCGGAAGAAAAACAGGTTTTCCAGGGCAAATCACCGTCGAGAGTGGTGTCGTCATTTTTTAATTTCCAAATAACCTCGTTAATCCCCGCCTCGGCAAGATAATAAGCATCTGTTCCTATCTCCTGGCTCTTCACTATTTTAGACTCAGTGATATTAAAAGACAGAAAATACGTTCCCGAAAGCAATAAAATGCCCAAAGACAAAAGAGCGATAATGATTATGGAGCCGTTTTTCTTTTGATTGATCATTTAAAAATTAATTAAAGGTTTCTGCCGAAAATTTTAGTAGAAAAATCTATATTTTTATTACCTTTCTCTAATCTGATAAAAACATCTATTACCTTTGCCCCCCAAAGCTTCAAGACAGACACGTATTCTCCCACTATCCTCGGGCTCTCTATGCTGGTTGTCGCCAAAGTTTCTCCCGAAGGAGGAGCTGAGTTCCATAAAACATAAGTGCTGGTATCGTTGGGATCTCCGGAAATAGAATAATAGTAGCCTATAACTTCCCTTTTTATTGTCTTATCCGTATCGTCTCTGAAATAACGGACGTAACGGATATAGCTTAAGTCATGGCCGTCTTCAAACTCAACGTTGTCTACGGCATTTTCTTTTGTAGCCGGCAAACTGGTAACGATATCTTTTGCCTGACGGATTTCTCGCTCCATTCTTTCTAAAACCACTCTGCCATTTTGTAAAATCTCTATAGAGGATTCTCCTTCTACGGAAGCCTTTTGATTTAATACATAACTTGAATAAACGGCTCCCAAAATTAAAGAAACA
>Ga0172375_10013467_pt1 | contig 10135 bp, 8 predicted proteins | sample LakKiv1m_FD_114537 | JGI IMG/M metagenome (GOLD analysis project Ga0172375, IMG submission 114537) | Freshwater microbial communities from Kabuno Bay, South-Kivu, Congo - kab_092012_11.1m | ecosystem: Environmental > Aquatic > Freshwater > Lake | place: Democratic Republic of the Congo...
CCTCATGGCGCAATTACAAAACCCCCTTCCTTTGGCAGAATAACCGAGCCCCCGCCCCTTGGCAGACTAACCGCGCCCCCTGACGCGTCGGGGGGGCGCGGTTAGTTTGTCGATTCACAATCGGAAAATCCGACACGAAAAAACCGCGCGTTGACTAGGCGCTCCGAATATGACATGATATTTCAGTAAAAAATTTTTCGTTACAATTTGGGTTTGTTCGAGAACTCGGTGTGTTGCGAAAAATTGTGATACCTAAGATAGGAGTGGTGGTCTCATGCATATGTCACGGTGGGCTGTGCTCGCAGGCAGCCTCGGTTGTGTGGGGTCCGTGTCTGCCCAGACGGCGGATGCGGTGGTTTGCGGCACCCCGTGGGTTTGGTGGATCGCGCCGACCGGTGCTGTGTTGGCGCTCGCTATGGCCTACGCGTTCTACTCGATGATGATCAAGGCGGACGCCGGCAATGCGCGCATGGTGGAGATCGCGGGCTATGTCCGCGAGGGGGCCATGGCCTATCTTCGGCAGCAGTATTCGCGCGTCGGCATGGTTTTCGCGATCCTCGTCGTGGTCTTCGGCGCGCTGGCCGCGCTGGGCGTCCAGAATCCGTTTGTACCCGTCGCATTCTTGACGGGCGGTTTCTTCTCCGGACTCTGCGGCTACTTGGGCATGAACACCGCCACGCGCGCCTCGTCGCGCACAGCGCAGGGCGCGAGCGAGAGCCTCAACCGCGGCTTGCAGGTGGCGTTCCGTTCGGGGGCCGTGATGGGCCTCGTGGTGGTCGGCTTCGGGCTGCTCGACATTTCAATCTGGTACTGGATACTCGACCGTCTGGTCTATACGGCCGACCACATGAAGAACGGATTCGGACCGCTTACGGCCTCCGTCTGGCTGGTGCATCCCGGAATGGACCCGTCCGCCAAACTGGTCGAAATCACGGCAACGATGCTGACTTTCGGCATGGGCGCGTCGACCCAAGCGCTCTTCGCCCGCGTCGGCGGCGGCATCTACACCAAGGCGGCCGACGTCGGTGCGGACTTGGTCGGCAAGGTGGAGTCCGGCATTCCGGAGGACGACCCCCGCAACCCCGCGACGATCGCGGACAACGTGGGCGACAACGTGGGCGACGTGGCGGGCATGGGCGCGGACCTGTACGAGTCGTACTGCGGCGCGATCCTTTCAACGGCGGCTCTCGGTGCCTGTCTGCCGGTTGCGGCTGGAACGTTCTGCGGCGTGAATGCGGTGATCGCACCGATGATCATCTCGGGCATCGGCATTGCGCTTTCGATCGCGGGGATCTACGCGGTTCGGTGCGGCGACGACAAGGCCGGCATGATGACGCTGCTCAAGGCGCTGCGGCTCGGTACGTGGGGCAGTTCTGTTTTGATCGTGGCCGTCGCTGCCGGACTCGCGTCGCTGAACATCATCACGTGGGGCATCTGCGGGGCGGTCGTGGCGGGTCTGCTGGCGGGCGTGGCCATCGGCTACTCGACCGAGTATTTCACCTCCGACGAGTACACGCCCACACGGGGCGTGGCCAAGCAGGCCACCATGGGCGCTGCGACTGTGATCATTGATGGTCTGGCCCTGGGCATGATGTCCTCTCTCGTGCCGGTGGTGGTGACAGTCTGCGCGATCCTCGCCGCGTTCGGGCTCGCGGGCGGTTTCCACGACACGCTGGCGGGCCTCTACGGCATCGCGTTCGCGGCCGTCGGCATGCTGGCGACGCTGGGCATCACGCTGGCCACGGACGCCTATGGGCCGATCGCCGACAACGCGGGCGGCAATGCGGAAATGTCGCACCTGCCGCCGCAGGTGCGCGAACGCACCGACAGTCTCGACATGCTGGGCAATACGACGGCCGCCACGGGCAAGGGCTTTGCCATCGGTTCGGCTGCGTTGACCGCCATGGCCCTGCTCGCCGCCGAGGTGCAGGAGGTCGACGTATGGACGCGCAAGCTTGCGGCCAAAGGCGCGGTCGCCTTCGATCTGGACGCTTATCGCGCCGCCGCCGACAAGCTGAATTTCTTCGTGTCGCACCTTGACCTGAACATCATGAACCCCTTCTTGCTCTGCGGCATGTTCATCGGTGCCATGATGGCCTTTGTCTTCTGCTCGATGTCCATGAAGGCCGTCGGCCGTGCCGCAGGCTCGATGGTGGAGGAGGTCCGCCGCCAATTCCGGGAGAAACCGGGCATCATGGAGGGCACGGAGAAACCCGACTACGCCCGATGCGTGGCGATCTCGACCAAGGGCGCTCAGCGCGAGATGCTGCTGCCGGCCCTGATGGCGATCTCCGTGCCCGTCGCGACCGGGTTGATCCTCAACGTGGCGGGCATCATGGGCCTGCTCGCGGGCGGTTTGACCGCCGGTTTCGCGCTGGCCTGTATGCTGAACAACGCCGGCGGCGCGTGGGACAACGCCAAGAAGCACATCGAGAAAGGCAACTACGGCGGCAAGAAGCTTTCCGACGGCAGGAAGAATCCGACGCACGGCGCGGCCGTCACGGGCGACACCGTGGGCGATCCCTGCAAGGACACCTGCGGCCCTTCGATGAACATCCTCATCAAGCTGATGAGCATGGTCTCGATCGTCTTCACGCCCATGATCATCAAGTTCGCGCCGGTGGTTCAGCACGCGCTCGGCCTCGCCTCCAAGTAAAGCGGTCAGGCGAAGAGCGCGCGTACGAACTCGCCATTCCGCTTGGCGTCCGCTACGCCGTCCTTCGAAGGACTGGACGTCTCCAGCACGATCCAGCCACCGTAGTCGATGTCCTTGAGCGCAGCCGTCACGGACTCGAAGTAGGGTTTGTCTTCGTCGAGATACTTCGGCCCGTTTTTGTAATGCACCTGCGAGATTTGTCCTTTGAGACGGCGGATTTCGGCGGGCGAGTCGTAACCCATGGTCCTGCCGGTGTTGAAGACGTCGTAGTAAATGCTGACCGACTCGTGATTGACCGCATCCAGCATCCGGAGGTTTTGTTCGGCGTTGAGATAGCTCTCGACCGCGAGCGACACGCCCGCGTCTTTGGCGCGCGGCGCGGCGTCTTTTAGACGTTTGACCACTTCTGCGAATGCGTCATCCTTCAGCACCTTGTCCGCCAGCAGGTTGCCTTTGCCGAAGAAGGCCACGAGGATATTGTCCACGCCGAGATCTTTGGCGGCCTCGATGCATTGGGCGAGCCAGGCGGGGCCGCGCGGGTCTGTCGCGAGTGGGAATTGGTTGAGTAGTCCCATCATGAAAGAACAGACCGGTCGGCCCGTGTCCTGCATCTGCGCCTTGTAGCGGGCGCGCGTCCCGGCTGTGTGAATGTCCAGTTCGGCGGCTTCTCCGCCGACTCCGACCTGTACGCCGTCGAGTCCGGCCGCCTTGGCCTTTTCGAGACTCAGCGAACAGGATCCAACGCGGATTTTTCCGAGCGGTGCGGCGGCGCGGAGCGCTGGCGCGCCGAGTGCGGCGGCAGCGAAGGAAACGAGGAACGACCGGCGGGTGAGCAGGGGGTGCATGACTGTCTCCTTTATGAACGGTGAAGCAGTTTGGCCGCGTCGGCCCAGACGACCTCGTGCGGCAGGCAGTTGTTCTTGGCTGCGAGCGCAGCCACGGCACCGGCCGCCTCGCCCGTGGCCACGGCGTTGCCCGTGACGCGGTAGCTCGCGTGGGCGATGAAATCGCCGCTGATGCAGCGTCCCGCCATCAGGAGGCCGTCCACGTCGCGGGCGATCAGCGCGCGCAACGGAATGTCGTAGGGCTTGGTTTTGATGCCGCCGTGCGAAATGGTCTCCGCTTCGTTTTTCTGGCGGCTGTGGGCGTGGATGTCGACGCCGAACGTCGCCCGGCACACGGCGTCGGGATGACGGGCACCGGAGATCAGGTCACCGCGCGAGACGGTATAGCGGCCGTGGATGCGGCGGCCGTCGCGGATGCCGATCTGCTCGGCGGATGCGACGACCTGCATGCCGGCCCAAGGCCCGCCGAGCTTGTTGAGGGCGGCGACGGCGCGGTGGATCTCCGCGCGGGCGCGGACTGTGGCCTCGGTGAGCCGGGCTTCGTCGAAGGGCTTCACGTCGTACTCGTGGTTGATCATCACGTCCAACAAGTTGTCGCGGATTTGGAAGAGCGTGGGGTGGCCGTACGAGGTATATATGCCTGCGCGGTTGAGCTCTTGTCTGAAGGCCACAACGGCTTCGAGGTGACGAGCGTCGTTGTTGTTGTAGAAAGAGATATAGTCTTTGAGCGCGGAGACGTCGCGTACGACGGCGAGGGCGTTGAGCGTCAGCGGCTGGCAGGTGCCGTCCTCGGCGCCGAAATCCCAGCCGCAGCCCGCCTGCGCGCCGAGGTCGCCGTCGCCGGTGGCGTCGATGAAGACCGGTGCGCGCCAGGCCTCTCGGCCGGACTTGGAGTCGGTGACGACGGCGGACAGGCGTCGGCCTTCGCAGTAGGCGGCCGCTGCGCGCGTGTGGAGCTGCGTGCGGACGCCCGCCTCCGCACAGAGTTCTTCGAGGATGATCTTCATGGCTTCCGGGTCGTAGACGAAGCGCGAGAGGTTGGCGTTGCGGCGGGCGTCGCGCGCGTCAAGGCGCGCCACCAGTTCGCGGGTGAGGCCGGGCTTGTCGAAGTCGAAGATGTAGGTGAGGAGTCCGGCGGTCCATACGCCGCCGAGGCAGCCGTGGCGGTCGAAGAGACGAACGCGCGCACCCGCGCGGGCGGCGGCGATTGCAGCCGCCGCGCCGGCAGGGCCGCCGCCGCAGACGATGACGTCGGCGTCGGCGCGCAGCGGCAGATCCTGCGCCGGTTCGAGAAAGCGGTTCGCCGCGACACGTCCTGTCGGCGCGCTGGCGCAACCGGCCGGACCGGCGGAAAGGACCGCGCCGGCGGAACCGGTCATGGCCGCATGGAAGAACGAACGGCGGGAAAGAGCGTTGGCGTCTGAATTCATCGTGGCGATACTGTAGAATGCAAGCCCGCGCGCTGTCAAACGTCAACTTTCATCTCTGATTCTCGGTCGGCGGCCAGCATGCCGCAGGCGGCGTGGATGTCCTTGCCGCCGCTGTAGCGTCGGATCACGGGTGCGCGGAGGTGTCGGCGCAGGGCGTCGCGGAACGCGTTGCGCTCGTCGTCTCTCGGCGGCAAGAAGCGGCCCGTGGCGTCGTTGACATCGATGAGGTCGAGCTGCACGGGAAGGTCGCCCGCCCACGCGGCAAGCTGTCGGGCGTCTTCTTCGGCGGTGTTGAACCCGGCGATGAGCGTCCAGGCGAGCGTGATGCGCCGCCGGGTGGCCGCGTGGTAGTCGGCGAGCGCCGCGCGCAGTTCGGACAGCCCGTAGACGTTCTCCACGGGCATGACCTGTCTCCGTTTGGCGGGGTCGGCCGTCGTGAGCGAAACGATGAGCCGGAAGGCGCGGCCTTCGCGGGCCAGCCGCCGGATGGCCGGGGCGATGCCGATCGTGGAGAGGGTGATCGATTTCGCGGCGACCGCAAGGCCGCATGGTTCGGAGATGACCGAAGCGGCCCGGACCACGGCATCGTAGTTGAGGAGCGGTTCGCCCATGCCCATGAAGACAACGCCTCCGACCGGGACGGACGAAGCGCAACGCAGCGCGGCGGCCTGCGCCACGATTTCCCATGCAGACAGGTTGCGCGTCAGGCCCAGACGCCCCGTGGCGCAGAAAGCGCACCCCATCGCGCAGCCGGACTGGGTGCTGACGCAGACGACGTTCTTGGGCGAGTCGCGGCGGTTCGTCAGAGGAATCAGGACACTTTCGTATCGGGCACCGTCGGGACCGGAGAACAGAAACTTTTCGAAGCCGTCGTGCGACGAAACGCGGCGGTCGAGAAGCGTGAGCGCGGGGATGTGCAGGACTTCTCGGACGCGGGCCAGCCAGCGCGGAGACAGGGTGGAGTCGCGTTCGGGCCACGCGTTGCGGCGGAGGGCCGACGACAGGAGTTTCCGGGCCAGAGGCGGCGTCATGCCGATCGCCGCGAAACGGTCGGCCAATGCGTCGGACGTGTAATCAAAAAGAGACTCCGAAACCATGCGCACAGGATGATGAAAGCGGCGCGTTGCGTCAAGGCCGCGATTAAAACGATTGATGTAAAGCGGGCGACCGGGATCTGGCCGGGTAGAACCATGGCCGGGCGGTTGAGACATCATCGCGGTGGCGGATGGCACGTGATCGCGGAGCGGAATCCTCCCGTGGGAATGGTCGGGATGCACAAGGCGGTTAACGTTGGGAAAAATGACATAATGTCTAATGTCAAATATGATAATCACCCCTATCGGCTCCTTTGACACGCCGCTCTCGGACCTTTACGCCCCCGGCAATCTGCCGGCTTCCGACTCCTCGTGACCGAGGGGCGAAATCCGCTAAACGGTTACGCAAAAGCCCGGAATTCGCACCTTTTTTAGCGGCAGGAGACCGTCGTGCGGTGTCTCCGGCCTGTGAAGTCACGATGCGAAAAGACAGGTTCTTACATTTGCGGTTGACGCCCTCGGTTCAAACGTGTATTTTAATCAAATGTTTAACTCGTCGAGGGCAACCGATGAAGGCGAAAACGACGCATAGGAAAAGCGCGGCTGCGCCGAAGAACACGCAGGAGAAAATCTTGCGCGTCGCCATGAAGGTGTTCGCCGAATACGGCTACAAGGATGCGACGACCCGGATGATCTGTTCGGAGGCGCGCGTCAATGTGGCGCTGGTGAACTATTACTTCCGTTCCAAAGCCGAACTGTACAAGGCGGTGGTCTCGACGCTGTTCGAGGACGTGGCCAAACCCATGCTGTCCATTCCGGAGAGCGTGTGCGATGAGGCGACGTGGAAAACGGCCATGCACACGTGGATCCGGCGCTCCCTCGCCATCTGCGCGGCGCAGAAGCCGCCCGAGTTCTACATCGCCCGGCTGATGGGCATGGAGGAGTGCGAGCCGTCCGATCTGACGCAGGACATCGAGCACAAATTCGCGGAGCCGATGCGGCAGGGGTTCCTGCGCCTGCTCCGGATGGCGATGCCGGACGCCGACGACGAGACGGTCAGCCTCTGGTCCAGCACGGTCAATGCCCAGTCGGTGGTGTATGCGCTCACCAAATCGGGATGGCTCTGCAAGTTCTATTCGCAGCCTCCTGAGTTCGACCGCGAGCGCTGGCTCGACAAAGTCGCCGACCACATCTGCGAGGGGATTTTCTGCCGGCTGTCTTTTCAGCGGAAAATGTGACCTGCTATAGGGCAGTCGTGAAGAGCTGAAGAAATGAAGAGAAGTATGAACATGAGATGCGGAACGGTGGGCCTTTGGGCGTGCTGGGCAGCGCTTTTAATGGCCGGCGGCTGCAAAATGCCGGGCTTCGAGGAGCGTGTGGAAGCGGCCTCCGCGTTCCGGACGAACGTGCTCGCGGAAACACAGGCCTTTTTCGCCACAAACCGCGCACCCCTGACGCTGGAGACCGGCTGGCGCTTGGCGCGTGAGCGCACGCTGAAGCTGACGCAGCAAGAGTTGGCGCTGAAGGTTGCCCGGATCGATCGGAGCATGGCGTTCTCCGCGTTCCTGCCGCAGGTCGAGGCGACGTTCGAGCGGAGCGGCACGGACGTGCCCATCCTGTATTCGGCCTTGGGGCAGACGTTTCAGCTGCAGAGCCAGTACGTGAGCAAGGAGGCGGTCACGCTGACGCAGCCGATTTTCACGCCCGGCGCGTGGCTGCTGTTCGTCGAATCGAAGAACGCGGTGCGCGTCCAGGAGCTGGTCCGCGCCCGCGCGGGCGAGCTGCTCGACGTGCAGGTGGCCGCGCTGTTCTACCGGACGGCCGTGGCGGAAAGCCTGCTGCGCACGTACGAACGACAGCGCGAGGCCACGCAGGCGCTGACGGACCGGATCGACGCGTTGGCGCGCCAAGGCTACGCGCTGGATGCGCAGCGCGAGCGCGCGAAGGCGCGGCTGCTCTCGGACGCCTACAACGTGCGGCTGGCAAAGGACAACATCGCTTTGGCGCGCGCCGGTCTGTTCGAAGTGTTGCGCTTCTGGCCGCTCAAGGACGCGCCGGTCGACGGCGCGTCGATGCTGGATGTGCTGAAGCGCGACTGGGTGCTGACGGCTGAGGACGGGGGCGAGCAACATCTGGCGCGCGGACAGGCGCAGTCGCTGACGCCCGAAGAGTGGTTGTGGCAGACGCTGGTCAACCGGAAGGAGCTGTGGGCCGGCGACCAGACGATTGTGATTCGCAAGACGGAGGTGCTGCGGGCACTGGCGGGGTTTCTGCCCAACGTGTACGGTGGCGCCTCCGCCAACCATACGTCCGAGATTCTGCAGACGCCCCGTCAGTTCTGGGGCGGCAGTCTAAGCGCGGCGCTCTCGCTGTTCAACGGATTTCAGACGGTGAATGCGTACCGCGAGGCGAAGGCGCGACGCGCGGCCGAATACCAGACACAGGAAGATCGTGCGCTGTCGCTCGTTACCTCGACTTTCGAGGCGTACCAGAACTGGAGCCGCGCGGCTGAGCAATGCGCCGTGGCGGTTCAGGTCCGCAAGGCGGCCGAACTGGACTACGAGACGACGCGGGCGCGGTTCGAGCAGGACCAGGAGACACTCTCCGAAGTGCTGGACAAATTGGCGCTGATGGAGTCTGCGCGCGTACAGGCGTCGATGACGGAGTACGCGTCGGCGCTGGCCGAGATCGTGCTGCGCGACGCGGCGGGAATCGGCGTCGGTGATCGGATGGGGCTTTCCGAGCGAAAGGACGAGGGACGATGAGACGAGCGATGATTTGCGCGTGGATGGCGGCGTCGGTCGCCGCATGGAATGGCGGCTGTCGGAAAACGCAAGAGGCGGAGGCACCCATGGACGTCCGGCCGCTGGTGACGGTCGGCGCACTGACGCCCGCCTTTTCGTTCACGGATGGCGCGCGTGTCCAGGGCACGGTGCGCACGAAGTTTTCGGCGTCGGTGGCGGCGCGCGTGTCGGGCGCGATCGACAGGGTGATGGCCGAGGAGGGCGCAACGGTGAAGGCCGGTCAACCGCTTTTCCAGATCGACAAAGTGAACTTGGAGAACCGCGTGCGTCTGGCGCAGGACGACCTGAACGTGGCCAAGGCGATGCTGCGGGAGGCCGAGGCCGCGCAGACCGAAGCGCAGGCGGGGCTGGAAAAGGCGGAGGTCGATGCCAAGCGCATGTCGGCGCTTTTCAAGGATTCCAAGGCCGTGACGAAAGACACGTGGGAGAAAGCGGATTTGCAGCGCAAGGTGACGGCGGCGGCGTGCGAGCGGGCGCGGGCGGCGGTGGAAAGCGCCAAAACCCGCATCGCGCAGGCGGAGACCGCGCTCGCCGTGGCGCGCAAAACGCTCTCCGACTCGCTCGGCGTGGCGCCGTTCGATGGCATCCTCACGCGCAAACTCTTGGACGCGGGCGATTTCGCCTCCGTTGGGCACGCCGTCTTCGAGATGGACGATCCACGCATCTACGAGGTCTCGTTCTCCATGAACGCCGAATATTATGATCGGGTCGTCGTCGGACAGACGAGTGTCCGTTTCGACGACGGGCGGGTGACGCCGGTGACGTACAAGTCTCCGTCGGTCCATCCTGTCACGCGCACGTTCGAAATCCGCGTGACGGTCGACCGGACACTGGACTTGGCTCCCGGTATGATTCGCGACGCTTGGGTGGTGTTCCGTCTGTACCAGGCGTCGGCTCTGCCTGCGGAAGCGGTGGGCATTCGCGGCGGGACGAATGTCGTCTTCGTGATCCGGGACGAAAAGGCCGTTGGTGTGCCGGTCGATGTCGGGCTCGCCTGGGACCGGCGCGTCGAGATTCGGAATCCGGGCGCGCTGAAAGACGCGCGGATTGTGACCGAGGGGATGCTGCTGTTGAACGAGGGCGACGGTGTGCGGGTGAAGAAGGATTAGAGGTTCTTATGTTCTTAGCCAAGGCTTCGACCCGGCGCCCGATCGCCATGCTGACGCTCATCATCTGCCTGATGATGTTCGGCATTCTGGCGTTCCGCAACGTGGGTGTCGATCTGTTGCCGCGGGTCGATATTCCCTATGTGACGATCACGGTGGTGTATCCGGGCGCGTCGCCCGACAAGATTGAAACGACGGTCGCAAAAAAGCTGGAAGACGCAGTGGTGCAGGTGGACGGTATCAAGCACATCACAACCACC
>Ga0172375_10013468_pt1 | contig 10135 bp, 23 predicted proteins | sample LakKiv1m_FD_114537 | JGI IMG/M metagenome (GOLD analysis project Ga0172375, IMG submission 114537) | Freshwater microbial communities from Kabuno Bay, South-Kivu, Congo - kab_092012_11.1m | ecosystem: Environmental > Aquatic > Freshwater > Lake | place: Democratic Republic of the Congo...
GAGGGTTTTGAAGAATGAACCTATCAAATATTTTTGGGTCTTATAGGGTTGTGGGTTTAGCTGGTGATAAAAGCACTGGCAAAACAAATAATCTTATGTACTTAATAAAAGACTTCAGAAAAGACAACAACCAGACACATATTTATTTTTATGGTTTTGATGATATATGCATTAAGTGGCTGAAACAATTTAAGAACGTTTACGAAATTAGCAGTTTAGAACAACTTACAAATAAAAAAGACTCTTTAATTATTATGGACGAGTTCCAGAAACTTAAACTTAATGATAGACGATACACAGACTTATTAAATAGCTTTATAGATTTTATCTATCATAATAATAATTGGGTTATTTTCTCTACCCCAAACCTAAGAGAGTTTAATAGTAATATAGGGGGAAAGATTGAGAGGTGGGCTATAAAAAGTTTAAGTGAGAGTAATTTAATAAACGGTAGCCAATTAAAGACAATAATATCAAGCTATGCAGGGAGGTATAAAGTAATTAATGATATAAGAATAAATAAAGATAAAATACTAATATTAAACGATGAATATGAGCAGGTCATAGAGTGCCCATATATTCCAGAGATTGACAGAAAAAAAGAAAACGTAAACATCTTTAATTTGTCGGAGAAATTGTCGGTGAAATTGTCAAAGATAAACCATGATATTAAAAATCATTAAAGCGTTTTATTATAGGCTTATTTTTATTTTGCCTAGATTAAGAAGATATAAAGTATCTTTGAAAGAAGGTATAAGATTTTTATTTACAGAATATGAAGAGGTGTAAACAATGGCAGATATAATAACATTATGTAGAATGCTAGATAAAGAATATAGTGATTTAACAGAATATATTTTAATTGACGACCCAGAAAGTATTAAGACAATACAGAACATGAAAGATATTTTAATAAAGTTAGATATAGAATTAAAAAAGGAGTTGGGAATATGAAACAATATAAAGACTTGACAAAACAACAAAAGAAAGTTTATGACGACATAATGGATTTTTTTAATAAGAGTAATATTAAACTAAATGATTTTTTAATAGTTTTAGGCGTCTTAATAAATCAGATGAAAAACACAAAACATATACTTAAATCAAATGAAGATAAAAATAAGTATTATAGAATACCATCGTTAAGGATGAGGTGAAATATAAATGAAAAAAGATAATACATTAGGAATAGCCCAGTTAAACGTTTCAATAGATATTAAAACAATGGAAAGAATAAATAATTTAAAATCTAAGTGGCGTTTAAGTAATCAACGAGACGTAATAATGGAAGCTATACAAAAACTAGCAAAACAAGAAGGGTTAAAATAAAAATGCTAAGATATAAAATACCAATAAAAGAAGATATTACTTTATATGAGCTAAACAGACGGTCTTTATATGAAGGCCTAGATATAGAGATTAATAACGGTAAAGCATACGCTATAATTGAGGTGAAGTTTAAATGACATATTCCCAAACTGAATCTGCCTAGAAAAGGCTGAGATGCCTAGAAAAGATAGTAGTGCCTAGAAAATCAATTTAATTTTTTTAATATAAGTGGGGGGATTAAAATAAGGGGGGCATAAAAAAATTATATCCGCCCTTTCCAATCACTTCTATTTTTTCTATACTCGTATGATACCTTACCTGCCCTACTAATTCTTTTTCCTGGTGATTTTGCTTTTAACCTGGAATCAACACTTGAATTAGAAGAACCGTACTGTCTCATCGGTTTTGATGGTCTTCCACGTTTTACCATAATTTGTATAAAAATGTTATTTATATTTAAATCTTTTTATTTTTTAATAACATTTAACAGTTTAAATTACTGTTTAGGTGAGATAAACAAAAAAACAAACAGAAATATAGGAAAAGTTTATATATACCATAATATATAAAGTATTAAAAATTAAAGGAGTTGATTAAAAAAATGGATATAAAAAGTATAAGCATGCATTTCCCAAAAGAAACACTTGATTATTTAAACATAATAAAAGAACAAAGAAAATTAAAAAACCAAAGTAATGTATTAGACACACTTATAAGAGAAGAAGACAAGAGGTTAAAGATTATAAAATGACCAATCAAGAGATAGCAGAAGAATATTGTAAAATAGCAAACAGAAGAATACAAGGAGCATTATCACAATCTAACATAGGTGATTTCTCGTGAAAACTAAACCAGTTATCGGAGTTTCAATTCCCTGTATTATTATTCCCCATAAAACAGGAATAGTTTATTTTAATCAGGTTGGTGGGTATGCTGTCCATGATTTAGAAGTTGAAGGATACATTATACCTCTTGAACAAGATTATTATGTTAAGATAATAGATGGAGAAAAAAGTAATTGTGATAACCCTTATTGGAGTAAATACAATCTTCAAGAACATTTTGATAAACTATTTGCACCTTTGAAAGAAGAAACAAAATATAACGGTCATGGATACAAGGGTATAGATTTAGAAGATGTTGAATATTTGGAGAGAGCTTTCTTTAAAACTGATTTTTTAGAGATAACAATTGATAGAGAGAGATTAGCCGATTGTGAAGAAGCAAAAATATATGTTTCTATAAAATTAAGTCAATACAATAGTGAAGGGAAAGAAATTGAACCCTTATGTGTAGATGGTATTTTGACTTGGGAGAATAGTGATTAAGATGGTATCAACAGGAAATAAAGCAATGCTTATCAATTCAGAAATATGTCAGAGTTGTGCAAAATGCTGTAAAGTGTTTGTATGTGGTGGATTTGATTTAGATTGTGCAATTAGATTTTTATGGATTGCAGATAGACATATCAAAGCAAGAGACAGCAGTTTAAGAGATGATTTTGGTAATATCAAAAGAGAAGTTATATTTAAGTTTCCATGTTCACAATTAGAGGAAAAGAATGGGAAGTATGGGTGTAAAGTTTGGGATAAAGAAAGACCTGATTTCTGCAACACTTATCCAGATAATATATTTTATTGCTGTGATACTTGGGATGTTCTAAAGATACAAAAATTGCTGGATGAAGCTAAAACAGATTGTCCGGCACTAAAAAATGTTTCTGTTCAACAGGTTCAGGTTATGCTTGAAAAGATAAGAGGTAAAGAAAATGCAAGAGGATGAATGGCTTAGATTTATAGAGAAAGAAAGCAAACCAAAGACAAAGGTATATTCAGTTATGTCTAAATGCTCTGATTGTGAGTTGGGGGAGATTAAGTGGTATCCTTCTTGGAGACACTATTGTTTCTTTCCTACGACTGAATTGGAGACGGTTCATTCAGACAGATGTCTCCTCTCTATAAGTCAATTCATTACAAAACTTAATGTAGAACACAAAGGAGGTAACGGGCTTCCTCCCACAGATAAATCTGTGGGTATCCGCCCTACGATTTTATGAGATTTCAAAATTATTATTTGCTTTGGATATTATATATTATATCTATAGTAAGAATAACATTTTTATTTTTTACAAAATTATCTATTTTATCAAATGGATTTGAAGGTTTTTCATTATCAATATGTTATGGTGTAATTTTATTTTTAAGTTTTTTTGGTATAATTAAATTTACTAAATAAAAAATAGGTGATAATATGAAAGTTCCTTTACAATGGTGTGAGGATATACGGGCTATCTTAAAAAAGAACATAACAAAAGGAAACGCAATAAAACAAATAAAAGAGTATATGGATTTAAAAGAAAAAGAACTTAATAAACGGTTAGGTTATGGAGATGATGATTAAAATGCATTGGAAACATATATTATGGCAAATAAAGATATTTGTTTATGAAGGAGATTTCATTAGATATGGTGGTATTATACCATGTTCAAACTGTGGCAATAAATTTATTAGTTATTGTCATTTTAATAGCGAAGGAGGTTATGATTATGACTGTTATTGTAAAAGATGCAAAAAAGATAAAGTTTAAGGAACAGATAAAGAATAATAGATTAGATGAATGGTTTGAAGGAGATGACGAAGATGAATAGTTTTATATTTTGGGTATTAATCTTTATTATAGGCATTTCTGTGGCATATCATTACTATCCTAACCAAACAACGACAGTTTTAGAAAAGACTGGTAATATAAGCCTTAATTTAACCCAGACTGCTTACTCTGTTGTAAAGGAAGGATTAAATGATAGCTGGAATAACCAAACAATAAATAATACTATTTCTTAATTTTTTTTATAATATATATATTATAGAATATATCAGAACTATATCAAATAGTTAGTTATGTCTATTATAGTTAGATGTTCTACGTATTATAGTTAGAACTCTGTAATATATATATTCTACTATTTATTTTCAATACAATATCTGGTGTTTATAGTTTAATAAACCACAATTTTTGGTATAAAAAAAAAGGGAAATAGGGTAATATTTAATACCTGATATATCACTGATATATCAGATAAAAAATCAATATATATATCTTATTTTTTTTTTCTTAATTTTATTTATAAATATTTATAAAAACTATATACTACAGAATATATCAGAACTATATCAATTACTTGTCACTAGTTAAATGTGATATATCAGGCTTCTGATATATCAGGCTTCTGATATTGAAAATAAATACCAATTTCTAACTATAAATGCAAAAATATAAATATTACCTATATTATAATTATGAAATATATAATATATTTAAGTTTAAATCAATATAAATAAAAATAGAACGGCGAGGTAAACAAAATGGAAAATGACATCCTCCGACACACTAAAGTGTGCGGTTTCCAGAGGTAGATAATTATGGTAAACGCAAAATGCAAACTTAAAGAAGATGGGTTTTTTGAATGGTGTACAGCTATGGAGAAAATGCTTTATCCTGAAGCAAATGCTCAAGTAAAAGGACTTGTTCAAGTAAACTTATTTAACTTCACAACAGGAAAAGAAAGCTGTTTAGGTGTAGCTTATCGTGATTCACATTTAAAGAAGTGTAACAAGATTGTTCTTAATAAATGTCCTTGGTGTGGTGAAGATATATTTAATCATTCAAAGATTAAAAAAGTCGAGGTGACGCCAAATTCCTCCCATGATTAAAATCATGGGTATCCTTTGGCACAATTTATGAAAACATACAAAGCATTATTCCAAGGTGACGATGTTTTGCTTACTGTTCTAGCTAAAAATGCAACGGAAGCAAGAAAGATTTTCAATAGACAAATACAATTCAAAGAGGTGAAGCCAAATTCCTCACAGGATTAAAATCCTATGTATCCTTTGGCACGTTTTATGAAATTGAAATAAACGGAAAACAGTATGTATTGAAAAGCAGTTTAAAAAATATGCAACAGAAACCTATAAGTATAAAAGGCATGATTTATGCCATAGTAAGAAGTTACTCTGCTGGTGTATTTGCTGGGTATGTAAATGAAAGTAAAATAGTAAATAGACAAACTAAGATTTTCAATGCAAGAAGAATTTGGCATTGGGAAGGTGCAGCAAGTTTAAGTCAATTAAGTCAAGAAGGAACAAGTAAACCACAAAATTGTAAATTTCCAATGGAAGTACCAGAAGTAATTTTGACGGATATTTGTGAAATTATTCCTGCTTCAAAAGATGGTGTGAAAATATGGCAACAATAATTGAAGATATATATTCTGGCTATGGCTATGGCTCTGGCGATGGCTCTGGCTAGATTTTTTATATAATTAATATGGAGAAAAAATGGAAGAAAAACAAGAACAAAAACATCAAACAACAATAATATTTAGTAATCAAGACATTTGTAGGAAAATAAGTGGGCAAGCTAGATTAGAAGGATTTGATTCAATGGGTGAATTTATAGAGTTCCTTTTTGAACGTTTTATGAAAGAAAATAAATAAGGGTCACCATGAAAAAATATGTATCAATATATTTAAAAGATGACGTGAAAGAAATCATTAATAATTACCCTTATTTTAGCTTATCTGATTTTATTCACGAACAACTACCTTCTTTATTTTATGATATTAAGACAAGAGAGGATAATATAAAAAGAATAGAAAAACAGCTTGAAAAAGAAAAAAAAGAACTACAATTTATAAAAGACACAATACAAGAAGCAGAAAAACAGAACATAATAGAACTCAATGAAATAATAAAGATTGTTAAAGAAAGGGGTAAAGAAGCATTAAAACCATGTTATAAGAGATATTGTGATTCAATAAAAAAACAAATTCCATATGTTTTATTTATAAAGATTGTACATGAAAAGATGAAGAGAGGTAATTAATATTATGGATACATCAGTTCAGATAGAAAAATGGAAAAACTTAATGGAAAAAAAATATGCAGAAAGAATACTAAGTATGCAAAAACATCTTATTATTGATTATTCTGATATAATACAATTATACCCAGAGTTAGATATAGAACTTAATGAGAATCCAGAAGAATGTTTAAAATGTGCAGAAATAGCTCTTGAGAATGTGCTAGAAAAAGCATTTGGTAAAAAAGAAAAAAAATATCCTGTAAGAATAAAAAACCATGATATTATTAAACCAAACGTATTCCGTGTTAGAGATATTAATAAAGACCTTACAGGAAAGTTAATTTCAATAAAAGGTATAATAAAAAGCTATAGTAGTAAGATTAAGGTAACTACTGCTATAAGATATGAATGTCATAACTGTGCTAAAATATTAAGATTAATAAAACCAAGACATATAAAGAAATTTGAACCAAAATGTTCTTGTGGCACTAAGCGTATGTATATGCTTTCAAAAGATGAGATTGATGAAAGACAAGCAATATTAGAAGAAGACCCAGAAAACTTAGGAACAAGCTCAAGACCAGAGCAGATAAAAGTATTGATACAGGATACAATATTATACAGTGAAGCAGACGAAATATTAGGAAGCGGTATGCAAGTTACAATAACAGGTATTCTTAAAGATGAACCAATATTTAAAAATAATAATGATACAGGAGATAGCAGGTATGTACTTGAAGCAAATTATATTAAAGTTGAACAAGATGAATTTATTAATTATAGGATAAGTAAAGAAGATGAAAAATTAATAAAACATTTATCTAAACAAGACGATATTTTTGATAAGTTTATTAATGTATTTGCTAACCATTTATATGGTCTTAAAGAAGTTAAACAAGCCATAATACTTCAGATGTTTGGGGGAGTTACTAAATATCTAAACCCAAAACAAACTCAAAGAGGACAGATTAATATATTATTATTAGGTGACCCTGCATCAGGAAAATCAAGGATAACTAAAAGTATATTAGAATATTGTCCAAGAAGCAGATATAGTTCTGGTGGTGGAATGAGTGGGGTAGGTTTGACAGCATCAGCAAAAAAAGATGAATTAATTAATGATTGGGTAGTAGAACCTGGTGCAATGGTTCTTGCTAATAATTCTATTGCAATATTAGATGAGTTTGATAAGTTAGGTGAAGAAGAAAAAGGTAAACTACATGAAGCTATGAGTGAAGGTACTATATCTATTGATAAAGCAAATATCCACGCAACACTTAAATGTAATACTGCTGTGTTATGTAGTGCAAATCCTAAACATGGTAGATTTTTTTCTTTCTCGAATTTAGGTAAAGAAATTAATTTACCTTCTGCTTTAATATCAAGATTTGATATTATAATGATTATCAAAGACGTTGTAGAAGAAACAAAAGATAGAGATATAGTTAGACGTATGCTAAAGACACATACTAAAAATTATTCTGATGATACAGAACTTTTAGTTTCAAAAGAGATATTTAAAAAATATATTATTTATGCAAAGAAACATATAAATCCAGAACTAACACCGCAAGCTAAAAAATTAATAGAAGAGTATTATATTAATTTAAGAAATAAGAATAATATAAATAAACAAGATTTTAATGATATAAAAGATAACCCAGTTTCTGCAACACCAAGAGATGTAGAAAATATAATACGTTCTAGTGAAGCAGTAGCAAGATTACATTTCTCAAAATATGTAGAAGTGAAGCATGTTGAAAAGGCAATAGAAATATTAAGTTATTTTAAAAATCAGATATATAAAGAGATTGGTATATCTGATAATAGTATTTTTGAGACAGGAAAACCAACAGGAGAATTAGTCAGAGAAATAAGATTTGATGATATAATATGTAACTTACCATTAAATACTCCAATGGAAGAAGAAGAGATAATACAAAGAGCAGTTAATGAAGGCATAAATATTACATATGCAAAAAGGGCGTTATCTAACATGATTAGTAAAGATAAAGTTTTATCTATAGTAAAAGATGGAAAATTGATAAGGGTGATGTGAAATGGCAGGATGTTGGAGATGTGATGGAAAAGTTGATTATTTCATAACTTCACCACCCTATCTAAATGGAACAAACTATGATAGAAACACAAAATTAGAAATGGGCTTTTTAGAGATGATAAAGACTGATGAAGATCTTAAAGAGCTTCGAACAAAAATGGTAATTGCTGGAATAAATTCAACTCATTCTGAAAATAAATATACGATGGATCTAAGTTTTCTTAATGGCCTAGTACAAACAGTAACCGAGAAAGCGTATGACAGACGCATTCCTATTATGGTCAAAGGATATTTTAATGACATGTCATTGGCCATACAAAACATAAAAAAACTTATGAAAAAAAATGCGAGAGGAGTGATTGTAGTAGGAGACTCACAATTTGGAGGAGTTCACATTGAAACCGATTTAATATTGGCTAAAATATGTGAGATGTCAGGATTAACGATAGATGCTATTGACGTTGTTCGAGAGCGAAGATCTAAGAATGGAATGAAACTAAGAGAAAGCCTGATTTTTGTGAGCAAATGATTAACATGGATGAAGCAATCAAGAAATTTGAAAAATTACCGTATTTGAATAATCCTTACTCTAGCAGAGGATGGGGACATGCACTACATTCACTCTGTTCATATCAAAGTAAATTAAAACCAGGAATTGCATATTATTTTGCAGAATTATTTGCAGATAAAGATGATTTAGTATTTGAACCATTTTCAGGTGTTGGAACAATACCTTTTGAACTTGCTCTGAAGGGGGTTAAAACCGTATCGTTAGACGTAAATCCGATTGCTTATACTACTACAGTAGCCAAACTGAAAAAACAGGATAAAGATAAAATTTATCGGCAAATAAAGGAGCTTGACAAATATATAAGAACATCAGAATTGACCGAAGCAGACTATGAACATGCAGATGAATATATCAAAAGATTTTATCACATAGATACATTAAAAGAAATCTTATTGGCAATTAAATTTTTTAGGGACAAAGGAGATGATTATGCGCTAATCAAAGCTAGCACTCTACACATTTTACATGGCAATAGACCATATGCTTTAAGTAGGACCTCACATAATGTTACCCCTTATGCTCCAAAGGGAGACTTTATTTACAAATCATTGATTAAAAGTCTAACTGAGAAAATAGATAGAATATTTGAAGAACCAATTAATGATAATTTTTGTGAAGGAGAAGTTTTCTTAGGAAACATTTTGAACTTTTCTTATCCTAAAAAATTTGATAAAATAATCACATCTCCTCCTTTTGTAAATAGCACACGATTTCTTTATAACAACAGAATAAGATTATGGTTTAATGGATTTACATATAAGCAACAAATGAAACAATCTGATGATTATATCGAAAGTCATGGAATCTGTATTTTTAATCCTGTTTTGGAGAAGTTTTCTTCACTTCTAAAAATTGACGGATATTGTATAATGCATCTGGGTGTCGTTAAGAAATTAGACATGGCTGAGGAATTATCAAAGATTGGAACTAAACATGGTTTTAAGACTCTTGCAATCATTTATGAGGATGTTAGCAACAAAGAAAAGTTTGGTATTAGAGATCAGGGGGCAACCCACAAACATCAATTTCTAATAATGCAAAAAATAAAATGAAAAATTATGCTTTAATACTAAGTATCACAAAGGACGACGTTGATAGCTTAACTAAAATACGAAATAGTTTTGATTCAGAAACTAAAGCTAGAGAGTGGCTGTATAATACTGATATTTGTGATATTGATGCTTATGAAGATATAAGAATAGAGGTGTTTGAGAAATGAGATTACATACCATACTTATTTTATTACTTATTGTTGTTTTTGTATTATTCTCTTTTAGATTTTGTTATATGTATTGAGGTAGTAAAGATGAA
>Ga0172375_10013469_pt1 | contig 10135 bp, 8 predicted proteins | sample LakKiv1m_FD_114537 | JGI IMG/M metagenome (GOLD analysis project Ga0172375, IMG submission 114537) | Freshwater microbial communities from Kabuno Bay, South-Kivu, Congo - kab_092012_11.1m | ecosystem: Environmental > Aquatic > Freshwater > Lake | place: Democratic Republic of the Congo...
AATAATTTTTTGTATTTCAGATAATTTAAAATGATTTATAATAAAATATCATATTGTAAACTAATTGTTTTTGTTATAATATTCTTTACTTGTGTTATTTTACGAGCTCAAAATAATAATATTGACTCCTTATTGTCGCTTCTTAAAACAGAAAAAACAGATACTGGTAAGATAAACATATACAATAAGCTGTTTTTAGAATATGAATTTACTGACATTAAAAAAGCCAATGAGTTTATTTATAAAGCCCTAGAGTTATCAAAAAAAACAGATTACAAAAAAGGACTTGCGTCTACCTATAAATACCTTGGCTTTTTTGCAGAAGATACAGGAAATTATCAACAAGCCATTATTTATTACAAACAGTCATTAGAAATTTCTGACAACTTATCTGATAAAAAAAGTAAAGCTGCTATCATAGGAAATATTGGAAACGGTTACTATTTTCTAGGCGATTATCCAAAATCACTTTCAAATTATTTTAAAGCACTAAAATTATCGGAAGAACTTAATGATAAAAAAGGAATTGCAAAACATCTTGGTAATATTGGAAATGTCTATAAAGAACAAAGTGATTATACAAGAGCACTTGAATATTATTATAAAGCACTTAAGAAAGCAGAGGATATTGATGACAAATACGGCATCGCTTCTGATCTTGGAAATATTGGAAACGCCTACAAAGAAAAGGCTAGCATAGCATTGTCTATTCAAGATTATATTGGTAGTGATTCTTTATATAATAAAGCACTTAGCTACTATTTTAATGCACTTAAATATTTTGAAGAACTTGATTACACAAAGGATGTAGCAAATCAACTTAGTAATATTGGAACCGTTTATCATGATATAAAAGATTATAAAAAGGCTCAACAATTTTTTTTCAAGGCATTAAAAATAGCCGATGAACTTGGCAATAAAGATGCAATTGCAACTATTCTAGGCAATATAGGTTCATTATATACATCAATTAAAAAATATTCAGAAGCAGAAAAATATTTACTACAGGCAATTGCGATCTCAGATAGTATAGGTACTTTAAAAGATAAAGTTCAATTTGAGATTTCTATCAGTAAATTATATGCTCTTATTGGAAAAGATAAAAAGGCTTTAAAACATTATCAAAAAGCTATAGAAGCAAAGGATTCGCTAATCAACGAAGCAAAGTCTCGCGAGATAATGAATTTTGAGTTTGAAAAAAAAGAAGCTGCGGTTAAAGCCGAACAAGAGAAAAAAGATGCTTTAGCTAGTGCAGAAAGAAGAAGGCAACAAATAATTATGTGGTTTTTTATCATTGGTTTTACTTTGGTAATATTTTTTACTTATTTATTTTATAAGCGTTGGCAGAAAACCCAAAAACAAAAGAAAATTATTGAAAAACAAAAAATTGAGGTAGAGTCTAAAAATAAAATAATAGAAGAAATAAATAAAGACATTACTGATAGCATTAACTCTGCTAAATTGATACAAAACGCAGTTCTTATTTCAGGCAATGTTGCCAATAATATTTTAGGTGAACATTTCATTCTTTTTAAACCTAAAGATATTGTTTCAGGTGATTTTTACTGGGGGACAAAAATAAACGAATGGATTATTTTTACTGTTGCCGATTGTACGGGGCATGGCGTGCCGGGTGCCTTTATGAGTATGTTAGGAGTTTCTTTTTTAAATGAAATTGTGAGGAAAAAAGAAGTAACAAAAGCAAGCGAAGTGCTTGACCAATTAAGAAGTTCCATTATTGATGTTTTTGGCAAATTAAGTGAGCATAAAGAGGGTATGGATATTGCTTTATGTGCATATAATACAAATAATTTTCAACTTCAATTTGCTGGTGGAAATAATTCTTTGTATATTGTTTCAACTCAAAAAGAAATTAAAGAAATTAAACCTGATAAACAACCAGTTGCTTTTCATATCGAAATGAAACCATTTACTAATAATATTGTAGATTTAAAACATGGTGATACTGTTTATTTAACAAGTGACGGTTTTGAAGATCAGTTTGGTGGCCCAAAGAATAAGAAATTTATGATTAAACAATTAAAAGAGGTATTAGTAACAATCTCTGATGAATCTATGGTTAATCAAAAAGAAATTTTAAATAAAACTTTCGAAAACTGGAGAGGGGAAAATGAACAAATTGATGATGTTACAGTTATGGGAGTAAAAATATTAAAGAATGCAATTAGAATATTTAATTAAATAATTTGTAAAACCTTTTAATATATAGTAAAATGAAAATAAAAATTCTTTCTTTAGTTTTAATTCTTACAACATTTACATGTTTTGCACAAACAAAAACAATCCATTTCGAGACTGATTCTTTTGCTAAAATAAAAGCAAAAGCAAAAATGGAAAATAAGCTCATTTTTATTGATGCTTATACCGTATGGTGTGGACCCTGCAAATGGATGGCAAAAAACGTTTTTACCAACGACACCGTCGCCGATTACTTCAACTCAAAGTTTATCAATGCCCAGATAGATATGGAAAAAGGCGAAGGAATCGAACTTGCTAAAATATACGATGTAAATTGTTATCCAAATTTACTATTTGTTGATGGTGATGGAAAATTAATACATCGTAGTGCAGGAGCCTGGGATGCTAAAAACTTTATAATTATAGCAGAAAATTCATTAAATCCTGAGAAAAGATTCTCAAAATTCAAAAATGATTATGAATCAAAAAAAACTGACCCAAAGTTTTTATATGAATATCTTTATATTGTTTCAAAGACTTGCTTACCTTACAACGATATAGTAGTTGATTATTTTAAAACACAGACAGAACAGGAGCTTACGAACAGAGCCAACTGGTATGTGATACGCGATTTTATTACAGACTATAAAAGCAGAGAATTTAATTATCTTGTTACTAACCAAGAAGTGTATAATAAACTATATACAACCGATTCTGTTTTATTAAAAATTGGAAACGTTTTGCTTAAATCTGGATATTCTTTTTTTAATAGCCCTGATTTAAACGAAAAAGAATTTAATTCATATAAAAACGAGATTAAGAAAATGAATTATTCTGAAATAGATAAAGTTCTGTTTCGATTAGATATGGTTTATTTTGAAAGAACTCAGGACTGGAGAAAATATATTGATTTAGTTAACGAAAAAGGAGATGAATATATCAAAAGCGACATGGAAATAAACGATGTTTCATATAACATTTATAAACATTCTGACAATATTAATCTTTTACAGAAGACTTCATTAAAAATAAAATCATTACTTGAAAGGAAGGAAAATCAAAATTGGTATGTTTACGATACTTATGCCTCATTGCTTTTTAAATTAAAGAAAAAAGAAGAAGCAAAAACTGCTGCAGAAAAAGCAATAGAATTAGCAAAATCTTCCGGTGAAAGTGAAGAAAACTATAAACCAACTATTGAGTTATTAAGTAAAATTGTAAAATTAAAATAGAATTAACATTATACTTAAATGAAATATTTGTTATTATATATTGTTACTTTACGTTTATTAATTTCTGTTTCATTTTCTCAAAATAAAACCATTATCGATATTAGTAAGTCTGGGGACTGTATTCATGCAAAGAGAATAAAACCAGTAAACTTATTTGGACCAACAAATGAACCCAATGGCTATGGTGAAATATTAGAATTTTCAAATAATCCTAAAAACAGTCAATTTTATATTGAAAAGGAGCATAATACTGTATGGTATTTATTAAAAAATACTGAAGATGCTGAATTAACATTCGATGTTATTCCTTTACAGAAAACAGATGATTATGATTTTATGTTATTTCTTAGTAAAGATTCTAATTCCTGCGAAGACATAATTTCAAAGAAGATTAAACCAGTCAGAACTAATATAGCAAGAAATGATACTAATTTGCAGAGTAAGACAGGATTGTCCTATTCTTATAATGATGAGTTTATATCTTCAGGTCCAGGAAAACAATTCAGTAACCCAGTACTAGTTAAGCCAGGAGATTGGATTTATTTATTTTTAGACAATGTTTATGAAAATGGAAAAGGTCATAAAATTAAATTTAAATATTTTAAAAAATATATTATTAATGGTAAAACAGTTGATGAAACAACTAACAAACCTATTTCAGCTAATATTTTTTGGGAAAATAAAGAAGGTGAAATATTGACAAAAACAAAATCTGATTCTATTACTGGAGAATATAACATGCTTGTTCCAGTAGAATATAAATCAAATGACCCACAGTATATTCTTTCATTTGTTGGAAATTCGAATTATTTCTTCACTGATACTTTAATTCATGCAAAAAAACTTGTAGAAAAAAAGAAAATGTCTTTTTTAGGTAAATTGTTTAAAATTATTAAAGGTAAAAATTATAAAATTAATAACATGAATTTTGGCGGAGATTCAGATGTTATACTTTTAAGCTCACAACCCTCCTTAGAAAAACTGCTTAGAATTTTAAAAACAAATAAGAATATTAAAATACGGATAGAAGGCCATGTAAATGATCCATATAATGGAAATCTAAATTATGATCAAAATTTATCTGAGAGAAGAGCAAAAGCTGTTTGCAATTATCTTGTAAATAAAGGGATTTCAATTGACAGATTACAAACAATCGGGTATGGAAATAAATTCATGCTTTATCCAAATCCAAAATCAGAATATGAAATGCACCTTAACAGAAGAGTTGAAATAAAAATTTTAGAGGATTAAAGAATTTATATTAGAGCTAATGTTTCTTATTTGACCTCAAAAAAAGGTCAAAAGTAATTTATAGGAATTACTTTTTCATTAATTTTTAAAAAACCAAAATATAATTTTAATTTTGCTTTTACGTTTAGCAGATTTAATGAGTTTTTTTAATTTTATAAAAAGCAAAAAGTTTTTTTTACATGTAGCAATAGCTTCATGTGTGTTGATATTAATATTAATTATGAGTTTTTACTCTATTAATTTATATACCCATCACGGAGAAGCCGTATCGGTACCCGATTTAACCGGTATTCAGTTTGAACAAGCAGAAAATATCGCCGATGGCAAAGATTTTAGCATCGAAATTTCTGATTCGGTTCATTTTCAGGACAAAGAAAAAGGGACAATTGTTTCACAAGAACCAATAGCCAATAGTAAAGTTAAAGCTGGCAGAACCATATATGTTGTTATAAACGGATTTGATGCCGAAAAAGTACCAATGCCCGACTTAACAGGTATTTCGATAAGGCAGGCAACTTCCGATGCCGAATTGTTTGGATTAAAAATAGGTAAACTTTCTTATGTTCCCGATATTTCTACAACGGTTTTAAAGCAAAAACTTAATGGTAAAATTATTGAACCTAATAAAATGGTTACCAAGGGTTCTGTTATTGACCTTATTGTTGGAAAAGGCGAAAGTAACGAAAAAACAGTTGTTCCAAGTGTAATATCACTTTCTATAAACGAAGCGGAACAAAAATTGTCGTCAATGTCGTTAAATTTAGGAGTTGCGGTTTTCGACAATACAGTTAAAACCGAAGCCGATTCGGCTAAAGCTAAAATATGGAAGCAACATCCAAATTCCGGCTCTCAAAGTACTATTAGCTTAGGTAGCTATATTGATGTTTGGCTTACTCTTGATAATGACCTAATTCCAGAAACTGATAATAATATAACTGATGAAAACAATTTATAAAACAATATTTGCCTTTGTGTTTATAGTTTTTGCAAACAGTGTAATGGCACAAGTTTTATTATTGCCTTTAAATTCTAATCCCACTATTCAAAAATATTTAAACGAAAATAATAATAGTAAAAGCATTAAAGCAGCTAACGATACTCTTGATTTACCATTCTTTGATGACTTTTCAAAAAAATCAGTTTACCCCGATATTTTAAATTGGCTCGATAATCAAGTATTTGTAAATCAATCGTTTGGCGACAATCCGCCATCAATCGGCGTTGCTACATTCGATGCTTTAAATAACGCCGGCGAACTTCATTCAAATGCAGGAACAACAACTTTTTTAAGCGACTCGCTGACATCAAAACCTATTAATTTGTATAATAGTTACTTAAAAAATCCATTATCAATTTCAACATCAGAATTATATTATTTTAATCAATATAATTCGTTATATTATCCGTCCGATTCACTTATATATATTGTTAATTTAACTTATTATAATTGTAATACCTCTCCAACAAATTACAATGTCGATATGATAATATATTACGACTCGGTTGGTTATGTTAGAAACGTAAGCAACGAGCTTTACACTTACGATTCTGTTTCAGGAACATATACGTTAATCGAAAAAAATATTTTTCACCAATATACACCGGCCGATTCTATTTATTTAAGTTTTTATTATCAACCTCAAGGATTAGGAGGCGTAGCGCCGGTTCCTACCGATTCGTTAGTGCTCGAGTTTAAAGCTCCATCAAAAAACTGGAGCAAAATATGGGCTATGCCTGGTAAAAGCAACCAACCATTTCAACAAGTCTTAATTCCAATAACCGATACTTCGTACTACAAAAAAGGATTTCAATTTCGATTTAAAAATTATTCAGAACTCTTTATTAGCCCCAATCCTGCTTATGCAAGTAATGTGGGTTTTTGGAATATCGACTATTTAAAAATCGATGTAAATCGTTCTGTTACAGATACTACGAGCGACGATATTACTTTTGTAAACCCACTCGATACCATTTTAAAAAACTATAAAACTGTACCATGGTCACATTATAAATTCGTGGGTAATTATCAATATGGCAAATTAAAGTTTTTGTTCAGAAATTTAAGCGATACTGTTAAACTTGGTACTAAGAGTATTAAAATTACTAATCTAACCGAAAACCAGTTAATTATTAATAATTCGCTAGGGAGCGAAAATATTTCTGCATTTTCCGACTCAACATTTAATATAACCGATAATTCTGTTTATTTCCCTGCAACAACTTCAAACAAAGCTGAATTTGAAATAAAATTAAGCTTAACTAACAGTGTGTTAAATAGTAACGAGTATTTAAGGTGGAACGATACTTTAAATTATTACCAGAATTTCGACAATTACTATGCATACGACGATGGTACACCCGAAAGAGGCATTGGATTATCGGGCGAAAACTCGCAGACAGGAAAATTTGCCGTAAAATATTATACATTAATGCCCGATACATTACGCGGTGTATATATGTTTTTTAATAGAACTCTAAACGATGCCAATAAAAAGAATTTTTACTTAACAATTTGGAACTGTGTAAATGGGAAGCCGGGTAGTGTACTTTATAGCCAGATGGGCGAACTGCCACAATTTCACGGACTTAACGAGTTTCAATATTATAATTTAGATACATCGGTTTTTATTGCCGATACTTTTTTTGTTGGATTTATTCAAACAACACAAGATTTGCTTAATGTCGGCTTAGATTTAAACAACAACAATGCTTCAAAAACATTTTACAATATTAATGGTTATTGGCTTAACATACCATATTCCGGCACAACAATGATTCGTCCGGTTTTTAGTAGCGAGCCATTTAATTATGTGGTTACAAATAACATAAAAAGCATTAACATATATCCTAATCCGGCAACCGACTTTGTTTATATAGATGAAACTAAAAATTGTAATGTTGAAATTATTGATTTAGCAGGAGTGCTAGTTTTAAACACAAAAATAAATTCAAATAAAATTAATGTTTCAACTTTATCAAACGGTATTTATATATTAAAAGTAACAAACAACAAATCAGTATTTACCACTAAGCTTATAATTAATCGTTAATGTGCGACGAAGAAATTTTATCAACCGAAGAGAACAATGAATTATACGAGCACCATAAAATTATTGTCGATAAAGGTCAGTCGTTACTCCGTATCGACAAGTTCTTATGTAATCGGTTAGAACAAATATCAAGAAACAGAATTCAAAACGCAGCAAACGCTAATTGTATAATTGTTAACAACATACCTGTAAAATCAAATTACCTTGTAAAACCTAACGATATTATTTCTGTAGTACTTCCTTACCCTCCAAACGAATTTGAAATTTTACCCGAGAACATTCCTTTAGATATAGTTTTCGAAGATAATGATTTAATAGTAGTAAATAAACCCGCTGGGCTAGTTGTTCATCCTGCTAAAGGAAATTTCACAGGAACATTGGTTAATGCTCTTCTTTGGTACTTTAAAGATTTACCTGTTATAAATAAAAATACAGTCAGACCAGGGTTAGTACACAGAATAGACAAAGATACATCGGGCTTACTTGTGGTTGCCAAAACCGAAAATGCACATACAATTCTTTCAAAACAATTTTTTGAAAAAACTACCGAGCGAAGTTATTGGGCATTGGCTTGGGGAACTTTTAAAGAAAAAGAAGGTACTATTATAGGAAATATTGGACGCTCACCACGCGACCGAAAAAAAATGGCAATATTTTCTGATAACGAATTTGGTAAACATGCAGTAACTCATTATAAAGTATTAGAAGAATTTAAATATACTTCGCTTGTAGAATGTAAACTCGAAACCGGTAGAACACATCAGATAAGGGCTCATTTTGAGCACATTAAGCATCCGTTATTTAACGACAAAACTTATGGTGGCGATAAAATTGTTAGAGGAAATAATTTTGCAAAATACAGCCAGTTTGTCGAAAATTGTTTCGAAATTTGTTCACGACAAGCACTTCATGCAAAATCTTTAGGTTTTTTTCATCCAACGACAAAAAAATGGTTATTTTTCGACTCAAATTTACCTGAAGACATGAAAATTTTATTAGAAAAATGGAAAAATTACTCTGCAATTAACTAATATACAGAGTATTATTGACATAAAAAAATATTTTCATTTTTTTGTACAACGAAAAAAGGAAAAATATACATTTGCACCGTTAATAAACATTTAAATACTTATGAAAAAACTTTTTGGACTTTTAATGATTGCAGGAATGATGTCATTCGTTGCATGTGGACCTAGTGCAGAAGAACAAGCTGCTGAACAAGCACGTTTAGATTCTTTAAAAGCTGATTCAATTGCTAAAGTTGAAGCTGCTGCTGCTGCTGCAGAACAAGCTAAAGCTGACTCTATTGCACAAGTTGAAGCTGCTGCTACTGAACAAGCTAAAGCTGATTCAATTGCTGCTGCTGATGCAAAAAAATGAAAGAAAAAATAATTTTTTTTCAAACCAATAAAAAAAGCCAACAATTTTTGTTGGCTTTTTTTATTTTTAATGATTTATTTATAATTTTAACAAATTTAAAAATTAACATTAATAACATTTTAAAAAATATTTATGAATTTTGAATATACAGAAGAACAAAAAATGATTCAAAAAGCTGCAAAAGATTTTGCAGAGCGTGAATTATTGCACGATGTAATTGAACGAGACGAAAAATCAATTTTCCCTGCCGAAGCCATGAAAAAGCTAACTGAACTTGGTTTTTTAGGCATGATGACCGACCCAAAGTGGGGAGGCGGAGGTATGGATACTATTTCGTATGTTTTAGCTATGGAAGAAATTTCAAAAATTGATTCTTCTGTAGCAGTAGTTATGTCGGTTTGTAATTCGTTGGTAATATGGGGTTTAGAAACTTATGGAACCGAAGCACAAAAAGAAAAATACTTAAAACCATTAGCTAGCGGTCAAAAAATAGGAGCATTTTTATTATCTGAACCCGAAGCCGGTTCTGACGCTACTTCACAAAGAACTATTGCCGAAGACAAAGGCGACTATTACCTAATTAATGGTACTAAAAATTGGATAACAAATGCAAACTCAGCTTCAACATATATTTTAATTGCACAAACATATCCCGAAAAAAAACATAAAGGGATAAATGCAATTATTATCGATAAAAACACTCCTGGTATTACACTTGGACCACACGAAAATAAAATGGGAATGAGAAGCTCCGATACTCACTCAGTTATGTTTAACGACGTAAAAGTTCCAAAAGAAAACAGAATTGGCGAAGACGGCTTTGGATTTACTTTTGCAATGAAAACGTTAGACGGTGGCAGAATCGGTATTGCATCACAAGCATTGGGAATTGCTTCGGGAGCTTACGAAAGAGCCGTAAAATATGCAAAAGAACGTAAAGCATTTGGAACCGAAATAGGTAATCATCAATCAGTTGCATTTAAACTTGCAGATATGGCAGTAAAAATCGAAAATGCCCGAAAT
>Ga0172375_10013470_pt1 | contig 10134 bp, 9 predicted proteins | sample LakKiv1m_FD_114537 | JGI IMG/M metagenome (GOLD analysis project Ga0172375, IMG submission 114537) | Freshwater microbial communities from Kabuno Bay, South-Kivu, Congo - kab_092012_11.1m | ecosystem: Environmental > Aquatic > Freshwater > Lake | place: Democratic Republic of the Congo...
ATTTTTTGCACACCAGATCAAGCAACCGAACAGTTCCTAGAGGTTTTTCACTTCATTCAAAAACTCTATGCTGCTTTCGGCTTTACTGATTATCGTGTCAGATTAGGAATAAGATCAACCAAAGTAAAATATCTCGGCAACGATGAAGTCTGGGTCAAAGCCGAAGAAAAAATTGTCGAAGCACTCAAAGCAAGTGGCTCAGATTACTTTATTTCTGAGGGCGACGCCGCATTCTATGGCCCCAAAGCTGACTTTTTGATCAAAGATGCACTTGGCCGTGAATGGCAATGTGGCACCGTCCAAATTGACTTCATGTTACCTGAGCGTTTTGGTCTCAAATATATTGACAGCAGTAATCACGAGCAAACACCTGTGATGGTACACCGAGCGCCACTCGGTTCGCTTGAGCGATTTGTTGCCATCTTAATCGAGCATTATACCGGAGCTTTCCCGATGTGGCTCGCTCCCACTCAACTTACTATTCTCCCCATCTCCGAAAACGAACTTGGCTACGCCCAAGAAATTGCGCAATCACTCACCCAAGAAGGATTCCGTGTTAATCTAGACGAAACCAGCAACACTCTTGGCAAAAAGATGGTGCGTGCCAGAGAATGGAAAGTTCCCTACATGGCAATCCTTGGCAAGCAAGAGGTTGAAAATAAAACCCTCACCCTCAAAAACAGGGCTGGCGAGCAAATCACCCTCACCCTCGACGAGGTCATTGCCAAATTCAAACAGGAGATATTAAGTAGGGTATAATGTGATCCTGTAGGGGCAGATTATTATCTGCCCGTATATTCAATTATGAAATTTTACGCCATTAATCAATTCATCAAATCCCCTGAGCTCCGCGTGGTCGACGAAACTGGCAAACAAGTCGGCCTGATGTCACTCCCCGAGGCACTCAGCAAGGCTCGCGAAGCCGGCGTTGATCTGGTCGAGATCGCCCCCATGGCCAAACCTCCGGTTGCGAAAATCATTGACTTTAAAAAATTCAAATATATCGAGGCTAAAAAAGAAAAAGACGGCAAAGCCACAAGCGGTAAAGTCGAACTCAAAGAGATTCGCTTCACTCCCTTTATCGCCCAGGGTGACCTCGACTCCCGCCTCAGCAAAATCAAAGACATCATGGAAGATGGCAACAGGGTGAAAATTGTGGTAAAATTCACCGGTCGCCAAATTACTCGTGTAGAGTTTGGTCACGAATTAATCAAAAAAATATTATTAGGGCTGCAGGGTTTAGCAGTTGCCGATGGAGTACCCAAACTCCAAGGTAAGCAGTTATTTTTGATTCTCAACCCCGCCAAGAAGAAGTAATATGAAACGCAAAAGCAAGAGATCACTACTCCGTCGCATCAAAGTGACCAAAAACGGCAAAATCATGCGTCGCACCCAGAACATGCGCCATCGCCGTGCTCACAAAGGCAGCGCCCAAGTTCGTCGCATGAAAACCGTCAAATTCTTGACCAAAGGAACAGGTCGTCGCATTAAAAAGATTTTAGGAATGTAAATTATGACCAGAGTCAAAAATAGTCCCGTCAAACGCGCCCGCCACAACAAAGTTCTCAAAAGAACCAGCGGTTTCCGCATGACCAAGAGCCGACTCTGGAAAGTCGCTCACGAAGCCTACCTCCACGCCCTCGATTATAGCTTTCAAGGCAGAAAAGATCGCAAAAGCAACTTCCGCTCCCTCTGGATCACTCGTATCAATGCAGCCATTCGCGCTATCGATTCTACATTAACCTACTCCAAGTTCGTCAATATTCTCAAAGCCAAAAACATCATCCTCGATCGCAAGGTCTTGGCTGGCATCGCAGCTACCGACCCCTCAACTTTCGCCAAAATAGTCGAAAAGACCCGTTAATCAACTATATTTATTTTGCTAGTTGACTTTTTTCCATCCCATAGTGTAAGATAGCCTCTTGCGAGAAGCAACCATCCGCACTTTCCCACTAATACGGGATTGCTGGCAGGAAGGTTGCTTTTGGCGTATATAGAGACCCCCGCACAATACAAGCGGGGTTTTTTGTATGAAAATAAGTTAAAATAGAACGATCATATGGAATCACAGATTAAACAAATCCAAACAGAATTCACCGCAGATCTTGCAAAGGTCAATTCTCAATCCGAGCTCGATGCCATCTTCCTCAAATATCTTGGCAAAAAGGGGAGTACAACCAACATCCTCAAGAGCCTACAGGGTCTGACCCTGCAGGACAAAAAGCTGTATGGCCCCATTCTCAACAAGCTCAAAACCTCCCAAGAATCCGCTATCAAAGCTAAATCTAAAGAACTGGAAAACCGCAAGACTGGAAAACTGGAAGACGATCTCACAATCCCAGGGACTGTGAGATCTACTGGTCACCTCCACCCCACCACCATTGTCATCCGCGAGCTCAACTCTTTCTTCCGCTACCACGGCTTCTCCGTCCAGGATGGACCCGAAATAGAGGACGTCGAGTATAACTTCCGTCGCCTCAATCTCCCCGAGGGTCACCCCGCGACCGACTTACAAGACACCCTCTTTGTCAAAGAGCCTCAGTGGTTGATGCGCACTCAAACTAGCTCTATCGAAGCAAGGGTACTCGAAAAATATCAACCTCCAATGCGCGTAGTTGTTCCCGGCAAAGTCTACCGCAACGAGACTAATAGTGCCACCAACACCAGTTTCTTCCATCATTATCAAGGATTCGTGGTCGATAAGAATATTAACATACAAAATTTAAAAGAAATCTTAACCAAAGTTCATCAGTTCTTATTCGGCAAAGCTGTCGTGCTCCGCTTCCGATACAAATACTATCCCGAGGTTAGTCCAGGCATGGGAGTAGATATGCAGTGCCAATTCTGTAAAGGCAAGGGGTGCACCGTCTGCAAGTATCGGGGTTGGATCGAAACATTGGGCTCTGGCATCATCCACTACAACACTATGAAAGCATCAAAAATTGACCCAGACATTTATACTGGATACGCCTTTGGAATGGGGCTTGATAGGCTTGTAATGAACAAGTTTGGCATCCCGGATATCAGAAAACTCTATGGAGGAGAACTCGTCTATGCCTAACTGGGATACTGGAATACTGGAATACTGGAGAACTCAACCATGAAGATACCTCTGAAATGGTTGTCCGATTACGTCAAAACCGACAAATCTCCTCGCGAGATTGCCGCAAGCTTTACTTAACTCGGACTCATGCTAGACAAGCCCCTCGACGATAGTGGGGTACTAGACCTCGAACATCGGATGGATCGCTCCGACTGGCTCAGCATTATTGGCTGCGCTCGTGACCTTGCCGCTTTCGAAAAAACCAAGCTCATCTATCCAACCACCAATTCTCAGCCACTTCCCCAAATTACACCTAGCGAAATGATTGAGATAAAGGTCGAGACCCCAACCGTGCGCCGTTTCGCCACTCGAATCGTCAAAGGAGTAAAAGTCGGAGAGTCTCCCGCTTGGCTCAAAGACAAGCTTGAGGCTTATGGTATTCGGAGTATCAACAATGTCGTCGACATTACCAATTATGTCATGGTCGAATATGGCCAACCTCTCCACGCTCAAGATCTTGCCCAACTCAAAAAGCGAGAGATCACACTCCGCAAAGCCAAAAAGGGCGAGTCCATCACCACGATCCTTGGCACAACCGTCAACCTTGATTCTGACACCGATCTATTAACATCTGGTGGGGTACCCACCGTCATTATGGGGGTAGTGGGAGGCGCCCACACCTCAGTTAGTAATACCACGACCGACCTCATTCTCGATTCTGGCAACTATGATCAAAGTATTATCAGAAAGACTAGTCGTCGTCTCAAAATCATTAACGAAACTGTCTCTCGTTGCGACAAATTCTTAAGCCCCAAGCTCTGCGAAATCGCCCTCGATCGAGCGACCTATCTCTTACAAGAACTATGTGGCGCCCAAGTTTATGAGAATTATGACTATTATCCCCACCCCATTAAGCCAACAGAATATAAACTAACCTATTCTCGCCTCGCGAAAATCAGCGGCCTTAGCCTACCTACTTCTACTATCAAAAGTATTCTCACAAGCCTAGAATATGTGATCACAGGCGAGAACAAAGATCATTTAACAGTTACGGCTCCCTATTTCCGCACTGACATCGAGGTAGAGGATGATCTGATCGCCGACATCCTCCGCATTAACAACTACGCCAACCTCCCCACAAGTCCCTTAAGCACCCCTGTCCCTGCCGATATTACTCCTACCATTCTCACCTTCGAAGAACGGCTACGAGACCTCCTCGTTAATCAAGGTACCATCGAGCAAATTACCACCCCCTTAGTCCAAAGTAATAACGATCCCAAACAAATCGTATTGAGTAACGCGCTGAGTACGGATCAAAATGCTCTCCGCACTTCAATGGTTCCCAAGTTACAAGAAATCATTACCAATTATAGTAAGCACAAAATTAACTCAGTCCTTATTTTCGAGATTGGCAAAACCTTTTCCGTAGGGACGAGGAATGCCTCGCCCGTATACAGCGAGCATCGCGAACTCTCTGTTGTTTCTTCAGATACCGCTCACAACTCTCTCGCTACTCTTCTTAACTCTCTCGGTATTACTTACTCAATCGATAATACCCACAACATAATCATTAATGGAGAACCATGTGGTCAACTAAATCATAATTACTACGTCCTGCTTACTGAAAAATTACTAGTCTATTCCCAACCCTACAGTCGAATTGTGAGTAATTTTTCGCACTCCACCACTCGCGACCTCTCCCTACTTGTCCCTCAGACACTGTCCTACGCCGACATCACTACAGCACTTAATACTCATACTTTCTCTTACCAAAGCGTTGCTTGCAAGTCTTACACCAAGCTTTCTAAGCTTAACAACTATCTTCTAACCTTCACTTGGGATCAAACTACAGATGTAGATGCACAAGTCAAAGAGATTCTCGCACTTCTCAAAACCAAGCTCAACATTGATTCCAAATCTTAATTTGCCGAAGCCGAAGCCGTAGGGGAGGGTGAAAGACTTGGCGATGGCGCATAATTCCAATCCCTGTTTATCCCGATTTTTAGTTTCGTATCTTTCTCGCTTCCATCCTTCAGATGTACTCTTCCAATCAATTCATATGTCCCAGTGGATAATGTAATATTAGTTGAGACCAATTTTTCAGTTCCCAGATTTTCTTCACCAACACCCGTATACAGTTTTATCCATTCAATGTCTTTACTTGTTGTCACCTTTAGTCTTACTTCAAACGTAGCCTTGTTATCACTCCCGTCGATCCTAGTCTCGTTCCCTGGCTTCTCAAAGCCAATCACCGTATCCGTATCGGTACTACAATACTCACGTGGGACTTTGTATTTCGAATCTCCCTGTGAATCAATCCACGCCCATATGTCATCGATCCAGTTTGTACTCTCAGGCTTGAGCACATAAAACTCTTTCTCGCTATACTCACCTCGGGCAACGACTATGTCATTTGCCAGTTTATTTTCATCTGACCTGCAGACTTTCACTTTCGTATGAATTAGGTCCGGTTCAGTCGGTGCTGTTCCTTTCACAAAATAATCTGCCCGCGTTGCATATCCATCATGCTCAGGGTACCCCGACACCACATCCACTTGTCTTGCCTCTACTCCCGAGGGTGGTTTGAAATCTTCACCTTTATACTTTTCCCATGTTTTTAATATAATCTTGCGCCAAATAGGTGATGCTCCAGTTACTCCTGATGCCACCTCTTTCATTGCCGAGTTATCATTATTCCCGACCCACACCCCGACTACTGCCCCGCTACTCCATCCAATAGTCCAGTTATCCCTCTTATCATTTGTTGTTCCAGTCTTAACTGCGATACTCTTCCCACTCATATTGAGGTATGAGTTCGCGCCAAAGGTTAATAGTCTTGCATTGTTGTCATACAGCACATGATTGATCAAAAACGCCACTTCTTCGGTAAGTACTCGCTGTTTCTTGGCTTGTTTGGCCTCATAAATTGTGCGCCCATCCTTCTCAACTTTCAAAATTGACACAGGCTCAATTTTCTCTCCACCATTTGCAAAGGCACTATATGCTCTAACCAAATCAAATAATCTGACCTCGCCTCCGCCGAGCGTTACCGACAACCCAAAACGCTTCATATTTGCACCAGTTGGTGCAAGAGACTCAAATCCCATATCGTACGCTGTCTGTAACATCTCCTTAAGCCCAACCAATGATAAGAGCTTAACCGCTGGAATATTGAGTGAGGATCCTAGTGCGAAGCGCAGTTGTATCGGACCATGGAACTTCCCGTCATAATTTTTGGGTTCGTAAAACTCTCCCTCTTTCCCACCCGGGAACTTAGTTGGCACATCCAAAAGCATCGTCGAAGGGGCATATCCTTTTGCAAAAGCCGCCGCGTATGTCACTGGCTTAATCGCACTACCTGGCTGTCTCTGGGACATCACTACATTTACTTTGCCATCATAATCCTCGGCGAAATAATTCTTCGATCCCACCATCGTCAAAATTTCTCCATTTTGTGGATTCATCACCATTGCCGCCCCGTTCCCCACCTTCATGCTCGTCAACTTTTCAATTTCCTCTGCCACAGTTGATTGTGCAAAGTCTTGCAGTTCAGTGTCGAGAGTGGTCGTGACTGTATAACCACCTTCTTCAACTATTTGCTCGCCCAACAAATCAACTAATTGATCCTTCACATAAAAGACGAAGTGTGGTGCCTTTATAGCGACTGACTGATCTCGGAACTCAATATTAGGCAGTTCAGCTAGTGATTCATTTTCTTGCTCCTTGGTAATATAACTATCCTCTCTCATTCGTCTCAAAACTGCAGTCGTACGATCCACATACGCCTTAGGATCATTACCATACGGCGAGTAACGAGATGGCGCTTGAGGCATTCCTGCCAGTATTGCTGCCTGAGTCGTCGTCAAATCAATCGGTTCTTTGCCAAAATATCGCTCCGTTGCCGCCGCAATCCCGATTGCCGTTCCCCCATACGGAGCTTCGTTAAGATACATTGTCAAAATTTCATCTTTACTAAATTTGCGCTCGATCTGCAGTGACAAAACCAACTCTTTGATCTTACGCACAATCGACCGATCTGAGGTTAGTAACACGTTCTTTACTAACTGCTGGGTTAAAGTACTCCCTCCCTGCGCCCGACCTCGGGTAAACAAACGCGAGAATCCACGCATCATTCCCCAGACACTAAATCCCTCATGAGAATAAAATTCCTTATCCTCTATCGCGATAGTCGCTTTCTTGAGAATATCTGGAATCTGCTCCGACTTAACTGGCAATCGGTTGTAATCGGTATACAAATCGTAGAGTGTCATTCCGTATCGGTCTACTATCTTGGTACTAAATCCATCGCGTCTTACTACCTTATTGGGATTAGGCAAGGAGGCCGCAGTCCAGGCAAAAATGATTAGCATCACCACTATTCCTAGTCCCACTCCCCCTAGCGCCACGATACCGAAATACTTGGTAATACTCGCCTTATCCCACCTCAACCTGCTCAACCGACTCCTTCTTCCCAAATGTCTGTTTTGCCACGTCTTCATCCACTCTTGCATAGCAATGAGTATACCACTTGATGTACAATCAGAGCATGAAAGATTTACTCACTCGCCGAGTCTCAAAAATTCTCCCTGATCAAGCAGACTTCGAAAAATTAATTGGTAGCAAAAAAATCCGCCTTTATCAGGGATTTGATCCCACTGGAGGTCGTCTTCACCTTGGTCACACCATCGGTCTACGCAAACTCATGGAGTTCGCGAAAGCGGGACATGAAGTAATTATGCTTTTTGGCACTGGGACAGTCTTGGTAGGCGACCCATCACTCCGAGACTCAGCCCGCAAATTGATTACCCAAGATGAGATCAATGAAAATATTAAAAACTGGAAGAAGCAAGTCGAAAAAATAGTTGACTTTGACCTTGTTACAATCAAGCAAAACGGTGACTGGCTGACAAAATTAGCCCTCAAAGAAATAATTAATATTGCCAGCAATATTAGTAGCGTTCAACTCTTCAAACGGGACAACTTCACCCGTCGCATCGAACGTGGCGACACAGTCTGGTATCACGAAACCATGTACCCACTACTACAAGGATATGACTCGGTAGCCATGGATGTCGATCTCGAGATTGGTGGTACTGACCAAGAGTTCAACATGCTAATTGGTCGCGAACTCCAGCGCAAAATGAACAATCGCGAAAAATATGTTCTCGAAACTCCCATGATCCTAGGTACTGACGGCAAAACCATGAGCAAAACCAGTGGTAATTGCATCTTCCTAGACGAAAAACCAGAGGACATGTACTCAAAATTGATGACCGTCCATGATGACCTTATCCCAACCTATTTCGAACTCCTAACCGACGTCCCAATGAAAGAGGTTATGGCACTCAATCCCAACAACCCCATTAGCAATAAAAAGCGCCTCGCCTACGACATCACTCGTCAATTTAATGGCGAAGATGGGGCCAAGCGTGGGGAACAACACTACGAACAAGTCGTAAGTGCCAAAGCAGTTGACCCCACTCTCGCTCCAATCAAAATCGCTAGTAATCTTATTGAGACTCTAAAAGCTGCAAATCTTGGAGTTAGTAACGGCGACATTAAACGTACCATCGAACAGGGCGGCGTCGAGGTGGATGGTATCAAAATTACCGACCCACTCGCTGTAATCAAGGGATCAGTTATCAAATATGGCAAATCTATTAGACGCAAACTGGAGTAAATATGAGTTTAACCAAAAGACAGCGCAAAATCTGGATCATCATCACCGCCATCGCCACTGTGGCTCTAATAGCCTCTAGTTTCGCCCCCTTCTTCATGCGCTAACAGTTTCTTCTCTGCTACAATTTAAATATGTACTTGGCATATTTTGATGAGACAGGAGACGATGGTTTTCCAGGATCATCAAATTTATTCGTTCTCACATCTGTATATCTTCACCATCAAAATTGGAAACAAATCTATCATCAAATTTGCCTTCATCGACAATACCTCAAATCACATTACAATTTACCGATCAAATTTGAAATTCATACAAAACAACTATTACTAAATAAGGGAAATTATCGAAACTTAAGTTACTCTGAAAATGTTAGATGGCAAATTGCACTCGATTTTGCACAATTAATTTCTACATTAGAATTGCAAGCGATAAACGTTTGTATCAACAAACAAAAAATTACTCCAAATAATTCCAAAATATACTCAAACATTCTAGATTCTGCACTCAATTTCAACATACAAAGAATTGAAAACTCAATAAAGAGAGAAGAACCAAACTCAAAGTTCATGATTATTACTGACGAGGGTAGGGTAGGGTCAATGCAATCAACTACTCGCAGGGTACAAAAGATTAACTTTATTCCGTCAAAATATAACTCAAACTCTTATCGCCGAGAAATCGAGTTATTAATTGAGGATCCACTACCAAAAAACTCTCGAGATTCTCATTTTATTCAAATTTCTGACTTTATTTCTTTCTTTGTCTATCTCAAATTAATTGGGAAAAATAACTGGCATAATCGACTATCTTGGTTACAAGAATCTCAACTTGATAATCTTATATCCACCCTCAAGCCGATTTTCAACCTCGATGCTAGTCACAACAATCCACTTGGATTCGTAATATACCCAAAATAGAAACACCACCTACGTGCCATTCGGCATTTCAGTGGTTCACATATGACTATACCAAACTCGTCAAGCAAAATGCAACTCATAGACCTTGCCGGAGTAGGGGAGAAGACGCTCTCTGTCCTGACGACCAACGACATTAACACTGTTTCTGACCTCCTCCATTACTACCCTCGCACTTACCGCACCTACCACGCTGTTACCACCAAAGAGCTAGTTGAAGGGGAGTGGGTCACTCTCTCTGGCACTCTCGCCCGCCCCGTCAGTCACCATACCGGTCGCGTCAGCACTCAGCTCTCCACCTTCAAAGATGACGTGGGCAGTCTCACCCTCCGCTGGTTTAACTCACCCTTCATCACTCGCTCTGTCCGCCCTGACTCGCTCTACCAAGTACGCGGCCAAGTCGAAATTTTCAATAACCACCCCCAACTCGTTAACCCCGAATTAAAAATTAATGATTCAAAATTAGAAATTAGTCAATCAGTCATAGTCCCCATCTA
>Ga0172375_10013473_pt1 | contig 10133 bp, 8 predicted proteins | sample LakKiv1m_FD_114537 | JGI IMG/M metagenome (GOLD analysis project Ga0172375, IMG submission 114537) | Freshwater microbial communities from Kabuno Bay, South-Kivu, Congo - kab_092012_11.1m | ecosystem: Environmental > Aquatic > Freshwater > Lake | place: Democratic Republic of the Congo...
CCTGGTCGATGTCATCGTACAGAATGATTCGACGGTACGGGTCCTGGATCTTTCCCGACTCCGGCGCGATCCACCAGCGGAGCTCGGGCTGCCATTCGCCGAACGTGTACTCGAAGATCTGCCGCATGGAAAACGTATTGTACAGCCGCTCCCACGCTGCGCTCGCATGTTTGGACGCGGAGTGGTGCGTTTCTTCCTTGACGTACGCATACCCTTCCCGTTCGAGCACGGTCTTGATCTCACGTGCAAAGCACGACCCCATGGACGCAATCCGCGTGGACCGGGTGATTTTCAGGCTGTCGTCGGTTCGCCGCGGGTATGAGCCGTCAGCCGGCGGATTGTCGTACGAGCCGGGCCACACCTGCCACCGCGCGAATCGGTGAATCGGATGGACATCTGAGCGCGCCATTGCTGCCTCTGGGTGAGATCGTCTCATACCAATGCGCGTTCAAACAAGTAAGATCGGGGGGAACTTCTTTGCAAAGAAGCTTCCCCCCGGGCCCCCTTCAAGAACCTCTCATGTTCGCTGCTCATCCGCTTTCCTCGCCGAGGAAAACGTATGAGCAGCGCCAACGAGAAGTTTTTGGAGAGGGGTCTGGGGAGGAGCGCTTTTCCAAAAAGATCCTCCCCAGATTACTTCTTTGAAAGCGAACTGGTATCAGAGCACCATCATAGCAGCGTCGGAGCGGAGGGTAAACCGGACCACTCGATCGCCCATATACGCGAAGGTTCGGGCCGTGGATGGAGCATCGTAGGGGCGCCCTGCCGGTCGCCCGTGTGAACCCGTACTGAGATCCATGCGGGCGGACGGCCGTCCGCCCCTACAATCATGGCGTCGGCCGGACAGACAGGGCCTCCCCGACGCTCTCGCCACCAGACGACGCCCCCCCTCAATCCCCAATGCTTGTGACTTAAAAGTTCCGTCTTGATTTTCCAATGTGGGGCAGGCTATCCAGCCTGCCGATTTTTCAGGCAAATGAGTCGCAGGCTGGAAAGCCTGCGCCACATCTAATCCCCTTAAATCACCAGCATTGGCCTCCAGTCCCTCGCGTAAGCGCTGACATAAGGCCGGTGACGTCGGTCAACGTCCCCCTCACCCTTCCCTCTTCCGCCAAGGGAGAGGGTTTTCGGACTCCCCTCCCTCGACGGGAGGAGGTAGGGGGAGGGTGGTAACCTGGTGAAATGATTAAGAGGCGTGTAAACAAGTTCGCACCTACAGGTGTGCGTCCCCTCCCCGTTGACCGGGAGCGACAGGGAGGGGGAAAAGGGCTGGCGCACGCGATCTCTTTGCGACCCCACGCCCTTCGGCTCAACTCGATGAGCCGATTGACTATCGCCAGAAAAGCTCCACCTTCCCTCCCACAATCAAGGAGGTTCTGTCGTACGAGAAATCGACCACAGCACCGGTTGTGGAGTTTCCCAGAGCCGCGTTGATGCGTTCCAGGTACATGGGGACCTGCCCGCGGTAGACGTCCCAAGCAACAAATCCTGATGCTTCCAGCCCTTGAGGCAGCCCCAGACGATATTCCACGGCAGCTTCGACGAAATAGCCTCTGCTCACGTTCGCATGGCCCACGTGCGCAAGCGGATCTCCGTCCTTGTTGCAGGTGTTGAAATGCTGGATGGTGGCGAGAAAGAAGGGAAAGCCGACCAGCCGCACAGTCAGGCCACCCGGCCCCACCCCCTGTTGGAACCGAAATCCCACGTACGGCTCGTACATCGTCACCGTAACTTGAGCCTGCATGGTGTCCACGGTCAGCAGGTATTCAGGGTTCGGGTCCTTGAACGTCGTCGTCAGCGACTCCCATCTGGTCCCGCCCACCAGAGCGGTCCCGCTTCCCAATGGCGACAGGATTTCTGCTCCGAGCGTATACGAGTCCGTGCTGCTGCGCCGCCAGTGGCGGATCCCCGAAGGGAACGTGAGCCACGTGATCTGCTGGTCCGCATCCACGCTCCGTGTGAAGAGGTACGAGCCATAAAACTTCACGTCGAATGCGTTTGCCAATCGGAGCGGCAACGATGCGCCCACTTCAATCCCGCCCAGCGGATAAACGAAGTACGACGAGCCGCACTCCCCTGGAGGAACGAGACCTGAGTAGCCTATGCGCAAACGCCGCGGGGTTGTGCTCACGCCCACGCTCACGTTCGCGGCTGGCCACGAGTCCTCCTGGCTCGCTGGAGCGCCGAAGAACGGCATCTGAAAGGGTCCGGTCATTTGCGTCCGAGCTTCGGTGAACCCGAACGCAAGCAGCAAACAAAACAAGCCGCACACGCGTAGACCTGCGGACACACGACTCGTCCCCATCACATGCCTCCTTCCCGCTCAGTATATGAATCGCCCTATTTTGGGGTCTTCCTATAGCACAATGCAGCCTTCAGGATCGAATATATTCGTAGCGCGTCGTGCAGTCCCTGTACGTTCGCAGGCCATTTCACAAATTCGATCGCGTCTTCTTCCCGGTCGGATTACGGCCTCGCGACGTCTTATAGTGGGGCCGGCGTCTCTGCCGGCCATCAATCCAGGACCGGCGCGGAGGCCGGCCCCACTAATCAACCGACAATCCTTGAACAACGCGTGCCTCCCTACCTGCGAAATGGTGCACAAGTGCTGTATTTCTTTAACGCAACCGTGAATTCACCAACGCCTGTGATCTGCGGGCGGACGGTCGTCCGTCCCTACAATCCTCGCATCGGCGGGACAGGCAGCGCCTCCCCAACGCCCTCGCCACCAGACGCCCCCCCCCTCAATCCCCCCGTCAACGGGGGGAAGTGCGTCTCCAATGCTTGTGACTCAAGAGTATGGCCTTGGATTTCCAATGTGGGGCGGACTTTCCAGCTCGCCGATTTTTCAGGCAAACAATCGCAGGCTGCGAATCCCGCGAAACGCGGGACTGCGCCACATCAAATTCCATTATACGGGTTGCCAAAATTCTTGTCCGATCCCCACGGCGAAAACCCGTCATTCCTGCGAAAGCAGGAATCCAGTTTCTTTTCTGGGTTCCCGCCTTCGCGGGAACGACGCGCTCTTTTTGGATTACCCGTCTCCCGAGTAAACGACATTACTCTTGGCAACCGCTATAAGCCACCGGTTTTGAGGTGCGTTCCCTCCCCGTTGACGGGGAGGGACAGGGAGGGGGAATCCCCGGGGAATGGGCAACGCGCTCGCCCCGCTGCCAAGGGGGGCGCCGGGGGGGCCGTACGACCGCGAAAAGCGGGTTTTCAGGACAACGGAGAGCGCCTATTCAAGCCCTATGGTGAGGTTTTTCTTTTTTGGGTTGACAAGTCTACTTTTGTTTGATAAGGTTCCACTACGCTGGAGGACAGTCAATCGTGGCGCTCCTCATGCGTCCTATTCGCGTCCACATCCCGGCGATACACCGTCGAAATGCGGGCGACCGGCCGGTCGCCCCTACATAAACCGCACCGCAAGTGTTTGTCTGAGACAAAATCCCCTCTAACCCCCCTTTAACAAAGGGAGGAATCGCTCACCGGGAGAGCAGCCGTCCTCACCCCCCAACCCCCTCTCCAAGGATGGAGAGGGGGCCTCCAGCACCCCCCTTCCCCATACTTGGGGAAGGGGCTGGGGGATGGGGACTCTTTGCGAATCGACACCATCCGGTGAAACTTAGGTCCCCGTGGACCATTACAGGGGGAGGAATCCTCTCATACCCTCCTTTGCTCAAGGACCGTTAGGGGGGATTTTCACTTCTCCGTCACCACTTACCCGAACGCCGATTGATCGCAGAATCCTCGAAAGGAACGCACATGCCGATGACCGATTGCGCGCCTCACCAGCCTCCGAACGAGTCAGAGCAACAATCCACGGCTGCGCCCGTCCTGACCTCACTTATCCGTACGCCTGCTCCGCCCAAAGATTTCCAAGAAGAGGCCTTCGCATACATCAGCCGGTGGTGCCGAGCGTCACACGACTTCGTGAGCAGGAAGGTGGAGCGATGGAAGCTCCTGGAAGACCTTTATCATAATCGCCGGGACCTGAATTCGTGGTCCTCACGCGCTTCGGCATCCACGGCGGAAAACCGAGCGGGCCTCAAGCGCGGCACATCGAAGGAGCGATGGCAGTCCGACATCATTCTTGCACCTGCGTACATCGTGGATTCGTGGGCTGACCGCGCATATCAGGCGATCTTCAGCGGTCCGGATTGGCTCAGTGTGGCGCCCGAGGATGCTCCCGGCGGTGGCGGTGGCGATATGCGGTTTCCCGTGTCGTACAAGCTCCAGGAATTGCTCTTGTCGCGGCTGGCTCAAGGCCAGATCCACGTGCGGCTTTACGAAGTGCTCCAACAACTTGTGCTCTATGGCACCGTGTTCGCCAAGGTTTTCTGGTACTCGAAGGAAGTGACGAGACACCGTTGGGACTACGAGACCCTCGAGGTCATGGACGAGCGCGAGAAGATCTTCGATTGCCCCATCGTGCAGGTGGTGCCGCTCGATCGGATGCTCGTGGACTGGACCGCAACTCACAGCGATGTTCAGCGCCATACCGGCATCGGTCACCGGGTAGACAAGACGTACGAAGACGTTATCGAACAGTTCAACCGCGGAGTGTACAACCTCAATCGAGCCGAGTTCGTCCGCCGCTGGGAGCGCGGCACGCCTGCAAGCATAGATGATGATGAGCTGCTCCACGATGAGGACGCGGATGACCTCGACGCGGACGTGCTGCACAAGCTCACCGTGTGGGAATGGCACGGCCGCGTCCCCACTGCAGGCGGCTTCCAGGAGTGCCTCTGCGCCATTATTACCGAGAAGGGCTCAGACAACCCCGAAGACGGAGTCATGGTGCGATTGGTCGAAGGACCGGTGCTCTGGTCCGGGCTGAGGCCGTTCGTAGCCGCACACTACACGCCGCTGCCTGGACCGTTCGGAATGGGTGCGGTCGAGTGCAACCTGGACCTGATCCACGCGATATCTCAATTTATCAGCCAGTCGCAAGACAATGCCCGGCTGACCGCGAACGCACAGCTCATCGTGCGCCGCGGCTCCTCTGCTGCCCGACAGATCAGCGCTGACAGCGACGTGGTCTACCCTGGAAAGGTTTGGACCGTCGATGACCCGGGCGACATCCAGCCGTTTCCCCCGCTCAATTTTCCCCAGCAGGACGTCAATACCCTCATCAACCACCTGAACATGCTGCTAGAAAAGCGCACGAGCGTTTCGGACGTGTCGCTCGGGTTGTCGTCCCCCCAGAAAAGCGCGACCGAGGCTCACATTCTTCAAGAGGCCTCCATAGGGCCGTTTTCCACACGAGCGGACTTGTTTGCCCGGAGCTTCTTCGAGCCGCTTGGGCGGCTGGCACTGTCCATGCTTCAGCAATTCCTCCTGGAAGACCAGTGCATCACGGTGAGAGACTCGGGCGGCGTCGAGGTGCCGCTCATCGTGACAGCGGACGAGATTCAGTCAGGTCGGTACCGGGTGGTGGCAACGATCACCAGACAGGAATCTACTCGTCTCGCCAAGGCCAGAGCATCGAGCGTGCGTTGCCGACACTTGCGACCTTCCAGCCGATCCTTGCCCGCGAGGGAGTGCAGATCTCGTTTTCGGAACTGCTCAAGCGCTTTCTGGACCTCATTGGCGTTGACGGGGCAGACCGCGTGTTTACTCGTATCGATCCGGCGCAGGCTGCCATGTTGGGCGGCGGCGCCCCCGCACCAGGCAGTCCATCCGCAAGTGACATGGTGGGGGCCGGCGTCCCTGCCGGCCCGCCCAACGGCGACACTCCCACACCTCTCGTCGAGGACGGCGGCCCGATGGGACCGCACCCCACCGACGCGAATGCGCTCGCACAGTTGCTGCAGCTGCAGGCGCAGGGCGCTTTCGGTCCGCCCGTCGATCGTTCATGAGGTAGGGCAGGTAATGTGGGGCAGGCTTTCCAGCCTGCTTTGCAGCAAATCTGAATTGTGGCAGGCTGGAAAGCCTGCCCCACATCTCCATCTGCACAAATTGATTTCCCCATTCACTCAGTCAAGCCAACACGGAGGAACCTCATGTCGATGTTCTTCAAGGAATACCTTCTTTTCCGCGACGGGTGGGACGAACAGGCGGAAAAGGAGCTGGAAGACACGCTCGTCGAATGCGCGGGCAGCCCGTCGTGGCGCCACCGCTTCTTGCCCGCGTTCGTGGAGCTGCTCAAACGCGAACAGTTTATCAAGATCATGGAATGCCTCGATAGAGACAAGAACCTCGAATTCAACCGCGGCTTCGTCGCGGGCATCGACATGATCGCCAATCGACTCGACCGTATCGCACTCAAAGCTAAACCCGACAACCAGTAATACCACCGCCCATCCAAAATCCCCCCTGTCCCTCCTTTACGAAAGGGGGGGACCTTGTGCCGGGCGGGCAGGGACGCCCGCCCCTACTGTTCCCCCCTTTATTAAAGGGGGGTTAGGGGGGATTTTAACCCTACTTTGGAGGAGGAACCTTGGATCTCAACACCCTATTGAATGGAAAGAAACTGGAAGACGACGAACTGCCCGACGACGACTCGCTCGGGCTTGACGTGGACGAGGAAGAAGAAAGCCCTGAACAGAACGGCCCTCCAGCCGCAAGGTCACGTGAGGAGTCGCTCTCTCGAGAAGAACTTGTTACCGAGTATCGGCGGCTTTCCGATGCGCTCGTTCACAAGGCCGCTGAAGTGGAAAACCTCACCAGGAGGCTCGAACAGCTGGGGGCATCGGCCGCGGGAAGGATGAACAATATGGCTGAAGAGGACGCACTCATGCGTGAATTCCAGGAGATCTTCCAGCGCGACCCTGCACGCGCGGTCATGCTTCTCGTCGGCAAAGCCAAGAATGACACCGTGCAACAGGTGGAGGCGGGCGTGATGCGGCTCATGAAGGAGCAGAAAAACATATCCCGCGCCATGGAACAATTTTTCGGCGACCCTGCCAATTCGCAACTCAAGCCGTTCCGCGAGGAGTTGGAGTTCCTCATTGAAGAGGGCAATTTCCCGCCCGGTCTTGCGGCAGCGTTCGTGCAATCGATCGCCAAGCGGCACGACGAGTCCGCGGCGAAGCGCTCCGCCGCAGCCAGAGCAGTGAGAAACCGAGCGGCTGTCGAAAGCGACGGTGAAGGCGGCGAGCCCGCGGACAGCGATCGCGCGTTCGAGAAGGTACTCAAGAAATCGCGCACGCTCGAAGACATGTTCGCGGGGCTCAGCAAGCTGCGGATGTAGAAGATCGTTTCACCAATACCTTGGCAGTTCAGCCCCGGCATGATGAGGCCGTGAACTACGCAATATGCTTTGTAGGGGCGGGTCTGAGACCCGCCCCTACCCAAGGCGGTCGCCGACGACCACGTAAACGTATTTCTGAATCGCTCTACTAGTAACGGTGCGTCGTCTCAGCTGACCATCACGTAGACCCGATGGTGGGACAGGCGTCTCGCCTGTCACGTCAAGACAAGCGAGACGCCTGTCCCACCAGGAGCCGGATATCGCCAATGCGGAAATGCGTCGGCATCAGTGAAGGAGTAACACACGATGGCGGGTGACGTCTTCGATTTCATGAAACTGTGGACCCAGGACGACCAGGAGTCTGAACGCAGGATTCAGAGGATCCTTTTGAACGGTCTGGACAAGGTGGTTCAGGCACAAAGCGACGTTTTGTCCAAGATCAAAGTCGGATCGCCGGTTGCGGTCCCAGTTGTGCGCTGGCTCGAGGAATGGGGATATCCCTCTCAGATCACGGCCCGGCTTACGGGCACTAACATGACCTTCTCGGGCTTCCTCTTCGGTCAGGCTATCAGTGCAGAGTCTATCCGAAAGGTGCTCCGCACTGGGACGATCCTTGAGCGCCCCACCGACGGTGTGCAGGCCAAAGTGACCTCTGTGGACGGCTTGACCGCGGCGGTACAGGGATACGGCAACACCGTGCTCACTGATGACCCCGCGGCGGTGAGCTGGGACATCATATCGGAAGTGTGGTCCGACTACCGCGACGCAGCGGACCCGAGATCTCTCGACCGGATCTTCCGCGAAGTGGGCACCCAGATCCACGCGGAAACTTTCGAGATACCCAAGACGAGGAAAAACACCAAGTACGAGATCGTCCGCGACGAAGTCCAACACCAAACGGAGGCGCTTCTTGAGAAGCTGCGTCGGCAGCTTGCCTATGCGGTGCTCCGGTCCAGGCCGTACCACGACGGGTCGAACTTCGTGTACGGCACTCGCACCGAAGAGCCGACCATGTGCGGAATCTGCACGTGGCCTGCCATCACCCAGGCGGAACTGCCGAACCCCAATGTGTTCGTGAACAAAGCCGGCGATCCGCTCACCAAGGTGGACGTGGACGCCCTCGCCAGGCACCTGTGGCTCGACGAGAACGCGGACTACGGGTCGGGCGACTGGTGGATCGTCTGCCACCCGCTCACGCACCAATATATCCAGGACTTCGATATCTCCTACCGCCGCATGGAACGCTCGGACACCGGCGTGGGCTTCCACGTGGAGACTTTCGAGGCGAAGATCGGCAAGAGCTTCCCTATTCTCTCTGACCGGTACATGCGGCCCGACGTGCTGATTCTCGTGAACCTGGAGAAGTTCTCGTACGGTTACTTCGCCAAGGACCGCCTGGAACGCAAGCAAATCCCCACCCAGGGCCGGTACCAGCGCTGGCTCATCTCCTTCCAGACATACGGCGTAGTGGCCAGAAACCCGCGGGCCAACATCGGCATGATCTACGGGTTGCCGACGTACTGATCGGTCTGAGGACCTATGCGCATTGCCAGGATTCTCGCCGGATCCGATGAGATAGAGGCATCCGTCGTTCCCGCGAAGGCGGGAACCCAGGGATTAAGGCTGGATTCCTGCTTTCGCAGGAATGACGAACGTTCCTGTTGCCGGGGCTCCTCTCGCCGCCCATTTCGTGCCTATACGGACATAATTCTTGGCAATCACTCTGGAAATACCGGGCCGGCAGGGACGCCGGCCCCTACCAACTTCACGTACATCCGGGAATGGAAAATCCATCATCGCTCCCTCCGATCGCGGGGCACGCGTCCCTTCCCCGTTGACAGGGAGGGTTAGGGAGGGGCTTTCGGGGCTGCATGACCCCTCTCCGGGTGCCACTGCTGGCTCGTCCAGCAGTGCTCTCCACAAGACACTGCTAGCAAGCTAGCAGTGGCACCCGCACAAGAAGATTCTGGGTCGGCATGAACCCCGGTCCCTTTCACCATATTTTGGCCCATTTAAAGGAGCACTGCCATGGCTGTAATTTCGCGCAAAACCGAACGCAAAACCGGGTCCACTCCGCCGGCTGCCGCGTACCACGAGGAATACTACCCGGTTCAGAGCTTCGCATGGATCGGTAAGTCCGGAGATTCCACGGGAGACTTTCCCAGGTGTGGAGACGGCGACTTCGACCAGCTCGAGGACACCGGCCTGGCCGGACTCGACCTCTCCGCGGCCGGCGACGATGCGTACCTGTTGTGGCGCGTGCCTCAACAGATGAACATCAGGGAAAACCTCGCTGTTCAGCTTGTATACACAAGCACTGCTACACCTGCGCAAACCACCGACTCCGCGTCGGGCAAGGTCGCATGGAACCTTCGCTTTGTGCGTGTTGGCGAAGGCGACGAGATGAGCGGCCTCGCGTATGCAGAGCCTTCCGGCAACGGCCTCGATTTCGCGGAGATCAACTACAGCGGCAATCCTGCGTATTCGGGCGAAGCCAAGCTCATGACCTCAACCTGGGCAGTCGTCTCGGGCTACGTGAACGGCGCGGCCGTATCCGGGAGCAACCTGCGACACGGCGACCTGGTGGTGTTCAAGTTCACCCGCAATTCGGGCAGCGTCGGGGCGAATATCCCCGTGGCCCTGCTGGGCGCCACAATTCGCTATCAACGCGATCGCTTATGAAATCACCGTGGGGATGAGCACGAATTTGGATTTACCACAGAGCACGCGGAGGGCACAGAGGCTAGGTAGGGGCGGACCCGCGCGTCCGCCCTTCCTCGACGGAGTCCAAGTCCCCAACAGGGCGCACTCGCGGGAGGCTATCTCAAAAGTCCTCGAAAGAGTGGAACCGTAGCACGATTACCCCCTCACCCTAACCCTCTCCCTGAGGGAGAGGGGATCGGAAATCGGCTCCACAGGCTTCCCTCTCCCCCTGGGA
>Ga0172375_10013475_pt1 | contig 10132 bp, 13 predicted proteins | sample LakKiv1m_FD_114537 | JGI IMG/M metagenome (GOLD analysis project Ga0172375, IMG submission 114537) | Freshwater microbial communities from Kabuno Bay, South-Kivu, Congo - kab_092012_11.1m | ecosystem: Environmental > Aquatic > Freshwater > Lake | place: Democratic Republic of the Congo...
AAAATATTGACATGCGGTTTAAGGCGTTCTTATAGTCTAATAATGATTGCAGTTGAAAATATAATTTGATATACTCAAGGTATGAAAATATTTTTTACTGCTTCACAAAGAGGAAAAAAAACATTCCTACCATACTACTTAAAAATTGCGGAGGCAATAAAACTATCAAAACATATCGTTCTTGATGATGACCTCCTTACACTCAAACCAGATGAATTCTATAGCAAATTTGAAGATAGTGACCGTAAAGCTTTTGTGGAATTTTATCAAACAGAGCTCGAAAAAATACAGAAGGCTGATATTAATATCTTTGATTGTTCGTTCGGTAGCCTTTCTATCGGATTTATTATTGAAAAATCACTCGAATATAACAAACCGACAATCGTTCTATACTACAAAGACAATGTGCCCTTCTTCCTAACCGGAGCTCAAGATGATAAGCTTATCATGGCAAGCTATAACGATGAAAATATAACCGAAGTTACACAAAAAACTCTTGAAACCGCAAGCGAATTAAGAGATAAGCGATTTAATTTTTTTATAAGTCCAGAACTTTTAAATTATTTAGATGAGGCAACAAAAAAAGAAGGTGTTACTAAGTCACTTTTTATTCGAAATCTCATTCTTCAGCACCGCAAAAAACATTTGGACAAGTAAAAGTTTAAGGTTTGGTTCGTTACTTTTCAACGATAATAAAAGCTCTACTATCTGGAGTTACACGCTCACGTTCAAATCCAAGTATTTCTATGTTCTTTATTGTAAAGCCTTCTTTAGTCAATAAAGATTCCCAATCTTCAATTGAATTAAATGCAAAAGGCAAATTCATGTTTGGCTTACCAAACGCAAGTGCATTTGTGAAAAAATCAATTAAAAGCAATGCAAAATACTGCTCGTGAGGTGTAAAAGACAAAAACTTCTTAAAAGACGGCTGAAGTTTTGCTTTTTCGTTTGCTTGTATATTTTTTGTTTTGAAAAAGACACTTTCCTCAATAATTAATCGTTTTGCGACTCTTTTGAGTTCGTGTAACACGTCTACAAGGTATTCCCTATCTATATGATGCAGTACAGACTTAATAACAACGGTTTCAACTACATTATCTTTAAAATTAAGAGTTGTTGGATTGATCATCTTCTTAAACTCAATATTTTTTACTTCTTGCATGCGATAGTCAAGAACATCTGTAGTAAGCATTGAATACTTTCTTTTTTTTAATTCAAGAGCTAGTGAACCTATTCCACTTCCAAAATCAAGCACTTTTTTCCCCAAAATATATGATTTTATTTGTAAATATTCAAGCTTTGGCCTTGTACTTTTTTTATAGGTAGAATAAATTTTGTTAAACCAAAAAGACTTATTATTTATCTTAAAAATATTGTCATTAATGTAGCTGAGAATCGTGAAGAGAGATTGGTGCTGCTTCTTCTTTTCAGTTAACTCAATTTTAAGAAGTGATATGGCAGTTTCAATCATCAAAACAACTTCTTTAGTGTATGGAAAAAAATGCCGTTGGTAACTTTCAATATATGCATCAACTACAAAGCTAACCACTGCTTTATTTGAGAGAGCGCTCACCAACTCTGATTCTGTGAGTGGATTGAGAGTGTTATTCGAGTTACTTTCAAGCATTTTTATAAATACAATTTTTTATTGTTTATGCAAACGATCAAAGAACTATTAATTATATCACATAAATTTGACCAAAATATACTAAATTAGGCTGTCACAATGGGCACTTTTGTATTATGTACCAAAACTAACTTTGAAAATACATATCTTAATCCACTCTTAATCACATATGTAGTAAAAATAGATTTAGGACCATTTTAGGGATAATTACATCGCTGATCTTTATAATTTAATAATTTAGTTCAAATTCAGGTTCCACCAGTTAGAATGAAAAATACAGTCCTGTTTGCATTTCTCATATATAGTTTTATATAATTTACAGATATGATGAATGCCAAAAAAGACATTTCACAAAAAAAGATAGGTCGTATTTGCTTTCTCAATCCGCAAGGCTACGTACAATCCCCTCCCCCCCTTGGTAAGACCGATACCGGTGGTCAAACAATCTATGTTCTTCAGCTTGCAGAGGCTCTAGGCAAAAAAGGAATTAAAGTCGATATCATCACAAGACAGTTTGATAATCAGATAGAAGAGGAGCAGCTGTTCCCCAATGTAAAGGTTATCCGTATTCCATGCGGTGGACCTAATTTTGTCCCTAAAGAAAAGATGTATGAGCACATGTCCGAATGGATTGAAAATTTCATGCAATATATTGAAAGAACACGAAAAAAATATGACCTTATCCATTCTCACTACTGGGATGCGGGATATGCGGGCGTGCTTTTAAAGAAGATGCTTGATATTCCTCATATTCATACACCACATACACTTGGAAAAGCTAAAAAATTTGAAATGAGTGTTGAAAATACTCCTGTCCAGAAACTAAAACCTTCGTATCGCTATCACGTACGAATTGCCATCGAACAAAAGATAATTAATGATGCGGATGCAATCGTCGTGCTCTGTGAGACAACACGCATTCAGATACTCCATTATTATTTGGCTGATTTTGAAAAACTGTTCGTCATATTCCCTGGTATTGATATAGATTATTTTTCTCCGAAGCCGACTTCAGCAGATAAAAAAGTTAAATTTTCTCCAAACTCTATTTTGGCTATGTGCCGACTCGTTCCGGCAAAAGGCCTTGACCGATTGATCGACGCTGTCGCACTCTTGAAAAACAAGATAAACTTCCATTTATATATGGGTGGTGATACGGCCTATGTTGAAGGTTCAAAGGAAGAAAATAATGCCCGATCGCTTATCAATGAATTGGTAAAAAAATACCACCTTGAAAAATACGTGACATTCCTTGGCCAAACAAATCATGATACGATGCTTCCTGCCTATTACCGAAATGCAGATATCTTTGCCCTCCCTGCCCGCTATGAACCATTTGGACTTACCACTCTTGAAGCGATGGCGTGCGGAACTGTTCCCCTTGTCTCAAGCGCTGCAGGAAGCAGAGAAGTCATTATTGATGGACTAAATGGGTTCATTATCGACAGCCATGACCGCAAATTGCTAGCCGATCAGATATTGGAACTCTTGAAAAATAGAACGCTTCGGAAAAAAGTGTCAGAAAATGCGGCATTCACGATAAAAGAGCACTATTTGTGGGATAAAATCGTAGATAAATTCATCACTCTCTATAAGAGTCAACTATGAAAATTGCATTAATAGCTCCGCTTGAGGAGGCAATACCTCCAACATATTACGGAGGTATCGAATGGATTGTCTACTATCTTGCTCATTTGCTCGGGAAAAAAGGCCATACGGTTGACTTATATGCGACAGGAGACTCAAAGAGAGAGGATGAATATACTCTTATTCCTATTGTAGACACAGGACTAAGAACCACTGCACCATTTATCCACAACTTGAAACTGAGAGAGAGTGCAAAATGGCTTGGCATATCAAATATTTTGTATCAAATTAATCACAAGGAATATGATATCGTCCATAACCATGCAAGCTGGAGAATGCAGGCATTTGGCAAACATATTAGAGCTCCATTTGTTACAACACATCATAGTTCACTAACGATTGATCACCAAAATGCAGTCTACCTTGCAAATAAGGATGCTTTATATGTTTCTATCTCAAACAATCAACGAAGAGATCTTCCCAATCTTAATTACGTAAAAACAATCTACAACGGGACAGACTTAAATGAATATCCTTTTGCCGTCCAAGAAAAAGAATATAAACATATGGCATTTCTTGCACGCATGAGTCCAGAAAAAGGCGGAATTGAAGCTGCGCAGGTTGCAAAGAAGACAATGAAAGTGTTACATGTCGCTGCAAAAGTAGATGAAGCAGATAAGGAGTATTTTGCCAAGTTTCAACCATATATAGATAATAAATTTGTGTACTTTATGGGAGAAATCGGGCAGAATGTAAAGTTAAAGCATCTACAAACTGCTAAATGTCTTATCGCTCCAATTCGTTGGGAAGAACCATTTGGACTCATGTTTACAGAAGCTATGGCGTGTGGAACGCCTGTTATTGCTTATTCACGTGGCTCAGCTCCCGAAATAATTAAGGATGGTGTAACTGGTTTTCTTGTCAATGAATCACCGGAATTCATAAGAGGAGATTGGGTTATAAAAAAAACTGGAGTTGAAGGACTCTCTGAGGCGGTTGAACGAATTTATGCGATGCCTGAACAGGAATATAAACAATTGAGAAAAAATTGCCGAGAACATGTGGAAAAAAACTTTACTGTTGAGCACATGGTAGACCAATATGAATCTCTTTATAAAGAGATTGTTGAAAAAAATAAAAACTCGTTAGCCCACTAACTCTTTCACTCGTTAACCCCCATATTGACATTGTATATACATCGTCATATAATTGAATTGTGAAAAACTTGGTATGGGATACTGAAAAGAGTAAAAAACTAAAAAGAGATCGTCGTATTTGTTTTGAAGACGTATTTGAGACGCTAGCCCATGAAGAATTTTTGGATGTCATTAAAAATCCGAGTAAAAATTTTCCTAATCAGCAAGTTTTTATTGTTCGGACAAACAATTATGTATACTATATACCGTTTGTTGAAGATCAAAACAATATCTATTTAAAAACAATTATCCCAAGCAGAAAAGCAGCAAAAAAATATTTATAAATTCTCAATTTCACTATGAAAAAATATAAATTAGATGCGGAAGAAAGACAAATATTAAGAGATGTTGAGGCGGGCAAATTTGTAACCGTCCCTCATGTCAAAGAGGAAATGGCGCGTATTAGGGCTATTGCGCAAGCACAACTGAAAACAAAAAATATCAATATCCGCCTTGCCGAGCAGGATGTGCTTGCTCTGAAGGAAAAAGCAATGCAAAATAATCTCCCCTACCAAACGCTTGTGTCTACGCTTATCAGGCAGTATTTACGTGGCAAATTTCAAATTGTCTTGTGAAAACAGTAGGAGATATCCTCAAAACATTCAAACCGACTGAAGACAAATATATCTCTCGAGAGTTCCAGTCGTTTGGTGTCCATCTTGCAGAAAAATTGCAGGACGAGCGGCGAATTAGCCTCTATATCAAGCTTGCAAAAACGCTTCCCCGTCCCGTCCTTGAAATGGCTCTCAGATTTGTCGTTGATTCGAATGCACGGAGCAAAGGAGCTCTCTTTATGTGGAAGTTGAAAGAATTGGGAATGGTGGGAAAGCCTAAAAGTAAGACTGCGCCCAAAAAGAAATCTGCCAAACCCCCTGCTGTTGCAGATACTTTGTTTTAACTGCTGCGGACTCCTCATCTTCGTACCAGACAATATGTTTATTGCCAACTGTATCAACATACTCTATCTTTTTTTCTTTCGCTTCATTACTCATAACTTTCAGGTTTGAACTTTGAACTTTCGATTGGATATTATTAACTGAAATCGCTGTGGCGGCCTTGAGCGGTGTCCCCTGTTCATTCAGTGTCCAATCATAGCCATACATGCCAAAAACAACTTCTGTTTTTTCTTTTGGCAGATCAATACTGAAGTCCGAGATCATTTGCTTAAAATCATATCCATAATCAACTTCCGGTCCGCCTTCGTTTATACTACGGCGAGACATAGGAAAATTTGGCCCCGGCTCCCCTCCTGCTTTGTGAAAATCATATGCCATGATGAGAATCGTGTCGACGATTTCCCCTAACTTTTTCACATCAAAGGGACGATTTCTGTAATACAAATCACCATATATGAGCTGGGAACATGTCTTATAGTCCGTATGAACAGCTGTACACATTACTTGAACGAACTTTGTTATTCTGTCTTTTTTCTCTGTATTGAGAGAAAAAGGAACTTCAATGTCCAAAACTATCCCAGAGAATGAATTCGTATCCAAAACTGAGGTCACTTGGGAGACAAGTCTCTTTTGAGCTTGTTCTGTATCAAAAAGAGCTTCGGTAACCGTACTATCGAGCATTCGTAGAACCAATTTTTTTTGCTTTTCGGGAATAGAATTCATTAATCTCATGTTCTGAAGCCCCGGCTCATCTTCAAGCGTCCCTTGGGCCGTTGGCCGAACTCCGAAGTAGTAATAGGTATCATATTTTTCCTCAAGACGAACTCCCGTTGAGGACCAGTAAGGGATAAAAACTCTGCTAGAAATGGCATGTGGGGGGGAAGATGGAATACCTTGCTTGTCACTTGGGAGTTGTTTTTTTTGAGGAGTAACTCGACTGAGTTGAACTAAAATCATAAGACCGATACTAAGACATATGATAATCCATTTTTTCATCCTCTCATTCTAATAGATTAAACCGTCAAGTGCTGCCTCATCGACAAGGATGACGCCAGGCCTTCCCTCGCCAATGTTATCCTGTCTCCCTGAATAGCCTGTCGGTAATTGAATGAATCCATTCTTCGATAGATCGATAATCCAATTGAGACGTGTCCATCCAACATAGCTATACGTAAGTGTCGCCAAATTACTTTTCCAGTCATTTGTTGCCGCACAGTCAATTATCATAATACGACCGATAAAACGGGCATGAGGATTCTTTGCATCATCGATGCCGAATGCATATTTTATTTTCCATAAATCCTTCGGCGTACGCGTTGCCCCAAAAGCAATGACTTTTCCCGTCTTTTTTGCTTCTGCGGGAGTCATCTGAGACTGTTTTTCCATATAATTTGCATCGATGAAAGCGCGGGCTGCTTCTACCGTTATTCCCTTATTATTATGGATTACGTCGGCTACCACATTGTATCCGGTATTATGTTCATCTCCATAATAGGTCGCCCACCCCAACCCCTTTTCAAGAGGTGTCTGATAGAGTGAGTCAACTGGACATCCACTAATCGTATTGTTATAGCAACCAATCTGCGGTGGATTTGCGACAAATGCATCCAACTTCGCATAGTTAGGCGTATTGCTTGGTGGAGAAGTTGGCGCTGGCTTTGTCGTCGGAACGGCTGTCGGTCTGACGGTTGGCGCAATCGTTGGCCGAATTGTTGGTCTCACCGTTGGATACACATATTGTGTTGGTACAACCGTCGGCATGATTGTTGGCGGAGTCCATGTCGGAAGAACGTATAGTGTTGGAGGAATGTCTGTAGGCTGAATGACATCAGTTGGAACAATGGGTATTTCTGTTGGGATGACAGGAATATCTGTTGGCACAACCGGCGTTTCTTGATGTTGGGGGACGATGTTACTTGTGAATAAGGAAAAAGAAGGAAGAACGACAAGATGAAGTAATTCGTCCTTTGTTGGAATATAAGGAGATGAAACAAGGATTGATGGAGCCAATCGAACAATGCCAAAAGCGATAAGAAGCGCTAAATAAATACGAAACTGAGGTGGAATCCGAGTCATATTTTCATTGTAACAAAAATCACCGAACAACAAAGATATTCCCATTGACAATTCCCACGATTTCATCAATAATGAAATTACGATGAAAATTACCGTATATACCATAACCGAATGTCAGTTTTCGAAACAAGAGAAAGAGTATTTGTCCTCGCACGGGCTTCAGTTTGAAGAGAAAAACGTGTCAGCGAATAGAGAGTTTTTGACTGAGATGCTCACAGTTGGAAGTAATTTTGCAGGCACTCCTGTCACGAAAATCGATACAGATGATGGAAAGACTGTCGTATTGAAAGGATTTACCAAGGAAGAGTTTGATAAAGCACTTGGATTCGCTCAAGCGGTTGCTGCACCAGTACAGCAACAAGCTGCGCCAATGCCGGCTGTTGAGACAGCCCCTGTAACAGAAGTAGTACAACCCGTAGTTGCCCCAACTCCAGCTCCTGTTCCAGCTCAAGCTCCACCAGTAGCACCAGTCCCAGTTGCAGATCCTGCCATGGCATCAGTCCTTGACACGCTTGCCCAGCAAGCTCAACAACAGGCGCCAGCGCCTTTGCCGGTTGAACAAGCGCCAGTCGCCACTGTCCCACAACAGCCTCCTGTCGCAGGACAACCAACAATCCCAGATCCACAGTTCTAAACTGTGTGAAAAAGTTGATTAATCATTTTATTTTCACTCTTAGGTGTTGTATTGAATTCTTAGTCATTTCGACGAATATTTATCATCCTCGCACTCTCTCTCGTCATTCCCGCGGAGGCGGGAATCCAGTCGAAGATTTCCTTACTCTTTATAATATATCCTTGTATAAATCTCTCCAGGTAGGATTCTTTTCTTCAATGAGAGCTAGTTTCCATAGTCTTTTCCATTTCTTTATTTGTTTTTCTCTGGTTAGGATTCTCATGAAGTTCATAGTAGACGAGGTGATGAATCTCATACTTATTTGTAAACCCTTCAACAAGTTTATTCTTATGTTCCCATACTCTTCTTATGAGATTGTTAGTTATGCCAATATATAAAGTCCCGTTTCTATGTGATGAAAGGATATAAACATAGTAAGAGTTACTATTCATCTATAAGATTATTATAGTCTGGATTCCCGCCTCCGCGGGAATGACATAACTCACCTTCTTCCTGATATAATATTACGTTAGATATACTCTAGGAGCGTCGATCAACGGTAGGTCTTCAGTCTCCAAAACTGAATATGAGAGTTCGATTCTCTCCGCTCCTGCCCTTCATTATTTTATTCCCACTGCGTAGATATCTGGAGTTTTATTGAACTGTGGATTCAGATTTGCAAGGATAAGTAATTTTCCATCGCTTGTCACATCAAAGAATGACCCATCATGGGGTCCTGAATACACAATCTGTCTACTTGTATCATCAAATTCGACAATGGAAATCTTGTCTCCCTCATGTTTGACGAGGTGGCGGGAATCAGGAAACCAAACGAGCACTGAGTCTCCTGTCTGACGCATCTTTTCAGATGTATCGGATAATGATATGTGATAGTTTCTGTCTTCTTCCCTGTCATAGACATAAAGTTCATTCAGTTTGATGGAGCGTTCCTCAGGAGTCTGGTTTGCTGCAACAAGACGAGGTTGAATGACATACGGAAGCGTAATCTGTTGTTTGGCTTCATAGAGTATTTTGGACTTATCTGGTGTTAGCGACAAGACATGAAATGAATCAGATGCGATTTTTGCAAACTGTTTTGGGAAAATTTCAAGCAATCGTGTCGTTTCTATCGATTTTTCTTGGTTCCATGCATTCTCAAGGGATTCCTGAGAGCTTGTCACCTCAAAAAGTTGTGTATTCTCATCTTCAAGAGACATGAGATATGAGATTGAATCTTCTGCACGCTTAAACTGCACAATCCCCTGTTTGAAGTCTGGAGAGAATATAACAGAGACATCGCTGAGGACAACATCTTCTGGAAACAACGACTTCTTCGCCAACATCTTCAACGGTGGAAATAGGGAGAATGTCCTCTTTGTTTGATCAAAAACATATATTCCATCTTTTTCAATATCTCCATTTTCAACAAATAGCAATGCTTTATCTGTTTTATCAATGGAAATCACTTTTGAAATTCCGATTGTGGTGAGCGGCGTCAACGATGCATTCAGTGGAAAGAGGGTGGCATCGGCAGTTACGACAAGCTCCCCTTTCAAGACAACCTCTTTTTTCCAGGATGTGTAGCCTTCTTTTTTAACCTCTATCGCATATTTTCCGCTTGCAAGCGTTAAATGCAAATCCGTTACTCCTCGGAGTTGCCCATTCACATACACCTGCGCTGTTTGAGGTGTTGATGAGATTGCGATAATCCCCGTTGAGGTCACTTTCCCTTTTTGGACATCAACCCGATATCCTCGGGCATAAGCAATAATAGTTGCAAGTATGATACAGAATGATATTAATACGATAGAGTTCCTGACTATGTGCATAGACGTTCTTTAATAATATAGTATACAATTATACAAATATGTTCTTCGGAAAGAAAGTCGGCATTGATTTAGGTACAGCAAATACCCTTATTTACATAGAAAAGAAGGGAATAGTCTTGAACGAACCCACGGTCGTAGCTTATTCGCTCGAAAACCGGGAGATTCTTGCTGTGGGCGACGATGCAAAGGAAATGCTTGGTCGAACACCAGGATCAATCATCGCAGCGCGCCCCATGAAAGAAGGAGTAATCGCAGATTATCATACCACCTCTTCCATGATCACCTACTTCCTCAAAAAAGCACTTCGT
>Ga0172375_10013477_pt1 | contig 10132 bp, 9 predicted proteins | sample LakKiv1m_FD_114537 | JGI IMG/M metagenome (GOLD analysis project Ga0172375, IMG submission 114537) | Freshwater microbial communities from Kabuno Bay, South-Kivu, Congo - kab_092012_11.1m | ecosystem: Environmental > Aquatic > Freshwater > Lake | place: Democratic Republic of the Congo...
ATAGTTTAATATTTCCTTCCAAAGTTATTTCGAATAGTTTATATTTTATCTCTAAAAATATTTTAAAAGTATTTATTCTATTTATTTTCCATTCTTCATCAAGTGAAACTTCCACACTAATAACTGGACGTATGGAAGATAAGATAATATTAGCTCCTTTCAGTATTAGATATTCTGCCCCTTCAGCATCAATTTTTATAAAATTTGGAATAATGTTATTTTCTTGGCAAAAACTATCCAGATCTGTTGTTGAAACTGATAAATGTTTTTCCTCTTTATGTAAAAATTCATATCCCTTTTTTGGTCTATTCTGAAATGTATTAAAAGCACTGTATTTTGGTCCATAATCCAAGAAATCGATAGTGGTTTTTTTATCAAGCGCAGCTAAGTTGAAAGGATAAACATTTTTATTTTGTGTTATCTTGCTATTCAGTTTTAATGAATAAAAAGTTCGAGGTGTTGGTTCTAAAGAGTAAATTTTACCGTTTTTTTCAACTAAATAAGAAGCAAGCAAAGAATAATAGCCCACATGAGCGCCAACATCTAAAAAAGTGTCACCAGGTTTTAAAAAGTTTACTAAAAAATTGGTTAAATTGGCTTCATAAAAACCGTAAAAGTGAATATGATTTGCTTCAGGTAGAAAGTAAGATATTTTTTGACCCCACAATGTTTTACTATTAACTTTGTATGGTTTTATATAGGAAAAAAAAACCATTACGTAAAATATAAAGGTCCGTATTGGAGTTTTTATTAATCTCCCAAACCGATTTCTATTCTTATAAAGTTCGTAACGTTTTAATACTTTATTAATCAAAATATTTTTATTTTGTAAATCCATATTATTTTTTAAACCAAAAACATCCACAATCATAGCTTCCAAGTTCAAGAGAATTTAAATCAGGATTTATTTGTATATCACCATGTCGTTCTGGTATAACTGCAAGTTCTTTCAAAGTAATGTCTGTAAACAATTCTTGAATCATTTTTATAGTGTATATTCGATGCGCATTAAACATAATTTTGGCTTTATTTCCAATTGGTACTACAAAAAGTAGATTGCCACCAGGTGCGAGTACTCGTTTTAGTTCAGTAATTGCTTTAATGTCACCTTCGGCGTCAAGTGGGTCACCATAGCGTCCTAGTCCGATATGTTCTACTGTGTGCATGCAAGAGAGAGACAAAATACTATTATCGGCAAATGGTAATTTCATAAGATCCGCATGTTTACTGGTTAACCCGGAAAGAGATAGTTCAGCTGGACGGTAATCATAAAAATCAACAGGCACAAAAGCAGAAACAATGCTAGAAAAATATAAACTTGAGGAAATATCAATATGTTTTAGGGGATTAATCGTTTTTACACATCTCGCAGCCCAAGCCGTATGGTATACATAATGTCGATCAAATCCGGTAAGAGATGTTTTATCAAAAGGTTGGGGATAAAGATCTTTTACTAAGACGGGAAATCTTTTATTTTTATCAAGTTTTTTAAACAGTTTAAAATCTTTCCAAATCAAGGAAGTGAATAGAGTGTTTCTGATTAGTTTGTATAGTTTTTTTAGTATCATTTTATTTGTCATTCCGTACTTGATACGGAATCTATTATTGTCAAAAAATTTTGTGCACTTTTTTTATGCGTAAAATTATTTAGTGCGTATTGACGGGGTGTATAAGCAGATAGGTTACTTAAAATTTTAATTAATTTAATATCAAACTCTTCAATTGATGTAAAAAATTCACCACAAGTATCTGTGAGATAGGGGCTAGATATTTTTATATCTTGCCACATGTACTCATTATACTGCCAATTTCCAGGATTCCAAACTAGTGTTGGCACATCTCGCATCCAAGCTTCTTGCTGGGCAATACCCTGACTTTCTGATTGAGTAAGGAATATGGCTAGTTTTGTTTTTTTTAATTTTGTAAAGTAATCAGCTTGTTTATATTTTCCGTATTTTATTATATCAATTTTTACCCTGTTAAATTGCTCCGAACCGCCATTGGCGAATTTAATAGGGTAAACTTTTATTTTTTGTATAATCTTATTTAAGATTTCATCTGAAGTATTTTTTTGATAAATCAAAATAGTATCTCTTTCAGTCAAAGGCGCAGATTCTCCAGGATCATCAACCCCAGCAGGCCAAATATATATTTTATCTTTGATAATTGGAGACAGAAAAGAGTAAAAATTTTTAACCCAATTTGAAGGTACTATAATTTTGTCAATCAAAGAATATTCATAAATAGCCCCTGCTTCTTTTGGGGTCACTACAATATTCGGACCTGCTAGTAGATATTTTATTTTTTTTTGTTTTTTTTGTTCAATTGCATAGCGCAGAGCATTAACATTTTGTAAAACTGCCACTGTTTCTGAATTTAGTTTTTTGGGATTCAAATTATATTTTATACCTAGTTCTTGTAAGCCAGTTAATAAACTACAAAGCACTGCTTCAGGTCCTCGTTGGGGTCTGATTTGATTTTTTATAATTTCAATAATTGAAAATGGTGATTTAGTAAGTAGGTTAATCATTTTTGTTTTTTTGAATTAGATATTTTTGCTTTAATATTTCAAATATTTTTATTTTTTTTAAAGGTTTATATATAGTTGCCATTATTTTAACAAATTTATTATATTTTCTGTTATATCCTGCTGCTATATATTCATTTTTTTCCAATACTTTAGCATGAGCAGGGTTGATAGTTCGTCGGGGGGTTTTGTTTAATTGTTGATTGAAAATGTTTATTAAAAATTTTTCAAAGTCATTTAATATTTTTTTAAAATCATAATTATCGTTTTGTATTGGCTCATTTAAAACTTTTAAAAATAAATCGTCGTTTTCATCTATTTTTTTAATATATTCAATAACTGAATCAAAGTCATTGAATGAATGACAATTAATAAAACGTTTTTCGTTAAATTCTTTATTAATTTTTGGATTTCCCCAATAAATTGGTATAGTTTGCGCAACTAATGAACTTACAATTTTTTCGGTAGTATATCCGTCTCTTGATGAATTTTCAAAAGCAATTGAAAATTTATGTTTTTTTTCAAATTCCAATTTATTTATAACCTTATATCCAATATTATTAAGATATCCACCACCAGAATTAATTTTTTTATATTTATTTAGTTTGTCAAAAAATAATTTTCTAGTACCATCAGATAGATAATTTGAGTATACAAAGCTACAAAATTCTTTTTTGTTTTTTAAATTTTGTTTATCAAATGTTATTTTGTTTTCTAGAAAATTTTCTCCAGTCTGTTTTATCTCATCGGGATGGTAAAATACATTGACCAAATATAAAGGGAGACGATAATATCTATCATTGAAATTTAAGTAATCAAAGCCGATTGCATAGTCACATAAGTTAAAGTTAGGACTAATATTTTCGCCAGTATAAAATATTCTTATACAATTGTACTTTAAATATTCGTTAGTAGATTCATTATAAAAAATATAATCAGGTTTATTAGATAATTTCACATCATAATACTTTTTTAGTGTTTTTAGAATAAAATATCCGTATGACGTTTTGTCATTTTGATCCAAATTACATATTTTTATATTGATTTTTTTCATTTCAAATTTATTTAATAGTAGTAATTATTTTTTTTAAATAGTCTGGGTCTTGGCAATTTTCCGGGTTTCTTTCATTGATCTCATTAAAGTATTTGTATTGAACTTTTTGTATACTAGTTTCTTTTCTGATAAACATTTCATATTCCATATCAATATGCCCTATATCAATTACTCTATAGCCATTCAAAAATAAATCATAGGCTAAAACTTTTGCAGTAGGGCCTAATGAGATTAAAATAAGTTTATTTTTGTCTATTTTTAATGATTCTTTTAGTATTAAATAATATTTATCGAAAGCGTTTTCAGATGGACAAAGAATTCTTTGAATTGATTTAACTTTACTGAACATATCATTTCCAACACCATTTCTACTTTTTTCACCTTCGATCAATACAATATCTTTGTTTTCCCAAATAGAAAATAATTTATAAAAAATTTGATTGCTTTTACTTTTATCTTTAAATGTTAAATATGGCCTAGTAATAAATGCGTCCCCGTAGATTTTATCTAAATTTAGTAAAGATTTCCATTTTTCACCATATCTAAATAAATGATGTAGTGCAAACCAAAACGCCGTGCCAGAAAAGTTATTTATTTTTTTCCATATTCCAGGTATACATATTAATAAATTAAGATTATCGTTTTGTATAACTTTTTTTAATTTTTCAACTAATTCTGGATTGGTTTTTTGAAAAGATAAATTTTGATTATCAATTAAAGACATTTCGCCATCTCCGAAACGTATTAGAGAAAGGTTATCATTTATTATTTTATTTATTGTTTCATCAATTGATAAAACTATCGGTATTTTTCTATTTTTATTAAAGTAGATATTAAATATATAAAAACAATAGGCAATAAAGGGTCCAATTTTTATTCTTAATTTTAATGGTATGACATCCCTGATTTTATCAATAAATTTGGTTAATTTGATTTTCATAAATTAGACTTTTAGTTTAAAGTTTTTTATTTTATTTTTTAAAGAATTCAAAGTAATTAACCAGTTCGGGTAGGTTTCACTTTTTGGTTTCCGTCCCGTTCTTTTTATAAATTCTTTATAAAATTCTGTAATATGCCAAATTTGTAGTGGTTCAAAAAATTTAATTCCATATAAATCAAAAAAATTTAAAATTTTTATATAACGCCAATCATTTCTCATGTCAATTAAATTATTAAAGGAAATCTTATCCGTCCATTCATTTAAAACAGGTTTAGTTTTTATATTTTTGGAATCAAGGGTAATTTTATAACTACTGTTAATTCGCTTGGCATTTCTTGAGCCCTCGATTAATTCACTACAACGGTAAAGAGCTTGCTTAAGCTGATTTCTTTGCCAATCAGCAAATTGAAAGTGCAGGACAACCCCGTCGGTAAGGGGTATGGTAATTATTTTTTTGGCTTTACCCGGTGTGCGGTTTTCATGAATAAATTTGTTTGGAAAAGACATTTCTGGACTATCACAAAATATAAAATCTTTTGTTTGATTTGCCCAAACACTCCCATCAGATATATATTGATCCGTTGATTTCCATAAGTTTATCCAGGACATAGCTATTTTTTCTCCCGGTAGTAATGATAAAATAATCTTTCTAGATTTTTCTATAAAGTTATTGGAAAATATTTCGTCAGCATCAAGACAAATAAAGTGAGTGCCACCAGCTTCTCTTCCTAAATCCAATAAGTATTGTCTTCGTTCTGAAAAATTTACATATTTTTCATCTTTTGTTTCTTTAAGAAAAATTTTTACCTTATTATACTTTTTAGCAATAGAGATTGATTCGTCAGTCGAACTATCATCTAACATTATAATTTCATCAGCTATTTTTGAAATACAACTAAAATAATTATCTAAAATCCAAGACTCATTTTTAATTGTAAGTAAAGCTATTATTTTCATGCTTTAAATATAATATTTTTCATTAGCTCTAACATAGAAAAACAATATTTATCCCAACTTATATTATCTTTTATAAAATCCAAACCGTTTTTTTGTATCTTTATATATAATTCATTATCGTATATAAGTTTTGTTATTTTTTCAGCAATTTCTTGTGGACTTTTTGGATTGACCAATAAACTATTTACATTATTAGATAATACTTCACTTGCCCCAGTTGTTTTAGAAACAAGAGTAGGTAGTCCACAGGCCATTGCCTCAAATACTACAAGACCCCATGTTTGTATGTGGTTAGGAAAAATAAAAATATCATGTTCTCTATAATTTTTAAGCAATTCATCCTCATTTACTGAACCTAAAAAGTTAACGTTTTTTTGTAATTTATTTTTTTCTATTATTTCATCTAAATATTTTTTATAAGAAATACTATTTTTATAGTCACCGATTATATTCAATAGTATTTCAATTTTTTCTTTTCTTAATATATTTATTGCTAAAATTGTGTCTTCAAATCTTCTATGTGGAGCTAATATGCCAGTCATAAGAATACGTATGGGTGGTATTTTTTTAATATACAAATTATCGTCAGTGGTAAAATAATTATTATCAACCCCGCTTCTTACAATATGGGAGTATACATTGAAATATTTTTTTAGTGCGTTTTTATTAATATTATCAAGTACGGTTATTAAATCTTGTTTTTTTATAAATTTTTTTTCATAAATATCCAATAAAAATCTTAATAATTTATTAATTATATTTAAACTAACTTGTTCAAATCTTTCTGAATTCCAGCGGTATGAGGGAATGTCATTTGCCATCCATATAGATGGAGTTTTTTTATGTTTTTTTTTAAAATAATAAGAAACCCTATATACAAACCGGTCATGCACATTTATTATATCAACATCAGTATCTATTATTTTTGCTAGTTTTTTTGAAAGTTTATTAATTGTGTAGTTTAGATACAATGTTTTAATTAATATGTTTTTTTTAAATATTTTATTTAAAAAAATAAGATCATCCTCTGTTTTATAATCGTCACATTCAAAAAGTGATTTAGTGGTTATATTTTTTAAAATATTATTGTAAGGATTATTTTTTTTTCCAAAAAAACTGTAAAGTAAAACCTCATTACCATTCTCACTTAGCTTATTTGCAAGATAGATTGCTTGTTTTTGTGAGCCACCTTCACTATAATATCCCCATACAATTACTGCTATTTTCATATAGTTTCTAAGTATTTTTGAAATATATATAAAATATAATCAAGATCTTCTTTTTTTAAATCCTGATGGCAACCTATATAGAATCCATTTTTATTAATATATTTTGCCACTGGATAATCTTTTTCTATATTACCAAATAATTTTTTGTAAACAGGCTGGTTCAATAGAGGCATTAAGTATCTAGTTTCTATACCATTTTTTTCTAAATACAATATCAAATCATTTCTTTTTATTTTTTTTGAAATAACGATGATTGGAAAACCTAAAAAGGAATGCCCTCTGTCCTTTAATATTTTAGGCAATTGCAATAAATGATTATATTTTTTTAAACCTCTAATAAGATATTTAGCATTTATATTTCGTTTTCTAATTATGTTTTTAATTTTATTTAATTGTTCTAAACCAAGAGCCGCTTCCATTTCCGTTAGTCGATAACTGTAACCCACGTCTATAAAAGAAAATCTTCTATCAATAATTTTAAATGCATTTTTATTAGATAAATTATTGTCATCATCAATATGTAGATATATAGAATCTCTGCCATGGTTCATTAAACTTTTAATTTTAATTGCGTATTTTGGATTATTTGTTGTAGCAATTCCACCAACACCAGTTGTGATTATGTGGGCAACATAAGTTGAAAAACAGCTAATATCACCAATTGATCCAACCGGTTGATTTTTATATTTAACTAACATTGTTTCACAAGAATCTTCTATAATTTTTAATTTATATTTTTTTGCTATTTGTTTAATTTCATCCATATCTGCTGGCAAGCCGAATAGATGGACTGGTATTATAGCTTTTGTTTTTTTTGTAATTTTTTGTTCTATTTTAGTCACATCAATATTGTAGGTTTCTTTATTTACATCAATAAAAACTGGTTTCATCCTGTTTTGTAAAACAATATTTGAAGTTGCGATAAAGGTGATAGCTGGGACTAATACCTCATCATCATCTTTCCATCCATGTATGGTTTTCATTGCGTGCAATGAAATTTGTAAAGCCGCTGTTCCACTAACTGTATATATAGCGAATTTAGAGTTATGTAATTTTGCAAATTTATTTTCAAATTTATTTGTTATTGGACCATACGATAGTCTGTTATTGTCCAGAATTTTTAAAATTTGTTTTTTGGCTTGTTTACCGATATTTAAAGTGCCAATACCAATATTTCTTTTTTTCATAGATTTTATTTTAATTTTTTATACCAGTCGATTGTTAGTTCTATACCTTTTTGAAAATTTATTTTTGGTTGCCAAGAAATTAATTTAACAATATTTGAATTATCAAGATATTTTTCTTTAAATTTTATATTATCCTTATTCCAACTAATTTTTCCCTCGTAGTTCATTTTATTGGAAATAATTTTATATATATTGTTAACTTTAATTAATTTTCCTGATCCAGCATTAATTAAGGTAATATTTTTTTTATTGATAATTTTTTCAATTACCTTTACGGCATCATCAACAAATAAAAGGTCAACTTTTTGATTTGCGTTAGTACCACCTTTTATTTCGGGTATTTTTTTGTTTTTAGCATTTTCTATCTGTTTAATAATATTCGCTACCAGTGGAGGGGGATTATAATTAAATTTGTCTTCTGGTCCGTAAAGATTAGGGAATATGATGCATGTTATATTTATGTTATATTGTTTTTTATAAGCTTCAGCCATTGTTTCTAAAATCCTTTTTGCAATCCCGTACTCTTTTGAGTATTTATTAACATCACCCTTCCATAAATCATCTTCCTTTAATTTACCTTCAATATTATCCGGATAAGCTGTAATTGAGCCAATAAGAATTACCCTTACATTTTTGATTTTTTTTGTAGCTTCAAGTATTTGTAAGTTGATTAATAAATTTTTATATAAAACTTCTGCTGGTTTTATGTTTTGTTCCGTTCGACTTAAAACTAGGCCAGCAAGATTAATTATAATATTTTTCCCTTTAACCAATTTTGAACAGTCTTTTATATTTGTTAAGTCATATTTTGTGCTTTTTGGTGTATAAATAATATAACCTTTATTATTTTTAAGTTTTTTTATTAGTCGTTTCCCCAAAAAACCAGATGCACCAGTTATCAAAACCTTTTTCTTTATCATAAATTTTTATTAACAATAGATTGAATATGTTTTTTAATATCTTTCAAAAATATTTGCTCGTTATAGTTTTTTAATATCTCTTCTCTTGATAATTTTGCACGACCAAGTAAGTTTTCATTTGTTTCTGAAAGTATTTTTTGAATAATCATATTTATATCTTCTATCTGAAAGCTGTTTAGGGTAAAACCAAAGTTTTTTGTATCAATATTGCATCCCGGGGTGATAATAGGGATTAAACCGTATTGCATACAATCAAGCACACCTCCGGGCATACCTTCATGGGCAGATGGTTGGATAACGTAGTTGCACTTTTTTATTGTCTCATAAAATTTTTTTGATCTTTGTTTTAGATAACCAAGTAAATGAATATTTTGATAATTTTTTAAATCATAAATTTTTTGCAGTTCCGAAGAGATTTGCGAACAGATAAATAAATTGTAGTCGGAATTCTTGGTAAATATTTCAAGTAGTAAATCAAGACCTTTTTCAATATTTCTGTAACCACCACTAAAAAATAAAAAGTTTTTTTTGTTTTTTTCTATATCGTTTATGGTTTTATTATAATGAAAATATTTATCTACATAAACACCGTTGATTGTCTGGTAAACATTTGGGAAAAAATTATAGGTTTTGGCTAGATTATCACCAATTACAATAATTCCGTTTGAATCAGATAAAAGTGGATCAATTTTTTTTCCCATATTTTCTATTTCTTTTATTTGTTTGGTTAATTTGTCTTGTATATCCAAGTGGTGGCGTTGGGTAAAATAATTATATCTTTGTTTTATTTTTTCTTTTCTAACGCGCCAATAAGCACCCGTGTCAAAATATATATATCTTCCATCGTCTTTTAAATTGTTACTAATAATTTTTTGATCATAAATATTATGTACAATAATTAAATCATATTTTTTGTGCCCATCATAATTTTCATAGTTGCTATCAATAATATCTACTGTATATCCAAGTTCGTTTAAAGCTCTAACAATATTTATTACTAGCCCATTATTACTAAAATAAAATCCCATTGTGCCTATAAAGTGTTTTTTGTAAATAGGAAAACGAAAAAAAATAAGCAAGGCTTTTTTTTGATTTATATTTTTTGGCAGATTTTTTTTATAGTTTAGTAAAATATTTATATTTCCAATTTTAATAAAACTTTTTATTTGGAAGTATATTTTTATAAAAAAATATATAAATTTATTGATAGCTATATCAGCAAATTCAGATAGAGTTAAGTTAGCTGATTTGTAAAGCCAAATATTTCTTTTTATATTTTTGATCATATTTTTTGTCTATGTTTGTGTATAAACATTTG
>Ga0172375_10013480_pt1 | contig 10130 bp, 8 predicted proteins | sample LakKiv1m_FD_114537 | JGI IMG/M metagenome (GOLD analysis project Ga0172375, IMG submission 114537) | Freshwater microbial communities from Kabuno Bay, South-Kivu, Congo - kab_092012_11.1m | ecosystem: Environmental > Aquatic > Freshwater > Lake | place: Democratic Republic of the Congo...
AATCGCCTACAATTACATCCTGGCCGAAAGCCGCGACAAAGACAACACCGTTGTGTTCAATGGGGTTCCGGCCCGCTTACAAGCCAACGGCAACTATAACAGCAATATCCACTCCCTGGGACTGAGCTGCGCCTTTCAATTTTAGCGGACCCCGGCCGCAATCTACTTGCTCTCCCCGTATTTAGTGGACTGTCTCCACGTGATGGCAGACAGCCAACTCCGCCAGAGCCTCCTCCAGGACTTCAATTCCCAGACCAGGGCCGGTTAGCTCAAAGGCCAAACCGCCGGCGTTAAAGACCACCGGTTGAGCTACTACGTCCCGGGTCAGCAGATAGGGAGAGAACGATCCCTCCACATAGGACAGGTGGGGGATGGTTAAGGCGAAATGACGACCTGCAGCCGAGAGGATGCTGGTTTCCCCCACATGACAACCCAACTGGCATAAAATGCCGGCCTTATCGGCCAGCCGTCTGATCCTGGCGGCGGCACCCAGGCCGCCGCACTTGGACAGGCGGAGGTTAAAGATCTGGCAAGCCTTAAGGTCGATCAAACGGCGGGCGTCGTCTTCAGTGCACAAGGACTCATCCGCGATCACCTGGATGGGCACGGCTTCCCGCACCTGCCGCAGGCCGGCAAAATCGGCTTTGGCTACCGGCTGTTCCACGGCGCTGATCCGGTAAGGCGCCATCTCCTTGAGGCGGGCAATGGCCTCTCCTGGACTCCAGGCCGAGTTGGCATCCACCCGAATATCGACTTCGGAGCCCAGTTGATCCCGGGCCATTTTAAGGGTTTCCAAGTCGGTATCAGTTCCCACCTTGAGTTTGACAAATCGCATGTGGTTCATCTTGACCAGGTTAAATATCTGACTCATCTGTTCGGGGGACATCATGGGGATAACGGCGCTATACACCAGGCTTTCTCTCAGCTTGGGGCCTATCAGCTCGCTCAGCGGCGCCTCCCAGGTCCGGCCGGCGGCATCCAGCAGGGCGGTTTCCAGGGCGCAGAAAGCCGCGGGGTATCGCTGGGCCTGGGTCTGTTTATAGAGGTCTTCCATGGCAATGATTAGCCCCTGGGCGGAATGAAACTTCCTGGCCAAAATTTCCGGCGCCAGGACCTCTTTGATAAAGGTGAGGCTGTCGCTCAAAACCTCACCGGTGACGAAGGCTCGGGGCACACCCTCGCCGAATCCGGCGACCGCGTCCGCGGTGGTCACCCTGAGGACGAGGTTCTCAGAGCCCACGTGGGTTGCCAGGCTATGCTTGATCGGGGATTGAAAGCCCAATTTCAGGTGCCAGATATCCAGTTTCTTGATTATCATGTTCGACCTCAAAGTGAGATTGGATGAGTTTACCAAACTTCTTCCACTGGTACCATTGCTCCGGGTGATCGTTTACGGTATCTTCCAGCACGCTCAGGCAACGCTCGCTCAGGGACAGGTGGGCGGGGAAAGCCCCATTGCTCACCGCGGTCAGGTTGCAGGTGTATTGTTTTTTGCCTTCCCGTTTCACCAGGGCTGTGACGACTTGGGCGCCCGAGCGTTTTTGGAGCAGCTCCAGGGTCCGGTCCGAAGGCAGCCGGCAGTCGAGGAAGTAACTGTTCCGGCGAGGATCGGGCCGCCATTCATCAAATTCGTCACATTCCGTGACGAGAATCCGGCCTTGCTTGAGCGCCTTCATGGCCGCCAGAATAATGTTACCGGCATCGGCGTCGATGAGTTCCAGGCCCACCGCGGTGGCCCGCGCTCCCATGGATTCCCGCAGGCGCGTGGTTTGGAAGCGGCAGATCATGGAGGTGGGATAACCGTTCAAGGCCAGGGCGCCTGGCAAGAACTCCACGGCCCCGAAGTGGCCGGTAACTAGAATGATCCCTTTGCCTTGCTGTAAAGCTTCCTGAAGGTTCTCGGCGCCGGCGAACTTGATCTTGGTTTTCAAAAACTTCAACAGCCGGGGAAAATGGGAATAGCCGACGAACAGCTTTTCATGGTAGTGGTCGAAAGTTCCTCGAAAAGCCGCTTTGATTTTGCGGTTGAGCTCCGTGGTATCATATTTTCTCCGGAAGACATAGCGGAAGGCCTTCTGGATGAGGATTTTTTCTGACAAATTCAGGAGATAATAAAGCTTTCCCAGGAACATGATATAGCCTCGGGAGACGAAGAAGGGCAAGAAACGAAACAACCAGCTGTTAAATTTCATTTGGAGGAACTTGCTTAGGGAGAGTTTGGGAAGCTGAAAGGTTTGGAAAAACATATTTTTTTCTCCTCTCACAAAAAAATAAGTAAATCTTTTAAAATATTAGCCTCTTGCATTATAAGGAATCAGGGTTTCCCTGATTTTCCCAGGAGGGTTTCCCTGATTTTGTGGTTCTAAATGCCTGATTATGAAGGGGGAAAAAGAAGGGGCAGAGAAATTCAGGCGAAGACCACAGGAGATTGAGCAAGGATAAAGAGAGATTATCAATTATCATCGGAGGCTATTTTCTTATCATCACATATTTTCTAATTAAAATAAAATTATATTTAACTTATAATAATATGTAGATTAAAATTATTAAATAGCTATTTATTTATGGCAAAGTTATGGCTTTAAGGTCCCACGACCAGCGCAACTATGGGGCATCAGAAACAGGGTCTCTGGGATTATCTTATTGAAAATACAGTATATTATCCCTACACCCGGCGGACCGGTTCAAAGTGCGGCACGATGTCGGTCCCGGATCTGGGCCGGATTCAGGGAGTATCCATTCCCCACCCGAGAGCCTGCTTGGGTAAGAGAGGAACGCAGGGGAAAATCAGCGCCGATTTAAGTAATTTCAACGTATGACGATAATTAAATTAGAAGTCGGAGTAAGGAGGTTTTTGCTTGATTGACCGGATGAGGGGCGGGTCCCCATGAGCTTTGGGGCTTCGGGGGATGGCCCAAGGGGGTCGGGCCAGGAAAGATAGCTCTCCAGGGTGCAGGGGAATCCGGGTTTGGCTAAAGAACTAATTGAATCCCTTATAAAATAATGCGGTTGACTTTTGCCGGCAGTCATTTATGATCGTTTGAGGGGGTAAGCTTAAAGGTAAATTTAAAAGGAATTCTGGTGATTAGCTCTATGGTTCCCGATCTTCCGGGGGGTTCTGCCGGGGTCACGGGATGATCGGGAAGGGCTCCGGATAAGCTTTTCGGATAACTTCTAACCCAACAATCTGTTATAATTATTAATAGTTAACTTTAGGCTCGAAGCGCGGCAAGGTTAATAGTGAAGGTGGATTAAGGAACGCAATGGAGAAGCACCACAGTTGCCTGAATACTCGGGCTATAATCGAATATTTCCAAGAAAATATGCCGGATGAGGTGTATCGCCTCTTTACCGGGCTGGGACCCGAAATTGAGAGCCTGTCCAACCCCCAAGAATTTTTAATGGAGATCAACAATTGGGTGTCCAGTGATGTGGTCACCAAGATGTTTGAGAATGCCAGGACCATAACCCAGGATGATGAAGTCGCATTTAAGATGGGGTTTGAATCCGCGGCCAGGAAGAAGTTGGGCTATGTGCAGCGGATTATCATGTTCGCGTATAAAAATCCCCGGCGCACGCTCAAAAAAGTTCAATCCATTAACGATAAATTTAATAAAAATAAGCGTATTGATTTAGTGAAAATAAGAGGTGATGCCGCGGTCATTCGCCTTCATTGGTTCAAGGAAATTCCCGCCAGTAGTGATTATTGTTTATTCAATAAAGGAATCTATTCCGGTATTCCTACTATTTGGGATCTTCCGCCCGCCGCCCTGCATGAAACCAAATGCTATTTTAAGGGAGACGAGTATTGTGAGTACCACTTTAAGTGGCAGAGGAAATATTCTTTAAGAGAAGCACTCTTAAGACTTCTGGTTCCCTGGCGGGCCCTTAATTATACTATTGAAGAACTTGAACGTGATAAAGAACTCCTGAAGAAAAAATTCGATGAGATTCATCGTCTGAATATACAATTGAAAGAAAAGATCGATCAACTCATCTGCCTGCAGGAAACCAGCACCGCCGCCCTTTCAGTCCTTCACCTGGAGAAGTTGCTGCAAGTCACGTTGCGACTGCTGATCAACTCCGCCAAGCTGGATCGGGCCGGGATTCTACTCCTGGACGAAAAGGGAGAATTCCTGGAGCTCACCTGCGCCGAAGGGGTTGCTTCCGAACTTTTTGACCGGGTGCGAAATTATCAAATTCCTATAACCAAAGTGGATAACGTCATTGCCCGGGTCGCCATGACCGGCATTCCGGTGGTGATTCAAGATGTAACCCGCAGCAAGCTGAACCTGAACAACCCCCTGATTCAATTTCTCAAACCTAAGGCCTTTATCCTGGTTCCCCTGACGGTGCGGGGTAAGGTCATCGGCGTGCTCATGGCGGATCGAGTTCATGAAGGTGCCACCATTACCGACGGCGACCGCGAGTTTATCGTCAGTTTTGCCAACCAGATCGCCATCGCCCTGGAAAATGCCATTCTTTACCGCAAAATAGCTGTATCCGAAAGGAAATACCGCGAGCTGGTGGAGAATGCTCACGACGGCATCTGGATTATCGATGCCCAAGGTCTCATTCAATTTGCCAACCGCAGAATGAGGGAGATTACCGGCCAGGAACATCTGGAAGATATTAGCATTTATGATCTGGTGGATCAGGACAATCTGAAGCTTTTGGAAGATGTCATGGCCCAGAACCGTATGAACCGAGTGGCCCAGCAGGAACTGGAGATCACCAGCCAGGACCGGGGCCTGGCCTCGGTCATCATGAGTTCGGTTCCCATGATCGAAGACGGCCAATTCACCGGCGCTTTTGCTATGTTTAGTGATATCACTACCTTGCGGGAAACGGAAAAGCGTTTCCGGAAAATCTTCGAAGAAGCGGCCCATGGCATGTCGCTGGTGGATATGGAAGGCTGCATCCTGGATGTCAATCCGGCTTTTCTGAAGATGTTGGGATTTGATAAAAAGGAGGTAGTGGGAAAATCTTTCAAGGCCCTGCTGCTGCCGGACGAGGCCGGGAAAAACAGCAGGCTGTTCAAAGAACTCTGCGAGGGTAATCGGGACTCTTTCTCCCGGGAGAGTCGCTACCGGCATAAGGAGAACCGGGTAGTCTGGGGGCAGGCAACCGTGTCTCTGCTCCGGGGTGCCGGGGGAGCCCCCCAATACGCCATTGCCATGATCGCAGACATAACCCACCGGAAAAAAGCCGAAGAAGACATCCGTGCTTACCAAGAGCAGCTCCAATCCCTGGCCTCCGAGCTGTCCCTCACCGAAGAGAGGGAGCGACGCCGCTTGGCCACGGACCTGCATGATCACATCGGACAAGCTCTGGCCGTTTCCAAGATCAAACTGGGGGTTTTGCAAAAATCGGTCTCTTCCCGAGACCATGCCAAACCTTTGAGCGAAGTGCGGGAACTCATCGAACAGATGATCCACGACACTCGATCTTTGACCTTCGAACTGAGCCTGCCGGTCCTGTACGAGCTTGGGTTTGAGGCGGCGGTGGAATGGTTCGCCAAGCATGTCCGGTCACAGCACGGCATTATGGTGGACGTTCGTAAAGACCTGGCGCCCATCCCCATGGATGATGAAATTAAGGTCCTGCTGTTCCGGTCGGTGCGGGAGTTGATGATCAATATTGTCAAACACGCGCAGGCGCGCCATGCCCAAGTAACTATCAAACGGGAAAATGACGGCATTAACATCGAAGTGGAAGACGACGGGGTGGGTATTAAAGACGTCCTACGCGATCCGCGGCTGAAGAGCAGCAGCGGCTTTGGCCTCTTTAGCATCAGGGAGCGCTTGCATTATCTTGGAGGCCAGGTGCAGGTGGAATCCGAGAACGGCCGGGGCACCAGGATAACCCTGATAGTCCCCCGCCAACATATCAGGAAGGCTCAAGTGGGGATAGTAAGATGATCAAGATCATATTGGCAGACGACCACCAGATTGTGCGGCACGGGCTTCGTAGCTTGTTATCGGCGGAACCCGACATGGAGGTCGTGGGCGAAGCGGACAATGGCCGGGCAGTGGTCAAGTTGGTTCAGGAAAAAACTCCCCAAGTAGTGATCATGGACATTTCCATGCCCGACTTGAACGGCATTGAAGCTACCCGGCTAATCCTGAGTGAGAGTCCGGGCATCAAAGTTATTGCCCTGTCGATGCATTCCGACAGTCTCTTTGTGCTGAATATGTTCAAGGCCGGGGCCGCGGGCTATCTCCTGAAAGATTGCGCATTGGAGGAGCTGGTCAAAGCGGTGCGCACGGTTTTAAGCCGCAAGATTTATCTCAGCCCCGGTATTTCCGATATCGTGATCAAGGATTTTGTTATCGGCTGGTCTCCCCCGGAATCCTCCGCCTATTCCATCCTGACCACCAGGGAACGGGAGGTCCTCCAACTGATGGCCGAAGGCAGAAACACCAATCAAATCGCCGAAAGCTTATGCGTCAGCGTGAAAACGGTGGAAGCCCATCGCAAACAATTAATGAACAAACTGGATATTCACAGCGTGGCCGAACTCACCAAATACGCCATCCGGCAAGGATTGACCTCTCTAGAACTGTAACCCGCCCCAGTTTCTCAAATCGGCTTTTTCAGGCGCAATGCCAAAATAAGGATTTTCGGAACCCAAAATTAGGGATTCCCTAAGTGTCTTTTAGGGAAAACCCTATATTTTTGACCGTAGCTCATGAGATTGAGTTTTGATCTTCGTCTCAGGGCAGGGGGGTTGCGACAAGCTTCGGCCTGTTTCGAAAAACGGTATGAGTATCAAGATCATTATAGCGGATAGCCACCAGATTGTGCGCCAGGGTCTCGGCCACCTACTGGCCGGGGAACCCGACTTGCGCGTCGCGGGAGAAGCGAGGGATTACGCCACTACTATCAAGCTCATTCAGGATCACTCTCCCCAGGTGGTGATCATGGATATTTGCCTGCCCGACTTAAACGGCGTGGAAGCCACTCGCCGGATCCTGTCCCAATTTCCCCACATTAAAGTAATCGCCTTTTCCATGCACTCCGATAGTCTCTTTGTCTTAAATATGCTCAATGCCGGAGCTTCGGGGTATCTGCTGAAAGATTGCGCCCTGGAAGAACTGGCCAAGGCCGTCCGTACCGTGATGACTCAGAAAATCTATCTCAGCTCCAACCTATCCAACTTGTTGGTGAAAGATTTGGCCAGCAGAATTACCAGCAACAATAATCATAATAAAGTTAAGTGACTGCCCCCAAGCCGGGGCCAAGGATAGGCCCTTATATCCGGGTTCAGTCAGGGGGTTCCCACCACAATAACCCCACAAGTTGGATTATAGCGTTTGCCAAAAATTCATGCCGATTGCTGGTTTTTAAATCCCCCTAAATCCCCCTTTTTCAAAGGGGGACTTTCAAAGGAATTCCGCTTAGTTCCCCCCTTTGAAAAAGGGGATAGGGGGGATTTTGATTCTTGGCATGGGAAAAAATTTTTGGCATTCGCTATATGTCGCGTTTCAATTTGAGTGTTTCAGTAACCCACCGGCAGCCGATAGAGGATATCCGCCAGTTCCTCCGCGGAGGCAACGGGCTCGTCGGTTTCTCCACGCAGCATCAGGCATTCGGCCCATAGAGCCGGCAAATCCCGGCCGGCCGGTTCCCATTCCACTTCCAGGGGAAAGAGGGGATTTTCCGAACTGGCCGCCTCCCAGGCTTCGAACCCGGCAAAGCGCGGGTCCAGACTCTGGGCCCGTTCAAAGGCACTACCCGCGATGTCCTGATTGAACCCGGTGCTCCAGAAAAACTCGATGAGGGCAGGCACGGCCTGGGCCAAGGGCACCCCTTCCAGCATCTCCGGACGATAACGCAGGCACACTCTTTGGGAGCCGTAGTGCCCCGGTTCCCCCCGGACGTTGGGGAGGTTGGTATGATAGAGGGCATCGCCGAGGGAGCTTAAGGCATGATTCCGGAAGAACATCTTCATTTCTTCGAAATCGCCCCGGTAGAAGGTCAGGACGTAGATGATATAAGGGAAGGCCAGGCGAAAGGGCTGGTAGTCGTCTGCCCCTTTTTTGCCGCGGCTGACCCGCAGGGTGCGGCATTGGGGGGGATGCTCTACGATCAATTGGAGCAGGTCTTTCCTGCGGCAAAGCCAGCGGGTCCCCGGGGGTAAGACCGGCAAAGGCGGCGGCATGACCCGGGCGACGTAGCGCAGCACCGCGTCCAGGGGCGCCCGGCGGGCCACCCGGACCTGGCCATCCCCGGCCTCCTCTTGGAGAATCATTTCAGGACCACTAACGATGATCTTGTCGGATATGGCTGTATTCCCTACCTTGCTGTATTCCTCATTCCCCCCTTTGAAAAAGGGGGGATAGGGGGGATTTATTCAGTCAATCGCTTCGTTATCGTCTGTAAATAAATTCCATAACCGCTTCGGTTTCTTTTAAAACCTGCCTGCTGTTGATTCGGAGAACCATTAAACCAAGCCTGTGCAAATGTTTGTCTCGTTCCTTGTCCTTTTCTGCATGAGAGGTTTCAAGGTGCTGGGAACCATCTATTTCGATAACCAATTTTGCCTTAGGGGCATAGAAATCAACAACATAATCCCCAAGCGGTTTCTGTCGATAAAATTGTACACCTGCAAGCTGTTTGCCACGCAATTGTCTCCATAAGCATAGCTCACTGTCGGTCAGGCTTTGTCGAAGTTGGCGGGTGTTGGCTTTCAGGTTGGGGTTATACTTGAGCATGGGTCGATTTTTTAAATCCCCCCTGCCCCCCTTTTTCAAAGGGGGGTAAAAAGCGCCACATCGAAGCTAATCTTAGATTACTTTCCCTTTACCGATGATTGCACAAATAAAATTGAAAAGCTGGTTTTCTAAATCATCCGTGGATTCCCACACGATATGATTGTATTGGCGGGTATCAAAATGAACCTTGTCCAAGTCGGTTTTCCTGACACACCATATCACAGGTAACCCCAGACCAAGCGCGTATCCCGCCTCAAAATATACCCCATGTTTCTGTTCAGTCACGTCAGCTACAACAAAACGAGAATTCTTAATTTCCGAAATAATCTTTACATCTATTCGGTCGCTGTGCGGTTCAGCATCTACGCGATAGGGCTTATAACCGGCTTCCATGATGGCAAAGGGTGGTCAACCTTCCTCAACCTCCTCACCCCGCGCGGCCCAGGCCCAGACCCGGTCGGGGATAAAGCGCCGGGAGGAGCACTGGTGCAGGGCCAGGCGCTCCATGTGGCGCAGGACCTCAACCTGGTGGGGCGGCAGAAAGTCGTCGATCACCTGCTGAAAATCTTCCCGGCAAACTTGTTCCCGGCCCGCCAGGCGCGCCTCACGGTAGGCCCGGAAGACTAACTCTTCGATATCTCCGCCGGTGATTACCTCCGGGTGCCGGGCCTCCAGATGGCGGGTGACCTCGGCAAAGTCCGGGAAGTCGCAGGCAATCTGGCTGCGCCGCGCCACCACTCTGAAGATGTGGGACTTCTCGGAGGTGTCCGGCATGAAGAAGGGAATACGTTCGCTGGAACGGCCCGAGCGCAAATCCGCCTTATCCAGCCGGTCCGGGCGGTTGGTGATTCTGATCCACAGGACCTTGCCGCGGATGGCCGGGTCGCCCACGAAGTCGAAGCGCATCTGCCTGAGGCGGTTGCCCACGCCGCTGTCGCCGGAGAACTCATCCCGGCCGTGCTCGCTCTGGTCGGCTTCGTCCTCCACCACCACCACGGGGGTGAGACTGCGCAGGGTTTGCAGGGCCTTGAAAAAATTGCGTTCGCTCTCTCCCACCCACTTGGTGCGGGGATTGAGCAGCTTCACAAAGTTAAATCCCGTGTCCCGGGCCAGGCCTTCCGCCAAGGCGGTCTTGCCCACCCCGGGGGGGCCCATCATGGTGATGCCCCTGGGAACTAGTTTGTGGTCACCTGCGTGGATGGCCCGGACAATCTGGCCTAAGTAAGCCTTGATGGGTTCGAGTCCCCCGATTTCGTCCAGGCCGAAACGGGGTTCGATGACTTCGACGAGGCCCACCAGTTCCTGGCGCAACAGGTCTTTCTTCTTTTTGCGCACATTCTCCATGGTCAAAGGCGCTCGCCGGGACTGGTTCAGGAGAGACCGCAGCGACCGGAGGCTGAGGCCGGCCCCCAG
>Ga0172375_10013481_pt1 | contig 10129 bp, 11 predicted proteins | sample LakKiv1m_FD_114537 | JGI IMG/M metagenome (GOLD analysis project Ga0172375, IMG submission 114537) | Freshwater microbial communities from Kabuno Bay, South-Kivu, Congo - kab_092012_11.1m | ecosystem: Environmental > Aquatic > Freshwater > Lake | place: Democratic Republic of the Congo...
AAATTGAAAGGTTTGGTATGGCAGATAGAGCTAATTTTAAGTTGGATGTCAATTCGGTTGGCGGTGGTGTGGCGGAGATTACTATTGCAGCTGGGCCTGCTTCTACGGCTGGTGCTGACGTTGCTTGCCGGTCTTGCCTTGTCAAGCCTGCGGTGGGTGCGGCACAGATGTACATTAACTTGGGTGCTGCAGCTACTACTTCTTCGTTCCCTCTGGATTCGACGGCTACCCCCTTGCCGGTGTGCAATCTAAACCAGATAAATGTTATCGGGACTGCAGGCGAGAAATTAAAACTTATTTACCGGTTTTGATTTTTGAGACATTTGTGATATGCTGACTGGCAAATAACTTCATTTAGGAGAATAGCTATGAAAGCGTATCTTGCGGGTCTTTTTATTGTTTCGAGTTGTTTAGGTAGTTTGAGGCACGATGTCAACGGTGATGGGATTGTCAACTTTGTGGACTTTGCGAGCTTTGCCTCAGAGTGGATGGTAGAAGAGATGGCAAATAAAGCACTACAGTTTGACGGGACAGGATACATTGATACGGGCGTGACTTTTCAATCCACATTTCGAGACAGTTTTGCTGTAAATGGATGGTGTCAACTGTCCGACGGTCAATCAGGTGCCTCCCAAGTGCTTTTCGGTGTAAATACACTTGGCAGCAGTTATTTTGTACGAGTATTTGTAAGCGCTACTGGAATATTGACATCCCAAATAAAGTCAAGCGCACTTTCGACAACGGCAGAAGACGCAGCTTCATTTAGCAATGGTCAAAATAATTGGAAAATGGTTACAGCAGTATTTACGAAGCTGGGGAGCGCAAGTAAGTTGGATTTATACGTAAACTCAATTTTGGTAAAGGAAGGTGCTGTTGATGGTGCTGCTGTTATGGAGGTGTATACGTCAACCAAAAAACCCTTTATCGGGGGCAATAATAATAATGGTGTTTTAAACTTATCTTGCGTCGGAATTTTTGACCAGTGGACAATCTACAATGCTGCAAATCTGCCCGATGTGGATGATTTGAATGAGTTATGGAATGGCGGACAAGGTAGAAAGTACGCTGCATTAAGTAGTGGAAAGACGGCAGTTGCGGCATGGAATATGGATGAAGGCAGCGGTGTTATTACTGCCGACGCACTTGGCGGATCCGATGCAAGTTTAACCGGCGGTGTTGCATGGGTTGACGGCGGTGTGCCTTTTGTGATTGGAGATCAAGTGTTTACAACTAATCAGGGTCAGAGTTGGGGATGGTAATGAAATAAAGCCAACAAAAAATACGGCACTAAGCTGAAGTAGCTCTCAGCGAGGTGCGTTATCACCGGATGCCTATAACGGGGCTGATGGTCGGGAAACCGATTGTCAGCCCTTTTTTGTTGGATATAAATAATTATGGTACAAATAGAGACACAACCTAATACAAACTACGATGAGAGCGTCAAGCTCATGCGTCAGCTTCTTCGCAAGCCTGATGTTGACGCCCTTGTCCGCTCAGAGATAAATGAATCTTCCGCTCTTTTTAAACAACTCAAAGAAGAGGGCATAAAATCTTTCATTCCGCAGGCCGAGATTGCGCTTTTACGATGTATGCTCGGCCACAAGATAGCAAAGACCGAATACAACTCGGACGGTTCGGTTAAGAAAATAGTTACAGAAGAAGTATCTCCTGACGCCGACGCCTGTTTGACGTTCTTACAGACGATGGCTCCGGAAGAGTACAAGAAGTTCGCCGCTCAAGCCACCGCGGGAGCTAATTTAAATCCCTCTCAGGAAGTAATTGACAGACTATCCCGCACAGCGGGCAAGTTCTTAGTTGTGAATATGCAAGGTGCAAGTGAAGCAAAGTTTGAAAATAACAGCGCAGAACCTGTGCAGTCAAATCCCCAGTGACGTAGTAGAAAACGTCCGCTGGCGAAAAGAACTGTACACAAGACTAGCGACCAATGAGGCCGACAAGCAGGACTTCATGGCTCTGTGCGCCGCTTACTATCCACTGGCATTTAAAAGCCTCTTTTGGACTTACAACCCCAAGGCCGGTACGGGCATGAGGCATATTCCATTTATTTTAAGACCACAGCAGGAACTGGCCGTCAACCGTTTACAGGAGTGTATCACATCCGGTAAAGACGCCTGTATCGACAAGAGCCGTGATGAGGGCGCTACATGGCTTCTACTTGGTACATTTTTCTGCTTTACGATGTTCGTTCCTGATTGCCAATTCTTAGTAGGCTCACGTAAGGAAGAATACGTCGATAAGATGGGCGACCACAAGACCCTGTTTGCGAAAATAGAATACCTCTGGAATAAACTACCTCTCTTTGCGCAGTTCCCTAAAGAAAAGACTCACATGCACTTTAAGAACATGCTCAACAACAGCGCTATAGATGGAGAGGCTACTAACGAAAACTTTGGTGCGGGAGATAGACGTACGGCAGTGGGACTAGATGAGTTCGGCCGCGTAGAACATTCGACCGCCCAAAGTATAAAAGATTCAATCGCCGACGTTACCGATTGTGTAATATATAACTCAACTCACTTTTACGGCAGAAATCACCCTTATGCAAATGTAAGATACAGTGAGGGTATTGAGATAATTGAACTGCCGTGGTTTAAAAACCCAACAAAGAATTACGGCTTGTATAAATCGCCGGACTTAAACAAGATCACTATACTCGATTCCGAATACTGGATTCAAAGGTATCCCGAAACATTCTATGATTTAAAAAGCGGAGAAACCTTCATTTATTCCGATATCGAGTGGGACATTGTCGGTTCAGGCAACAAGCCGTACCCTTTTATAGCTGACGGGACAGACGAGTTAAGAAGCCCGTGGTTCGATAAAGAAGAAAAGCGCAGAAGCCATAAGGACATCGAGCAGAATATCAAGATGAATCCCGTCGGCGGAGGCGACGCTTTCTTCGACCCCAACATCTTAAGAAGATGCGTAAATGAATCCCGCAAGCCGGATATTACCGGCGATATTAAATTCACCCTGAGAGAGGACAGGATTTCAGAAGTTTCTTTCCAGCGTGAATCCGGCAAGAGAAGACTTGTCTGGTGGGGTAAATTTGAAGATGAAAGACCGCCTCAGGGTCATAATTATATCGTCGGTTCTGATATATCACTTGGTACAGGCGCTTCCAACTCTGTAGCTTGCATATTCGACTGCAATTTGGGAATGAAAGTCGGAAGATGGACTTGTCCCAACACAGGCCCAGACCCGTTTGCCGAGGTCTGCGTGGCTCTATGCAAGTGGATAGGCGGTAATACCAATCCGTTCCTTATCTGGGACGGTACGGGCGGGCCAGGTGCGATGTTCGATAAGCGTATCCAGCAGTTAGGATATTCCAACGTCTATCAGACCACCGATGAGAGACAGCCCTTCAGGGACAGAAAAAGCAAGCGCGGATACGTCTTCACTCCGGACGCCAAAGAAATACTATTTGTAAGATACCGTCAGGCACTTGAGCAGCAGTTCAAGAGCGAAACAGAGCGGTACGGTTATATCAATCCGGATGAACAGAGTATCAGGGAGGCTGAGGGTTACGTCTGGTACGACACCAAGAGGGGTTTTGGCCCCGCAAGACTTCTCTCGGATGAAATGAGCGGCGCAAAGGCCGCACATGGCGATATATGCACAGCCGACGCCCTATGTAATATAGCCCGTCAAGACCAGCCTAAAGCGGCTGCAAAAGAGTTGGATGTTATCAAGCCTTATTCGCCCGCATGGCGTCAGATGCAATGGGAACTGTCTAAATCAAACGAGGATAACAGCCGGTGGCTAAACTAGAAGATACCAACAAAAAAGAGCGTTTCCCTGTAAGACTTCAATCCGCAATAGAGGCTTGCGAAAAACACACCAAACCAATGCGTAAGAACGCAAAGGAGATACTCAGCAGGTACGCCGCTAATTTCTATAAAGACCACGAAAAGACTACCGCAAGGCCGGTGAATCTCGTTATGAGAAATATTCAGGTCTTGGCCGCTTTCCTTGTCGCTCAGAACCCAAAAGCGATGGTAACGACCAGAAAACCGGAATACAAGCCCTTTGCCGTTACTACCACCGAAATGATAAACGAGCGTATCAGGGCAATGAGGCTCTATAAGACGATAAGACAGGCCACGTACAACTCATTCTGGTATATGGGTGTGATTAAGACAATACTTGCCAAGACAGGTACTACGCTTTATGAGGGCATGGAAATACCTATTGGTGACGGTATCGCAACTTCGATAGGATACGAAAATCTTGTCTTTGATATTAACGCCCGCCATACCGACCCCGATGAAATTGAGTACCTCGGCGATAAATATCTTATCAGGATGGAAGATTTAAAGGACAGCGGCAATTATAAGAATTACGATAAAGTTACTTCCGCCTGTAAATTATTTGGTGAAGAATCTCCCAACAAGATCGCCAAAGACAACGCAAGCGACGACGACTTTAGGGAGCTTCACGATTACGCCATAGTGTACGATGTCTGGCTTCCTGAAAGAGGCATTATAGCGACTCTTCCACAGTTGGGTCAGGGTACTAAGTATATGCGTACCGTCGAATGGGATGGCCCTGAAACCGGCCCCTACGACCTTTTGGCTTACAACTGGTTTCCTGATACGATTATTCCTATCCCGCCAATCTACTCCATACTCGATATGGAAGAGCAGTTCAATAAAATGGCAAGAAAGATGCTCCGTCAGGCGGGCAGGGAAAAGAAAGTTTTAGCTTACGAAAGCACCGCCGCAGATGATGCCCAGAGGGTAGTGAGTTCGACCGACGGCGAGACTGTCAAGGTAGAGAATATCGACCGCTTAAAAGAAGTTTCTTTCGGCGGTATCAATTCCGATATGTTCCCGATTATCCAGTGGATGAGAACTAATATCAGCGAACAAGCTGGTAATTTAGATTTACTGGGCGGCTTGAACAATGCTTCACCTACGTTAGGACAAGACCAGTTACTTCACGCTAACGCAACTAAAGTTCTCGATGACATGGTTTGGGCCGTCCACCATTTTTCAGGTGATGTAATAAAGAAACTGGCATGGTTCGACTGGACAGACCCGCTGATAAACAAGCAGGTAACAAAGAGAGTTGGAAATATTGAGATACCAGCAGAGTTCTCTCAAGCCTCCAAGCAAGGTGATTTCTTTGATTATGTCTTTGAAGTAATGCCCTACTCGATGCAGAGAATGACGCCTGAGGTGAGGATGCAGAAAGTAATGCAATGGATAGGACAGGTCGTTCTTCCCACCCTTGAATTAGGTGTCCAGCAGGGCAACCAGCTTAACGTCAGAGAACTTGCCCAGAGAACAGCGGATTACATGGATATTGACGTTAAAGAGTTATACATGTCAAGCGTCCCCACAAGTTCAGATGTCGGGGCTTACCAGCCAATGATGAATGCCAAGCCCGTATCCGGTCAGGGCAGCGACCGCTTTGGAAGTAACGGAGCAAACAAACAAGCCAATATGAACAGCCAGCAGTCTCGTTCTGGCGGTATGAGTTCTAAAACAATGGGAGAGATGAAATGAATCTGAAAGTAAGGGAGTACAAAAAGCCTCCGCTTGACGAGATACGAAAGTATTTCTTAAAGCATGGCCAAAAACAAAAAGGGTTTAAGCAGTTTAGAAATAAATACGCAATACCCTCAGAGTTATCGCCTCAATACATGAAATTATGGAAAGCGTTACGAAAGGAAGCCGATGGCAGCGACAGCACAAGCGTTTGCTAAGTTATCAATAGATGGCCTTGGCACACAAGACGAAATTTGGGCGTTGTTCAATGACGCTACCGTTCCGGCAAAGAAGTTCAAGGGTACTGTTACTTTAACGGGTACTACTACCGCTCAGCTTGACACGGGAGATATTGCGGTAGCCAAGATTCAGGCGATATTCGTCAAGTGCGTACTATCGGCCACCGCCACCCTTATCGCCTACGATAGCGCTTCGGGCGACCCCGCGGCGACAAGTCCATCACTTGAAACTGGTGGTTTCCACTTTATTACTTACGGCGCAAGCGGAACGCAGGGCATAAGAGTTAAAGGGGCTAATACGGATGTCCTGGAATACTTAATTTGGGGAATGGCGTAGATGCTCATTTATAACTACAAATGCGATTGCGGGGCTTTATGGCAGCGTGGACACGAGGCCGGTACTGGCAGCCATTTATACGACAAATGCCCTCAGTGCCGCTGTAAGACGTCTTGGAAAAGCGTTACGCAAGGTGAGGCCAAAAGAGAGACAAACACCGGCGACGTTGTTCGTGTCTCACGCGCTATGGGAATATCGGTTGACCAGATACCGGAAAGATTAAAACAGTTCCCCGATGAAACTTATGATTCAAGGGGCTATTTAGTAACCCGCTCATTATCGGAGCATAAGAAAATGTTACGTCGCAATGGAATGACGGACTTTAATTCATTTAACTAGGAGAGAAAATGTCAGCAGAAGAAATTCACAATAGTATTCCCGACACGGCGCCAGCGGCAGAAACCGCAACGCCCGCTTCGACTTCGCCAGAAAGCAAGGTCGATGCACCAGTGTCAGTAGATAACTCTCGACCAAGGGCAAAAACGCCTTTGGTTGACGAGGCAGATGTCCAGTTGCAAGAGCAGGGTTCGATCCAAGAAGAAGTGAAACCCACTTCGGATGAACCTGCCAAAACTCAGGAAGATTCGCCTGTTGAAATTCCTGATGAACAAGTTGATGCGGCAAGGGAAGCGGGATTCTCCGACGAGCAGATTATAGAATTTGCCGAATCCAATCCCAAGATTCTTGAAAACTTAGCGGCTAAATTTAAAGTCCAAAAGGATGAGCCGAAAGTAGAAGAACCCGCACCTCCACAGCAGGTATATTCCGCACCGGATATGGCTATTTTGCAAGCGGTAGACGCTGTCAAGCTCGACCCTGAAAAGTACGAGCCTGAACTAATCGCGGCGGTTGATACGCTCAAACAAGCGACAACTGCGTTATTCAACGAGAATGTTCAGCACCGTCAAATGCGAGACAAAGAGCTTTATAACGTGCAGAAGCAGACGTTTGATTCCTTGGTTGACGCTATATCATCTGAACTTCCGCAGGTCGGCAAGAGCGAAAAACTCGACAAGTCATCTACGGCGGTAAGGGATGAAATCTGGAATATGGCACGCGCTATACAGACCGGAAATACCCAGCTTTCAGATAAGCAGGCGTTCTCTGAGGCAATCAGTTGGTTTAAAGGAAAACACGGCGGCAAGGCTGTAGAAAAAGCCGTAGTTGACAAATTGAAAACACGTTCAACAAAGCTCATGTACCGTCCAAAGAACCGTAATATCACTCAAAAAGCCCCTGTCTCGGAAGAGCAGAGCGCCTTGGATGCTATTAAGGAAGTCAAGGACAAGTACAAGGCCTAGCCGCAATAACACGAAAGGCTAAAAATGGATCCGATTACAGTTAGTAAAGATTTAGGGCGGGCAACGCTCCAGAAGTTCGATAAAGGGCGTTTCGAGACGACCCTTAAGTATCAGAATTATCCCATGTGCGACATGCTCTACAAGAAAGAGAAGATCAAGTATTCCAGCATGTCAGGCAAGACCTTCACAAGCGAGATCACTCTCGGTCAGGTGAATAACGGTGGACACGTCCAGATGTTCGATACGGACAATGTAAGTATCGTTGACATCGACAAGACCGTAACAACCCACTGGTGCGCATACAAGAACGCACTTGCATGGCATATCGACGAAGTGAACATCAATAGCGGCGACCAGCAGATTTATGACCTCCTGAAAAGCCGTTACGAGCAGATGTACGCCGAGACAGCGGACGAACTGGAAGAGGCTGCATGGGCAGTTCCGGCAGACGCAAACGACACCTTGAATCCCACTGGTATTTTCTGGTGGCTTGTCAAGGGCGATAACGCCGGTGAGGGCTTTGTGGGTTATAATCCCTATTACGGTGATGGTACTGAATGTACCGCTGGCGCAGGCGGGATAGCTTGCTCGGCAACGTCCAATTCGAGATGGGCAAATTATTTCTGCGATTACGATACTCTTGACGAGAATATGCTCGACAAACTCGAAACAGCGTTTATGAAGACTAAGTTCCAATCTCCTGCTATCGTCAAGATGTCGCACGAGGGCAAGAACCAGAATAACTTCCGTATCTTCACAAATTCCAATGTTATTAAGTTTATGAGCAAGTTCGCACGTCAGGCTGATGATGCTCTGGGTTACGATCTGGGCAAATATGCCGGTAATACGACCTATAAGAAACTGCCCTTTGAGTACATACCGATTCTGGACACCGCCAATACAAATGTGTACGGCACTGACCCGATAGTGGGCTTGAACTTCAATAAGTTCGACCCCTATATCCTCAAGGGCGCTCACTTCCGCATGTCCGAACCGGACAAAGACCCGCAGAGGCACAACGTATTGCAGGTATTCCTTGACCTTACCTACAACTATCGTTCGCCCAACAGACGTGAACTTGGTTTCTTACTGACGAAAATATAATTTTAACTGACAAATTGAAAGGCTTAAAATGATTACATACGGAAAAGCCGAACCTCAAAAAATAAAGGTTTGGTACAGCGGCACAGATACCCTCAAAGAGGGATATGCCCTGTGTTATGATTACAATTCTCAGACCGATGGTTTCAATCTCGATACCGACGCCGTTATCGACGACAGTACTGTAGCTCTTGGCCGCAGGCGCGTCGTTGAAAAACCCGCCGTTGCCAACTGCGCATACTTTGCCGGTGTGGTAGCGCCGGAGTTTGAGGGGTTTGTCGGCCCAGGCGAAATAGCGATTATCCCGCCTGGCAACGCCTGCAATATCTGGGCAGCGGGTGATGCTGATATGGAAACCAACGACAAGAAAACACTCACTTTCTCAGTTGACCAGTATTACTTTAAATACGCCGGTTGGCCAGGTGAAGGTACTGCTTTGGTTTTGCAGGATGTTGACAGAAGCTCAACTGCCGGTCTTGTTCAGGCTTACCTTATGACAGGCGAACCGTCTTGTGGTGTTGAAGCTGTGACACCTGTTGCGGGTGCTATAACCTCCATCAACGAGGAAGTGGGCGCGACCATACTTGTGGCCGCTACTATTGATTCAAACGCCACACAGACGCTTACAGGCGGTCAGTACATCGGCCAGAGGAAGCTCATCAGGGGCGCTACCATGACGACAAGCGATGTTGTTTTGACGCTTACTATAACCGGCGGTACTACACTCACGATAGACGCTGCTACCGAGCAGATGTGCGCTATCTGGGGTAACGGTATCTGGATGGATATGGGTTCTTCGGTAATTAGTTAGTTTTCTCTCCACCTCCTGGGCAGGGTGTCATACTCCGCACCCTGCCCCTTTGAAAGGTTAATATGGCAAGTTTGCAACTGACTTTTGGCGACTACTATAAGCAGATTTCAAGGTACTTGGGTCTGGGTTCAAGCCCGACCGGAGACGATTTAACGCTTGTTAAAGACTTATTCCACAAGGCTTACGCAAGGGTACTCTATCCGGTCAATACAAAGGGCAAGAAGCATACTTGGAGTTTCCTTAAGCCGGTTGCGATACTTAATACTCAATCCGGTGTTTCAGATTATCTTCTTCCTACGGATTTTGGCACTCTGAAAACGCCGTTCACATATCCATCTGATTACGAGGGCGACAGATTAGCCGAAAAGACAGTTGCGCATATCCTGTCTTTGAGAACTGGAAACCAATCAAATGAAGACCCGACATGCTTTGCTATTCAGGCCATTCAGGATAGTTCTGTCGGGCAGAGATACAAAGTAATGTTCTGGCCTGTTCCGGCAAGCGAAATAACGCTTAATTACCAGTATCTTTCTGACCCGCCAAAATTAGTGAATGACGCTGATTATCCGGTCGGCGGGGTATTGATTAGAAGCGCCCTTGAGCAGATGTGTCTTGCAATGGCCGAATTGCAGGAAAACGAAATAAGCGGCCCGCAAAGCGTAGAGGCTTCAAGATTGCTTTTTGAAGCTATTGCGGCAGATGTCGATAAAGCCCCCGATAGTTTGGGCTATTGCGGGGATGGTTCAGAGGATTATCAATATCCCTCAACCAGAAGATTAAATCTTAATACTGTAATTTCCTAAGAAAGGGAAACTATGAGTACAGCA